>Ga0265798_10008243_pt1 | contig 13319 bp, 12 predicted proteins | sample P3T30metagenome_FD_192430 | JGI IMG/M metagenome (GOLD analysis project Ga0265798, IMG submission 192430) | Plant litter microbial communities from East Loma Ridge, Irvine, California - P3 T30 | ecosystem: Environmental > Terrestrial > Plant litter > Unclassified | place: USA: California...
TCGCGAGGCTTGACAACAGTGCCAGTATTGTCGCCCAGCACACGCTTCCAGATTACACCATCAATGTAGGGGTATTTCATCCTGTACTGGAGGTAGTCTGTCGCCACGCACGCCACCGCGAAGCCGGTGACGGTTCCGGGCGTAATTCTGAGTTTTGCGTTGCTCATGTTGGAGGATGTGTTGGCGGTGGGTACTGCGTATCGCTGGTCCTTTTCACTTGGGTAGACTGGCGGCGACTAGATGGTGTGGAATGCGGTTCGATGTTTGTTTAGGGGTGACTGAGATTTGAATGTCACAGTCATGTGTACTTTCCTTCGTATGTTGACAAAATATGAGCTAGTAAGACCAAATTTACAACAACAGGTCATATCAACAATAGAGTCACACACATGAAGTATCTTCACAATGGCAACACAACCTAAGTTCTCTTCTTTATCATCGTATCATGGTCTAAAAGGATCTTCAACCCCGTCTCGAAATTCGCGTAAATGGCTAAATGCATCGGGGTCTTCCCACTGCAGTCTTTCACATTTGTCGAGGCGCCTTCTTCCAGAAGCAATCGTATGATGGCATCTTGCCGCATTCGCACTGCTAGGTGCAAGGCCGTGCTGCCGTCACGGTCACGCTCGTTTATGTCGACGCCTGAATCGAGCAGTATACGCACGATGCCTTGGTGGCCGCTGTCGATGGAGATGTGAAGCAAAGGTTTATTGTCGCCACTTCCGGAAGGAGAGGATGCTTGCGTGGGAAACGGATTGTGTTTGCAGGGCGAGGAGGGGGTAGGAGGTGCAACGGTAGCGGCGTGGCTGGGCTGAGACGGATTTGTGAGTCGCTGGTCTTTTGGGTTATGAATAGTGGAAGGAGCTGCGTAGCTTTCGACGGACGCTGTGGCTGGCCTCGAGTTGGAAAGAGGGTGATCGAGCGCCCGAGATGTGGTAGCAAGTGTAATGTGCGAGCCCCATCCGGGATCATGGTTCATAGAATGGCCACAAGAATGGCACCCGAAGAGCGAATCGAAGCTAAAGCTTTCTCCCGCTGTAGTGTTTCTGTCAAGCCCGACGAAAGAGTCAGAAGGGGTTTGCAGGGCGCGGAAAGGCGGATTAGACGCCAGTGGGCTGGTGCTGTTAGCCGCTGCGAGCAAGGTGCTTTCATCGCCTGTGGTGGGGTGATAAGCGAGTAGAGCGTTGATGTCTGGGAAAAAATCATCGCCGAAGTAGTCGTGAGCGTCGTGATTTAAGATGGCGGAAAATTGGACTGGCGGTGAGTCTTGCGATGACACGTACGGCGACACAGCAGCGTCGCTGGGACGAGGGAGATTCGCATAGGGAGAGGTCGCAGGGGGAGAAGTGACAGCAGGACGACAAGTGACAGTGGGAGTAGCTGCAGCGGCGGCGGCTTCACGTTCCTTGATCTTTTTGTCTTGGAAGATATGGAGTTAGCAGTGCTTGATCATATGTAGTGCGGTAAAGGCCAGGGCATGATGACGGCATACTGACTTCGGAAACGGCGTTGTGCTCTACGATTTTGCTGGCGACGGCGTTCGCAGAGGTCTTCTTGATGCGAGTCGACTACTGGGGTGCTAGAGCGTGACGGTGCGGCGGAGGTGGACGAAGCGCGTGTTGTGTTGCAACTGGTATGCAGACGATGTATTCTCGGGATCGGACATGGTCGATCTGTGGTCGAGATGGATGACCGCGTCATTTTTCTTGGCTCTTCATGTTCACTTCGAGCTTGTTCGTCCTCACTTGGCATGGGTTCGATGAATGACCAGGGTGGTATCGTACTCGAGCAGAGAGCTGACTATGACTACGGGCGTCCCGTAAGTGTTATGCTGCAGTCCCTAGATTGTGCGGGAGAATACATAAGGGATTGCGAGTGCCTTACATATGGTCTAGGCGGAGGAGTCGAGGCCACTGCACAGCGCTTCAGCTGTGTAGATTTGAGGTTGTCTACAGCGCTTGTAGCTAGGTAGCGGGCCTGAGCTGTTGTGCTGCGGTTGAAAGTGGGGGACGCGATATAAATCTATAGGTAGGTATCCGCTATAGGACACGATTTTTTCGTGTACCACTTTGGCACTGCTGTGAGATCCTTGTGTCATCTTTGTGTTGCTGCGTGTTGCGCGCCCCAGGGATTGAGAAGTCGGCTTAAAGCCAGCCATTTTGAGAGACCTTCCTACGTGATCCGCCGATTCACCATCTTATCGCATCTAACCCCAACCCTTGATGAAACCTGGACTCCTCTGATGAGCTTAGATGCTAGTTCGCTTTCAGACACTGGCCGAAACCTCACTCGCCGAACAAAAGCAGAGTCTGATGAGAGGGACATAGGCTGGAAATGCTCTTGATTGGTAACCTCTGGCCTGTTATGCCGTTTTCCCAAGCCATATTCCCGGAGCCACGGGTGTCTTCCCATTCATTATACCTTTTCTTAGTGACGATATCCCTCTATCGTTCTTTCTCAGGAAGATAGATCTGACTACGGGGTCACTACGATGGAAGGACACCGCTTTTTCGAATGTGTAGCTCAGACGTAGAATAGCCGGAACAGGGTGGCTAGCGCAATCTGGATCTCGCGATACACCCCTTCCACAAACAGGTGTTAAATTGGCTGATTCGCTTTCGCTCGGGAGATTACTACTTGAGGAAAGCCGGACAAACTCACGTGGCATGAGTCAGTCTACACGTGACCGAAAAGGATGTTTCGGCTAGTCCCGCCTCCCAAAACTGATGAGGCCCCGCATACAAGCTGGGGCAACTCGCAACTCGACGAATCAGCCAGATTAACACTTGTTTATGGAAGCATTGTACGCGATTAGCAAGCCCACAGATACAGCCACACGCGTGCTCTACGCCTACAGGCGGGATTATTGTAGCGACCGAGAATCTTCCCCCAAGGGCGCGCGCCCAGCCAGCGCTCAGGCTTGAACATGCGACAGTTCGGGAGCAAGTCCTTGTGTTGATGCATGTGGCAGGCGGGCGACAACACTCCGGAGCTAGACTGCAGCGTATATTGCTGGTATATGGAAGGTCGAGTATCGCGATGGCCGAGGCGAGCGTGTGACGATGCCGTAACCGAGGCGCGCGACTGTCCGTGACAGCAACGATTAATCCTGTCTTGTATCCACCTCTTCGCTACCTGGGACTACTCACCTCCTTTCCATGCAAGCTTTAAAGCAGGGAATCTGCGAGAGCCGACTTCGTTATCAGGATCGGGCATGGCTTCTTCGAGCTCCTCCTTATGCAGCCACCCGAGAACACGAGGATTGGTCGAGATGCGAAAAGGAACAACCAGTCAGCCAGCACCCATGTGGTAGTTAGTCTCAAATACAGCTCCAACCAGCGACACCGCTTCGTTTTCGTTTTAGACATCAACATTTCGGCCTTGCCATTCCCTCCTCCAAAAGTCTGGTCAACTCACTCCACATACACACACCTCCACTCACGAACAAGAAGGTGTCGGCGCCATGTAGTCCTCGGCGTTTCAAAACGTGAATGTCCGACACGACAGATCGAAGCTGTTCTGGAATGATACAAGTTTGTCATAGGGCTGTAAAGGAGCGTAGATGGTTTCGCAAAACTCCATGTCGTCTGTATGCGAACCTCGTTGGCACTGATGCAGTCGACAGGGTTTAGGTCAGAGAGTCAGACAGATGTTGCATGTAATAGTCTTCCAAATGTGTTCCCGGAGACGCGCCACACTGTCAATGCATTTTCTTCTTGCGATTGGTGAGCGCTTCGCCACCGTTTGGCACAAGCTTGCTGTATGTCTCGTACCATTGGGAGCCGTAGGCCATGTACTTTGGTCAAAGGGCAGACAAGGCTCGATAGACGGTCATGCCAATACTGTGAATCAGGATTCCACTAACGACGGTGGCAGCGACTGCTCCGGTGTTGATACGGCCGGCCTAAGATTTTGCGATGTTCTCGAGAGCCATGATGGACGGCGGTGGTTTGGCAGGCCAAGGAAGGATACATGCAAGGAGATAGAAAGTAACATGAGGCGATCATGCCTCTATAGCATGCGAGAGGTCCGTCCGTAGCGCGAGAAATCCTGAGTGCTTGACTCGTATTGCAAGCATACCTAATGGTGCGTTCACCGGCAAACCGAAGACGTGAATAGTTCTCGAAGGTTGCTACTGTATGCACCGAGCCAGCGTAAATGATGCATGGTATGGCAGGCAAACAGCAAGATGACCAGCGGTGGCTAGTCGAATACACCAATCATCCGGCTTGTTTGATGCGATATTGGTTATCTCGTCAATAAAGAACATTACGACCTGTTCAGCCGTAAGTACATGTAAGCACAAAGTAAGCAAAGTAAGTACAAAGTAAGCAATTTTGAACCTGAGAGCAGAATCAATGGCAACACCCGTCCCGCTTACGGAAATGATTACCTTTAGCTTACCTTCGACAGCGTATTCAGATTAAATGATTGTCCAGCACCCACATCGTGATACAAAGCGAATTGCGAGCAGAACAGAGAGGTAGAGACTGGAGTCGAAGGTGCCTAAATTTAGGCATCATCATATGACCTCTTGGCAGACATTCTTTCTGCCTAAGGCATCATTGAACCCCATCCTTGATCTTTCCCAAGGTGGCAAGGCCTTCAATGTTGTCCTCTCCAGCCAAGCCCAGCACACGTCAACGCGACCATTGCCATTCCAATCACAAAGATCGCAGGAAGTCTATCTGAACCTGCATCATTCTCGGGAAACTATCGCCTGAAAGAATGTCTACATGCCCTTTTCCAGGTTCTACATGTCTCATCTTTGGTCCGGGGATCAAGTCGAAGATCTTTCCTTGCTCAGAAGCGAGACTTATCTGGTCGTTCTGCGGCGTCAGCATCAGTACCGACGAAGACGATATCTGTAATAGCAGTTCGAAAGGAGCCCATGTCGACATGTGGTAGTAAGTTTGCAGTGTCGTCAGATTGCGATACGTCGGCGCGTTCTTCTCGGCGCCCAAGATCAAGTCGAAGTCTTCTTTCGCTGTCCCGACGCCGAAGCCAGCCGGGTTCTCACCATCTTCTGTGAGAAAAGGGAGAGTGAATGGCTCGTTCCCCTCAAGCTGCGATTGGCGATCCTTTTGCGCCTTCGCAAGGACTTGTGCCTTTTTCCCGCCGAAAGAGAAATCTGTAAGCGGGCAGACGGAGATGACACCTTTGGCTCGCTTGTCGACTGCAACTGCATTTGCTGCGATTATGGCGCCAAAAGAAAATCCCCAGAAAGCTACATGTTTGGGGTCGACAGTGGGCTGGCGTTGCAAGAACGTCAACGCGTCTGAGAGATCTTCGATCTGTTTGTGAGGGTTGGCTTCTTGCCTGGGGCCGCCTTCGCTGGCACCGAACCCACGTGGATCAAGGGTGAGGGCAGTAATACCAGCCTCAGCAAATGCTTCGGCCACGTCGGGCAGAAGCATCTCTTTGACGCAAGAGAACTTCAGAGCACTGTCAGTGTAAGACCGGACGCGAAAATCATTCTATCACGTACCCCAGGTAATAGGAGGACTGCTGGTCCTTGTTGTCTTGCAGGAAATAATCGGCCTGCTAATTTGACTCCGTCAATCATAGGAATCTGAACATCCTTTTGCGGGCCCGCGGTGATGGACTTGATGGTCATGGTGGTGGTGGAGTCTGGGCGGCGGTGCAAGTAACCACAGTGTGATCGTTGTAAATCGAGTTGTTCAAGTTAAGCGACGTCAAGATGTTGGTTTTCAATCGGAATCCGCACGCTGACTTACGGGGATTAGGGTCGATATTCCACCAACGGCGGGATCGCAGCTGCGTGAAAGCTGTCAGCATCGTCAGCATCTCACACTACTCGAGCGTATCCGCCTCTACTGCTGGATCAAAGCTACACGGGGACGTATAGCTTACACAGCTAATAAGCTTACCGAGAGTAATTCCGCCTTGTACGCAGGTGCAGCAAGAATGCTGCTCAGATGCTACGTTTCGGCTTACGATCCACACAAGGTTGCACAAATTTGCGAAGGCTTCACACCCCGTGCTTGCTTAGCGTCGTGGACCGGTCGAGAGCGAATTTGCTACATGATCATGACATTGCTTATACGCCTAACAGTGTCTGCAGTAACATCTGTCAGATTGTGGCATTCGGTGGCCGATGAGGTTGAACCTTGGTTTTTCTCGAAACGCTTCAATTGCAGCCCACAGTGCTTTCTGTCGGCCAAAGCAGTACTCTTGGTCGCTTTTGTCACAACCTTTACCTCCGTTGTTGTCCCACATGTACGATCAAACAAAAGCAAACATGGACACTGACTACAGCGACACTCAAGCCCGCTACGATGTTCGAGATTTCTCTTCACCATTCCCTGGCCCAAAGTCTGATACCAAACCCGTTTACACACAGGACCCGATCGCTGTGGTTGGGCTAGCAAATCGATTGCCAGGCCACAGCAACAACCCCACCAAGCTATGGGAGTTCCTCCTTCGCGGCGGCATCGCTAGGAATGATCCGCACAAGTCCAGATTCCGGCTCGCTGGCCACTATGATGGTTCTCACAAGCCCCACACCATTAAGACCCCGGGTGCCATGTTCCTAGAAGATCATGATCCTGCCGACTTCGATCCAGCCTTTTTCAAAACCACGGTGGCAGATGCTATCGCAATGGATCCCCAGCAGCGAATGCTCCTCGAAGTGGTGTATGAAGCTCTTGAGAATGCTGGAATCAGCCTTTCCCAGATCAACGGAGAAGCTTTCGGCTGTTTCGTTGGCTCGTTTGCTGTTGGTAAGATGTCGCCATAGTCCGATTTTTCTGTTCATGGTAGACTGACATATAGTGAGATTATCTTGACATGCAAATGCGCGATCCCGAAGATGTTGCAGATGGCATCGCCGTTGGTACCGGCCGGGCAATCTTGAGTAACAGGATCAGTCATTTCCTCAACATCAAGGGTGCCAGGTACGATCGTCCAGTCGCCGTACGTGTATGGCCTGTCTAACTGATAGACAGTATGACGATTGATACCGCTTGCTCGGGTAGCTTGGTGTCGGTCGACGTAGCCTGCCGGTACATCCAGACCGGGCAAGTTGAGGGTGCCATTGTCGCCGGCGCCAACTTGTACATGAGTCCGGACCACAACATGGATATGGGAGCCATGCGAACAGCGTCATCAGCATCCGGGAAATGTCACACCTTTGATGCGAAAGCTGATGGCTACTGCAAATCCGAAGCTATCAACTGCGTCGTCCTGAAGCGCCTTGATGCAGCCTTGCGCGATGGCGACCCGATTCGGGCCATCATTCGAGGCACAGCGACGAACTCTGACGGCTGGACACCAGGTAATATCCTATACCCTCGCCTTATTTCCACGATTCGGTTCTCTGATATCGTTACATCATCACAGGCATTGCAAGTCCTGCCGCTGAAGCTCAAGCTGTGGCGATTCGCGCAGCCTACGCAGCAGCAGGCATCACAAACTTCCACGAGGCCGGCTATCTGGAATGCCACGGCACCGGTACTCTCGCGGGAGATCCAGTGGAGGTCGCTGCTGCTGCTTCCGTCCTTACCCAGGGCCGAACTGACTCCAACCCCTTGATCATCGGATCTATCAAGAGCAATATCGGTCACTCAGAGCCTGCAGCCGGCGTGTCAGGTCTTATCAAGGCTATTCTTGCTGTGGAGAAGAACAGGATTCCAGGCAATCCAACGTTCATCGATCCTAACCCGAGAAGTAAGTTGTAGATGGAGCGACGTTGCAGGTACCCCAAGAAATTGACAAGTCATTCAGTCGACTTCAGAGGCCTTCACGTTGCGGCCTCACGCACGACCCGAGGCTGGCCAAACTCGAGTAAACGTATCGCCAGCGTAAATTCGTTCGGTTACGGCGGCTCCAATGCTCATGTCGTCCTCCAAGATGCCGAGTCGTATCTGGGGGAGAGACCCCTGACGCACATCTCTTCGTTTGCCTACAAGAGCATTAGAGACTTGTTCGATGACGACGATGACGATGAAGAAATCTCCAACAACAAGGCTTTGGCCAGGCCGAATGTGTTTGTGATCTCAGCAAACGATGAGGTATCGCTCAGATCCTACTACAAAGCTTTGAGACGCCACCTGATCCATCCGAGCGTGAAGATCAAACCATCCGACCTTGCTTACACATTATCCGAGCGCCGCAGCCATCTGTACCATCGTGGATTCGTTGTGGCCGACGGACTGGACTTGCAGGAAGATGCTTTGATCACAGGCAAACAAAGCAGTGCAGCCCCTCAGGTTGGGTTCATATTCACTGGGCAAGGCGCACAGTGGCCGCAGATGGGAAAGGACCTGATCGATGTTTATTCGGGGGCGAGACCGCTTTTGGCCAGCTTGGACAAAGCCCTCCAGTCTCTCCCCGAGCCTCCACCTTGGTCAATCATTGGTCAGTAAATGCCGAAAACTTTCGAACGGTAACGTGCTGACAATAATAGACGAATTATATGATCCTCGCACTCCTGACCATCTCCGTCTACCTGAATTTTCGCAACCTTTGGTGACAGCTCTCCAGCTGGTCCTTATCTCTGTACTGTCGGAATGGGGAATAACACCAAGCAGCGTTGTTGGTCACTCTTCTGGAGAGATTGCCGGCGCTTACGCGGCTGGCTTCCTCACCGCCGAGGACGCCATCAAAATCGCATTCTTCCGTGGCGAAGCTGCAAAGCAGCTCCAACAAGCCCAAAGCGAAGATGTTGGCATGCTGGCTGTTGGCATCGGCGCGGAAGAGGTCATTTCATACATCGGCGAACTGTTTGCTACGGTGCAGATCGCTTGTTACAATAGTGCGAAGAGTGTGACCCTCTCCGGCAAAACGTCAGACCTTGACATCGTCAAGTCTAGGCTGCAAGCAGACTCAAAATTCGCAAGAGCTCTTCAGGTCAGCCTCGCCTACCATTCGACCTACATGACGGCAATCGGCGAAAGATACCAAGAGCTTATCGAACGCAACACTGGCAAACCGTTGCCCGGAAACCCTAATGTCACAATGTACTCGTCCGTTACTGGTGGTGCAAACAGCGAACTGAAGGATTCTCTCTACTGGAGAACGAACATGGTCTCTCCAGTGCAGTTCAACGACGCTACCACGGAGCTTCTGAAAGCAGAAAATTCGGCGACGTTGCTTATTGAATTGGGTCCCAGCGGAGCTTTAGCCGGTCCTTTCTCACAGATCAAGAATGCATTGCCCGGATTGGGAGCGGGCATTCAGTACTATGCGGCTGCCAAGCGTGGTCCCGAATCTGTCCGCTCTCTCTTTGAAGTTGCAGGTCGTGTCTTCGCTGCAGGCGGTCAAGTAAGCATCCGCAACGTCAACACTGACGACAGACTTGCGGACACTGCTAATCCTGCGATCATTGTGGACCTACCAAACTACTCTTGGAACCATTCCAAGCAGTACTGGCACGAAAGCGATGCTAGCAAAGAGTGGCGTTACCGTAAACACGTACACCACGATCTTCTCGGCTCCAAAGTACTTGGGACCCTCTGGTCAACACCGACATTCTCCAAGATCCTCGATCTTAAGGACTTACCCTGGCTGAAGGACCACAGAATGGGCGATGACATCATATTACCAGCCGCAGGGTTTTGTGCGTTGGCAATCGAGGCACTGTATCAGAGCACGCGAGTGACTGCCCCAACCGAAGGTATCTTTAGCGCCAATCAGCTCAATTATCGTCTTCGCAATGTTACATTCGACAATGCTCTCGTTCTTGAAGAAAGCGCTCCAGCAAAGATCAAGACGACCTTGACTCCGAGTACAACTGGTTCGCATGGACCATGGTATCGCTTTACAGTTGAAAGTCACTCAGATGGAGTTCCCAGAAAGCACAGCGCCGGTCTCATCCGCCTTGAGGACGCGGAACCCCCTGTGATTACCGACCATACCGCAAACCCACTGCAACAGACTACGTCTGGCAAGCTCTGGTACAAAGCCATGGCTACTGCTGGATACGGCTTTGGTCCTCTGTTCCAGAAACATCTCGAAGTGGAGGCCACATCTGGTCAGCGCGCGAGCCGATCGTTGGTTGATCTGACGGAGCCCGAGTCTGCATGGGGGAAGCAGTCATCGTACCCACTTCACCCAATCGCTTTGGATGGATGTTTCCAAACTCTCACACCTTCACTGATTGCTGGCGTCAGATCAAACATTAAATCTGTTTTGATCCCGGCAATGATCGATGACCTGATAATCTTCGCCAACACTTCACGCCCAGACCGTGGCATCTCATACACCACTTCGAAGTATGCGGGCAAGGGACGGCGAGATGACGACAAAAGCTACCTGTCCAATGCCACAGTGCATCACCCAGAGACCAAGCAAGTCATCATGCAGCTGTCCGGCCTTCGCTACCACCGCCTAGACACCGGATTCGACCCACTCGGAGCCCACACGTTCAGCCATGTGTCTTGGAAGCGCGATGTCACCTTTCTTTCCCCATTGTCGACCCTGCCAGGCGACTTTGCTACAGTCGCAGACGAGCTGCTTGATCTTATCGCACATCGGAAGCCTGTTTTGCGAGTCCTGGAGGTCAATCTCGACAGTGGTGATGCCAAGAGTCTCTGGTTCGGCAAAATAGAACGTGCCGTTCGAGCTGCGTACCGTGATTACAAGTTTGCTTCAGCCGATACCGCCGCAATCGTGGATGCGCAGGCCGAATATGAATCATACAGGGCCACCAACTTCGCCTTACTTGATCTGACGAAGGCCTTGAGCAAGGATCAGCGTGACGAATATGATGTTGTCATATGCAAGGGAGTTAATCTCACGATTGAGTCAGCGAGCCGGGTCTCGCAGAATGCGAAGTCACTCCTTGCCGTCGGCGGGCATGCTGTTTTCCTCCAGGGAACGGCTGAGACAGATTCCAACATTGCGCCCGCGTGTGAAGCAGACCTCGCCTCAACAATCGAAAGCGCCGGTCTCACAAACCTTACACAGTGCGTATTCGATGAAGGTCAGCGCATCATAGTCTCCAGGCTGGACGAAGGATCATCCGCCGCAAAGGCAGCTGCCGTTAAACTTTTCAGCTTCGATAGCGCGACAAGTCTGAGCACAAGCGTCGTAGCGGCACTGAACCACCTTGGTCACGAAATCTCCATCTCTGACGGCGGTCGGCCAAATCACCAAGAGACAATCCTCATTTTGGACGAGCTGACTGAGCCATTCCTGACCAAGATTGACGCCAAACAGTGGGATGTGCTCCAGACTCTTCTGTCCTCTCGCGCAAAGATTGTCTGGGTGACTCACGGGTCTCAGCTGGAGGTGACAAATCCGCAAGGCGCTCTGATACATGGCTTACTACGTACCATTCGTAACGAGGATTCTGGCTTGAGCTTTACAACACTTGATGTCGGTGATCCTATATCACCACAGACAGTCACTGCCATTTCGGTACTGCTTCGCCATCTGGCTTCGTCAGAAGTCAGATCTTCGATCGATACCGAATTCGTGGAGCGACAAGGCGAGATTTACACCAGCAGAGTCAGCCCTGATGAAAAGATCAATACGTTCAAAACGAATGACTCTGCCAACGACCTCTTGCAAGATGGCTCCCTGCGTGCTCAGAAGACCCTCGTTCGATTGAGGGCAGAACGCATCAGGACCTTGGAGGGTCTTGTTTTTGGTGAGATAAGTAGCGAAGAACTCCCTGTGGACCCCAATCATGTCGAGGTCGACATCTATGCGGCTGGCCTAAACTTCAAGGTCATTCTACTCTTCACCTATCGTCATGATATCTACTGACACCATGAATAGGATGTTGCCGTCACCATGGGCCTCGTTCCCGAGAATGAGCACCTGCTTGGCCTTGAGGGCGCAGGTGTCGTTAGACGCGTAGCTAGCGATGTCACGACATACAAGCCTGGCGATCGCGTGGTCGTGCTCCAATTCGGGACCTTCGCCAACAGAGTACAAGCCCCCACTGAGAGCACGCACAAAATCCCGGACCACCTCTCGTATAGCGATGCTGCCACCATTCCCTGCGTGTATCTAACATCTCTTTACTCCTTGTTCAACCTGGGCGGCTTACAGAAGGGCAACTCAGTTCTGATCCACTCGGCTGCTGGTGGTGTTGGCATATCGGCCATCAGACTGGCACAATACAAGCAAGCTGAGATCTACGTCACCGTCGGAACAGAGGACAAAAGACGTTTCCTCGAATCAGAGTTTGGTATCCCACGGTCCAGGATGTTCTCGTCTCGATCCACGGCATTTGCCAAAGAAATATTGGCTGCGACAGGCGGTCGAGGCGTAGACGTCATCCTCAACTCTCTGACTGGCGAACTGTTGGACGAGACTTGGAGAATCTGTGCTGACGGTGGTACCATGGTCGAGATCGGCAAGCGCGACATTCTGGGTCGGAAGCAGCTGGCCATGGAACCTTTCGACCGAAACTGCTCTTACCGCGCGCTTGACATCTCCCACAACCCTATCTCTGGCACCCTCGTTGCTGAGTACGGAGCTATAATATCTTCAAGTAGTATGCACATCTCTGACAAACTCCTAGGTTACTTTCCACGATATTTGATCTATACGATCAAGGCCATATCCGGCCAATCCATCCGGTCACACAGTTCTCCTTCGCTGACATTCCCAAAGCCTTCGCCTACATGCGTGGAGGCAGCCATATTGGCAAAATTGTAATTACAGATGCCCCAGAACATCCAGTGATTGTGCCCATCCGCCGGGCTGTAAAACAAGTGGCTCTGCATCCCAAAGCGTCATACCTCATCGTCGGAGGTCTAAGGGGTTTGTGCGGCAGTCTGGCCATTTCGCTGGCTCAGCAGGGTGCGAAACACCTTGTCGTGATGTCTCGAAGTGGCCTGAATGACCAGAGGTCGCAAAGCGTTATCAAAGATTGTGCTTCGCATGGCTGTGAGATTCACGAAGCGCGTGGAGACGTGGCTGAATTCGAAGACGTAAAGACGGCGTTCTCCAGTGGCCCACATCCAGTCCGCGGTATCATTCAGGGCGCAATGGTTCTCAGAGTATGCCGCAATCAACTCCACATGACATTCATCACCAGCTAACAATCTCTTAGGACAAGCCGTTTGAAGTCATGACCGTCGATGACTACCACACCACGATCTCGAGCAGAGTTGATGGTACGCTGCACTTGCACAATATCTCCAAAGACCAAGGCATCGAGTTGGACTTCTTCACTCTGCTCTCCAGTATCTCGGGCGTTCTTGGCCAAAAGGGGCAGGCCAACTATGCCGCGGCCAACAGCTTCATGGACTCCTTTGCAAGCTTCAGGAACGCTCTCGGACTACCAGCGAACTCTGTTGATCTCGGAGTGATCGAAGACGTCGGCTATGTGGCCGAGCAAG
>Ga0265798_10008244_pt1 | contig 13317 bp, 16 predicted proteins | sample P3T30metagenome_FD_192430 | JGI IMG/M metagenome (GOLD analysis project Ga0265798, IMG submission 192430) | Plant litter microbial communities from East Loma Ridge, Irvine, California - P3 T30 | ecosystem: Environmental > Terrestrial > Plant litter > Unclassified | place: USA: California...
CAAGTTGCCGTACGTGCGCGTCCTGCCGGCCAGTATTTTAGCCCTCGATCAGCTTCGAATGCGTTACCGCATGGGCCTGATTTAGAGCGCTGCGAGCTTCAAAGCAAAAGTCATGCTCAAAGTCCCGGAAACCTGAAAAAAAGGGGATTTATAGGTGCTCGACAGCTGAAGCCGGCGATGAAAGTACACAAGTTCGACATTAATTTTCCCAGTGCGTCAGACTGTTAGCTCCCTTATAAATAGGGATGGTTCATATTTCGCTTGTTTCATGAAACTAATTATCATTCCCCGTCTACGGCTGGGGCACGTTTATTACTTCGCGAAACAAAATGGTGCATTGATAAGGGATGTTACTCCCGGCAGCGCGCATTTTTGGTGCGGACGGGCGATTTAATTTTTTTGTCCGTCCTCGGTATGCTGCAGTCTGTTCCGAGGCGCCCAACTTTCTCGGCGTCCCCTTTTACGTTAAGTGGTGAAGTAGATGTTTGATCTGGATTCTCGCCTGCAGCAAGACACCCTTTTGCTGGGAGATTTTCCCCTGAGCCGGCTGTTGCTGAGCAACGACTCGCGTTACCCGTGGTTCATCCTGGTACCGCGACGCGAAGAGGTCAGTGAGGTGTTTCAGCTTGGTGCCGAAGATCAGCGTGCCTTGTGGGCGGAAACTGCTTTGCTGGCTGAAGTGCTGAAGGACGCCTTCAACGCTGACAAGATCAATATCGCGACTTTGGGCAATGTGGTTAGCCAGCTGCATATGCATGTGATCGTGCGTTATCGGGACGACGATGCCTGGCCAGCCCCGGTATGGGGGCGCCATCCGGCCAAGCCGTACGAGCCCGATCAACTGGCGGCACTGAGGGATCGGTTGAAGTCGGTGATGCCCGAGCAATTCCAATTCGGGGGTCTATAAATGAATGGTCTCGAAGAGCGAATTGTCGAGCTTGAGAGTCGCCAGGCTTTTCAGGACGACACCATCCAGTCGCTCAACGATGCTCTTATAGGGCAGCAAAAGCTTATCGAACGGTTGCAGCGGCAAGTGCAGGCGTTAGCCAAGCGGCAGGATGAAGCCAGTCAGTTCGGTATCGCTCAGGATGATGCGCCGCCGCCTCACTACTGATTTTCGGCTGCAAAACGAAAAAGCCCGCATCGCTGCGGGCTTTTTGTCGTGCAATGCTCAGCGTCGGGTTGGTAACGCTGCAATCACGTCTTCGGCTTGCAGGCCCTTGTCACGCTGCATTACCGAAAACTCCACGCGTTGCCCTTCGACCAACACGCGATGGCCTTCACCGCGGATGGCACGGAAGTGCACGAAGATATCCTCGCCCACGTCGCGGGAAATGAAGCCAAAACCCTTGGACGTGTTGAACCACTTGACCGTACCGGTCTCGCGATCACCTAGATCCTGCGGCACGGATGCTTTCTTGGTATCGAAACGCAGGTTGGTGGCCAGATGCAGGGCAACGGCGGCGGCCACGGTCAGCAGGCTGAACAGCAAGGCGGGTTGCTCGGCAATCAGTGGCAGCGGTGCGAGCAGAATCAGTGCTTGCAGCAGCGTGCCGAGAATCAGCAATGCACACACCAGGTTTTGCAGTTGTTGACGCAGGTTGTTGTGCCAGAGCGGGAACTGAGTGGCCAGGAGAAGATTGAGGCAGCCGAAGAGAGCCAGGCACAGCGCATCCGGGTGTTGCAGGAACGGCTGGGCATCATCGCTCAGGCTGGGTATGGCAGATAACAGCAGGGCGCTAAGCCCTACCAGCAGGTGGACAATTTTCAACATGTTAAACGCACTCACTTGATAAAGGATCACCAGGAAGAGCTGGCTCCACACGATTTGCCGTGAGGTAAGGGCGATGGAATATACGAGAGGGGCCAGCCTATGCGCCTGCCCGAGAACTCGGGACGACGGCACGGGGCGTATTTAACAGCAAAGGAGGGGGCTTCTCAAATCAAGGTGCGCACTGTGGCGAACATCCAGCAGGCGCATGCGGCTGCAACGGCTGTCGGGCGGCAGCCGTTGCATGCGTCCAGCTTAGGACGCCAGCAGGCTGCGCAGCATCCATGCGGTTTTTTCGTGAACCTGCATGCGCTGCGTCAGCAGATCGGCGGTCGGCTCATCACTGACCTTGTCCAGCAGCGGGAAGATGCCACGTGCAGTGCGCACTACGGCTTCCTGGCCCTGAACCAGCAGCTTGATCATTTCATCGGCGCTGGGAATGCCTTCTTCTTCCTTGATGGAGGAGAGGTTGGCATAGGCGGCGTAAGTGCCAGGAGCCGGGAAGCCCAAGGCGCGAATGCGCTCGGCGATCTGATCGACTGCCAGCGCCAGCTCGGTGTACTGACCTTCGAACATCAGGTGCAGGGTGTTGAACATTGGCCCAGTCACGTTCCAGTGGAAGTTATGGGTCTTCAAGTAAAGGGTGTAGGTGTCGGCCAGCAGGCGCGACAGACCTTCGGCAATGGAGGCACGATCCTGTTCGGCGATTCCGATGTTGATTTCCATGGATTTTTCTCCTGTTGGTGGTGAGGGCGTGTGGCCCAGCAGATGGGCAGAGCCTATCACGGTGGCTGAGAGTGGCTGCGTGCTTTGTATCAATCATCGCGATCACTGAAAACTATGGGTAGCGACCGGCGATGACTTGCTCGGCTGCGCAGTGTTGCTTAACCATATATAATCGCCTGCTTTGCTGCAGCGGCTGATCGTCTCGCTTGTTCGGGTAAATCCCGGCAATGCCATTGCTGGATCGGACGAAAGACGCTGGCTCGCGGTTCAATGAATTTCAGACTCAAGAGAAGCGATTACCACCATGATGCGCAGCCACTATTGCGGCCAGTTGAACGAAAGCCTGGACGGCCAGGAAATCACTCTTTGCGGATGGGTGCACCGTCGTCGTGACCACGGTGGCGTGATTTTCCTCGATATCCGTGATCGCGAAGGCCTGGCCCAGGTTGTGTTCGATCCGGATCGTGCCGATACCTTCGCCAAGGCTGACCGCGTGCGCAGCGAGTACGTCGTCAAGATCACTGGCAAGGTACGTCTTCGTCCTGAAGGTGCGCGCAACGCGAACATGGCATCGGGCGCCATCGAAGTGCTCGGCTATGAGTTGGAAGTGCTCAACGAAGCGGAAACCCCGCCGTTCCCGCTCAATGAATATTCCGATGTCGGCGAAGAAACCCGCTTGCGCTATCGCTTCATCGATCTGCGTCGCCCGGAAATGGCCGAAAAGCTCAAGCTGCGTTCGCGCATCACCAGCAGCATCCGTCGCTACCTGGACGACAACGGCTTCCTCGATGTGGAAACACCGATTCTCACCCGCGCCACGCCGGAAGGTGCGCGCGACTATCTGGTGCCTAGCCGCACGCACGCCGGCAGCTTCTTCGCGTTGCCACAGTCGCCGCAGCTGTTCAAGCAGCTGCTGATGGTTGCTGGTTTCGATCGTTACTACCAGATCGCCAAGTGCTTCCGCGACGAAGACCTGCGTGCCGACCGCCAGCCGGAATTCACCCAGATCGACATCGAAACCAGCTTCCTTGATGAAGCCGATATCATGCATCTCACCGAAACCATGATCCGCAACCTGTTCAAGGAAGTGCTGGGCGTCGAGTTCGCTGAGTTGCCGCACATGACTCTGGCCGAAGCCATGCGTCGTTTTGGTTCCGACAAGCCGGACCTGCGCATCCCGATGGAGCTGGTCGATGTTGCCGACCAACTCAAAGACGTCGACTTCAAGGTGTTCTCCGGCCCGGCCAACGACCCGAAAGGCCGTGTTGCCGCGCTGCGCGTTCCAGGCGGGGCAAGCATGCCGCGCAAGCAGATCGACGACTACACCAAGTTTGTCGGCAACTACGGCGCCAGGGGCCTGGCTTACATCAAGGTCAACGAGCGCGCCAAGGGCGTCGAGGGTCTGCAGTCGCCGATCGTCAAGAACATCGCCGAGCCGAACCTCAACACCATCCTTGATCGCGTTGGCGCAGTTGACGGCGATATCGTGTTCTTTGGGGCCGACAAGGCCAAGGTGGTTTGCGACGCACTGGGTGCACTGCGCATCAAGCTCGGCCATGACCTGAACCTGTTGACCGCCGAATGGGCGCCACTGTGGGTCGTCGACTTCCCGATGTTCGAAGAGAACGACGACGGCAGTCTGACCGCCATGCACCACCCGTTCACGTCGCCGAAGTGCTCGGCCGAAGAGCTGGAAGCCAATCCGGCCGCTGCGCTGTCTCGCGCCTATGATCTGGTGCTCAACGGCACCGAACTGGGTGGCGGCTCGATCCGTATCCACGACAAGGGCATGCAGCAGACGGTCTTCCGCGTGTTGGGCATCAGCGAAGACGAGCAACAGGAAAAGTTCGGCTTCCTGCTCGACGCACTGAAATACGGCGCGCCACCTCACGGTGGTCTGGCCTTTGGTCTCGATCGTCTGGTGATGCTGATGACGGGGGCAAGTTCGATTCGTGAAGTGATCGCCTTCCCGAAAACTCAGAGTGCTGCCTGTGTCATGACTCAGGCGCCGGGTCTGGTGGATGCCAAGTCGCTGCGCGAACTGCACATTCGCCTGCGTGAGCAACCCAAGGCCGAATAAGCCGACCCCAAGAAGCCTGGTTTTCCAGGCTTCTTTCGTTAAAGGGTGGAGAGGCTCGAATTCTCACACCTTGCACCCAAGCAGAAAAATTGGAGTTGAATATGGCCGGTCATTCCAAATGGGCCAACATCAAGCACCGCAAGGGGCGCCAGGACGCCAAGCGCGGCAAGATCTTCACCAAGCTCATCCGTGAGCTGACTGTCGCTGCCAAGCACGGCGGCCCGATTCCGGCAGATAACCCGCGTCTGCGTCTGGCGGTCGACAAAGCGCTGACCAACAACATGTCGCGTGATGTGATTGATCGCGCCATTGCCCGCGGTGCCGGTAACAACGAAGCCGACAACGTCGTCGAGTTCAGCTACGAAGGTTACGCCCCGAGCGGCGTCGCGATCATCGTCGAGGTGATGACCGACAACCGCAACCGTACCGCCGCCGAAGTCCGTCATGCGTTCACCAAGTGCGGCGGCAACCTCGGCACCGATGGCTCGGTAGCCTACATGTTCGAGCGTAAAGGCCAGATCAGCTTTGCATCCGGTACTGACGAAGATGCGCTGATGGAAGCAGCGTTGGAGGCTGGCGCCGACGACGTGGAAATGGGCGAGGAGGGCGCGGCATTGGTGTCGACCAGTTTCACCGAGTTCCATGCGGTGAACGAGGCCCTTGATGCTGCAGGGTTCAAGGGCGAAGAGGCAGAAATCGCAATGATCCCTTCGATCAGTGCGCCGATCACCGATCTGGAAACCGCCCAGAAGGTGTTCAAGCTGATCGATATGCTTGAAGACCTGGATGACGTGCAGAACGTCTACCACAACGCCGAAGTGTCCGACGAGATCATGGAACAGCTTGGCTGAGCCTGGTTTGTACATAAGCCGGAAGTGCCTATGGGGCTTCCGGCTTTTTAATGCCTGGGTGACGGCACTCTCGATGGCCCCTATACTCGCGCACTGGATATGTAGACAGTATGGGCGTGCCGCTGTGCATGAGATAAGCACATGACATTGATTCTGGGCATCGACCCTGGCTCACGAATTACCGGCTACGGCGTGGTACGCGAAACGGGGCGTGGTTGTGAATATGTCGCTTCCGGCTGTATACGCACCGGCAACGGACCGTTACCTGAGCGCTTGCAGATCGTGTTCCGCGGTGTCAGTGAGGTAATCAGTACTTACGGGCCGGTGACCATGGGCATCGAGCAGGTATTCATGGCGCGCAACGCGGACTCGGCGTTGAAGCTTGGGCAGGCGCGTGGTGCGGCTATAGTCGCCGGAGTGGAAAAAGGCCTGGATGTGTCCGAGTACACCGCGACTCAGGTCAAGCAGGCGATCGCCGGTACTGGCGGTGCGGACAAGCAGCAGGTGCAAATGATGGTGATGCACCTGCTCAAGCTGATGCAGAAGCCGCAGATTGATGCCTCGGATGCCCTGGCTATCGCGATCTGCCACGCTCACCATCGACAGAGTCTGATTCCCCATGGGCTTGCGGGCGCTAAAAGGCGCGGCGGTCGTCTTCGTTTGTAGTTTTCTTATTGAAGGAATGCGCCGGTGATCGGACGTTTACGCGGCACCCTGGCGGAAAAGCAGCCGCCGCATTTGATTCTGGATGTGAATGGTCTGGGCTATGAGCTGGAAGTCCCCATGACCACGTTGTACCGTTTGCCCTCGGTCGGTGAGCCGCTGACGCTGCACACTCATCTGGTGGTGCGTGAAGATGCGCATCTGCTGTACGGTTTTTATGAAAAACGCGAGCGCGAGCTGTTCCGCGAGCTGATCCGCCTGAACGGTGTCGGCCCGAAACTGGCACTTGCGCTGATGTCCGGGCTTGAGGTTGATGAGCTGGTACGTTGCGTTCAAGCCCAGGACACGGCTGCGCTGGTGAAGATTCCTGGCGTCGGCAAGAAAACCGCCGAACGCCTGCTGGTGGAGCTCAAGGATCGCTTCAAAGCCTGGGAGACCGTACCCGGCATGGCGAGCCTGGTGGTTGAACCTCGTGCAGGTGGCGCAGTCTCAAGCGCGGAGAATGATGCGGTCAGTGCGCTCATCTCCCTGGGCTATAAGCCGCAGGAAGCCAGTCGCGCCGTAACGGCGGTCAAAGAAGATGGGTTGAGTAGTGAAGACATGATTCGCCGCGCGCTGAAGGGAATGCTGTAAATGCTCGAAGCAGACAGGCTGGTTACGGCCGGTGGTCGTGACCGCGATGAGCAGGTCGACCGCGCCATTCGTCCGCTGTCGCTGGCGGAATATATCGGTCAGCCCGTTGTTCGCGAGCAAATGGAGCTGTTTATCCAGGCTGCGCGGGGCCGTAAGGAATCGCTCGATCACACGCTGATCTTCGGCCCGCCGGGGCTTGGTAAAACCACCCTGGCGAATATCATTGCTCAGGAAATGAACGTTTCCATCAAGAGTACCTCCGGCCCTGTGCTGGAGCGTCCCGGTGATCTAGCTGCGTTGTTGACCAATCTAGAGCCGGGAGATGTGCTGTTTATCGACGAGATTCATCGCTTGTCGCCCATTGTCGAAGAAGTGCTCTACCCGGCGATGGAAGATTTCCAGCTCGACATCATGATTGGCGAGGGGCCGGCAGCGCGTTCCATCAAGCTTGATCTGCCGCCTTTTACCCTGGTTGGCGCGACCACGCGGGCCGGCATGCTGACCAACCCGCTGCGCGACCGCTTCGGTATCGTTCAGCGTCTCGAGTTCTATGGCACCGACGACCTGGCAACCATCATCACCCGCGCCGCTGGGATTCTCGGCTTGCCCATCGAGGCGAAGGGGGCGTTCGAGATTGCTCGCCGTGCGCGGGGGACGCCGCGGATCGCCAATCGACTGCTACGGCGCGTGCGGGATTTCGCCGAAGTCCGCGGGCAGGGCGACATCACCCGGCAAATCGCCGACCTCGCGCTGAATCTGCTGGATGTAGACGAGCGCGGCTTCGATCATCAGGATCGCCGGCTGTTGTTGACCATGATCGAGAAATTCGACGGTGGCCCGGTCGGCATTGATAGCCTCGCCGCAGCAATCAGCGAAGAGCGACACACCATCGAGGATGTTCTGGAGCCTTACCTGATCCAGCAGGGTTACATCATGCGTACGCCGAGAGGGCGAGTGGTGACGCGGCATGCCTATCTGCACTTTGGGCTTAACACGCCAAAGCGCATGGATGAGCGGCCAACCCTCGACATGTTTACCGATGGAGAGGCGCAATGAAAAAAATACTTGTCAGGCCGATTGGCAAGACTCGGGACTGGCACTAGAGTATGCGCGCGCAATACGCTGGTCAGCCGTTCGCCCATCGCTGTCGTGTTTATTACGAAGACACCGATGCCGGGGGTGTCGTTTATTACGTCAACTATCTCAAATTCATGGAGCGGGCTCGCACCGAGCGGTTGCGTGAGCTGGGTTTTTCCCAGTCGACGCTGGCTGGTGAGGGCCTGTTGTTCGTCGTGCATTCCAGCGAGGCGCGCTATCACGCGCCGGCGCGTTTGGACGACGAACTGCAGGTAAGCGCTGAAGTAACTGAATTGAACCGCGCCAGCCTGCGCTTTCGTCAACAGGTAAGGCGGGTAGCGGATGATGCGCTGCTCTGTGAAGGGCAGTTTCTGGTGGCCTGTGTGCGCGCCGATACTTTCAAACCCCGGGCCATGCCCTCGTCCATGCGAACAGCCTTCGCCGGACAGGCGGGTACCGGTCTATCTATTGCAGGAGAGTAAGCGTGGAAGCCAACGCCGTTGACCACATGTCGATGTGGAGTCTGATCAGCAACGCCAGCCTGGTGGTGCAGTTGGTGATGCTGATCCTGGTGGCCGCCTCGGTCACTTCGTGGGTCATGATTTTCCAGCGCAGCAGCATGCTGCGTAGCGCCAAGCGCGCGCTGGATAGCTTCGAAGAACGCTTCTGGTCCGGTATCGATCTGTCCAAGCTGTATCGTCAGGCGGGCAGCAATCCCGATCCGGATTCCGGCATGGAGCAGATCTTTCGCGCCGGTTTCAAGGAGTTCTCTCGCCTGCGTCAGCAGCCTGGCATGGACCCCGATGCGGTGATGGACGGCGTTGCTCGTTCCATGCGCGTGGCCATCTCCCGTGAAGAGGAAAAGCTCGAGCAGAGCCTGCCATTCCTCGCAACCGTCGGCTCCACCAGCCCTTATATCGGCCTGTTCGGTACCGTCTGGGGGATCATGAACTCCTTCCGCGGTCTGGCTCAGGTTCAGCAGGCGACCCTCGCAACCGTCGCACCCGGCATCGCCGAGGCGTTGATTGCCACCGCCATCGGCCTGTTCGCAGCGATCCCGGCTGTTATCGCTTACAACCGTTTCGCCGCCCGTGGCGAAATGCTGATCTCGCGTTATTACACCTTTGCCGATGAGTTCCAGGCGATCCTGCACCGCAAAGTACACAGCAGCGAAGAATAAGCTTCCGGCGCACTCAATACAGGTTTCAAAACCATGGCCAGAGCCAGAATTCGCAACAGACGCAAGCCCGTCGCCGAGATGAACGTGGTGCCCTACATCGACGTGATGTTGGTGCTGCTGGTCATCTTCATGGTGACCGCGCCAATGCTCAACCAAGGCGTCAAGGTCGATCTGCCCCAGGTCAGCAGTGAAGTGCTGCCCCAGGACAACGACTCGCAAGTACTGACGATTTCCATCAAGTCCGACAAGTCCTATTACTGGAACATGGGCACTGAGGTGGATACCGACACCGTTCAGGACCGCGCCCTCACGCTCGATGAAATGACTCGCGCTGTCACCGCGATCATCAATCAGACCCGCAGCCAGGGTAAGCAGGTTCAGGTGTTCGTGCGTGGCGACAAGGCCGTCGATTACGGCACCGTGATGTCCGCCATGGGTGGCTTGCAGCAGGCAGGCGTGGGTAACGTCGGTCTGATTACCGAGGCGCCCTGATGCAGCAGCGTGAACGCTCACCTTCGGAAAGCCTGTTCTGGCCGGTGGTCTGGGCTGTAGGGCTGCACGTGCTGATGTTTGGCCTGCTGTTCGTCAGTTTCGCCTTCGCGCCTGATCTGCCGCCTGCAAGACCGATCGTGCAGGCTACTCTGTACCAATTGAAATCGCAGAGCCAGGCGACCACCCAGACCAATCAGAAAATTGCCGGCGAAGCCAAGAAAACCGCTGCGCCGCAATTCGAGACTGAGCAGCTGGAGCAGAAAAAGGCTGAGCAGGAAAAGCAGGCTCAGGCCGAGGCGCAAAAGCAGCAGGCTGCGAAAGCAGCGGAACAAAAGAAAGTCGAGGAAGCTCGAAAGGCCGATGCAACGAAAAAGGCGGAGGCTGATGCCGCGGCGAAAGCCGCCGAGCAGAAGAAGCTGGCCGATGTTGCCAAGGTCAAAGCTGCGTTGGAAGCCGACAAGAAGAAGGCCGCTGACGCAGAAGCGAAGAAGAAAGCCGCCGAGGACGCCAAGAAAAAGGCAGCCGAAGAGGCCAAGAAGAAAGCGGCAGCCGATGCAGCGAAGAAAAAAGCTGCCGAAGATGCCAAGAAGAAAGCCAATGCGCAGGCAGCCGAGCGCAAAGCGGTAGAGGACAAGAAAGCAGCGGCGCTGGCCGAATTGCTGTCCGATGACACCGAGCGGCAGCAGGCGCTTGCTGAAACACAAGGCGATCAGGTAGCGGGGAGTCTCGATGACCTGATCGTCAAGCTGGTCAGCGAGCAGTGGCGTCGTCCGCCGTCAGCGCGCAATGGCATGAGTGTGGAAGTGCTGATCGAGATGTTGCCCGATGGCACCATCACCAATGCCAGCGTCAGCCGCTCCAGCGGTGATTCACCGTTCGACAGTTCAGCAGTACAGGCAGTACGCAACGTGGGGCGTATTGCAGAAATGCAGCAACTTGATCGCGCCACGTTCGATCGGCTTTATCGGCAGCGTCGTGCCGTCTTCAAACCGGAGGATTTAGGTCTGTGAATACCCTGATGCGAATCGTTGTGCTGGGCCTGGCCATGCTGGTCGGTACCGTGCAGGCGGCTGATCCACTGGTGATCAGCACCGGCACTGACCGTGCCACGCCAATTGCCGTGGTGCCGTTTGGCTGGCAGGGCGGCAACGTGTTGCCGGAAGATATTTCCACCATCGTCGGTAACGATCTGCGCAACTCCGGCGTATTCGAACCGATTGCGCGTCAGAACATGATCAGCCTGCCGACTCAGGGCAGCGAGATCATCTACCGTGACTGGAAGGCGCTCGGCGCCCAGTACGTGCTGGTAGGCAACATCGTGCCGAACGGTGCGCGGCTGCAGGTGCAGTTCGCTCTGTTCAACGTAGCCACCGAGCAGCAGGTGTTGACCGGTAACGTTGGCGGCAGCGCCGATCAGTTGCGCGACATGGCGCACCACATCGCTGACCAGTCGTTCGAGAAACTCACCGGGGTCAAGGGTGCGTTCTCCACGCGCATGCTGTACGTCACGGCAGAGCGTTTCGGCGTGAACAACACTCGCTATACGCTGCAGCGTTCGGACTATGACGGTGCCCGCGCTGTCACGCTGCTGCAATCGCGTGAGCCGATCCTGTCGCCGTCGTTCGCCTCGGATGGCAAGCGCATCGCTTATGTGTCATTCGAACAGAAGCGTCCGCGTATCTTCGTCCAGCACATCGATACCGGCCGTCGTGAGCAGGTTACCAATTTCGAAGGCCTGAACGGCGCGCCCGCCTGGTCGCCAGATGGCAGCCGTTTGGCGTTCACGCTGTCGCGTGACGGCAACCCGGAAATCTATGTCATGGACATGGGCTCGCGGAATCTGCGCCGCATCACCAACAATTCCGCCATCGATACCGAACCCTTCTGGGGCAAGGACGGCCAGACCATCTACTTCACGTCTGACCGCTCGGGCAAACCACAGATTTATAAGACCAACATCAATTCTGGTGCGGTCGAACGAGTGACCTTCGTCGGTAACTACAATGCCAACCCTAAGTTGTCTGCTGACGAGAAGACCCTGGTGATGATTCATCGCCAGGAGGGTTACACCGTGTTCAAGGTCGCTGCACAGGATCTTGAGCGTGGCAATCTGCGCATTCTTTCAGACACAAGTTTGGATGAGTCGCCTACTGTTGCGCCCAACGGCACCATGATAATCTACGCTACCCGCCAGCAGGGGCGGGGAGTCCTGATGTTAGCGTCCGTTAACGGTCGCGTTAGGCTCCCTCTTCCTACCGCTCAAGGCGAAGTTCGAGAGCCATCCTGGTCCCCCTTCCTGAACTGATGCGCGGTGCTTCACCTGTTTGTATGCTTAACACACTGGGGTTCATTAGGAGTTACACATGGAAATGCTGAAATTTGGCAAGTTTGCTGCACTGAGCCTGGCTCTCGCCGTGGCTGTTGGCTGTTCCTCCAAAGGCGGTGACACCGCTGGCGAAGGCGCTGTAGACCCGAACGCTGGCTACGGTGCTAACACCGGCGCTGTCGACGGCAGCCTGAGTGAAGAAGCCGCTCTGCGCGCTATCACCACTTTCTACTTCGAATACGACAGCTCTGACCTGAAGCCGGAAGCCATGCGCGCTCTGGACGTTCATGCCAAGGACCTGAAAGGCAACGGCGCTCGCGTCGTTCTGGAAGGCCACGCTGACGAGCGCGGTACCCGCGAATACAACATGGCTCTGGGCGAGCGTCGCGCCAAGGCCGTTCAGCGTTACCTGGTACTGCAAGGCGTTTCCCCAGCTCAGCTGGAACTGGTTTCCTACGGTGAAGAGCGTCCGGTTGCCACTGGCAACGACGAGCAATCCTGGGCTCAGAACCGTCGCGTCGAACTGCGTAAGTAATTCGATATGCGAATGTGCCAGCGTGTAGTAACCGTTATGGCTCTGAGCCTGCCGCTTGCGGTGTGGGCTCAGGTTCCCGTACAGGATGGCAGCACCGGTAACGGTGGTGGCAACTCGAATGCCGGTTACGGCACGTCTGGCGCCTATGCTGGAGGTGGGGTGCAAACCCCATCTACAGCGCAGGGCATGCTGTTCAGTCAGCTCCAGCAGATGCAGCAGGAAATTGCGCAACTGCGTGGCATGCTTGAAGAGCAGCAGAATGATATTCAGCGTTTGAAGAAAGAGGGCCTGGAGCGTTATCAGGACCTGGATAAGCGTTTGAGTAGTGGTGCCGCAGCAGGTGCTGCAGGTACACAGAATTCTCCAGCCGCTGGCGCCAGCAATGGCGCCGGTGGTTCTTCCGCTGGTGATGCAGGGCAGGCTCAAGCCTCCGGCGAACCGGCAGATCCTGCGAAGGAAAAGCTGTTTTACGACGCTGCCTTCGACCTTATCAAAGCCAAGGATTTCGACAAGGCCAGCCAGGCCTTCGCGGCATTCCTGCGTCGTTATCCGAACAGCCAGTATGCCGGCAACGCGCAATATTGGCTGGGTGAGGTGAATCTGGCGAAAGGCGATTTGCAGGGCGCTGGCCAGGCGTTTGCCAAGGTCAGCCAGTCTTATCCGCAGCATGCCAAAGTGCCGGATTCGCTGTTCAAGTTGGCTGATGTCGAAATCCGTTTGGGTAACAACGACAAGGCCAAAGGCATCCTGCAACAAGTGATCGCCCAGTATCCGGGTACCTCGGCAGCCCAGCTGGCGCAGCGTGATCTGCAGCGCATCCAGTAATCTATTCGGCTGAAGACGAAACCCGCGCCTGTCGCGGGTTTTTTGTGAGCGTGATTTGATGTCATGCCCCGGCGAATTGTCGCGGGCATCATCGGAAACGCCTTTTGCCCATTTTTTTCGTTTAGAATCGCCGTCCTTTTTCGCAACGGAGGCGGATG
>Ga0265798_10008245_pt1 | contig 13317 bp, 18 predicted proteins | sample P3T30metagenome_FD_192430 | JGI IMG/M metagenome (GOLD analysis project Ga0265798, IMG submission 192430) | Plant litter microbial communities from East Loma Ridge, Irvine, California - P3 T30 | ecosystem: Environmental > Terrestrial > Plant litter > Unclassified | place: USA: California...
TCTCGCCGTGGATATACGTTGCCTATTGTGGTGGCTACGGGCCGTTGGTATTCACTGTGCCCACGTTGCGGGTCCTGTGCTAGTGGTATGTAGTTCCAGAATGTTGAGTCCGGAAGAAGCCTTTTTTAGATCCCATCTCTTTTAGTATTGTTCGTAAGAAAAGCCTGACTAGCACTGTACCTGTTCCGCTCGATCATGTTGTGAACGAGATGCCTGAACAAGCTGACAGTACCAGAGTGGAATTGCTGGTTGCAATGGCTTGTGAAATATGTTCAAGAGAAAGAGCAAGAAACCTTCTGGTAGATCGAAGGCCGAGGTGTAGTCAGGAAAATGTGTGGAAGTGGAGATATGGCAAACCCACAATATAACGAAGATGACATACCCGGACTTAGACTTGACAGTGTAAGAGAACCTCTCACATCAGTGCACCTTACCTTTTGTTCGGCAAGCGGAAGAAACCTACCGCTAGGGTATCCAGATACTAAATGCAAACCGAATGGCAAGATATTGAACCGTGGACATCAGCCCGAACCGAATGGGAAGGGCAGGATAGGTATCGATGCTAGGCTCCGTAGCCAAGGGTTTGATGTTGTTGAATATCCGGAAAAAGGTCCAAAGATGATGGGTGCGCGCGATAGAAGCTTTTACATACTCCCGGCTGGGTTTACCAGCTGGTATTGTTTCCGAACTGGAAGGCGAGAGCTTTGTGAGGGAAGATGTACATGAGCCTTGCCAGATACTTGAACTTTGGACCTGATGATCGCAATATCTACGACTCGCGCTGGCATGCTAGATAGACGCCTTTGTGGGTTTGTACAGCTGTCTTAGACTCTGCTCGACTTCCTAGGCAGTCGATAGCCACCCCGAAGCACGGGTTTATGAATGGGAAGGAAGGCCTTCAAGATTGGTGCGGAGTCCAGAGGTGCGGTTACACTCAGACGGTAGGCGCGATTTTGATGTTGATACAGCCTACACGGAAACGTTGACAGCTTACAGCGGAAGCATACTGCTGATTGTTTTATCGAAGTTGTACCGTCATTACGCAGGCAGTGCGAGCTCGAGCGTAACGATTGAGAGTCGGCGAAGGAGAAGTGGGCGGCCAGATCGTGTTTCTGCGAAGCGGTGTGGTCGCTGCAGCGCTGTAGGTCATTAGTGTGCGATGTTTGTCTGCATGCTTGATGTCGCAACGACCACGGGCCTCATCGAGGGCCAGACTGCAAAGGATACCCTGACGGAGATCAAGCGGAGGTGCATAGCCTGTTACCGTTTAGAGCTGCCGTCGCGCTTGCTAGGAAATTCAGACGCGGTTGTGGAAGTGGCTCGTCGCGCCGGCGATGACTACGCATGGCGACGGAGGCAGGCGACGCGCTGAGTCGCTGAGGAGGATATCCAGGGGATTTGAACCGTACTGACGCGTATGAGAAGCTCTTTTGCATTAGTTGTGGCAATGGGAAGGGGGTTCGTGCTTGGCGAAAGTCGCAGAGGAAGTTGAGGCAGGGGTGGTCAGTAAACAAGAGGGGTCTGGAGGGAGTGGGCAGAGGTGCGATTAGAGTTTCTGGCGCTAGGAGGGCGTTCAGCAGGGACGATGCCCCATCGGTTCCTGTCCTTGGCAGAATCTCGTCCATAAGGCAGGCAGGTGCACAACATTGGAATGTCAACAGATGGTATATTTTGGGTCTACGAATATAGTACTGTATCTAAGGAACTATCTGCTTGATCGTTAGCATCTGTCTGCATTGTACTAGGGCTGAGGTAGGGTTGACTTGCCTGCATCTATCCTACATGGTATGCATTTCCTCCTGAGTCCGATTCCAGATGCGGTACACCCAGTAGCTCTTGCCACGATGAGGAGGCTGCTCCTCCCGATCTTTCTGATGCAGTGCATCCCTTCAGTGCTGTTGTCTTGCAGTCGCTCCACGGCGTGGTGTCTCCGCGGGGCTGGCTTCGCTAAGTCCTGGGCGAAGGATTCGGCCCGACTCTCTGCTCTGACGTGCGGACTTGCATCGATGCAGTAGCTCTGTGCAATACACGTCGACGACGGAGTCGTTACTTGCCAGCTGCTGTGTGCACGGTGCGGCTGTCCTTGCTCCTGAAGTCCGCCATGTCCGCATGGACCTGGATCACCATCGCGCCTCCCTCCTGAATTTCTCGCCTCAGCCCACATACCAACTCGCCACAAACCACCAGCTCCACGAAATCGGCTCCACATCGCTACGACGCGTTCGCTATACGATATGGAGATGAAGACTCGAGCCTCTGAGATGCACATGTCTTCCGAATCCGCCCAGCGCCTCAGCCGCTGAGATGGCTCCTCAGCAAGACATCGTCCTACCCGCCGTACACCCTTGACGACGACCTCGACCGCGACTCGCAGCTCGCAGCTTGCCGCTCGCCTATAGTGGCACCTTCAGGAAGGCACAAAGTGATATGATACCAGGAAGGGCTGCTTTGGATCGAGCTGGTGTGCTTCAACGCGACGCTCCCCCTCACCCGGCAGTCCGCGTCGTTCTCCCATGTCCAACATGCCTCGAGACAACTTCTCTAGGGAGCTTGGCAAAGGCAAAGCAACACTGGCTTGCTTGCGCACTTCACTTCTGTTGCCAGGTTTACAGCTCCATGGACATCGAGTCTCGAACAAGCTTCGGAGGTGTTTCCAAGCGGCGCCCACCTTGCATGCAGCTCGCGTCGGATCACCTACCTACCCCTCGAGCGCTCGCGATCCCACCTCGATTCCCTCTATACCTGCGGCCACTCTGCCCCCTCGGGACTCTTGCTGTTCCGGATTTGAGACCTCCGCGGGAGAGACCACTCGCTTGGCCAAGCTCCGACTGAACATCTCCCTCAACGTAGGAAGCTACAACGCCTGCAAGGAGAGGCATGCAGGACAAACAACCACCAGCCACAGGTTACTTGAGTACTCGGGCAGCGTTGTCGGCTTCCACCTTTAGCTGCAGCTATACACCAACCTCCGTTGGCGAAGCGGTGGTACAGCTCTGACTATGCTGACCCCCCGGAGTTCGGCTTTGCACTGTAACCTTTACCAAAACTCTAGGTAATATTCGAGCGAGACCTCTCTCCGTTTCTCACCACAAGCATGTTAACCGAAGCCATGTTGGCATCGCCAAACCGTCAAGAAATGCCAATCGAGGCCTCTTCCTTGTCTGCACAAGCGTCCTACGGCCGAAGGTTCACGAACTACGATCCTCCGGCCATCGATATCGAGTACGCGATTACTACAATCCCATGTTTCGGCTGTTTCGGATCGACACAACGTCCATCTCTGTCTCGCAGAAGATCTGGCAAGAGAAGGTAATGGGTACGAAAGGAAGTTTGCAGCGGTTGCTCGGTCGGCAAATCGACACAATTTCGCATCATCTCGTTGTTGTTCGTTCGGCGGAAGCTCGCCGGCATGGTCTCCACAGCTACAGTCTTCGTCATGCAACAACTAAGATGCGTCGCCATGCTGATACCGAGCCGTGCATCAGGCGTAGGGACACAGACCGCAAGAGCCTTGCGCGTTGTACCGCAGAACTAGTCGACAGAAGAAAGCAGGAGCGGACGGGCAGACGATGCGAAACTCGCATCGAACAGCTTAATCGCTGCTACAACAACGGCTCTTGCGCATGCTCGAGGCACACGAGGATATATCCAGTCTTGCTGCAAATCGAAAGCTGCGCAATCTTTGGCGTTCAAAGCGTCACCTCGCTCACACTCGCATGGAGTAGGCTGGCTTTCCGATAGTATTACTACAAGTCGGCAACAATGCAAGGCCTGCGTCTGATGCTACAGACTGTTGCAAAACGATCAGGCCTTGTGGGGTGTCTGACCCCAGGTAAGACGTGGATGCTCTACACTCTGATCTTCAGCGAGCGTATCATCTCCCAGCTGAAGCCACCACTGCGGATCAGAGCATCAGCAACTGCCAGCCATCTCGTCGGCCTTGATCGTGTCTGGACTGGATACACGAGCGCGTTCTCGACAGTTGTGACAGCTTGTACTCGAATGTATTGTCCCACATTCTCCCACAGGGTCCATCCACGAAGTCATGCGGAGCCTTGCATGATGCTTGTGGGGTCGACAAGTGCAGGCTAATCCTTCAACATCAGTCGATCAGGTTAACCCAAAGAGAAACCACGGGCTACGGTATCTGACGCAGTCGGCAAAGAGGTGCTGAGCTCACGTATCTTGAGTCGTCGGTCGACATGTTGGTTTCTTTTCACCTGCCTAGCCCCTCTGGTCTTGAGCTGGCAAGGTGCTCCAGCCGTCGGCAGACTTCCTTGGGAATTACACTCACCAATGCTTTGGCAATGCCGACCAGTCGTCCAATCAGTGTTAGGTTCAATGGAGCAGATGCATGAGTCTAGCGACCGCAACGACCTATCTGCCCTCAACACGCTATGTTTCCGTCGCGAGTGCGTGCTTGATACACCGTTCCCCTGGGTACATCGGCAAGTTTGTCGTGGTGGCATGTCAAACAAGTTACCTGCGACCTCGTACTTTGAGAAGATGTCAAAGAGTAAGTCGTCCGAGCAAGACTGATGGCTCCATGTATCGACAGTCTGAGCTCTTCTTCCAAGCTCTTATGGCCATGGCTCCAATGTTCAACTCCGCAAACCAGCGTTACGGCGTCCAACCACAGAAGAGTTGTCCAGCCGAAGTCAGATTCGCCAGCGAGATATCCGTCCAGGTCTTCATTCGGCGCCACTAGTCATGGCATTGATACGGTGGTTGCCACGTCCAGGACCGGTATATCAAGCTCCAGGACCGACAATTTTGTTTCCCAGTGCATCCGCTGAGTAGCTGAGCACTCGTGTCGCGAGAGATATCGTTTGTTGAAGCTGCTCGCGCAGGCTTTTCAGCGCCGATGTTCGCGGTGGCTGAGAGGTTCACGCCGCCGGAGAGCCATAGTCAGGAGACTTCCGCCTGCCTCACTACGTTATATTTGTGCGGTGTTCGCATCGTTGGTCGCGGCGACTCACGGGCCTCAATCAATTGCGACAAAGCTGTCTTGCATCGTGGCGCGCATTTGGTGTACGATATTGCCGGCTTGTGGGATGTATCTATCCTATGGTAGAGGGACCGCCCGATCTTCGCGCGTGCAGGGCTTCACCCCCGCCCTTGAGCTTGTCCGGCGATGAAGACGGATCGAGTGCCACGGCGGCTTCCTGTGGGCTCCAGAACCGCTGCAAGCAGTCTGGTCGATCCGGTGCCGTGATGCTCTGCCTGGGGATCGCTTTCTGCCGTGTGTCTCGTGGTGCTGCATGGATCTGGGATGCGTTCTTCGTGCGCCTGGCGGGGCGATGCAGCTTGTCCGTGTTGCTTCCGTGCCTCCGTATCAGCGTGGTAAAGCAGGGCGCCGAAGTAGCGCTGGTGATCGGATGTTCCAAGGACGAGCAAGTCGAGAACGACCGTGCTGCGGCGGAGCCGATCGCAGCGGTGTTGAAGACTTCGCGGACAGACAGCGTTGGGAGTTTTGGACATCGATAAGATCTGTGATCAAGTCAGCCCGACAGGAAACGACTCGCCTTCCTCTCATCGTCACGTCTTCTGCATCAGACGCCTCTGCCTTGACGACACTGCTATCCCGTCGTCGCGGTGGGAGGTGTTGGGGTGGCGGAGGTGATGGAGTGCGGACACCACGGGGGTCAACAAGACTCGCACTATGCAGACCTGAGAACCATCATGCGAGCGGCGCAACAACGAAAGCCGCACGTAGAGCCTCCTGCGTATCGGGTCTCTTAATGGGGACGTCACAAGGATGGCGATGCAGGGGCTTCAAGACCACTCTTACAGTTTGTGCGCTTGCCGTGCACCTGCGCTGCGCATGCAAACATGAGCCTGCGTCGATACACCCCAATCAGCGTGATGAGATGGAGTGTCATGCTTGTTCTGTGCGCCTCAGACACAGGCACGGAGTGTACTGGTGTCGCCGCGGAACAAACGTTGGAGATTTCTGATCGCGACAAGTCGGTGCAGCTCCCTGCATGACGAGCTTCCCATATATTTGCATTGGGCTGCAGCTCGGATGGACAGCTCAAACTCAAGACGGAGATGCCTTGAGACTTGTTGTGGACGGAATGCAGGTCGAATTGCAAGACGTGAAGGCCGCCACTTAGGGCTTGCCCGTAGCCGGGCCTGTCAACGAGTCAACTCGGGACGATGGACGAACAAAGTCAAGACAGCTATGAGAAAGTGGAAGGGAAGAGGCTGCTCGTCGACGGCGCCTCCATTTGTCACGCAAGGTGCTTGGTTGTGACCCCGTCGCCGCCGTGCCTGCCCCACACCCCCGCGATGCCAATCAGACGATCCCGCAAATCTCCTTCACCAAACATACCGAAAGTAAGTTGTTGTCGTCATATATACAAAGACTTTCTGTATATTTCCATCAAAAGGTCCCAGGTGTCGGGTTTTTGGTAGTAGTGGCTACCAGGCGCCTTGCATTGGTTAGAGGATCGGACCACTGTTCATCACTTGAATGAATGGTTGGCTAACATCACCCAGGTTCGATTCTCCGCCGTGTCTTGTTACCATTGAGTAGCATGTAATTCCTGGCTTTTTTTTGCCTTTGCTTTTGCACTCACACACCATACATCATCGAATCGGCCCATATCTGGTGAACTGTTCACAGCGCAAGATCAGATGCTTTCACATCTCTTTTTGCATCCTCAAGCATGCTCTGTAGGGTATGCCTTGGTAGATGTGGCATACAGATGGTCTAGCAGGTGACATGTATGCGCTATCTTTCAGCTTATTATAACGCATCCTGGTCTTGAAGCCACTTTTGATGCGCATGCTTGCTTGTCCGCCATTCTAGAAGGAAGCGAACTTAGAGAAGCTGGCATCTGTTGCAGATGTTACATGGCTGGTCGACAGCGGACTTCCGAGCATCTCCGCATCTGAGACATCATCGCGGGCTCCTTGCAAGAGCCTTAAGTTCCAGACTGGAGTCAGCATCTAAAAGCAAGCGGCAGCATGTCGATTTTCTTTCAGATTTTTTGACTGCGCAAACATGATCACATTCATTGGAGGAGCTCGAAGGACCAACCTTGTCTGATTGCAACGTCGCAACGTCGCAACGCAGCACCGCTGCAGCTGAACATGATCTAGATACCAAGGCCCCTGTTCATCGGTCTTGGTGCGGACTTTGGCGGTTACGAAGATCCCACACGATGTGGGCTTGTCAGGGGTTCCCTGAGGGTAGCGCAAGTCTGCTGTTCGCCGAGTGGCACTCGTCTCCAGAACCGCGATGAGGTACATATCGCGGACATGATCTACAACAACGAATCTCCTGCAACAGTTCGCTATTGAACGATGTGAGGAGATGGCCAAAGACGTCAGCAAACCTTCGGCATTTTAGCAGCGGACATATGGGCCGCTAAACAATCTGCGGCTTTGATACATTGGTATCGAGTGGCGCGGGCATCGAACTGCATTTCACTTTACGCTCTTCGACACGGAGATCCCTTAATGGCCTTCTTTGCATTGTCTCATGTTTCCATGAAGAGGATGTGAGGATTAGCTACTTCAGGGGCTGGCTCGACAAGAAGCCCTCATGAAGCTGATTTGATGGATTACGGATCATGGGGCATCTCTTCCAAGTCCGCCATTGATCCGCCACTATCACGGAACAGCGTCACGGAGTACAGCTGGCTGTGCTTGAAATCAACGCCCTTCGGCTTTTTGCCTTAGCATACATCATTCCAAAGGTATGTCCTTCATCCGGATCGACTCGGAAGCTCTTCGACGGGTCATCTTCGCTCCCTCGTTGGATCGACTCGCGATCTTCAGGGGTGAGAGAGTCGCTCACCTTGGAGGACCATATATCGTATCTGTCTCGGCCCAGAAAGAGATCAATCTTTAACAGAACCCTGCTGTTGCGATCGATATTTGGTCCATACTCCAGGACTCACCCCGATCCCGCCCTTGCTCTGTCGTCTTCTGCTTGGAGGTAGCCAAGCCTGACTCGCCCGGAAACACGACTTCAACACCTGTGCTTCAGGTATCACTTGACCATGTATGCAAGATGGGTTTATGCTATACACTTCCGACATCCACGGCTCGATGCATCGAATTTGGCTATCAGCCTGCCGCTACAAAGATGTACCGGTAAGAGAAGGCATAGCTCATCACGTATCAAGATTTCGAAACTTACGACCGCGGAGATAAGCTGAGGCATTATCGAAGTCACGCTCAAGAGTCAAAGACTATCAACGACAGTATCACATACTCCCAACAATTAATGCGCGACATCACGGACTCGAGGCGAGGTGAGCAACAAGGAGATGCCGCTGCGTGTGGCCAGCTTCACTCCCATCTCAACTTGTTCCGGGTACCACCAAAAACGCGCATCGAATGCACTCACGAGTGTCGAGCGTACTTGCACTAAATGATGGCAATTGCGTCTGTCCATCCCGATGCGCAATGCTGAACGAATGCATGCCGTGGGTGCAGGCGTGGGTGCAGGCGTGGATGTGCGGACATCCGCTGCCACACATGAGCGACGTCAGACCGGACCGCCATGCAGCGCAAACACCACGCTTTAAAAGAGTCTTTAATGCTTCAGGGGATGTGCGCCATCGAGGCTACCCTGATCCTACCAGGCTTGACGTACATGTCATGGCTGGTTGTGTACATAGCCTGAGATGTCACACACGCTCCAGAACGTGCAACTCAGGCTACAGGAGCGAGCTCAACGCGACGAGCAGCAGTTCACGCCTAAGCGGAGCTTCGTCTCACTGGCAGACCCCTGCCTCCTCGCCGCCGTGGACGATGTGAAGCAGTCTCTGCACTCGCCGCCGCTGCCCCGCCCCGCGTAATCCCCGCACAAGCACGCGCCCCTTCGCGCCTCCAAAATCAACAAAGGCCACCATAGCAACCTCGAAGTCCTTTGGCTATATAATTGCTCTAATCTTGCCAGTATCTCGTACGGCGTTGGGATGGTGACCCAACGTCGTACCCTGGCCGATGAGGCCTTGACAGAAAACAGTTACTAACTTGTGTATCACCAGGTTCGAAAACAGGTGGTGGAGTTCCCGCGGTTGCAAGTCCGTATTTTTGCTCTTTTTTGTTATCTTTTTTACACCGCGAAAGCTTGAGCAGGGCGTACTGCGACTAGAGGCTGGTGCAGCCTTGATTTTTATCTAATTACTATTCCACTGCTAAGGTAAGATGTGATATCTATCTAGAGGCAAGTGCAACCTTTTGTGCTTGTGTAGAGCTCCTCTTACATGCTTTCCTCGAGAGGCGAGGCGGGTTGGTTCAGCACGCCCGCTCTTCCGAGTCTTCGCTTCTGCTGCAGCAACAGCAGCAACAGCAGCAGCAGCAATACCGTTTGCGAAGGACGTCTACTTGGACTTTGCCCTTTTGCGTCTAGAGATGAGACTTAGGAGAGACGCAGCTTCGAGGTAAGCTGCTTTGACAGCAAGTCTGCGCTTGTCGGCGTGGTCATGACATGCCAGCTGAAGGACTCGAGCGCGGATGGCGTAGACCAGGACGCGACAGCGGGTTAATCTCCTCCAAGTGCAGCATTGGCATAATTGCTATATGCTCGCATTCGGAAATTCGGAAAGTAATACTGCAATCCTATGGCCACGATCTATGGAGTATCACGCGAGATGACAGCGATACGCACTGCCTGATCGACTTCAGAAGCGCCAAACCGCACCTTGTCGCCGTGATAATCGCCTTGAGGGCCTCGGGGATACCTGACGGCATGCGCAGCACGAAGACATGGATATCACGTAGGCCTCACGATTCAGCATGACGTTTATATGCCTCAAACTTCCATGGTGTGGATACTCCTGCATCGCTGCGAAGGTAGGTATGGGTTTCCTTTCTATTCATGTATCTTTCCTGCCTCATCTACCTATGTCCAATACGGTTCTGCACCTCGACGCCGTTGTCTAGGTACTAAGAGCTATCCATTACGCCGTGTATCACCCCATCCATCCCCAGGTACTGCCAATGGTGCCGGTATGGACTGTCGCGCGAATTTTCCTTGAGTCTTCCGCCCTTACTCCTAGGCAAAGCGCATCACGGCTCTTGCTCGGTTGCGGAGTCTGAAGCGCTCGCCCAGGTTTGAGTTGTCGCCGTAGTCGACGTACTCGGATCGCGTCGGAGCCATGTGGAGTGCTCGCTGAAACCCCTTGCGGAGGGAAGTCAGCCTTCTGAGCAACTTGATCTCGTCTTCGAGGTCCCAGTCGCGGTCTTCGGCCTTGTGGTTGAAGAGGGTCTATCGCGGAGGTTTGGTTAGCCATGGCCTGACGCTGGGCTGGTGGGCCTTCAAATCCCGACTTACCTGGACTTTCAAGGCAGCCTCAGCAAGCTCTTCGTCTCCCGGCAAATGTCCCCGTGTCTGGAAGAAGGCGGCTCGATCTCCCCAGTACTTGGCCTTGCCGTCAAGGGTCACGACCTCGCGCCGTATCTCTTCGCAACGTTCCATCTGCGCCAGCTCAAATCTGCGCGTCTCGGCATGGAACAGCCTCGCCGCGTCCACCGCCATGTGTATCCAGAGTGGAGGCATGCCCGATTGGTATGTACGAGTGGCGGCTTCGTGTACGGTGGTGGGGTGCTTGCTCGGACGGTGGTCTGTCGGGCGGCGAAAGATGTTAGTCGCGGATCCGCTTTCGCGTCTGCTCGAGCGAGAAACGTACTATGAGCGTTGGAAAGATATTCACAACAAGATACACAAGTCTTGGTCGAATCGGAACGTGGTGGTGCGGGTGTGTGGCGGGGTAGCGAGAGGGAGTTGCGTCTTGATAGAGGCTTCTTCAATACGACCCGACGCTACGACATTTTGACTCTACTCGTCAGACCCTCACACATCCGTTACAGGGGTATTTTGCGTCTGCGACGGATCGCACGACGAGGAGAGTGCCAGAGACCTGCGACAGCGTCTTCTCAATCTGGAGGTCATTACGCCCTGTACAGCTACCATTCGACTTCACATGGCCGTTCACTTCCGGACGAGGCGCAAATAAACCCCTGCATGTAGCACGCATCCCTTTTGTGACTGAACCTACAGCTATGCGCCTGAAGCCGCTTCTCTTTTGGCAACGACAGCCTCACGTCACGAATTATGATTTACGCCCGGCTGCGACTCTTCATCTTCTCATCATGTTCTCTTTGCTTTCCTCCTTTGTTCGATCTTCCACGTCGCTTTACTTCCCAAGCCGACAACTTCCTCGTCCTTTTTCACAAATTCTCGCGTCGTTGGGGAAAGGCGTCTCGTGGACGAGAAGTACTAAAGCTGGCGAGCATACATCAGCAAACAGGCCTACAGAGCTTCTGTTACAATGTAAAAGCGGTATAATGTTGAGATTTTCAGGGGCCACGGGCGATTTGAAGGAGGATATAAATAGCCGTTTGACGTCTTGCAGATTTGAACACCAACCGAACTATCGTCACTGCTTCATAGCGTATGTGAACATGTGAGAGTGATGCTGATTGCAATGGGTCTACCTATCTAATTCTACACTCCTTTTGTCTCACCCAACATTCGTTGCACTGTTACCCATTTCATATCCACAATGCTCATTACAATCTCGTCCTACAACTTTGATACCCATCACTACAAGCACTAAAGCAGCTCACTCCTCCTGCCGGTGGTCACACATCATCTCTAGATATGCCGCCTGTAACCCCTCGACGACACACACAAGACGAAGCTACAGTCAACCGAAGTTGCCCAGTCGTATAGCCCAATGGTGTTTACGACCGCCATTCCTCGTCCGCGAAAAGCGAAGACCCACCCATGTTCTCGTCCATATAGTGTCGAACGCTAGTCGTCGAATCTAGCTCGTGATTAAGCAGCAGGTATCGACTGCCTATCAAGACGTTAGCGAAAACAGGACGTTGTTGAGAGCGGTATTTAAGCTGCTAGAGACTGTAGCGCGTTATCATTGACTTCCAATATACATTGCTGTAATATATCGATGGAGATAGAACATACTACGCAAAAGTTAGTGAAGAATCTTGATCGTAGTCTGAGTGCGTGACTGACCCAATTCCAGCATGCTTACCGCAGTCAACATATCCATCCTCAGTAGCAGGCATACCGAGTTGTTCTTGAAGCTTCTTGCGGGCCGCGGTAATGACGACGAGCTTTTGGATCTGCTTCCCTAGGTCGTAGTGTTTGCCGACCGCGTGCGCTGACCATTGTTCCTGCAATAGCTCATTAGCGAATTGCCGATTCGGGATAATGGGTACCTGAGAGGGAAGAAGGAGTCTCGTTGCTCAAAGTACATACAAGCGAAAGTTGAGCCTCCTGCCTACGGACGCCATTTCGAACTGATTGGAAGAAATCTCGCTCTTGCCGATAGTGGAGGGCTTTGTTGTTGTAGGTGACGGCCTCGCGCTGCAGGTCGTCGCAGAGACGCATCTTCGCGTGCTCTTGGCGCTGCTTGTCTTGCCAGAATTTGCGGATACGTTCTTCGGTATTGGTTGAGGACATCGCGGTGAATCTTCGTCGACTTGGCGGTGGAATAAGTAGTGAGGTCGAGGGACTACGAAATGTTCAGTAATGTAATCGCACGAGATTTGGCCTTGCGGAAGTAACCTTGAATGGCTTGGGGCTGTTCTAGCGATGCTCGTGAACAAGAAATTGAATCGATTGGCTGGCGATGAGATTCTTGTCTAGAATTACTCGAGGAGCAATGAAAGATTGGGGGTCTTGTTTAGTCGGGCTCGTCCGATCCTTTCACTGCCCCTAAGCGCTAGAATCTTCGTCATAGTGCTAAGGCACCTACTTGTGACACTGAAAGCTGCGGTTATATTAGTGAGGTCTTGAGCGGTCGCTTCGCGGTATGAGAGACGCTCCATAACGCGAGCACGACGGAGTAGAAACTCTTGAGCCGATGGTGTTGCGTTGAAAACCTTGTGTACTATATGAGTGTTTTGCGCAACAAGTCCAGTGAGCCAAGTCTACTAAGATGATCTGCAAGTGAAAGGAAGAGACCGAGTCATTCCCCAACCTACCATATTGTCGCGCCAATAACAGATTAACATTTTGACATGAACGGAGGATCTGATGCAAGACATTTCGAGAAATCGACGTAGAAGAACGCGTGCACATGCCCTGGAGTGTGGACGAACATTGCGGGATTGTGGTCGAGGAGCTTCCTGCGGTGAGTCACCGTGGCTCTGCTAGACGCCGCATGCCTGCCACACTAACAGCGGCAATACCATGCAACACTGAAGTCTCTCGCATTTCCACTGAGGTTAGAATAAGGATCCAGCTAAACATGGGCAGCAGGGCCGAATGCGCCAGTTGTCATGCGTGCCGATCCGTGGTAACTCTCGGCTCGTCGGGGGGATGGT
>Ga0265798_10008246_pt1 | contig 13316 bp, 10 predicted proteins | sample P3T30metagenome_FD_192430 | JGI IMG/M metagenome (GOLD analysis project Ga0265798, IMG submission 192430) | Plant litter microbial communities from East Loma Ridge, Irvine, California - P3 T30 | ecosystem: Environmental > Terrestrial > Plant litter > Unclassified | place: USA: California...
AACGGCGCAGTTGCTCGGCGCTGGGCGTCGAGCGGTCGTCGGTGCGCTACATCTCGCACAAGCCGGACCAGACACCGCTGGTGATGCGCATCCGTGATCTGGCGGCGACGCGGACGCGCTATGGCTATTTCCGGATCTACATTTTGCTGCGCAGGGAAGGATGGGTCGTGAACCACAAACGCGTCTATCGGCTATATCGGAATGATGGCCTGAGCCTTCGGCTCAAGAAGCCAAGACGCAACGTCAGCGCTGCCAATCGCGAACGCCAACCTGCTGCACTGGCGGCGAACGAGATGTGGTCGATGGATTTCGTCTCGGACACCCTGTTCGACGGCCGGCGGTTAAGAGCGCTGACCGTGGTCGACGCCTTCACCCGCGAAGCGCTGGCGACTGACGTCGACCAGGGGATCAAGAGCGAACAGGTCATCGTCGCAATGGCACGGATCTCGTCTATCCGCGGCGTGCCCAAGACCATTCGCGTGGACAATGGTCCGGAGTTCATCTCGAAGGCGCTCGACCGCTGGGCGTACGAGAACGGCGTGACGCTGGACTTCAGCCGACCAGGCAAACCGACTGACAATGCCTTCGTGGAGTCGTTCAACGGCCGCCTTCGCGACGAGTGCCTGAACGTGCATTGGTTCCTGTTCATCGCCGACGCCCGAGCCAAGATCGAGGCTTGGCGACGGGACTATAACGAGAGCCGTCCTCACACATCGCTTGGCTGGATGACGCCGGTCGAATATGCTGCTGCATCGGCCGCAAAGGTGGCCGAATGAACGCCGGAAACTCACCCTCAGGTTGGATGAGAAACCGGGGGACCCTCAGCCGACGTGCTCAGAAGACCGTCTAGGCGGCCATTCAGCCTTCACGGAATAGGATGGGCCAGTGGATAGCTGGCGTCGATCAGTCAGCCCCGCTCGTGCTGCACAGCATTATTATCGGATCTGGTCCCGAAATCAATTTCTCGAAATGGCCTTATGGAGATGAAGTCTCGGGAAAGTCGCAACGGCTGCAATAGGTCTACGTCGCCGCATCCACGCTGTGCAGCCCCTCGCCGTCCCAGCTACGGATTGCGAGATTGATCAACTTGAAACCAGCGTTTTGGGCATATCTCTGCCGACTCCGCGTTGCGCGGTCTCGAGGAAGCTAGTCCTTCGGACGGCGTGGGGTTGTCGGTCGGCATTCAGCGGCTTTGGCTTTAGTTTGGAAATTAACGAACGATGCGAAGCGGTGCCCCTTTCTCGGTAGCACAGCCGAGAAGACAGAGCATCGGCCCAAGGTGCCTATTGAGCCCCGTAGGAGTCTATGTATCTGATTGCATCCTCAACGGTTGCGATCTTATCGGAGGCGTCGTCAGGGATCTCGATACCGAATTCCTCCTCAAATGCCATGACTAATTCAACGACGTCTAAGCTGTCCGCATCTAGATCGTCGATAAAGCTGGCGTCTTCGGTAACCTTACGAGCCTCAACGCCAAGTTGAGCGGCGACGATTTTCTTCACGCGGTCTGCAGTCTCGCTCATGATAAATCCCTATTCCAAATCGAAGCGGCGTGGCGGTTCAACGATGTAGGCAGCAATTCCGAACTATGACGAACACGCTTTTGGCCATTTAGTCATCGGATTGGCAGGTTTTAGTAGTTAATGGTACTCTTCGGCTAATGGTAACCGAGTACATGGCGTAATTACGCATATCGCCAATCTACGTCTAAGACGCGTGTTTCTATGAGTTATATTTCATAGCCTTTTGGCAACGGGCATCGTCAGGTTAGTCCAGTCGACTATATTTATAATGCTACCTCGGACAGCTTCACTAAACGCCTTTGCAATTGCCGGACCTGAATTGGCAGTCACTGATCGAGATGCTGACAAATTGTACCGCCCAATTATCTTCTTGCCGGCTAGGTCGAATAATACAGCATTCCCCTCGACTCGAACCGTCGGCAATCCAATTCCGTTTGGCGGATACACTGCTTCGAAACGGTCGACCGTGACAGTTAGCAATGCGTCAGCGCGAACTGTACTTCCGCGATTTGCTATATCGATGTCGGGAGCCCGCTCCGCAATTACTGCCTCGATGGAGGTCGCGTATAAGTTCGGTGCTGCGGTCACCCAACGCATATCCTTAACATACGAGAGTGCATTACCTTGACTTGTAAGGACTCTATCGCCGGCTGTCGCGGGCGAGAAGCGCGGCGTTGGTATGGCTAGAATACGTCGTGGGAGAGCGATCGGTTGGGATACGGTTTCCGCTTGGGTCTCGCCGAAACGATAGAGCGCATCCGGTTTTCCGCCACCAAGTAGAGCGCCGACGCAGCCGCTCAAAGCTAATAGACTCCCTGTTGCAAAAGCTGCGCGTAATCGACTTCGGTAGCTCATTTCTGCAATTCCCGTTCCTTGCTCGCACCCTTTATCAACGTACCGCGGGGATCCTGCTGAATACGCCGTATCAAGCCATCGAGATTGTCGGATGTTTCCTGAAGACTGTGCATTGTGTCGGCAATTTGTGGCAAGGTTGAGGAACCGATCGCGTTCCCTTGCGTCGAGAGACTCGCGAGGACTGCCCGTGCCTGGATCATTGTCGTCTTCAACTCGGCCGCGGCATCTGCGGCATTCGCAACGGCGCGGCGTCCATCGCCATCCACGAGCTTCCGCATACTACCCATCGTGGCTTGAGCGTCGACCATTGTCGTATCGAGGCGTGCGACCGCCGATGCGGCGTTGCCAAACATCGCTCGATTGCTAGCCAGCTCACCCGATACTTGTTTCAGATCGACGACCGCGTCGGAAAGATTGGCGATGTTGCGATCGGAGAGCAGCCTGTTCACGCGGTCGAGCGCCAGAGTGGCATTCTCGACCATTTGTCCGCCGCCTTGGAGCAACGAGGCGAGCGCGTTCGGCCTCGAATGAATGATCGGCGGATTATCGCTACTTACGTCGCGCAGGAGGGGCTTATTGTTTGATCCCGCGCTGATCGACACCGCGTTCAACCCCGAGATACCCTGCATCTCGGTGCTACCAAGGGAATCAGTCCGCACTGGTGTGTTGTGATCGATCTCCACGTCGACCAGAATCTTCTTTGCGTCCGCTGGTGAAAGGCGAACGGATACTACCTCACCTACCTTGATGCCGTTAAATTGAACGTCCCCGCCTTTGCTGACGCCACGGATGGGACCTTGGAAAACGATGCGATAGCGGTCGTTCTTGTCACCGACTTGGTAATTTCCGAGCCAGACAGCAAGAACAATCCCGCCTATGACGAGCAAAGTAGTAAGTACGCCGACCAGCGCGTAGTTCGCATGGCGTTCCATTATTTGTTCTTCCTCTGCACGGCACGCCCGCGCGGGCCGCTGAAATATGACTTTATCCACGGATGATCAGATTTCTCGAGAACGTCGAGCGTATCGATCGCGGCTACTTTGCGGTCAGCGAGCACTGCTACACGATCACAATTGGCGTAAAGTGAATCAAGATCATGGGTGACCATGAAAACTGTTAGTCCCAACGCGTCACGCAACCCACGGATTAAGGTATCGAACTCTTCCGCGCCGATAGGGTCGAGACCGGCGGTTGGCTCATCCAAAAACAGTAGCTCCGGGTCGAGCGCGATTGCGCGCGCGACGCCAGCACGCTTGCGCATCCCACCTGACAGTTCGGAGGGCTTCTTGGGGCCCGCATCGTCGGCCAGGCCCGAAAGCCGGATTTTGAGTTCGGCCAGGCCACAGATGAACGAACGCGAAAAATCGGTGTGTTCAAGTAAGGGCGCTTCGACATTCTCACGCACAGTAAGCGACGAAAACAGCGCGCCGTTTTGAAACATGACCCCAATCCGGTCGACGATTGTCCCTCGTCGCACGGGATCGTGGATATCGCAGCCGAGTACCTCGACACTGCCCCCATCAGGCGTTTTTAGTCCGAGAATTGTTTCTAGCAACACGGATTTGCCAGTTCCTGATCCACCGACGAGACCGATTATTTCGCCACGGCGAACATCTAGATCGAGATCTTGGTGGATCACGGTCGATCCGAAAGCCGTCCGCACTCCCCGCAGGCGGATGACGATCTCGGGATCTCCAGATTTCCCAGAGCTGCTTTCGGTGCGGGAACTCACAGGCCGGCCTGCTTGAATATGACAGCGAAAACGGCATCGAACATGATGATCATGAAAATGGACTGGACGACTGAGCTGGTGACTTTCGTACCAAGGCTTTCGACGTCACCCGCGACCTCCAGGCCCTGTCGACAACCCGTGGCTGCCACCACAAGGGCGAACAGGGGAACCTTGGCCATTCCGACCCAGAACTGTTGTGCACCGACGGAGTCGACCAGTCTTTGCAGGAAGAACGTTGGCTCGATATCCATCATCGCGAAAGCCACCAGCATTCCACCGACGATCCCGCCGACGTCGGCGATGACGGTTAACAGCGGTAACATAATGAGGGCGGCAAGCACGCGCGGCACGACCAAGGCATCAAAGATATCGACACCCATGACTCGCATAGCATCGACTTCCTGGTTCATCCGCATCGACCCGAGTTGGGCCGTAAACGCCGAAGCAGAGCGACCTGCGAAGAGGATGCCAGCGATGACCGGGCCAAACTCGCGAAGGATACCGATGCCGACGAGTTCGACCGAATAGACCGTGACGCCAAGCGTCTGCAGCATGGTGCTGCCGACCAGTGCGAGTACTGCACCGATGAAGAAGGTCATGACCGCCACGATCGGCAACCCTCCGAGCCCGGCTTGCTCCATGGTTGCCACTAAGGCCGTGACACGCAGACGGCGGGGGCGGACAATTGTCTTCCCAATTGCAAGAACCAGTTGCCCGAGGAATGCCTGCTCGCGATGGACGTTTCGCCCGATCTCGATCACCGCGCGCCCGATCCGGTCAAAACTCTCCCATGTTCCACCGTGGCGCTCTCTGACCTCGGCGGGCCTTTCCAGCACTGGTCGTATGAGTTCCGCGAGCGTCGCGACGTCGGGTCGCAAATCTTTGTCGAGGCGGACCTCGCGGCCGGAGCCTATCGCGCGGACGATCGCATACGCGCCAGCAGTGTCAATCCGACCTAGTTCCTCAACGTCGATATCCAAGGTGCCTTCAGTGCCACCCATCTGTTGACGAAGCCGTTCAGGAGCGCTTCCAAGCCGCATCGTCATCCAATCGCCGCGAAGCACTAGTCTCAGTCGACCGTCGCGATCTTCTAGATCGAATGTTGCGAGTATGCCGCTCATAGAGGGACGCCAAAGCGTCGGCTGGATGCAGGGACCGCGAACATTGACAAAACCTCGGATGCTCGGCGTACGGTTCCCAAGCTAGTGCAGAGCAAATAGCGCAAAGGATACCGTTTGGTAAACATATTTTTTATGGTCCGGTCTTCGTGGCTGATTCATGTGATAATCATGTGCTAGGCGAAAATGCGCTGCGCTTAGCGTCAGATTTTCGACAGCAATCACGTTTGAACGTAGTAAATTGAGGGAGTGAACTGTAATGGCGATCAAGCGGCAAATGGGGCGGCCGACGCTTGAAGAAGCCGGCGCACTGAAGGAGAGACTTCTTTCCTCAGCCCTGGATATGCTATGCCACCAAGGGATCGCGGGTTTATCTATGGATGCGCTCGCCGCGAAGGCTAGTGTAACGAAGCGTACGATTTACCGCCATTTTGAAAGCAAGATGGGCTTAATCGATGCCGTGGTCGATCGCGAGATCAATCGGCTGTCTTCGTTTCCCGTAACGCTACCTAATAAGACGGATGATCCTCTGACCACTCTGAAAGCTTGGAGTCAGAATCTGTTCCTCTTGTCGCTTGATAAGACAACTCGCCAGTTCGCCGTCTTTCTCAGTTTCGAGCGACTGACAGATCCCGAGATTTCGGTCATGCTACAGGAATGGGTAGCGCGAGCGACGGGCCCGGTTATGGATCTTATCGTAAAGGCGCAATCTGCCGGACAGCTCCGTGACGGAAATCCAGTCCATTACAAACTGCTCCTACTGGACCTAATCCAAGGTTCGGGTAACCGCCTCAACTACGCAGTTTTTGACGATAATATTATGGGCGGGTTATCCAAGGATGCCTATTTTACTTTCCGCTGGACAGCATTCCTGCGGCTCGCAGCATCTGACACTTGGAATGCCGTCATCTCAGATATCGAAAAACCAGAGGGATCAAGCGCGCCCGAATAGTTGGGCGCGCTTGACGGTCACATGCCTCCCATCTGTCCGCCCTTGAGGGATACGATGTGACGCTCGATGACTGGAAGTGTCGTTGAGGCAACTTGCTTAAGCGCCGGATCATTGCCGTCAAGGACATAGCCCTTTTGGATCGACCAAGCTACCTGATGAGCTTGCTGCTGCTGCTGCATATAGAGCTGATCGAAGCTACCCTTTGGTGCTTTCTTTAGAAGCTCAATTTTCGAGGTGTTGACACTCGACATTTTTGTCGACGGCTTTGTGATCTTGCGATCGCTGTTGACGAGGGCCGCTTCGACCGATTTCGCGGACGTTGTGTGGTCGGCGATCATCTGACGAGCGAATGATTTGACGTTCGGGTTCTTGGTTTTTGAGAGCGCGAGCCGGCTGGAAGCAATCTCATAGAGATCGCCATCGGTCGCGGCTGTGACATAGTCAATAGCGGATTGGCCGACAATCGGGGATACACCGACATCAGTGCTGGTCAACGAGCCTGTAACCTGCGTGGGATCTTGGGCAACCGCAGGGGTCAAAGCGCCTATGGAACACGCGAGTAGCGCGGCGGTGACATTAATATACTTCATGATCTATCCTTTTACATACATCGTGAAAGTCTGATGGCAACACAGCCACCTTGGCAAAGGCGCTTACCTAGTCTTATCCGACGCTTAGTGTGCGAAGAAGCGGGACTTGAACAAGCTGAGACGCCTAAGGTTCCTACCTGGCCAAAGAAAGTACACTCAATATGCGCTTTAATGAGATTTTTCTGCGTCCGGCAGCCTGACGGATCCGCAAGTGGACCGAGTCCAAGCCACACCTCGCCGCCTATAGGCATGGCCATTGGCGCCCCACGATGCCTTAAGAGTCATAGAGCCTTTTCCACGTCAGCGCCGTATCGCTGCCTAGGTGTTTAGTCCCGGCATCTGGTGGATCGGATCGACGATGAACCTATCCGGCTCTGACGTCCAGATTTTGGCGATGTATTCGTAAGGCGTGAGGCCACCGAGCGTCTTGAGCCGGCGGGCGAAATTGTAGGCCGCCATGAAGTCTGCGAGGTGCACCCGCAACTGCTCGTGGCTCTCGTAGTGAAAGCGTTTGACGGTCGCTTCCTTAATCGTGCGGTTCATCCGCTCGACCTGACCGTTGGTCCAAGGATGGTTCGGCTTGGTAAGCCGGTGCTCAATGTCATTGGCTTCGCAGATCATGTCGAAGCGCATTTGGCGCGACCAGGCGGTGTTGCGGTTGCGCGGTTGCTCGGCGAACTGGATCCCGTTGTCGGTCAGGATCGTGTGAATGCGGTAAGGCACGGCTTTCAGCAGAAGTTCGAGGAACTCCCACGCCGTCCGCCTGTCAGCCTTGTCGACGAGCTGGGTGACGGCGAACTTACTCGTGCGGTCGATGCCGACGAACAGGTAGAGCTTGCCTTCGGCAGTCTGAACCTCGGCGATATCCATGTGGAAGAAGCCGATCGGGTAGCGCTTGAAGCGCTGTCGCTTCGGCTTGTCGCCCTCGATATCTGGCAGACGGGATATGCCGTGCCGCTGCAGGCAGCGGTGCAGGGCTGACCGTGTCAGATGCGGGATCGACGGCTGCAACGCATAGAGGCAATCGTCGAGCGGCAGGAGTGTGTGGCGCCGAAATGCGACGACCGCTGCCTCCTCGGCTTGGGTCAAGGTCGTGGAGTGAGGGGCCTTCGGCCCGGTCTTCAAATCCTCGACCGTCGCCCGCTTCCGCCATTTCGCCACCGTCTTGGGGTTGATCCCAAGCTCCCGGCTCAGCGTCGAGAGCGAAGCTTGCGATCGCTGTATTGCTGCTCTGACGGCGTGCGTGGTCGTGGCGCTCCCGTGACGTACCTGTCCCATATGGCTTCCTTCCATTCCAACGAAAGGATCGCACCATCAAACCGTGGGATCAAACACCTAGGACGCATCGCGGTGCCCGCTCCGTGGGTGATCACCGCGTGTGTCTAAAACGCAACATAAATACGAAGATTCATGTAAGGAAACTGTAATCGGCTTGCATATCATCGGGCTATGCGCCTCTTTGGTCTCCTACAGCAAAAATGCTGAAAACGGGGACACAATGCAAATCACTCGCCTTCTCAGCGCGACGGCGCTGGCCACGTCTTTCGTTCTGTTGCCGGTAGCGGCTCTTGCGCAGACCAACGGTACAACCGCGGACAGCCAGGCCACTGACCAAACCAACGTCCGTCCGGATGCAACCCAGGTTCCTGGGGATGCAGTCAATCCTTCTTCGCCGTCCGCTGCTGACGCTGAAAGTGCCACAACGGGCGAAATTACGGTCACCGGTTCGCGCATCCGCCGCGACGAATTTTCGACGGCCGAGCCGATCACGGTCATCGGCAAGGACGAAGTCACTCAAGCCGGCTTCAACAGCGTTACCGATGCGTTGCAGAGCAACGCAATTACGCAAGGCACTTCGCAGATCAACAATGCTTATGGCGGCTTTGTCACGGATGGCGGCACCGGTGCGAACACCATTGGCCTTCGCGGCCTCGGTGCCAATCGTACGCTCGTCCTTCTAAACGGCCGCCGTTTGGCTCCAGGTGGATCGCGTGGCTCGCTACTGTCGCCCGATCTCAACGTGCTGCCTACCGCCATCCTAGATCGGATCGAGGTGCTCAAGGCAGGCGCATCGTCAGTCTACGGTTCCGACGCGGTCGCGGGCGTGATCAACATCATCACGGATCAGAAGCTGCGCGGGCTCCGGCTTGACGCTCAGGTCAATCTCCCTGCAGTTGGTGCCGGCCTTGATCGACGCGTTTCCGGCGTTTTCGGCTTTGATGCCGATCGACTGAGCGTCGTTGGCTCGCTCGAATATCGGAAACGCAATCAGCTGTCGGTCAACGACAGCAACTTCTTTAAGTGCCCGATCGGCGGATTTTTGGACGGCGAAGGAAGCGCTTTCGGTTCTGGCGATAATTTTGCACCGACCGATCCCCGCGCCTGCTTCACGCTCGATAACGGCGGCACGACGATCAACACCCTCGGCTTGCCGACGCGCACCGCTATCGGCCGCACCAGCGGTGTAGCTGGACGATTCAATCGCTTTGTGCCGGCACCGGGGGTCACGACGGGACCTTTCCCTGGCTATCTTGGCGTAGGTACCTATGACCGCGATACCTTTGATCCCATCTCACAGAACGAACCGCTGATCACCGGTGTAAAGACTTACACCGGCTATCTGAGCAGCACATACAAAACGGACATCCTTGGTCACGCTGAGATCTATGGTGAACTCCTGGCCACCCGCCGCAAATCGTCTTCTCCTCTCTATCGTCAGCTGTCACTCGACTACCTTCAGGGTAGCCCGCTGCTCCCCGTCGATATTCGCAATGGCCTGTTTGCTGCCCCGACGGTTACGTCCAGCGGCCAGAACATCGCCGCTCGTGCTTTCATCAGCTATGGTTTGACCTCTTCGGATCAACAGGTTGATTACGTTCGCGCGTCAGGTGGCGTGCGCGGCGACTTCTTCTTCAATAAGTGGCGCTACGATGCCTATGTAGGCAAGTCTTGGAACGACGCATCGTACTCGGCGGAGTCGTTCCTGAGCGATCGTCTGGCAAATTCGCTTAACGTCGTTGCAAATGCCAATGGCACCTTTAGCTGCGCAAGCGCAGCATCAAACCCGGCCTGTGTGGCGGCACCAGCTCTCAGTGCGGCGGTGATCGGTGGCCAGCTGCCACAGGAGTTCCGCAATTACATCGTTGCGAATACGATCGGTAATACGAAGTTCCGTGAAACCACCTTCGCCTTCAACATCGACGGCCCTCTTTTCGAACTTCCCGGCGGCAACGCTCAGCTCGCACTTGGTGTCGAATACCGCAAGCAGAGCATTAACGATCAGCCAGATTCGAATTCGGTCTCAGGTAATCTGTTCGGTCTGACAGCGGCTACGCCAACGGTAGGCAAGGACAACGTCAAGGAGGGCTATGGCGAGCTCTATCTGCCTATTCTTGCGAACAAGCCGTTCTTCTACCGCCTCAACCTGACAGCCTCTGGTCGCTACACCGATTATGCCTCTTACGGTTCTGACGTGACCTATAAGGCCGCGGCCGAATGGGAGCCATTCCGCGGCCTAGGGTTCCGTGGCAGCTATGGCACCTCCTACCGGGCTCCGGCCCTGGCGGAGCAGTATCTGGGCGCCACCAGCGGCTTCCTTGGCTCCAACAACGATCCCTGTAGCGCGCTTCCGGTTGCAGCCGATCAATCTCCCAACCAGCAGATCCTCGCTCGGAACTGCGCCGCCATTGGATTGCCAGCTGACTTCGAACAGCGCAGCGGCATCACCACCTTCCGCGTCGGCGGAGCCGAAGCGGGTCTGAGTGCGGAAACGTCGAAAAACTGGACCGTCGGTGCTGTTATCAGCCCCCGTCTGTCAGAGGCATTCGGCTCGATCTCGCTCTCGCTCGACTATTTCGACGTAAAGGTCAGCAACGGCGTCTCTGATTTGAGTGCTGCTACCATTCTTGGTCGCTGTTACGGAAACGCCAACTTCGATCCGACGGCGGGTTTCTGTCGTTTCGTGACGCGCGATGCCAATCAGGCACTGAGCGTTACGAGCAGCTTCGTTAACCTTTCCGAAAATATAGCCCGCGGTTTCGAATTCAACGGGCGCTACGCTCATGACCTGTTAGGTGGGCGGTTCATTCTGAACGCTGCAGTCACCAAGTTCACCAATCAGTCGACCCGGCTTTTTCCGGACGAGTTTTTGACCGACATGAATGGCACCGTCACGGCGCCGGATTGGTCGGGAAGCTTCGACGCAACGTATACCAACGGTCCGGTGACCGTGCGTTACGGGCTCGACTGGGTGGATGGCGATCATCATCGTACGTATGAGTATTTCGCCTTCGACAATTTGACTGGCCAAGTTGATCCAGATTTGCTGCAGCAATACAAGGACAGCTACTATCTGGAGGTGAATGACTACTTCCTGCACTCACTGTCAGTGCAGCTTAACGTCGCCAAGCAGTACCAATTCACCTTTGGCGTCCGCAACATGCTTAACACGGCCCCGCCGCGGATTTCTGCGGTCGGCTATTCCGTACAGGGAAACGCGCCGCTTTATTCGGGTTACGACTATGTCGGTCGGACATTGTTTGCCAATGTAAACTTTAAGTTCTAAATAGAACTAGGACTTGCTGTACTTTAGGAGCCGCAGTAATATGCGGCTTCTTTTATGTGAACTATTCGCAATAGCATCTTGCATGGGCAATAATCGCTGTCTTATTTATCAGGGCTTTAAGACTAACTTATTGATCGAGGCGCAGCCGATAGCCTCTGCCCCGTACTGTCTAAACTAACTTATCTCCTCCCGCCTCTGCGAGCTTCGTTCTTACTGGCATGACATACACATCGAGCGTTCGTTCGTTCTGAACCTCGCCCTCCCCACTTTTAGTCGCAAGTAACCTGCTTCGATCCTCAATCTATTTCGGTTTGTCCAAAAGAGCCGCCAAAATAATATATTCCACGTTGGTCAACGATGCTCTCTTTTCAGATGGTGCCTAAAGCTGGCATCTGGCCTTATCGAGCATCCAGTAATTAGCTACCGAGGGATGGGCGGATTTAGAATTTGGCGCTGCTGATGTGAGAGCATGAACGCCGCTAACGATACTATGTCGGCGCATAAAGGCCCTAGGGTCACGACTCGTTGATCATTGCCAGAAGATGACAGTGGCAGCGAGGGCAACGGCGGAGAGAAAGACGGTGGGGCAGCGATCGTAGCGGGTTGCAACGCGCCGCCAGTCTGTGAGGCGGCCGAACATGATCTCGATGCGGCTACGGTGCCGGTAGCGACGCTTGTTGTATCTGACTGGCTCGTTGCGTGATCGCCGGCCCGGGATGCAGGGCTGGATGCCTTTGGCCTGGAGCGCGTCTCTAAGCCAGTCGGCGTCGTAGCTTCGGTCGCCGAGCAGCCATTGCGCTTTGGGCATGTCGTCGAGAAGCGCTGCCACGCCGGTGTAGTCGCTGACTTGGCACGCCGTCATGAAGAAGCTTAACGGGCGCCCGTTAGCATCGGCGATGGCATGGAGCTTGGTGTTCATGCTCCTTTGGTGCGCCCGATCAGGCGGCCAAAGCCCCCCTTTTTTACCCGAAAGCTCGATGCCGTGCGGTGCGCCTGAGGTGGGTCGCGTCGATCATCACCGTCTTCGGCTCAGCATCCTCCGCTGCCAAGCCTTCCATCATTCGCATCAACACACCAGCCTTCTCCCCAGCGCTTCAACCGGTTATAGAGTGTCTTGGGTAGGCCGTAGGCGGCTGGCGCATCGCGCCAGCGCAGCACGTTGCGATTGACGAACACGATGCCGCTCAGCACCCGCCGGTCGTCCACCCAAGGCTTGCCGTGGTTCTTGGGAAAGAACGGACGCAGTCGCTCTATCTGCTCGTCCGTCAGCCAGAACAGGTCGCTTATTAACAGTCTCCTTACGGACCCTGAATCAGGTCACCGCCATCTCATTAATGGGTCCTGGCACCAAGAGACTTCTCTAACTTGTAGCATCGCTGTAAATAATATAATAAGCACCACAAGATGTAATATAGATTTATTATGTTAGTTTGAGATAATGCCATCCACTAAGTGGATTACGTAGAGGATCTATTTACTGTTTCGCATAGCGGTATTTAGCTGATACCCCCTGCCTCGAACAGTCTTAATTAGACTGTGGCCGCCGTGGTTGTATATTTTTTTGCGAAGCCTACTTATAAATACATCAATAGACCTAAGGTCGTAATCCTTAGGATTGGCATCTGCACTAATAAGGCCTAAACGATCTTTAATAAGACCAGGATCGGCAAACAGGTTCACCAATATTGAAGATTCTGCTTTGGTTAGAGCTATGGCATAACCTGCTGGCGTTAATAGCTGACATTTATCTCCATGTAACATCCAGCCTTCAAACGAAAACTCTGATGCTAGAACGTTAGCCTTTTCGTCAAAAATTCCATTTTCACTCCGAGCATCACCTTTACGACGGCGGAGTAGCGCGCGAACTCGTGCCTTTATTTCTCGAGGGCTGCACGAAAAGGTAACGCAGTCATCAGCACCCAGCTCTAACGCGAGTACTGTATCTACCTGGTCATCGGTGTCAGACCTTACTAACAGATAGA
>Ga0265798_10008247_pt1 | contig 13315 bp, 17 predicted proteins | sample P3T30metagenome_FD_192430 | JGI IMG/M metagenome (GOLD analysis project Ga0265798, IMG submission 192430) | Plant litter microbial communities from East Loma Ridge, Irvine, California - P3 T30 | ecosystem: Environmental > Terrestrial > Plant litter > Unclassified | place: USA: California...
TGACAATCTCGCTTCTTTGTGGCGCAAAAGCCTTGATAGATTGCAATAATTTGGTGCAAAACGGGTTTTTCCTGCTAGGATAAAGTTTCCCGGCAACACTAAATTTCACAATGAAAAATCTTAATATCGGCGTCCGTCTGTCGCTCGGCTTTGGCGTCGTGCTCGTGTTGCTGGTTGCGGTGAGCATTTTCGCCAGCCTGCGCATGCATAGTTCGAGCACCATGACGGACGACCTGGTGCGCGACCAGGTGCGCAATGAACGCCTGATCGACGAGTGGCAGCAGGTGGTTGAAGTCAACGCCGCCCGCAGCACGGCAGCCTATCTGGCGGTCGAAGCGGCCGACCAGGCCAGTGTCGAAGGCCAGATGAAGTCCTCGTCCGCGCGCGCCACCGAAATCCAGGAAAAGCTCAAGCAAGTACTCGACCAGCCGGCTGAAAAAGCCCGCCTGGAAGAAGTGCTGAGCACCCGCGCCAGCTACACCGCCGCGCGCGCTGCCGTCTTCAAGGAAAAGAACGCTGGCAACGCCGAGGCCGCCAAGCAGATCTACAGCAGCGAGATGGTGGTCAAGCGCACCGCCTACCTGGCCGCGCTGGCGAAAATGGCAGCGGCGCAACGCGCTGAAGTCGACGCCACCGCCGCCGCCATCCGCACCCAGTACGAAAGCGCACGCACCATGCTGACCACGGTCAGCGTGATCGCCGTGCTGCTCGGCATCGTCTTCGCTTTCCGGATCACCCGCGCCATCACGGTGCCCCTGCGCGAAGCCGTGCGGGTGGCCTAGACGGTGTCCTCGGGCGACCTGACCAGCGTGATCAGCGTCGACAGCGCCGATGAAACCGGCAAGCTGATGGGTGCACTCAAGATGATGAACGACAGCCTGGTGCGCATCGTCGGCGAAGTGCGCCAGGGCACCGAGACGATCGGCACGGCATCGAGCGAAATCGCGGTCGGCAATATGGACCTGTCGGCCCGTACCGAACAGCAGGCCAGCGCGCTGGAAGAGACCGCGTCGTCAATGGAAGAACTGACCTCGACGGTAAAATTCAATGCGGACAATGCCCGCCAGGCCAACCAACTGGCGATTACCGCCTCCGAAGTTGCCAGCCGCGGCGGCGCGGTGGTCTACGAAGTGGTCTCGACCATGGGCTCGATCAACGATTCGGCCCGCAAGATTGTCGACATCATCAGCGTGATCGATGGCATCGCCTTCCAGACCAATATCCTGGCCCTAAACGCCGCCGTCGAAGCGGCCCGTGCAGGTGAACAGGGCCGCGGCTTTGCCGTGGTCGCCTCCGAAGTGCGCAACCTGGCCCAGCGCTCGGCTGCCGCCGCCAAGGAAATCAAGACCCTGATCGGCGACTCCGTCGAAAAGGTCGACACCGGTTCGCGCCTGGTCGACCAGGCCGGCAAGACCATGGACGAAGTGGTAGCCAGCATCACCCGCGTCACCGACATCATGAACGAAATCACCACCGCCAGCGACGAGCAGCGCGAAGGCATCGAGCAGGTCAACATGGCCATCACACAGATGGATTCGGTGACCCAGCAGAACGCCGCCCTGGTCGAGGAAGCCGCCGCCGCGGCAGCTTCCATGCAGGAACAGGCCGCCCGCCTGACCGAAGTGGTGGGCGTATTCAAGCTCGATATGCAGGCCGCGCCGCGCCCGGTCCGGCCGCCTGCGGTCCGCACTGCCGCTGTTGCACCTGCAGCCGCGGCCAGACCTGCGCTGGTCCGTCCTGCGCGTGCCGCGATGGCTGCGCCCGCCGCCAAATCGGCGCCGGCCCCGCGCCAGGCCGTGCCCGCCAGCGCCAAGGACGAGTGGGAAGAATTTTAAACCCGGTTTTAAACCCGGTTTTAATCCCGTCTACATTGCCTGATCAGGCGCCAGCCCGTATGCTGGCGCCGATGATGTCCACCCCGTCCCGCCGTCCCGCCTGTCCCACCTGCCTGCGCCCGCAGCGCACCTGCATCTGTCGCTGGATCGCGCCCGTGGCCACGAGCGCCAGCGTCCTGATCCTGCAGCATCCCCTTGAAGTGGCCAATGCCAAGGGCAGCGCGCGCCTGCTGCACCTGTGCCTGCCCGGCAGCGTGATGCTGACCGGCGAGCAGTTCGATCGCGCCGAACTGTCCCTGCATCTTCACGCGGACGAGCGCACGCCGGTGCTGCTGTATCCGGCCGATGGCGACGACGATGGCGATGGCGCGACAGTGTTGCCGGCGTCGCAGCAGCGTCTCGTCGTGCTCGATGCCACCTGGCGCAAGAGCCGCAAGATGCTGCACCTCAATCCCGTGCTGGCCGCGCTGCCCCGCCTGGCGCTGCGCGCGATGCCGGCCTCGCACTACCGCATCCGCAAGGCGCACCGGCCTGATCAACTGTCCAGTTTTGAGGCGGCCGCGTACGCACTGTGCGGCCAGCAGGGTGGGGAGGCCGACCTGGCGCGCCTGCTCGCCGCTTTCGACGGCTTTGTCGACCAGCAAGCCGCCTACGCCGAAGCGGGCCGGCCGGAAACTAATTTCCAAGATTCATTGCTCCTAGCACAGTAACGCCGGCAATTGTTGAGCGTGATCAGACACTCATCCGCTAATTTTCACCCGGCCTGCATGGCTCGCTAGTATCGACATCGCAGTTCTCCGATGTCTCACGAATGCGAGGAAATATGAAAAAAGCTCTGTTGATTGCCGGCGCGCTCGCGTCGGCCTGCCTGCTTGCCACCGCAAGCAGCGCCAGCGCGGCGCCCGCGCCCGGCCCAGTGGTCAAGACCAACACGGTGTCGAGCTTGCTGCCCAACACTTACTGGACGCCTGAACGCTTCCGCGCCGCCAAGCCGCTCGCGCTGCCCATTGCCGCGGCCGGTCAGCGCCACGCGCCGACCCTGGCGGCGCCCATGACGGGCAAACCCGTCTCGAGCGACCCGGCCGCACCGAGCATCGACGCCAACCTGCCGTCGATGAACCTGTTCACCCCCATCGAAGGACGCAACCAGGCGCTGGAAGGCAATGACAGCCTCAGCGCCAGCCTGGCTGAACGCAGTGGCCAGGAAGTCACGCCCACCGCCGCCGGCAGTTTCGGCGCCTACTACACCAGCACCCGGGTATTCCCCATGTACACGGGCGCGGCCGCGGCTTACTCGGCAGACCGCGCCTACCCCTACCGCACGGTCGGCAAGCTGTTTTTCTCGATCAACGGCGTGCCTTACCTGTGCTCGGCGTCCGTGATCCAGCGCCGCATCGTCGCCACCGCCGGCCACTGCGTCCACAGCGGCAACCTCGCCACCGGCTTCTACAGCGACTTCGTGTTCGTGCCCGCCTACCGTGACGGCAGTGCCCCGTTCAAGTCCTGGAACTGGCGCGTCGTCACCACCACGCTGGCCTGGGCCACCGGCAACGGCGAAGTGCCAAACGCCGCCGACTACGCCATGATCGAGTTCGACGACCAGCCCCTGACCACGGGCGGCGCACCGGTTCGCCTGGGCAATGTCACTGGCTGGCTCGGCTGGCAGACCAACAGCCTTATTCCCAACCACACCTCCAAGCTGGGCTATCCCTGCAATCTTGACGCCTGCCAGAAAATGCAGAACGTCATGAGCAACAGCTTCCAGGCCACCGAGCCGAATAACGTCGAATACGGCTCCGACGCCCGCGGCGGCTCCAGCGGCGGACCATGGGTGCAGAACTTCCAGATCCTGCAGGTCGGCGGCGGCACCGGGCTCAAGACGGGCAGCAACCGCGTGGTCGGCATCACTTCCTACGGCTACGTCAGCGAAGACCCGAAAGTGCAGGGCGCTTCCAACCTCGATGGCCGCTGGGTCGAGTTGTTCACCCTGCTGTGCGGCTTCCATCGCGGTAACTGCACGCCCTGAGCGGGGGGCGCGACAGCGCCTGAATTTCCCTGATCCTTCGTTTGTACCGCGCTTGTCCTTCCGCGTCTTCCGCAGTACACTACTGTATATAAGCACAGTAGTTGAAAATGATGGCAATGGACAAGCGCGATGAAGAGTTCGAAGGGCAGGTCATGCTGCCCCCCAAGCCGCTCGCACCCCGCAAGGGGCGCGGCGCGGTGTCGAACCTGCAAGGGCGCTTTGAAGTGGCGGCCCGTGAGAGTTTTGATGACGGCTGGGTGCAGCCGGGTGAAGAAGAGGGTGAGGACAACCTTGACGGTGCACGGGGCGATGTTGGCGACGGTGCCGACGCAGGCGCTGAAGACGCTGCGGCGCCGCTTGCGCCTCCCATCAAGACCATCGTCACCGACGAATACGCCAAGTCCATCCTCAGCCGCAACGCCTCGCCCGACATCCCGTTCAATGTGTCGCTCAATCCCTACCGCGGCTGTGAACACGGCTGCGTCTACTGTTTTGCACGGCCATCGCACAGCTATCTGGGACTGTCTCCCGGACTCGATTTTGAAACCCGCCTGTTCGCCAAGGTCAATGCGGCCGACTTGCTGCGGCGCGAACTGGCGCGACCCGGCTATGTGCCCGAGTCGATTGCGCTGGGCGTCAACACGGACGCCTACCAACCCTGCGAGCGGGAGCGGGGCATTACCCGCCAGGTGCTGCAGGTGCTCAGCGAATGCGCCCATCCGGTCGGCCTCATCACCAAGAATTCCCTGATCGAGCGCGACATCGACATTCTCGCGCCGATGGCGGCCAAGCGCCTGGCGCTGGCGGCCGTGACGCTCACCACGCTCGACCCCGCCATTTCGCGCACGTTGGAACCACGCGCGGCAGCGCCCGCGCGGCGCCTGCGCACCATCCGCACCCTGGTCGAGGCCGGCATCCCCGTCAGCGTCAGCGTGGCGCCCATCATTCCGTTTGTGACGGAACCGGACATTGAAAAAATCCTGGAAGCAGCCGCCGAAGCCGGCGCCACAGGCGCCCATTACACGGTGCTGCGCCTGCCGTGGGAAGTCAACACCCTGTTCCAGGAATGGCTGCAAGCCCATTTCCCCGACCGCGCCCAGCGCGTCATGAACCGGGTCCGTGAAATGCGCGGCGGCAAGGACTACGACGCCGATTTTGCCACCCGCATGCACGGCGAAGGCGTCTGGGCCGACCTGATCCGCCAACGCTTCACCCGCGCCGCCGAAAAATACGGCCTCATCGTCGGCGGCCGCCGCCACGAAAAGCTCGACTGCAGCCAGTTCGTGCGGCCCCGCGTGGTGCCGGCGGCGGTCAAGCCAGCGGGCAGCAGCAGGTCTTCGCAGCTCGATCTTTTTTGAGTTGCTGGGACCGCCAGGGATTTATTGGAAGATATAACTGACCATCATCAAGCCCGCGGTCGCTGCGGCGAATGAAAGCAAGGCCAGCCGCAGGAGCAGGCGGTTGCGCATCCATTCGGCGAGGTCGCGATCTTGCCGGGCCAGGAGAATGTGTTCATGATCGGTCATGGTCTCGCTCCTTGATGGGTGCGCGCGTGACCAAAGACGGAAGGGCAGGCCGCACGGGGCTCAGCGATTGTGCTTGAGCCCGCCTTGAGCGGATTTGCGTAAAACGAGGTGTGGCGTAATCAGTTGCGCTCGTGCGGTCTAACTCAGCGTTGCCAGATGCGCCTCGATGGCAAATACATGCGCATCAACCTTGCCCAGTTCACGCAGCGCCCGCGCCATCCCCAGCAGATAATCCCGGTTCGGTCCGCTCGGCCCCTGCGCGCCGGCGATGTGGCGGGCGATGGCTTCTTCGCTGGCCGGGCCCAGCCAGGCAGCGTTGTCTTCGTCGGCAATGTAGACCAGGGCCTGCGCCGTGGCCGGCTTGCCCGCAACGGCATCGTCAAAGGTGATCTCGGCCGCAATGCGCAGGTAGCCGTTCTTTTCGCGGTGGTCAAGGTGCGCAAACACGGCCGGGGTGATCAGGTAGGCCATGCCGGCGCAGACGGCGCCGGCTTCCGGCGCCAGGGTCAGCACGCGGCCCGGCGCTTCGGGCGTGCCGCGGTGGTCGTGCGAGCCTTGCCAGAAGCGGCGTTGCCAACCAGGCAGCAGGGCGGCGCGCTTGTCGAGGTAGGGAAAATCGGCCTTGAAGATCAGCGAGCCGTAGCCGAACAGCCAGAGCTGCTCGTGGCCGTCGAAAGTGTCCATCTGCTGGTTGATGGCAATGGTGTCGTGTGACATGCGATGAAAATGGCGGCCGCTGCGGCGCGGCGTGAATGATGGGTCAGGCGTAAATTATAGCCATTCGCGCCGGCGGGAAAATGCGATACACATTTAAGTAATGGTCAAAAACATCTGTATCATGACGGAATACGCGGGCCTTGCCCTGAGCGCTGTGCACTCCCAGGAGACTTTCACCATGAACATCAAAAAAATCCATCACGTGGCCTACCGCTGCATCGATGCCAAGCAAACCGTCGAGTGGTACGGCAAATACCTCGGCATGGATTTCGTGCTCGCCATCGCCGAAGACCAGGTGCCCTCGACCGGCGCGGCCGATCCCTACATGCACGTGTTTCTCGATGCGGGCGCGGGCAATGTGCTGGCTTTTTTTGAGCTGCCCAAGCAGACGGCAATGGGCCGCGACGAAAACACCCCGGCCTGGGTGCAGCACCTGGCGATGGAAGTGGACAGCATGGACGAATTGCTGGCAGCAAAAGCGCGGCTGGAAGCGGACGGCATCGATGTGATCGGCCCCACCAACCACACTATTTTCAAATCGATTTACTTCTTCGATCCGAACGGCCACCGCCTGGAACTTGCCGTCAACACCGGCACACCGGAGATGATGGAAAAACTCGACGCCGTCAAATGGGACATGCTCAACGAATGGGCCCAGACCCGCAAGGCGCCCCAGCATGCTGCCTGGATGCACGCGAAGCAGCCGGAGGTGCAGGCATGAAGCTGGCGACCCTGAAAAACGGCAGCCGCGATGGCGTGCTGGTGGTGGTCGACCGCCATCTCACCGTCTGCCGCCCCGTCCCAAACATCAGCCCGACCCTGCAATACGCGCTGGACAATTGGGAGCAGGTGGCGCCCCGCCTGCAAGCCGTCTACAGCGCACTGAACGAGGATGCTGGCGGCGCGCAGCCATTTGTCGAATCCGATTGTCATTCGCCCCTGCCGCGCGCTTACCAGTGGGCCGACGGCTCGGCCTACATCAACCACGTCGAACTGGTGCGAAAAGCCCGGAACGCGGAAGTGCCGGCGTCGTTCTACACCGATCCCCTGATGTACCAGGGCGGCTCGGACGCCTTTGTGGGGCCGTGGGATCCGATCTACGCGCTCGACGAAGCCTGGGGCATCGACCTGGAAGCCGAAGTAGCCGTCATCACCGGCGACGTGCCGATGGGCGCCGATACGGCAACGGCAGCGTCCGCTATTCGCCTGCTCATGCTGGTCAACGACGTTTCGCTGCGCAACCTGATTCCCAATGAACTGGCGAAAGGCTTCGGCTTTTTTCAGTCGAAAGCGGCCAGCGCGTTTTCTCCAGTCGCCGTCACGCCCGATGAACTTGGCGCCGCCTGGCAGGACAGCAAGCTCTGTCTGCCGCTGCACGTGACCTTGAATGCCCTGCCGTTCGGCAAACCGAACGCGGGCGAAGACATGACCTTCAATTTTGCCCAACTGGTGGCGCACGCTGCCCGCACCCGTGAGCTGACGGCCGGCACCATCATCGGCTCGGGCACGGTGTCGAACAAGCAGGGCAATCTGCACGGTTCGAGCATCGAGCATGGCGGCGTCGGCTATTGCTGCCTGGCTGAAGTGCGCATGTACGAAACCATTGAAAAGGGCGCCCCCAGCACGCCTTTCCTCAAGTTCGGCAACAACGTGCGCATTGAGATGCTGGACCAGGACGGCGCCAGCATCTTCGGCGCCATCGATCAGGACGTGCTGCGCTACGACACGGCCGGCGGCCCTGACGACGCCCGCCCAATTGCGGCCCGCCTGGCCGGCGCCGGCACCAGCACCAGCGCCAGCGCCAGCGCCGCATGAAGCTCTACACTTACTTTCGCAGCTCCGCCGCCTACCGGGTGCGCATCGCGCTGAGCCTGAAAGGCTTGCCTTACGAGGCGATTCCCATCCACCTCGTCAAAGGGGGCGGCGAGCAGAAGGGCGCCGCCTACCGGGCCGTCAATCCGAATGCGCTGCTGCCGGCCTTCGAGACTGACGAGAGCGCGGAAGGCGGGCACAACACGCTGACCCAGTCGCTGGCCATCATCGAATACCTCGACGAGGTCTATCCCGACGTGCCCCTGCTGCCCTCGACGGCGCTGGGCCGCGCCCGGGCGCGCGAGCTGGCCCTGCTGATTGCCTGCGACATCCATCCGGTCAACAATCTGCGGGTGCTGCGCTACCTGACGCAGACCTTGAAAGTGGACGAGGACGCCAAAACGGCGTGGTACCGCCACTGGGTGACGGAAGGCCTGTCAGCGCTGGAGCAGCACCTGGCGCGCCCGGCGCACAACGAAGGCGCCGATGCACCCGCCCAGTTCTGCGTGGGCGACGCCCCGACGATCGCCGACTGCTGCCTGGTGCCACAGGTCTACAACGCCCGCCGCTTCAATGTCGACATGGCGGCCTATCCGCTGATCGAAGCCATTGACGCCCGCTGCGCGCAGTTGCCCGCGTTTCAGATGGCGCATCCGGCGCAGCAGCCGGATGCTGAGTAAGCTACCTTGCCCGCGGCGTAATCAGCAGGGGGGGGCTGGCCCTGCGGGCCTGTCCCCATGTTTCCCATTTTCTGTCTGCTTTTACTGCAGAACGGGCGCTGGAGCGCAGGTAAAGATTGAAGGGGGACAGGTTGGGCCGCACGCGGACGCAGGGCCAGTCCCCGATGCTGCAGACGTTTATTGCCCGCCACCCGGCTGCGAAATCTTCCCCAGCGCCTTGTCCGTATCCGACGCCGCCTTCACCGCCATGTCGCCCAGCGACACGATGCCGATCATGGTCGTCGCATCCTGATCCACCACGGGCACGCGGCGGATTTTGATGTCGCCCATTTCAGCGAGCACTTCGTCCACCGTCTGGCTGGCCTTGCAGGTGCGCACTTCGGTGCTCATGACGTCGCCGATGCGAGTCTTGGCCGGCTCCTTGCCGGCGGCAGTGGAGCGGATGGTGATGTCGCGGTCGGTGATCATGCCGACCAGCTTGCAGCCGTCGCAGACGGGAATGGCGCCGATGTCGAACTCTTTCATCATCTGGGCGGCGCGGTGCACCGTCTCTTCGGGCGACACGCTTTGTACGTTGCGGGTCATGACATCCTGAATCGTTTGCATTGAGATCTCCTGTGAAGTAGGCCTGATGATGCCAAAATTTTATCGATATTGACGCATGATTGAACGCCCAGGCTCCTGGCCTTGCTTTATCATCCGCGCCATGACCGACACCACACTCCCACCCGCCATCGCCGCCGCGCTCGGCCTGGCCCATTTCAGTTGGCGCCCCATCCTCGAAGACGGCCTGCGCAAGATGGCCGCCGCCGACCCCGCCTACCTGCCCGCGCTGGCCGCGGACGACTATTTGCCCACCGAGGGCCGCCTGTTTGCCGCCTTCGCCCTGCCGTTGGCGCAGGTCCGCTACGTGCTGGTGGGGGAGGGGCCGTATCCGCGCGCCGCGTCCGCCACGGGCGTGTGCTTCATGGATGGCGCCGTCGGGGAGTTGTGGAGCGAAGCAGGACTATCCAAACCAGTAAACCGGGCCACCTCGCTGCGTAATTTCATGAAGATGCTGCTGGTGGCCGATGGCCGCCTGGCGGCCGATGCGACGGGCGGCGCCGCACTGGCGCCGGTGGCGGCCGCCGCGAGGGCAGGGGAGGCCATCGCCACTTTGGCCGAACTGCAAGCCAATCTGCTGGCCGAAGGCTTTTTGCTGCTCAATGCCGCCCTGGTGTTCCGCGCCCACGTGCCGCCCGTCATCGAGGCGCGCGCCTGGCTGCCGTTTTTGCGGACGGTGCTGGCGGCCCTGGCCGGCCGGGAGGTGCAATTGGTGCTGTGGGGGAAGATCGCCGAGCAGCTCAAACAGTTGCCGGAAGCGCAAGACCTGGGGCAGCTTTGCGCCGAACACCCTTACAATCTGTCCTTCATCAAGCATGCCGGCATGCACAGCCTGTTCGGGCCAATGCGCCTGCTCCAGCCCCGTGCCCCAAAATCGGGGCCCTGAAAGACAAGCCGCTCTGGATTTGATATACTTGACTAATTCATTCAACTAATCCGGTCTTTTCTGCAAGCAGAGTGGACCTTGCAAGGATTATTTGAGAACTGACAAGATTTTACCATTTCAGAGAGTACGATGCGTCTGACCACCAAAGGCCGTTTTGCTGTGACCGCGATGATCGATCTTGCCCTGCGCCAGGGCAAGGGACCGGTCACGCTGTCGGGCATCAGCCAGCGCCAGGCCATTTCCCTGTCTTACCTTGAGCAATTGTTCGGCAAGCTGCGCCGCCACGCCATCGTCGAATCGATTCGCGGCCCCGGCGTCGGCTACAGCCTGGCCCGCAAGGCCGACAAGGTGACGGTGGCCGACATCATCATCGCCGTCGACGAACCGCTCGACGCCACCCAATGTGGCGGCAAGGAAAACTGTCATGGCGCCGATCCGGCCACGGGCGTGCGCTGCATGACCCACGAACTGTGGTCCACGCTGAATGAAAAAATGGTCGATTACCTCGATTCGGTGTCCCTCCAGGACCTGGTCGACCAGCAGAACAGCAAAGAACTGAAACACAAGCAGCAGGGCGAACACGCCGTGGTGATCATGCATGGCAAACATGCGACCGCCGAGCACAACTGAAGCAAATCAGCAGATTATTGGAGTGAACAGAATGAATGCGCCTTTGGACAAGAATTTGGAACACAGCTTTGTGACCGCCCCGCACTTTCCTATCTACATGGATTACTCGGCGACGACGCCGATCGATCCCCGCGTGGCCGACAAGATGATTCCCTACCTGCGCGAGCAGTTCGGCAACCCTGCTTCCCGCAGCCACATGTATGGCTGGACGGCGGAAGCGGCGGTCGAAGAGGCGCGCGCGGAAGTGGCCAAGCTGGTTGGCGCCGATCCCCGTGAAATCATCTGGACCTCGGGGGCGACCGAATCGAACAACCTGGCCTTGAAGGGTGCGGCGCACTTCTACAAGACCAAGGGCAAGCACATCATCACCGTCAAAACCGAGCACAAGGCTGTGCTGGACACCGTGCGTGAGCTGGAGCGCCAGGGTTTTGAAGCAACCTACCTGGAACCGCAGGACAACGGCCTGATCACGGTCGGGCAGCTCGAAGCGGCCATCCGCCCCGACACCATCCTCGTCTCGGTCATGCTGGTGAACAACGAGATCGGCGTGATCCAGCCCATCGAGGAACTCGCCGCCGTGACGCGCGCCAAGGGCATCATTTTCCACTCGGACGCGGCCCAGGCCACCGGCAAGGTGAAAATCGATCTGGCCAACAGCAAGGTCGACCTGATGACTTTTACTGCGCATAAAACCTACGGCCCGAAAGGCATCGGCGCCCTGTACGTGCGCAGGAAGCCCCGCGTGCGCCTGGAAGCGCAGATGCATGGCGGCGGTCACGAGCGCGGCCTGCGTTCGGGCACCTTGCCGACCCACCAGATCGTCGGCATGGGCGAAGCGTTCCGCATTGCCCGCGAGGAAATGGACAGCGAAATCGCCCACGTGCTGAAATTGCGCGACCGCCTCGCCAAGGGCCTGCAGGAAATCGAAGAGGTCTACATCAACGGCGACATGGACCATCGCGTGCCGCACAACCTGAACGTGAGCTTCAATTACGTCGAGGGCGAATCGCTGATCATGGCGATCAAGGATATCGCCGTCTCGTCCGGTTCGGCCTGCACCTCGGCCAGCCTGGAGCCATCGTATGTGCTGCGCGCTCTCGGCCGCAGCGACGAACTGGCGCACAGCTCGATCCGCTTTACCATCGGCCGCTTCTCGACCGAAGCCGACATCGATTTCGCCGTGGAATTGCTGAAAGCGAAAGTGCACAAATTGCGCGAACTGTCGCCCCTGTGGGACATGTTCAAGGAAGGGATCGACATCAATTCGATCCAATGGGCCGCCCACTAATTTAGAAATACCGGAGAAAACATCATGGCATATTCAGACAAAGTACTCGATCACTACGAAAATCCCCGCAACGTCGGCGCCTTTGAAAAGGGCGACGACAGCATCGGCACCGGCATGGTCGGTGCCCCTGCCTGCGGCGACGTGATGAAACTGCAAATCAAGGTCGGCGCCGATGGCCTGATCGAAGATGCAAAATTCAAGACCTACGGCTGCGGCTCGGCGATTGCATCGAGCTCGCTGGTGACGGAATGGGTCAAGGGCAAGACGCTCGACCAGGCACTGTCGATCAAGAACACGGAAATCGCCGAAGAACTGGCGCTGCCACCGGTCAAGATCCACTGCTCCATCCTGGCTGAAGACGCCATCAAGGCGGCCGTGCTCGATTACAAGACCAAGCACCCCGCTGCGGCCTAAAAGCTCATTTGCGTAAAGATTTGTTGGAGGACACATGGCAGTTACCCTGACCGAAAAAGCGGCCAAGCACATCAACCGCTACATCGAGCGCCGCGGCAAGGGCCTGGGTCTGCGGTTCGGCGTGCGCACGACCGGCTGTTCGGGCCTGGCCTATAAACTCGAGTATGTCGACGAGTCGGCCGCAGAAGACCAGGTCTTTGAATCGCATGGCGTGAAGGTCTTTGTCGACCCGAAGAGCCTGCCTTACATCGATGGCACCGAACTGGACTTCACGCGCGAGGGCTTGAACGAAGGCTTCCGTTTCAACAACCCGCACGTCAAGGACGAGTGCGGCTGCGGCGAGAGCTTCCGCATTTAATTTCAGCATGCAGAACCACTTCGAGCTGTTTCACTTGCCGGCGCGCTTTGCCGTCGACCCTGCCGCGCTGGACGCCGCCTACCGCGACGTCCAGGGCCAGGTGCACCCGGACCGCTTCGTCAACGCGGGCGACGCCGAAAAACGGGTCGCCATGCAATGGGCCACCCGCGCCAACGAAGCCTACCAAACCCTGAAAAATCCGCAAAAACGGGCCCGCTACCTGGTCGAGCTGAACGGCGTCGACCTGCAGACGGAATCGAACACGGCCATGCCGATGGACTTCCTGATGCAGCAGATGGAATGGCGCGAGGCGCTGGGCGAGGCGAGGGCAGGCAAGGACGAAGCAGCGCTCGACGAGCTCGACGCTGAAGTCAAGGCCGCCCGCAAAAGCCAACTGGCGCAGGTGGCCACGCAACTCGACGCTGGCGACTACCAAGCCGCCAGCACGACAGTGCGCGCCCTCATGTTCCTCGACAAATTCTCCGACGAACTCCAGCACGCCTTCTCCGCCATCGACGCGTAAAAGCACCGGGGGACTGG
>Ga0265798_10008249_pt1 | contig 13309 bp, 13 predicted proteins | sample P3T30metagenome_FD_192430 | JGI IMG/M metagenome (GOLD analysis project Ga0265798, IMG submission 192430) | Plant litter microbial communities from East Loma Ridge, Irvine, California - P3 T30 | ecosystem: Environmental > Terrestrial > Plant litter > Unclassified | place: USA: California...
CTCGGGAAAGGAAAATGCCGCTTTGGTAGCGACTGTTCCTTTGATCACTCTGAAATTAGTAGCCAGATCTACAAGGTGGTTAGATATATGACAAAGAGGAACCCTTGCGCGATGGGCGGTGATTGCCATCGTGCAGACTGCATATATGGACATGTCTGTCAGGATACGAAGTGTCTCAGTGACGAACTCGACTCCTGCAGCATGAGGAAGTTTCATGGGGTGAGTTTCGGGCCTGTGATGTGGGTACCTGACGATTTTGCTCCGCGAATTCCCGCCGGTGGTGCAACAGGGGTCTTAGCTGAGGAAGGAGAGGGTGCGACTGTGGAGTCTTCCTGGTACTGAGAAGTCATGATACCTATGACAGCATGTGATAGGTACGGAGCTTTGGACCGAGTCTGGCCCTGGCGCAGGTAGACCATCGTCTACTATGTAGCCTACAATGTCTTTGAATGAACACATTCAGACAATACAAATGCGATGTAGATGTCCTGCCTATCTGTCATACTCGCAGCCGACAATTCGTAATCTCGCAACGCGCTTTATGAAACATACGATCATCTCGCCGACAAGCGACTACAAGTTCCCGGTTCCGCTCCCAGATTTACCTTTGTTGGGTCTCCAGTAAGCTTTGACACACTAACTTAAAGGTAGACCCTAATCCTTCACGCAGATTGCTGCCTAAGGGCCATACACTCCTCAATTCTTTGCGCCTGCGTATATGAAACCTCTGTCCATCACACTCCTTCCCGAACTATGACCAGTCGCTGTGTACTCAACCCCTAGACCTGGCGGCAAAATGTCACAACACTCCAGTCGTCAGGAAGCTCCCAATGTGGTCGAAGAAGCAGTATGTTTGACTCATACAACGTTATTGTATGGCGACACTGACATTTCAAGGAATTGATCTCGGCCATGATCAACGAGTACATTGCCGAGAAGCGCCGCGTATGCGCCACATTCCACGCGAAAACGGTCGGGCTCAAGGTGTCCCCCCGAAAGATCCAACAGGTTTCTTCCGGCTACTATAGCTTCGTCGGTACAAACCCAGGAACCCCTCGCGTCAAGATACGCTATGATCTATCGTTGTCGAACAAGTCAGACATAGCAGACATATCTCCTCTAGCATGTGTCCAGGTCCGCGGGCGCCGTAGCTGGCGTCCTCTACGTGATTGGGTTGAGGTTCGGTGCAAATGTAAGGGCTTTAGCAAGGAGACAGGGCTTGTACGTGCGACGTGAACGTTACTCGAATACCAGGCTGACACGACTCTCAGCTCGTTGACTACCGTATTTTACAGGACCGTCTTCTCGAGTTGCGTAAGATAGACTTCGATGTATGGAGGAAGACCTCAATCGCCGACATGTCCTTGGAGTCGCTTCAAGACGGAACCTTCTTCGCGCTTCATACATCTGGAGAACTTGGCAAGACAAATGCATTACAGATACGCCGACGAACCTCATTGGTTCTTACATGCGGTCCGGTAACAAGCTTATTGAGCGACCTCGAAATTGGGCTCTCAGATCAATGGAATTCTTTCGAGCACTGGCTTAAGGGAAAGCTCGCAACACTACCCCCACGTGCCTTCGACAACGACCAGCAATGCTGGTGGCAGGCGAATGGGCGAGCCTTTAGGATGTTGAGCTTGCCTTTCGAACTTCGCTCGATGATATACGGACATATCATCGGGTACTACCTATGGCCACGTGAGGAGTGGGACCGTAGTCAAAACTCGCCAAAGGCTACCTTGAGAGTCTTCGGCTATCCACACTACAAAATGTATAGTGAGCGTTGGCGGACCTTCGCTCGTATCACTCAGTACACCTTCGACCCGGCAGGAAACACAAGTCCTGGAAATATGCCCATACAATTTGTGTGTAAGCAGGTGAGAGCGGAGATCCGTAACTTTGTCACAGCGTCGACGGTTCCCCATTTTGGTGATCTCTGGACGCCCACGGACGCTATTGATCCTTTCCAAGGCAAATGGCTCCGTCGCATCTCCCTTGGTTTTCCCAATTCTATTTACTTCATGTTCCTAGGGTTCAGCGACCAGCGCCTCATGGTGTCACCCGACGAGCCTCCGATCCACGTCCTTAGAAACATCCCGACGCTAGCCCATCTTCATCTCCATTTTCAAGTACCTACACCCTGGCGGATACATACGGTGGCTAATCGACGTCGCGTCATCTCTCAAGACCCTTGGACTCCCTCGCTACGGGACTATCGCGCCAACCTGATCTCCTGTCAAAAGACTCTCTTGGATTGGTTCTTCACTCTCGCGCTGGAGGCTCTTCGAGGTATTCCAACTGTGTCCATGTCTGGACATGTGAAGCATAGCACGCGTACCAAGTGGGAGGCAATCCTGTACGATGAGCGCAATGGTACGCTTCATGATCTTTCCGTCGAGAGACAAGTTATCATATCAGATTACTTACAGCGACCTTTGTAAGTCACCTTCATTGCTCTGTCATTGTGCTGCTGCTGCTAGCACGTGTTCTGACTATCCCTTACCAGCCCTCCTGCATGCTTCTGTAAGCGGCCATGCCACTGGTGGAAGGAATTCGGTCCACCTCCCCTCGGCAAGAACGCCAATTTCGAGTTCTCATGGCAAAAGAATGCAGGCTATTTGGATTACGATCCCAAAGTACACGATCGGTTCGTATGCGAAGATTGAGACTCGTGGGAGCTTTGGGATGAGAGACGTTGAAGGACGATGGGAAACAAGGCTATGACGTGCACGGTATGAAGGCGCAGCAACGTGGTTGCGCTGTAGGCTAGATAATCTGAAGAGACCAACAGTAGGATACCGTCGAGAGGCGTATTGACAAGCTGAATGTCGCGATGTTGGACCGTCGATGCTGGTGTCGTAAGCTCGGCGTTCTAGTCCTCTCGTGGCGGCTTCCCCTTATTTTCCCCGCATCGCACTAGTGACGTAGCGCGAAGTAGCGTGGCTCGGCAGTTACACAAGTCGTCAAACCTCACTCACGATCACCAAACCATCACTCTTTCGATCAAATTCCCGTGCGGTCAGCTTGACCCTCGCGTGAACTCGCGCAGCGTGGCTGAGCGTGCTCGAGAGACATTTGCCGCCCACTTCATCCGCTGCCGCTCGATCCCGGAACCTGGGTCGAGATTACAACGCTGCGAACATGGGTATGTGTCGACGTACCGGGGCTAAACAGAGGCTAATACGTGCTCAAGGCTCATGACTGGACAGCGCGCGCCAATATGTGCCGTAGATGATGTGCTATGAACGATGAGACGGCACGCAGGTCCTTCACGTGCGGAAGATGCGGAGAACCTGGCTGTTGGAAACCAGGCTGGGCGATAAGTAGCCAGACGCTCAGCGGAGGATCGGCCGGCCGTTGTCTACACATTTTAGTAACCTTTTGTCTTGGATTCTGCTCCGACTACAATTGCCGGATCACGAGAGGTGCTCACGGTGCTATCCTGCCGACATCTTCACGCGCTCTATGGCAAGCCACGTCTGACTTGCACTCCGGCTGGTTTTCGAAGTCGAATCGCAATAGCACCGACATTCCAGTTTGAGTCAGAATAGGCCCGCGAAGTGTGCCTTTTCGTACAACACGCGATACAAGTACCTCGCTGCGTCCTTGGTCTGAGCACAACCACTGCCTTTCACACACCAGTTGCTTTGATCACGATGGAGGCACACGACTATAACGAAGATGTAAGTGGTCAAGACGATTAATGCCGCCCAGTGCTAAGAGATGCAGGAACGCCGGCAGCTCGAAGCCGAGCTCCACACAGAGATCCTTCCCGGCACGGAGGTCATGGCAGATGTAGGCTCACACCATTTTGTCAAAGGAGCCCACCGCCAAGTCCTCGTTCCACAACCCAGCAATGATCCCAACGATCCTCTCAATTGGAGTACCGGTTGGAAGATGGCATGCATTATCTCGGCAGCAATGGCCACGTTCACGCAAGGATTTGGTCCACTGGCTCTAGCACCAATGTTTCCAGCACTGATAGAAGCTTTCAATACCGATTTGGCCGGAGCAGTCCAATTCACTGGAGTTTGCATCTTGGTACTGGGATTTAGCAACTTCATCTGGTGAGTACCATCAGATCATGATGCAGAGGCCAAAGACTAATGGGTAATGTTAGGGTTCCAATTAGCACATCGTTCGGTCGTCGCCCGGTGTATCTCGCATCCCAACTCATCAACTTCGGTACCTCGATATGGCGCGCCAAGGCCGACTCCTACAATTCGTTCATGGGCGCGTGCATCCTCAATGGCATTGGTGCTGGACCAGCCGAGACCATCATGCCCGAGATCATCGCCGACATCTTCTTCTTGCATGACCGCGGAAAGTGGAACACTCTCTACTGGGTAGTCTACATGGGCTCGCTGATGGTCGGTCCCATCGTGTCTGGATCGATGACCGAGACGGTCGGCTGGCGCAGCTTCTGGTGGCTCAATACTGGCATTCTCGGGCTTTCATTCTTGATGGTAGTCTTTATGTTCCCAGAAACAAGGTTCAAGCGCGCGTTGCCCGAGCACCTGGGACAGAAGAAACCCAGTTCACTAGAAGAAAAGACGCGAGCGACTACCCAGGAAGACATCAACCACTCCGACAGCGAGAAAGAGACAAATCCAATCCAGCACATCAACACAGCTAACTCCGTCCTACCAAACACGGCGGGCCTAGAGATGTCCGAGACCGCTCAGCGAGACCCCTTCCTTGGCCGCGGCAAACCTGGCAAATGGCAGTGGAAGATCTTCCAACCAAACGCCCACCCGTTCCGTTCCATCTTCCTCGATCTTTGGATTCCCTGGAAGCTTTTCGCTTTCCCCATCGTCGAATTCGCCGCTTTCGTCGTCAGTTGGTCATGCTCCAGCTTCCTCACCATCAACCTCACACAAAGCCAAGTCCTCGCCCTACCCCCATACAACATGAAGCCCATGACTGTTGGCTTCACAAACTTCGCCATCATGGTGGGAGCATTCATCGGACTCTTCACTGCTGGTCCGCTCAGCGATTGGGTGTCTGCAAGGAGCACCAGGAAGAACAATGGTATACGTGAGCCGGAGATGCGGTTGCCAGCTATGATACCATATGTTATCATCATGTTCGTTGGTAACATCGTTGTCGCGATAGGCTATGAGCGCAAGTGGCCTTGGGAAGCTATTATCATCATCGGCTACACATGCGCTGGTATACAGGTCGCAGCGCTACCAGGCATCGTCAGCACTTATGCCGTTGACTCTTACAAGCCGGTCGCTGGCTCATTATTTGTCGCCATCACCGTTAACAAGAATCTTTGGGGCTACGGGTTTGGCAAATTCATCACACCATGGAGTGAGGAGGCTGGGTAAGTCTTACAAGTTTATGAACGCCGAATACTTTCGCTAACGGCAGTAGATTCATCTCGCCCATCATGACTAACGCAGCTCTTATCACGCTCTGGTGCTCGTTCGGTATTCTCTTTTGGTGGAAAGGCAAGACATTCCGTCGCTGGAGTAGGAACAGCAGCGTTCACCGACTGGGCGCTTTGTAGTACGCAGCGCAGCTCTTTCCAAGGTTATCTGCAAGTCTTCCTAGCAGCACCTTCCCTACTCATAGCTCTCAGCCTGAAATCACCTGCAATCCTCAACCCTTACTCGTCTTCCTTTTCCCTCGCTCTCTTACTCCCAGGTTGCGCACTCTTCTTCACATCATCAGCAATCCACTCGGACTCATCCGCCTTGCCCTCCAGCTCCTCCCACCCATGCACCTCCATCTCCTCCAGCACCTCATTATTCTGCCTCAACCACTGCCAATGCAGTAGAACCTGCCATACCCTCTCCAGCAGCGCGATACCGCCCAACCCCGCCACCTCTTCATCAGTCAACAGCAGATAATCGTCCAAAGCCGTAACATGATGCTTCATCCTCGCTATCACACCCTGCGTCCCATACCCTCCCGCCGGCGCCGCAATCACCGTCGCAATGATATTAGGCAGCCGCGCCCTTCTGTGCGGAAATCTGGCCGGGAAACTCACGGGAACCGGATCCGACGCCGGCACCCCCGTCGGCGGCACCGAAGCAACCGCAACAGGCATCTCGCGACCCGTCGCCCCATGCTCCATCTTCCACTCGCGCAACATATCATACCGCAGCATCAACCGCATAGCAAGCTGTTTCTTCCCATCATACAACCTCGCCATAAGCGCCCTATTCTGCACAATCCCCTCCGGCAGCAACGTCCGCGTGACCAGGAAAAGTACCTCCTCACACAGATACCGGAAACGACCTGCAGGCCTGTCTTCAAGCGCACTGAACAACGCAGGCCAGTCCGTCTTGTTATCCACCGGCTTCAGTAACGTGTCGATGAGCGGATGCAATCCTTTCGTTCCAAGATTACTGTGAATACGGCCCCAGACTTGTATCGCATCTAACCCCGCCTCCAGCGTGCCTGCAAACGGATTCGGGACTGTGGGTGCGAAGTGGTAGTGTAAGGATAATTTCGCGGCTGCTGCTTCTTTCCTCGCCGTCTTTCCCGGTGTGTCTTGTTCGAGCAAAGAGGGCGCGTCGCTGACGGTGCTGTTGGCGCGTACGCCGCGCCCGCTTCGCGTGGGGGGTGGTGGCGGCGTGGGACGCGGTGTGGAGAAGGAGGCTTGCGAGTCGGAGAGGATGCTTTGGGCGCGGTCCACGCGTTGGAAGCTGCGGCCGCGGGCGCGGTTTGGTGTTGCCATTTTGTGTGCGCGGAAGGAGTGGACTGGACTGGACTGCAAGAGCGAAGGAGCGAGTGGGGAGGTGGTGAGCGGGGATGGTAGGGTAAGATTTCGAATAGAGTATTTTGAGTATCTGTGATGTTGTGTGTAAGTGAGAGTGCGCGTTGTTATTGGTATGACGTGTGTGATTGTGCTAGATTGGGTCGAGGTGAGCGTGAAAGGGCAGTGAAAGAGGATATGGTATTTTCTGTCATCATGGTAAGAGGCAGGTGCATGTTTGCGAGGTGATTGGAGTGGCTTGCTGTCTGAACCCAGGCCAGAAGCTCCTCTACAGAGGTTTGACACAAAAAGCGTTACCTGTACTTATGTTTGGGGTTGTATCAGTCTTCACAGATAAGACCACGGCGCAACAACGTGCTGATACTTTGGAACAGATTCTTCGATTGATAAAGTAACTTTACCGTACTTGCCACCTGAGACTACTCGCATCGACCACTCAACCCTTGATAGCCTGTTGTTGCATCTTCTCACCACTTTCATTCGCCGGCCCAAGACCCATCTTCGCCGGCCCACAAAGCTGCACACCATCCTTACTAAACCTGCTCCCATGAACCGGGCAATCCCAACTCTTCTCAGTAGTATTCCAGCAAACCACGCCCTTCAGATGCGGGCATAGGGCGGAGAACTTGTGGATCTGGCCACCCTCATCCTTGTACACAGCGAGCGGGTTGGTGGGGTTGGTGTTGAGAACACCGCCCTCACCGGGTACGAGGTCTTCGATGTCTTTGATGTCGGACTGAGCGAAGCGCTTGTACTGGGCGTTGATCTGAAGGTCGTGGCTGATCATGCTGGTCGCGGACTTTGCGATGGAAGCGAGACGCTTGGGGTCGTAGGCGGAGATCCATGAGTTGGGCTGTTCGGTGATGGAGTCTGCGATGAGCTTTCCGGCTAGGACGCCGTGGGTCAGTCCGTTGCCAGAGTCACCGGTGATGATGTAGATGTGCTTGTTTCCTTGGTTCTTGCCGATGAACGCCATGTGGTCGACCGGCTCAAAGACCTGACCACTCCACTTGTAATCGATTGTGGTTGCTTGTGGGAAGCGGGCGCGGGTCCATTCCTCAAGCTCCTTGAAGGGCGCGACAGTGTCGGCTTGGCCAACTTTGTGGTCACCTCCACCCACGACCATGTAGTCATCCTTCTCGTCACACTCGGTGAGACGTATGTACTTGTAGATTTCGGCCGAATCGTAGATCAGGGCGTCCTCGACTGAGCCCTTGGGTACGCGAATAGCAATGCAGTAGGTGCGGAAGTACTCCTCCTCGGCGATGACAGAGAGCTTCTGAAGCGGGACACAGGTAGCTTCGACAGCATCAGCACACTTGATGGTGTTTCCGTCGGCTGTCTTGACGTAGACGTCCTTGTGGCCCATGCCCATGATCTCTACGCCCTTCTCCTGTACGTCGATGCATCGGGTGTTGGTGTAGCACGAGAAGTTGGACTGCTGCTTGAGGAAGTCGAGAACACCGACCACGAACTTGGTGGGATGGAACGTCGCCTGCTGTGGGTATATGACGGCATCGCTTTGATCAATGCTGCCTTCCCAGCCCTTGAGCTTGAAACCCTCCTTGTATTCCGTGGGGATACCGAGCGCCTTCGCCTTGTCGCCGTCCTCGATGAGAGTCTTGATGTCGCTCGCGTGGTCTTTGGAGTCTTTGGGGTACTGCGAGAAGTCGTAGCCGGGAAGATGGCGGTACTCGCACTCGATGCCCAGCTGCTTGGATATCTCGCCGACGCGGTTGAGCGCCCAGGTGTGTGATTCGGCGGCCGCCTTTGCGCCCTTGTCCCCGTGCTTCTTCGCAATCGCAGTGTAGCCGTCGTCTAAGTCGTTGGCGAGATGGCCGCTGGTACGTCCAGTTTCACCTGAAAGTACCTCTCGGCCTTCGATCAAGACGACGTTCAAGCCACGAGTGACGAGCTCATAGGCAACTGAGACACCAGAGATGCCGGCGCCGACAATGCAGACATCTGTCTGGAGGTCCTTGTCAAGCTTGGGGAACTTGGGGATGCTCTTGTACGGCAAATGGTGAATCCAGACAGGGTCCGTCTCTCCGCTCGTGTACATGAAGTGCTCTGGGCTTGAGGTTTTGGCCGTGGCTACTGACGCGTCGCCGCTCATGGTCGCCATGTTCGCTCGTTGTCCGGCGAAAGCGTATTTTGGTGCTTGCTGTAGGCGAGGCGCGAGTCTGCTATATGAAGCTAGACGTATGGAGGATAGTCGCGCGGTGTTTCGTAGGAGAGAGGTACGGAAGAGACGAGGGGCAGACAGCGACATGTCTTAACGGCAGGTGAAAGGAGCGCGTGTGCTGAACACGTGGAGGTACAAGGTGTTGTATATGCCTAAACAGTCAATTATCATGACGGGTTCATGTAATAGCTTGCGCATCATTGGCCGCGTGCATCGCGTGAGCCAAAACAAAGCATTGGCAATGGTGTAGCTTTGACGATGCCATGACGTCTATTGTGCGACTCCGAGGAGCGTCAAGTTGTGGAGGACAGAGACGACACCCAGCAGGGGAAAGAGTCTGAGCAAGAGGTATAAAATGATTCAGGAAGTCGCTAACGTGTATACAGCTGAAAAGAAGCAATTGCGCGAAGACAACGATGAAGTCGCGATAAGAACAATGATGTTTGCGCGAAACCATGACACGCTAAATTTCATCCGCGGCACGTCAGCACGTGACATAGTGCTTACCTCCCCTCCGCGGGCTTCAACAAACCCTCCGCAACATCCTTCAGCACGAACTTCTTGATCTTACCGCTACCCGTCAACGGCACCTCGACATCGCAGTCCTCTCCCAGCCAGAAGATTTGCACAGGCGCCTTATGCCTGCCCAGCACCTTCCGCACCCAGCCCTGCACCTCGGCCAGATCTGGTTTATCCGTGTTGGGCTCGTGTAGGAGGAAGGCAGCGGGCACTTCAACGTAGCGAGGGTGCGAGACGCCGACGACGATGGCGCGGGCGATGGATGGGTGTGCGACGAGACGTTCTTCGATTTCGAGAGGGTAGATGTTTTCGCCGCCTGGGATTTTGTTAGTACGCAGGTCTCAAGGGTTGCGCTGACGAAAGGGAAATACATACCTCGGATGATGATATCCTTGAACCGTCCGGTGATGGTGCAGTATCCATCCACATCTAGAACCGCCTCATCACCAGTATGTAGCCATGGCTCGCCATACTCATCGCGGACAATGAGCTCCGCCGTCTTCTCAGCATTCTCCCAGTATCCGCGGCAGACCTGGTATCCAGCAACGCAGAGTTCGCCTCTGACGCCGATGGGCACGACGCGATCTTGATGGTCCACGATCTTGACGCGCGCGTGTGGCAGTACCGTTCCGACAGTAGTCAACCGCGCATGCAGCGAGTCGGTTGTGTGTGCGTTGAACACCGTTGGACTGGCCTCCGTCAACCCATACGAGGACGTGAAGTCCGACATGTTGAGCTCATTGACCATGCGCTCCATCAGCCACTTTGGCACCGGACTCCCCGCCACGATGCCTGTTCTTAGGTCGCTCGTCCACCCTTCCGGCCGTGGTACGTCCATTATAGATTCCATCATAGCCGGTACACCGTGTAGGGCTGTGCAGCGTTCCGCGTCGATAGCCTGCATACAGGCAACTGGGTCGAATTGTTCGGCTGGGAAGACGATCTTCGCACCGTGTGTGAGGCAAGCGAGGAGGCCGAGGGTGAGGCCGAAGCAGTGGAAGAGAGGTGGTGGGCAGCAGAGGGTGTCGTTCGGTGTGAGATCCATGCGGTCGCCGATGAAGCGGGAGTTGTTGATCAGGTTGCTAAATAACGTCAGAAGAGCATCATCTCACGGAGTGGATTGACTTACTGGTGTGTCAACATAGCAGCTTTCGGGTTGCCAGTACTACCGCTCGTGAACTGTAGGTTCGCGACATCGTAGGGACTTATTATGCCGTCGAAGATATCTAGGATGTGCTCGGGAATGTATTGGGCTTCTTCGATAAGGGAAGAGTAAGAGATGAAGCTGTCGTGTTGGCCGCGTATCAGGCACACAGTCTTGAGGTCTGGTAGTGTGGAGCTGATATCGGCTTGACTGAGCTTCTCAAGCAACGGGCCATTGTCGAATCGCGCGATCGTAGGTGTTGTGAACAGTATCCTGCATTCTACCATGGTCAGTCTTTCTTCCGTGTCATACGCCAACTCAACTTACTGGTGTGCTTCAGCGCATACTCCATCTCCGTCGCCGTATACGTATTGTTGAGGGTAACGCAAATCCCCCCTACTCTCGCGCACGCGAAGAAGAGCGCAATGTACTTCTCGCAGTTCCCGCTCATGATTCCTATTCTATCCCTCGGTCGCACTCCCTCCTTCAGTAGAGCTCTTGCGAGCAGACTTGACTCCTCCCATAGCTTCTTGTACGTCCACCGCGCACCCGTCCAGGGTATGACAACAGCTTCATTGTCTGGATAGCACTCGACTTGCCGCTGGAGCAGTTGCGAGAGTGTTAGTTGTAGTAGTGGTGGGTCCAATGGTCCCGCGACGATGGAGAGGTTGGGATATGGAGGTAGGATGTAAGGGTCGATTTGGAGTAATGTTTGGTTCAGACGCTGCAAAGCGTCATTCCGCGATTGGTCGTATATTTCCCCCATTTCGATGTGTGTATGCCGCTCCCTCGCAAGCAGCGTCTTGAAATATAGTGGTCGAATGCGGAAAGCGATCCGAATGCTATCTCAAAACTAAGAGTTCGCAACGGCGGTGGGTATAAGCTGGCGACTAAGCTGATGGAAAGCGTAGAACGAGAACGATAAAGAAGCAATAGTATACAACAACACCCAAAGGCAATCAATCACCCGACGATGAACCTTCGAGGTAGCAACTTCGGCCATAGCACCCAGCGATAACAACAGCTCCATGACGGTGCTTCGCCGATGGCTCGGATCTAAGAGCACAACCAGGGCGCCCCATCTCGCCCTCCAAACGCGCCGTCCCCGGAGCCCTCGAAACGACGCGTCTGTGGGCCATCACTCACGTTTCGATCGACTACCCACGCCATCGCCGGCCTCTCGCTCAGCCCTGCTCCTTCCGGACGCAACGCCGCAGGCCAGTCTAACAGCGCACCATCAAGTGATGGGCAGAATTTTCCTTACTCACAAGCAGGCAAAGATCGACGCCGCAAGTCGCATCGCCCCCGTGGGTGTAGTTCGTTTTCCATTGCATGTTGGGACCGATGACAGCAAGCGGCGAAGCCACCATTGTCGGGGTAGTAGACCGACAGGGGTCGGGCGCTCGATCTTGATCTGATAAGATCAAACGGACCATCTACTGGTGTACAGCGGCTGCGACATCGGTGGGCCTTGGGCCCTCGTAAAAGGCGCATTGATGCAGAGCAAATTTTTATCAGATCAAAAAGAAATTTTTATCAGATGGAATGTACGAGTAAGGCGTCCGGCATGAGGCCTGAGGCGCTGCATCAATGTGGAGAGAGGGAAGCATGCTCTAGCGCCTTGTATCCGGCTGGGCAATAACCTCCAGCGGATCAGATAATTTACTGGCCTGCCCCATCAGGCGCCCAGGTGTCATGCCGGTGCATCTGATAATTTTTCATCCACATCCACCATCGGCGTAGCGATCTACCAGTTCGAGATTGTAACCCGCGGGGGCCTGTCCTGTCATGTCGCTGCAGTACCGTTACGTGTTGCATCCACACCACATCTCCACATAGTAGTGACCGTCATGCGAGCGCGTGAAAATGCGGTCGAAGACATCCATGCCTGTGCCGCCGTCCACTCGCGGTGCGCACTGGCTTGAGCGCCATGCACCGACGGATCAGATAAAAACATTGCGGCTAATTATCAGATCCGCATGCTGCAGCGAGGAGACCGGGGTGCAGACCGACGTTCATTGGATGGAGCGCAGGTGCGGTCATGTCATATGTGACGTGCGTGCCATGGGTTAGCGTGGGATATACGAATAGCCGGGAGAATTGTAGTGTTTGTAATTTTGCTTGTGAATGCGTTTGCGGAAGCTGTCTAATGCATAACACAAATGTTGCAGCCGTCTCCAGGCGAAACCCGGGTTGCGGTATTTGGGGACGGAAGCTAGTTCCGACGTTGATCGGAAAGGGAAATGGCTCACGCTTTGAGTTGGAAGATGGACATGTGATATTTACATTAATGGAAGTTGGTATAGCTACATGGTATCGAGAAAGGAGCGCATAATGCGAAATCACAGTTTCGCTCTCGCGCCTGCATCCAGGCTTGGGCGAACCTTTTTCTCGCCGTCCCAAGTGAATGGACTCAGCGTGAAGAACTTCTCCCGGTTGACCATCATCAGCGCACTGCGCTTGTGAGGAAGGTCCATAAGCTTCTCAACGTGGAAACCATGGGCAAAGTCATATGCTAGCACCGTGCTACTCGTTGCTGCTGGTTCGCCGACCAGGTTCCAGGTGCGCGGCTCATCGAGGAACATGTAGTGCATTAGACCGGACCACCACGCTGAGACACGATACGGTCCTCTGAACCGGACGTCTCCGACGAGTGAGTGCCTTCCGCGGTCATAGGGCGAGGATTGGTAGTGGGCGCCCATGTGATCCTCCTGTGACATGTATTAGT
>Ga0265798_10008250_pt1 | contig 13308 bp, 10 predicted proteins | sample P3T30metagenome_FD_192430 | JGI IMG/M metagenome (GOLD analysis project Ga0265798, IMG submission 192430) | Plant litter microbial communities from East Loma Ridge, Irvine, California - P3 T30 | ecosystem: Environmental > Terrestrial > Plant litter > Unclassified | place: USA: California...
GCGCCGTCCTTGTCGACGATCTCGAATGCCCTGGTTTCCATTGCGCTGCGCTCAGTTGATGTTCAGTTGATTTTCACGAGGCCGCCCTTCAGGGTCAGCATTCCGCCGCCGTCCACCGTCTGGCTGGCGCCCGCCTTGTTGGTCAGGCTCACGCCAGCGTCGTTGGTGAGATCCGTGCCCGCCTTGTTGGTGAGCGCGGTGCCCGCCTTGTTCGTGAAGGCCGTCCCGGCTTCGGCGTTGAAGGTGGTGCCGGCCTTGATCGACACCGATCCCGAGACATCGATGGTCAGGTTGCCCTTGATCGTCAGCGTGTAGTTCGCGCCCGCGTCGTGCGTGAAGTCGGCCTTGTTGGTATGGGTCTCGGCGCCGTCGACGGTCACGCCGCGCGTCCCCTTTACGGTCAGCGTCTCGTTGCCGGTATCGACCGCCGTGCTCAGGTTGCCCTTGGCAACGGTCAGCGTGCGGTTCCCTTCCTGCACCTCGACGGTCTGGTTCTGTTTCACCTGCACGCTGGCGTCGTTCAGGACTTCGGTCTTCATGTCCTTCTGCGCGTGCAGGTAGAGTTCCTCGGCGTCCTTCTTGTCCTCGAAGCGGATCTCGTTGAAGCCGGCGCCGCCCTTCGAGGACTCGGTCTTGATCCCGCTCCGGGTCTGCGAACCGGGCAAGGCATACGGCAAGGCATTGCTGCCGTTGTAGACGCAACCGGTCACCAGCGGCCGGTCCGGGTCGCCGTCGAGGAAGCTGACCACCACTTCCTGGCCCACGCGCGGGATGAACTGGGCGCCCCAGCCCTTGCCGCTCCAGGACTGCGCCACCCGGACCCAGCACGAGCTGTCCTCGTCGTTCTTGCCCTCGCGGTCCCAGTGGAACTGCAGCTTGACGCGCCCGTGTTCGTCGGTCCAGATCTCCTCGCCGCTCTTGCCGACCACGATCGCCGTCTGGCTGCCGTGGATGCGCGGGCGCGGCGTGCGGCGTGCCGGGCGCGTCGTCACGTCCTTGGGAAAGGCGACGAAGCGGTTCGCGTAGCGCTCATGACTGGCGTCGTGGCTCACTTCGCGCAGCACCCACTCGGCATTCGCGTCGTCGCGCCCGTGCCCTTCGAGCGTGAAGCTGTGGCCGGGCGCCAGGCCGCGGTGGTCGCTGTCGCCGTGCAGGGTGCGTGCGCCCGCACCGAGGGCGTCGGCGCGCTTTTTCACCAGCGCGTCGCCGGCGCTCTTGGTGATCCAGCCGCCCGGATATTCGTACAGGCCCGGCTGGGCGGCGCCGGCTTCGGCGCTGGCCAGCAGCGAGGTATCCGGCGTGACAAACGCGAAGTCGGTTCCCTTGAAGGCTGTGCTGACGGCTTCCTGGGCCAGCTCGCCCGACTGGATCGCCTGCAGCTCGCGCCCGCCCGTGGCGGCCGGCGCGAACTTCACCGTGGCCGAGCCGGCGCAGGCTGGATATGCATCGGCGGAATCGGCCAGTACCAGGGTGTGGCTGCCCGTCTCGTGCTTGAAAAAGTAATGGATGCCTTCTTCCTCCAGCAGCCGCGCAACGAAGGCGAAGTCGGTTTCGCCATACTGCACACAGTAGTCGCGCGCCGTATAGCTGGCGCTCAGCTGCAGTTCGTAGTCGGTGTAGCCGCCGCCGGCGAACACGGCTTCCACGATATCGGGCACACTCTTGTTCTGGAAGATGCGGTTGTCCGACGACAGCGTCAGCCACCACAGCCAGGGACGCAGCTCGACGAGATAGACGGCAAAGCCGGCTTCGGCCGGACGCTGGCGGATGCGGGCGCACATGCCGTCGATCGGGCGCACGGCGGCGTCGGCGCCGAGGGTGACGCTCAGGTGCAGGCCGAGCGCCGCCTTGAGGTCGAGCGCGTCGTCGTTACAGCGGCAGGCCAGCTCGAAGTGGAACAGCATGTCCATGCCCTCGCTGCCCGACAGGGCCTGGACGAACAGGCCGTCGAGCGGCGCCGCCGCGCTCAGCGCGAGCGTGGTGTTGGCGGAGTCGGCGTGGCCGGCCATCCTCAGAGCGGCGCCGCGCCAAGGATGTCGTCGGCCAGGCCGACCACCAGTTCATCCATGATCACGCGGTCGATCTCGCGCGCGCCGCTGGCGCTGCACTGCGCCACCACCCAGTCGACCGTGCCTTCGTCGAAGCCGGGGAAATCCGGATCGGCCGCCAGCACGCGCGCGCCCACCTTGTCGAGCTTGAGGCGGGCGATGCGGCGGATGCCGTCGTCGCGCAGCGGCAGGTAGGGCGCCACCGCCACCCGGGCCAGCAGGGCCGGCCGGAAGATCTCGGCGAGCAGCGGCTGCAGGCGCTCGGCGACCTCGCGCACCGGCACCGCATCGGCCGTGCCGGCACGGCCGGCCGCTTCCTCGACCAATTCGGCGCCGGCGTTCGAGGTGGCCAGGATCACCGTGTTGCGGAAGTCGACCAGCAGGCCGGTGCCGTCTTCCATCACGCCCTTGTCGAAGACGTTGTACAGGGCTTCGCGCACGTCCGGGTGGGCCTTTTCGAATTCGTCGAGCAGGACCACGCTGTAGGGCCGGCGCCGCACCGCCTCGGTCAGCACGCCGCCGCTGCCGTAGCCGACATAGCCCGGCGGCGCGCCCTTCAGTTGCGAGACCGTGTGCGCTTCCTGGTACTCCGACATGTTGATCGCCACCAGGTTGCGCTCGCCGCCGTACAGCGCATCGGCCAGCGCATAGGCGGTCTCGGTCTTGCCGACACCGGACGGCCCGACCAGCAGGAACACGCCGACCGGTTTGCTCGGGTCGAGCAGGCCGGCGCGGTAGGCCTTGATGCGGTTGGCGATCAGGGCCAGGGCGCCGTCCTGGCCGATCACGCGCGCGGCCAGGCGCTGCTGCAGCATGCGCACCGCATGGCTTTCGTCGGCCAGCATCTTGCCGACCGGGATACCGGTCCAGGCCGCGACCACGGATGCCACGGTCTTCGAATCGACGCAGACCGGCACCATGGCGTCGTCCTGGCGAATCGCTTCGAGCCCGGCTTCCAGGCGGCGCAGCTGCGCGGCCAGCAGATCGGGGGCGCCGTCTTCATCCTCGTCAAGCGCGCTGGTAGCTTTCCCTGCAATCCGCCCGCGCAGGCGCAGGATTTCCTGCACTGCGCTGCGCTCTTCCTCCCAGCGCGCCTGCAAGACGCCCAGGCTTGTTTCGAGCGTCGCCAGTTCCGCCGCCAGGCGCGTGATCGCCTCGGTATGCGTGGCGCCGGTGGCCTGCTCGGCGCGCAGGCGCGCCAGTTCCTCGGCGCCGGCCTCGATGCGGCGCCGCGCCGCCTCCACTTGCGGCGGGGTGTCGTGCTGGCCCAGGGCCACGCGCGCGCAGGCGGTGTCGAGCACCGAGATCGCCTTGTCCGGCAGCTGGCGTCCGGGCAGGTAGCGGTGGGTCAGCTTCACGGCGTCGTGCAGCGCGCTTTCCAGGATGCTCACGCCGTGGTGCTGTTCAAGCTTGACGGCGACGCCGCGCAGCATGTCGGCGGCGGCCGCCTCGCCCGGCTCCTCCACTTGCACCAGCTGGAAACGGCGCGCCAGGGCCGGGTCTTTTTCGATGTACTTCTTGTATTCGAGCCAGGTGGTGGCGGCCAGGGTGCGCAGCTCGCCGCGCGCCAGGGCCGGCTTGAGCAGGTTGGCGGCGTCGCCCTGCCCGGCCGTGCCGCCGGCGCCGATCAGGGTGTGGGCCTCGTCGATGAACAGGATCACCGGGCTCGCCGCCTGGCGCACTTCCTCGATCACGTCCTTCAGGCGCTGCTCGAACTCGCCCTTGACGCCGGCCCCGGCCTGAAGCAGCGCCAGGTCGAGCACCCGCAACGCGACTCCGCGCAGCGGCGGCGGCACGTCGCCCTCGGCGATGCGGCGCGCCAGGCCCTCGGCCACGGCGGTCTTGCCGACCCCCGGCGCGCCGACCAGGATCGGGTTGTTCTGGCGCCGCCGCAGCAGGATGTCGATCACCTGGCGGATCTCTGCGTCGCGGCCGACGATGGGGTCAATTCGGCCGGCACGGGCTTCCGCCGTCAGGTCCTGGGTGAACTGGTCCAGCGCCGGCGTCGGCCCGCCCGCCGGCGCCCCTGCGCCCTTGGCGCTGGCCGCGCCCGAAACAGGCGGGGTCTCGATCGAGCCGGCCGTCCATTCCGCGAACGAGGCGCGCAGGCTGTCGCGGCCGACCCGCAACAGCGAAGAGTGGAAGCCGATCAGGGTCGCGCGCGAGGGTTCGTGCTCCAGCAGCGCGAGCAGGATCGCCGCCGAGCGCACCTGGCTCAGCCCCAGGTCCAGGCTGCCGAGCAGCCAGGCTTGCTGCAGCAGCGCGATCAGGCCCATGCCGAAGGCGGGCTCGCGCACGTGGCCGCGTTTGACGCCTTCCAGTACCTGCGCCAGTTCCTGCTCGACCAGCACCGGCTCGATCCCGCAGCGCGCCAGCACCGCCGCCAGGTCGTTTGCCGGGCTGCCCAGTAGTTCCAGCAGCAGGTGCTCGATCTCCACGTGGTAGTGCTGCTGCGCCATGCAGCGGCCGACCGCGCGTTTCAGGGCGCCCGCGCAATGCGGGTTCAGGGTATTGATTAGCGCGCGGTAGTCGACGCTCATTGTGCTTCTCCGGAGATCGAATCGAGGATCAGGGTGATGCCGCGCTCGCCCGGATGGGGCGCATCGCCGGCCCAGCTGCTGTAGCCGAGCAAGAAGGCATCGCTGCCGAGTGCGAGGCCCAGCGAATCCTGGGTGGCTTCCGGCTCCACTGCAAGGGCTGCTTCGCAGCGCAGGTGCGGCCCCAGGTACCAGGCGCACAGCGCGGCCAGTTCGGCGTGGCGGCTGCCGCCCGGCAGCAGGGCCAGGAACAGCGCGGCCGGCACCATGCCGAAGTCGACCCGCACCAGGCCCTCGGCGTCGAGCACCCGCTCGCCCAGCACCGCGCCTTCGACGGCGCCCGGGTCGAGCAGGTCGTTGCGCTCGCCCAGCACGGTCTGCAGTTCCGGCTCCAGGTCGAGCCAGCGGCGCCCGCCCTCGCTGCCGCTCACCGCCACGCCGAAGCGGCTGCGCAGCAGGGCCAGGAAGCCGTACAGCGAATGGCGCTGCTGTACCGCCACCGGCAGGTTCGGCAGCAGCCCCTGGGCCAGGCCGTATGCGGCTTCGCTGCCGTCCAGGCCGGCCAGCGCGCGCAGCGCCGGGGCCAGCGGGGCGGCGCCCGGCGCCTTGACAGGCGTGGCCGCGCGCAGCGCATCCGCCGCCCGGTACAGCAAGGACAGCAGGCGATGCTGGAAGATGCCGAGGAAGTCGGCGGCGCCGCTGTCGCGGTCGAGCAGCTGGGTACGGAGCAGTTCGGTGTAGGCGTCGGGCAGCGGCCCGTCGGCGCTGGACAGGCCGAAGAAATTCACGCGCATCCGCCAGCGGCTGGCGCCGGCGCGCACATCGTCGGCGTCCCGGGCATCGCCCGGCTCCAGCCTGGACAGCGGCGCCGAGCGGAAGCCGAAGGCAAAGGCGGCGTCGAGAAGCAGTGCTTCGCGGCGCGGATCGGTGCCTTGCCCGAGCGGCGCCGGCGCCGCTGCGCCGGGCGAGCCCAATGCGGCCAGGCGTTCGATCAAATCGACCGCCTGCACGAAGTCGAAGCTGCCGGGCGCGGACTGCAGGAGCGCCTGCACGCTGGGGGGCTGGACGGCGCCGCTCATCGCCTGGCCCGCCACTACAGCTTGAGCTGCTCGCTGGCGCGCGCCGGCCAGGCGAACAGTTCGCGCCCGTCGTCCTGCACCAGGCGCAGCTCGACAAAGGTGTTGATGCCGGCGTAGGAGCCCAGGAAGCGCTGCAGCACGGCGCCGAACAGCAGCACGCTGCTGCCGCGCATGCCGCCCGCCCCCACCTGCAGGGTCAGCGCATAGCCGCGCCGGTAGCCCTGCCAGGGATCGTCGTCGATGTAGCGCGTCACGGCGCGGCAGTGCAGCGCTTGCAGGGCGCCGACCTGGCTGTCGGCGCGCGGATTGCCGCCCAGGTTGTTCAGGGCCAGCAGCTCCTTCAGGCTGGCCAGGGCGTCGGGGCCGTCCACCAGCGACAGGTGGTTCAAGGACAACTGCGAGACCAGCTTCCAGCGCTGCGCGCCATCGGGCGCCGCCATCGACTGGGCGGTAGGCTTGTGCAGGGCGTGGATGGCCAGCGCATCGCCGGCGTCTTCCATGTGCAGGACGGCGCCGCCGTGCAGGCCGGCGGCGGCGCCGCGGTTGGTGCACAGCAGGCGCGCGGCCAGCGTGCGCGCCTCGGGCGTGGCCGGGTCGAAGGCCGGGTCGACGAAGGTGAGCATCATGTCGCTCCCAGCCAGCCCCGCCTTGAAGGCCGGCCCGCGCCGCGCATGCCAGTAGACCTGGGCGGCGGCCCCAGGCTGGCCGTGGAAGCCATAGTACGGCGCCACCGGCACGGCGCGCTGGCCGGGGGCGCTGCTGGCCACTTCCTCGATGCTGTAGATCTCGGTGCTGCGCTCGCGGTGGCTGTCGGCGACCAGCTTGTAGTCGGCGCGCATGCCGGTGATGCGCAGCGGCTCCGAGGTGCGCGGGAACAAATTGACGGCCGGGGCGCAGCCCAGCTCGATGGCGTCCGGCTCGAGTTCGAGCGCGGCGCCGGGCCGGGCGCCGAACACGAATTCGAGCGTGCCCCAGCCGGCCGCGCTTTCGCGGGCCGGCTCCCGCCCCAGCGTCGACAGCTCGAGATCGAAGAACTGGAACTTCAGCGGAAACGCAAAGTATTCGAGCAGCAGGCGCAGGCCCGGATGGGTGTCGCCGCGCTCGGGCAGCAACGCATCCTCGGGCTCCAGGCCGGCAAAGCGCGGCAGCACGCCCGCCAGCAGGATGCCGGGACGCTCGCCCCAGCCCGGCGGGCGCCAGCGCACTTCCAGCGTGTGGCCGTACAACAGGTCGCACAGGCGCGCGGCATGCTCGCCCGCGCCTTTGACATAACAGCGCAGTGTGCCCAGTCCCGCCGCCCCCGGCAGGAAGCCGGGGTGGTCCGCCGCCGCGCGCAGGGTCAGGGCCAGCACGCTGCGCTTGGCCGGGTGGCCGCTGTAGCGTTCCAGCTTCTCGGTTTCCAGGCGCGGCGGGCACACCAGGGAGAGCGGCCACAGGGTCACCGGACAGCAGGTGCGAAAGTAGATGCTGTCGCCGTTCGGCAGCAGCCCATACAGGGCCGCGCCACCCGCGATGTGGTAGCCGCTGGACAAATCGGCCTTGCCGCCGGCGCCGGCAAAGCGCACCACGGTGGCCGAAGGCAGTGGCCGTGTCGCATGCGGACAAAGCTGTTCGAGCAGGTTGGCGGCCAGCTCGGACACGCTGTCGTCGATCTTGCGGTGCAGGCGCGCGGCCAGGAAGGCGAAGCTTTCGATCAGGCGCTCGACGTGCGGATCGGCGCTGCCGTCGGCCGAAAGCTCGATGCGCGCCGCAACCGCCGGGTTGGCGCGCGCGAATTCGGCGCCGGCGTTGCGCAGGTAGCGCAGCTCGCGTTCATAGTCCTCGCGTTCGCGCTCGGCGGCGTTCATCGCTCCGCCTCACAGGCGACGAGCCTGGCGCCGTCGCTGCCCAGGGTAATCGCATAGCACACCGCCATGCCGGCGCCGCCCATCTGCAGCCGTCCGCTCAGGCGCACCAGCAGCAGGCGCAGCCCGGCCGGATGGAGCAGCACCTCGGCCTGCGGCCCTTGCAGGCGCGGCTCGAAGGCGCGCACCGCGCGCGCGACGCCGTTCGCCAGGCGCTGGCGGTCGTCGGCGTTGGCCGCATACAGCGCGGTCCAGTCGGGGATGCCGTAGTCGGGCACGCTCAGGCCCTCGCTGCGGCCGCTGGCGCTGCGCCCGTTCAGCAGGCGCAGCAGCTCACGGCCGACCGAATCGCGCAGGCCGGCCGCATCGAGCGCGTCGCCGTGGCCGCCGCGCGCCAGGCGCTCGAACAGGGGCAGCCTGGCCGCCCCCGGCTGCAAGGCCGCGAGCGCGTTCGGAAACGGACGGCTAGCCGGCATCGCGCCCCGCCCTCCTTATTTCTCGACCTTGTTGGACGCCATGTCCCAGGTCGTGGCCGCCGTGCCTTCCTTGGTGCCGTCATCGTTCTGCGAGGTCAGCTCCCACTTGATCTTGGTGAAGTTCAGCGACAGGGTCTCGACCGGCTTGCCGCCGGCGCCACCGCTGACGCTGACATTCGAGATCACCACGTTCGACAGGGTGTAGACGATCAGCGGCATGGCGATGCCGTCGTCGACGCCGGAGTTGCGGCCGACGCTGATGATGGCTTCGGGGATGCCCTTGCCGGCGCAGCAGTATTCGTTCAGCGTGGGCGTGGCGCCGTCGACGAACTTGGTGAGCGTGAACTCGCCCACGTGCGGGCGGCCCGAGGTGCGTTCCTTGTTGCTGACGTCGTTGGTCACCTGCATGGCGACGTTGTGGCTGTAGGACATGAGTTCGATCTTGTCGACGAAGCCTTCCAGCAGCGAGTCGCCCTTGATGGTCTCGCCCAGGTCGAGAATGATGGCATCCATGTGTGTCTCCGCTAGTTCGTGTGAACGCGCCGGACATTCGGCCCGGCGCGCGTTGTCCGCTGATGGTTTTGATCAGCCCTTGGCCGGCGGCGGCAGTTCCGCCACCAGCCGGATCGAGGTGGTCAGTTCTTCCAGCTGGAAGTGCGGCTTGAGGAAGACTGTGGCGCGGTAGGCGCCGACCTTGCCCGGCACGCTGACCACGTCCACGCGCGCCTCGCGCAGCGGGTACTGGGCCTTGATCGCCTGGGCCGCGTTGTCGTTGACCAGCACGTAGTCGGCGATCCAGTTATTGAGGAAGCGCTCGACCTGCTCGCGCGTGGCGAACGAGCCGATCTTGTCGCGCATGATCACCTTCAGGTAGTGCGCGAAGCGCGAGGCCGCCAGCACATAAGGCAGCATGGCCGAGATGCCGGCGTTGGCATTGGCCAGGTCCTTGTTGTACTTCTTCGGCCGCGCCGCGGTCTGGCCGCCGAAGAACACGGCCATGTCGTCGTTCTTCTTGTGGCACAGGGCGATGAAGCCCAGGTCGCTGAGTTCCTTCTCGCGGCGGTCGGTAATCGTCACCTCGGTCGGGCACTGCATGGTTTTCAGCTTGCCGCTGGCTTCGGTCGGGAAGTTAAACAGCGGCAGGTTGGTGACGGCGCCGCCGCCTTCCACGCCGCGGATCGCCGCGCACCAGCCGTACTGGGCATAGGCGTTGGTGATGCGCTGGGCCAGCGCATACGCCGCATTCCCCCACAGGTACTTGTCGTGGGTGGCTTCGGCGCCGTACAGGAACTTCTCGGACGGGATGCCCGTTGCCGGCGCCAGGTAGGTGCGGGTGTCGCCGAACACGTTTTCCTCGTAGCCGAGGCCATCGACCGGGTTGTTCTCGTCGCCATAGGGCAGGCGCAGCAGCATGCGCGGCAAGACCATGGTCACGTAGCGGGCGTCGTCGCTGTCGCGGAAGTTGCTCCACTTCTTGGCGTCCAGCCCTTCGAAGATCTTCGCCAGGTCATGCGGATTCGCCAGTTCGGTGAACGAGTCCAGCCCGAACAGGCCGTGCTCGGCGCCGGTGATCAGGGGCGCGTGGGCGGCCGCGGCCACGCTGGCCAGGCGGCTGAGGAAGCCGACCTCGTTGGCCTTGCGGCCGAAATGGTAGTCGGCCACCAGCAGGCTGAAGGGATTGCCGCCGAAGGTGCCGTATTCCTCTTCGTAGATCTTCTTGAACAGGGCCGACTGATCGAAGGACGCGGCTTTCGCCAGGTCGTCGGCCAGGTTCTTGCTGGCCACGTTCATCACCTTGAGTTTCAGGCGGGTGCTGGTCTCGGTGCCGTAGACCAGGTAGTGCAGGCCGCGCCAGGCCGACTCGATCGCCTGGAAGCCCTTGTCGTGCAGGATATGATCGAGACGCTCGCTGATCAGGGCGTCGATCTGGCGGATGCGCTCGTTGATCACCTGCACCGGCTTGTCGGCCTGGGCGCTGCTGGCCTTGGCCACGCTCAGGGCCGTCTGCAGCACGCGCGCGGCGGTTTCCTTCTGGCTGCTGTCGTAGGTGTTCTTGATGACCATGGCGAGCAGCTGCTCATCGTCACAGTCGAGGTTGGCTTTTTCTGCGGCTTGCTTCTGTTCGGGGTTCAGCGCGATGTCGGCTTGCATGTTCGACTCCAGGGTGGACGGTGGATGCGGGTGGCCGCGGCGCGGCCGTGAATGCGCCGGATGCCGGCGTCAGGAGGTCTCGGCTGCGTCGCCACCGCCTGCATCGCCACCGCCCGTGGCTTCTTCCTTCTCGCCGGGCTTGCCGCGCGCCGCCGAGAAGGCGCTGCCCAGCCGGTCCTCGAGGCGGACATTGCCGTCCAGGCGGGCCAGCATGTCGCGCAGGCGCCCGCGTTCCTCGTACAGCTCGCGCAGGGTGCCGTCCATCTTCAGCAGGGCCACCGGGTCGAAGTCGGCAAATTTTTCGAAGGTGAAGGTGGCCGCGAAGGCCTTGCCGCCGTCTTCGTCCTTCAGGTGCGCGCTGGCCGGCAGGTTCACGGTCACGGTCGGCGCGATGTCCTTCATGATCTCGTCGAAGTTGCCGCCGTCGATCTCGCGGAAGGCCTGGTCGGCCACCACCTTGTCTTCCTTGCCGTCGAGGTTGGCGAAGATGCCCACCACCAGCGGCAGTTCCTTTTTCTGGACGGCGTCGCCGATTTCCACGTCATACGTAATCTGCACCCGCGGCGGACGGTTGCGGTCGAGCCAGTGCTGGCCATTCTCGATATCGGGCATCGCTACTCCTGGTACGCAGTGCGCAACGGCGCCTTGCCATGCGCGGTGGATGGGACCGACGCGAACGCGCGCATGCCGGGATAAAGAGCCTTATGCATGGTGCGTAACCGACTGTCGGTTGAAAAAAACACCGCCCAGATTACGCCCAAAATGCAAGGGTCGGCAGCCCCATGTTGCAAAAATAAAAAATTTTTACAACAAGATTTTTGGCCGATTGCCGGGTGCTATATTTCGACCCATTTCGCGTTCCATTTCGCCGCCGGCAGGTGCTGCCGCCCGGCCCGACAGCCACGCCGCACAGGAGGAATCCGCTTGCCTCGCTCGCTTCGCTCGTCTCCCCTATCGCCCCGCGCGGCGCTGCCGGCCGCACTCTGTGTGCTGCTGGCGCTGCAAGGCTGCTCCAGCGTGCGCGCCATGCTGCCGCCATCGAAGATCGCACTCTCGGACCTCAGCTTCGAGGTGGCGCGCGGGGCCAACGGCGGCATGCCCTTCGCGGTCGAGCTGGTGGCCGCCGGCGACGACGAACTGGTGGCGCGCCTGCAGGCGCTGCGCGCCGACCAGTGGTTCGACCCAGCATCGAACCTGAAGGCCGACAATCCCAAGACCCTGAAAAGCTGGTACTACGAACTGACGCCCGGCCTGCAGCTGCGCGAGCGGCCCGCGCCGTTCACGGGTACGCGTGCGCGCGGCCTGTTCCTGTTCGCCCACTACGAGGGCAAGGGCGCCTACCGCCTGCGGCTCGACAGCTATGCGCGCGCCACGGTGCGCTTCGTGGAAAAGGAGATCGTGCTGGAGGGGACGCCATGACCGCGCCCGACCTGGCCGCGATTCCCGACGCGGTGCGCTGGTACCAGGGCATGCGCCTGGCGCCCCAGCATTTCCAACTGCAGGCGGCGCGCCACGAGATGCTGGCGCCGGCCCTGCTGCGCGCGGTCGAGCCCCTGCACTGGGGCCTGCTGCACCTGGACGTGCGCGAGGACGGCCGCTTCGTGATCGTCGATGCGCTCCAGGCGATCATGCCCGACGGCTTGCCGGTCGCGCTGGGACCGAAGGCCGGCCTGCGCATCGAACTGAAGGACGACCTGGCCGGCGCCGACAAGACCTGGCGCGTGGCGCTGGCGGTGCCGGGGCGCGCCCTGGCGGGAAGCCGGCGCTGGCTGGCCGAGGGTGCGGGCGAGATCGCCGACCAGAACGGCGAGGCCGGCGCGATCCAGGTGTCGCGCCTGAAGCCGAACCTGATGCTGGTCAGCGGCAATGGCGAGGGGTTCGCGCCGGACGAGCTGCTGCCGCTGCTGCGCTACCGCGACATCGGCGGCCTGCCTTCGCGCGCAGCCTACATCGCACCCTGGCTGCAGGTCGGGCCGCAGCTGCCCCTGTACCGCCGCATCGAGGCGCTGTGCGGGCGGCTGCGCGCCAGCTACGCGACCCTGGCCGAGGGCGGCGACGGCGAGCAGGCCGGAGGCGGCACCGGACTCGGCGCCGACCTTGGCCTCGACGACCTGCGCCGGCTGGCGCTGCTGCCCCAGCTCGGCGCGCGCCTGCTCGAACTCGAAGCCGCCTACGCCGGCGGCCAGGCCCATCCGCGCCAGCTGTACGGCATGCTGGCCGGCCTGCTCGGCGCGCTGGCGGCCGGCGTGCCGCGCCAGGCCCTGCCGCGCTTGCCCGCTTTCGATTACCGCGACATCGGCGCCTCGTTCATGCCGCTGCTGGCCCAGGTCGAAACGCTGCGCCGCCTGTTGTCGCCGCAGGTGCACCGGGTCCTGTTCCGCGCGCGCGAAGACGGCGTGCTGGCCGCGGCGCTGCCGCCGGGGGCCGGCGCGCCGCTGGTGCTAGCGCTGCGCAAGCCGCCGGGCACCCAGGATGCGGCGATGCGCCACTGGCTGCTGGAAGCGGCGATCGCGTCGGCCAGCAGGCTGGAGGAAGCCCTGCACCGGCGCTCGCCCGGCATGACGGTGCGCCAGCTCGAAGGCAAGGAAGCCCTGCGCATGGGTGGCGACAGCGCCCATACCCTGTTCCTGCTGGCGCCGGACAGCGACGGCGGCGTCTGGCAGGCGCGCGGCGAGCCCTTGTGCATCCGCGGCCCGGGCGGCAGCGCCGACGGTTATGCCGAACCGCTGCAGGTGGAACTGCTGCTGCGCGGCGCCGCTGGCGTTGGCGGCCAAGGAAAGGAGCGCTAGATGGAGCGGCCACGCTGGGCGCTCGACGCCAATCCCCTCGGCCTGCTGTTTCGCGACGCCTACGCCGAGCTGCGCAAGCTGCTCGCGGCCCAGCCGCCCGCCGGCCTGGAGACCCCGGCGCCGCTGGCCGAACTGGCCGCCGCGCGCATGGACGCGGCGCTGGCCGACGTCTGCCACGCGCTCGAGAGCCGGGTCGGGCGGCGCGCGCTGCACGACGGCCAGGACGGTCTCGACGCGCTGCTGTTCGCGTTTGCCGTGGTGGCCGATGAAACCCTGCTCAACGAAGACTGGCCGGGACGCGGCGCCTGGCGCGCCCACCTGCTGGAACGGCGCCTGTTCAAGACCAGCAGCGGCGGCGCGCGCCTGATCGAACGGATCGACGCC
>Ga0265798_10008251_pt1 | contig 13308 bp, 18 predicted proteins | sample P3T30metagenome_FD_192430 | JGI IMG/M metagenome (GOLD analysis project Ga0265798, IMG submission 192430) | Plant litter microbial communities from East Loma Ridge, Irvine, California - P3 T30 | ecosystem: Environmental > Terrestrial > Plant litter > Unclassified | place: USA: California...
ATGTCATGACCACCGATGCACCCACGCTGGAGCAGCGCTTCCTTCGTCTACTGGATGACTCCCGCCGACGCTCGGGCCTGGACCCCGTTCGCCACGGCACCCCGGCCGAGTACACGGGGCTTCGCAACAGCGTCCGCGCAGCACTCGGCCGCGGAGAGACGTTCGCCGAAAACGCCGAGCTGAACACCCAAGCACGACGCCTAATCCCGCTCATGGAGTCGGCCATGTCGGACGCGAACATCCGCTCCGCCCAAGGGGTCGCACGTCGCGACATCCTCGACGCGCTGCACGACCTCGCGTAGACCGACCTCCCGCAGGCGGGGCGCGCATCTGAGGGCCTCGCGTGCGCGGGAGTGGCTGAAAAAGGGCACCGTCGCCCCGTTCGAGGGGGTGGGATGTCTTCGCGCCCTCCGGCAGCGTTGATACCAACAGGTATCAACCTTCTGGAGCCCCATGCCTTCCCCACGTCCGCGCAACAACGGCGGCTTCTCCTTCATCGAGCTACTGGCTTACATGGCCATCGCCGCGCTCCTGATCCTCGCCGCGATCCCGCAATTCACCTCGTACCGCACGAAGGCAGTCCTCAGCACCATGCAGGGCGACGCTGTCGCTCTGGGGCAGGTCATCGAGGGCGAGTTCGCCACCGAGCAGGCCTACCCAGCCGTGGCCGCCCTGCGAACCGCCGAGGGGGACTCGGCGAGCATCACAGTTGGGGATGCCACCCAGCGACTCTCCGACGCGGGCACAAGCGTGGCCTATGCGCCGAGCGACACGGGCTTCCAGCTCAGCCTGCGGAACAGCAAGGCTGACGGCCGGGTCGTCAACTACGACTCCACCCGCGGCGGGCTTCAGCGCATCGGTTCCGAGGCGGTCGTAGACGGAGCGGACGCATCTGCTCAGCGGAACCTCGTCGTCAACTCATCCTTCGAGACGCCCGGCAACCCCGCTGCGGGCGTCTACGTCATGTCGACCAACGGCACCGGGTCTGTCGAGCGCTCAACCGCGGCCGCCCGTGAGGGCGACTACGGCATGCGCGTCACCCGCGGGGACACGTACGTCTTCGCCGCCCTGAATGACCTGACCGTCAAGCCCGGCACGACCTACACGTTCTCGATCTACGCGCGCGGACAGCAGGCTTCCACGCGCATGTTCATCGTCGATCGCGGCCTCGCCGAGGGCGACTCGTACCGCCCCAAGGAGTACGTCATCTCCGGCAGCGAGTGGCGCAGGTACGAGTACGTCTTTACGACCAGCCGCACCCAGACCACCGCGAGCTTCTCCTTCGGCTTCGAGGCCTGGGGCGCTACCCCCGGCGACGCTCTCGACTTCGACCAGCCCATGCTCAACCTCACCGGCAAGCCCGGTACCTACTCGAAGGGCCCCACCTCGTGAGCGCTCGCGCCCTCCACCCGTCGGACGATGGCTTCTCGTTCATCGAGCTGCTGGCCTACATGGCCATCGCGGCGCTCCTGATCCTGGCGGCAATCCCGCAGTTCAGCTCCTACAGGGAACGCGCCGCCATCTCGAACATGCAGAACGACCTCCAGATCGCAGCCCAAGCCGTTGAGGCTGAGTACGCCACCGCGCTGCGCATCGTCCCCGTGGAGGCTCTCGGGGTCAAGACGAGCCGCGGAGTGACGCTGGCCAGCGGCATCGGCGACGGAAACGTGCCCATGCTCGGATTCCTCCGCCTCAACTCCGGCGAGACCCTTCCCGCCCTGTCCCAGATGATCTACGGCTGGAACGGTGACTCGTACCTGGCCCGGGAGTACCCGGCTGCCCAGTGGTTCATGGGCGCCGAGAACCAGTCGCGCTACGGCCAGGCCCTCGAAGCCTGCGGCTACAAGGGTGGGATGTCCTACAGCACGGGCGACATCTACTTCGCCTCCTGCGAGGGTGGCGTGCTTCGCTACGGCCAGTTCATCGCTGGCGGCAAGGGCTTCCTCGTCGCAGCAGATGGCAGCTCCGGCGGCGCCGACCAGGCAGGCTTCGTCGGACCGCTGCCGCCCCTAAACAACTTCGGAGGCTCCTTCGAGAAGCTGAAGAAGGTCGACCCGACGGGCGAGTCCTACTGCATCAACGCGACCTCCACGGGCGCCCCGGGCAAGACTTGGAGCTACAGCTCCACCGAGGGACTGCGAGCAGGCGAGTGCTGACGACCCAGCCCCGCAGCCGCGCCCAACTCCATCCCGCGGACCCGGGCTTCAGCTTCGTCGAACTCCTCGCCTACATGGCCATCGCGGCGCTGCTGATCCTCGCGGCCATCCCGCAGTTCAGCAACTACCGCGGGCAGGCGCGCGACCAGGAGACCCTGAGCGACGTCAGGAACGTCGCCCTCGCTATCGAGGCCTGGGCGATCGACCACCCAGGGGAGACCTACCCGTTCGTCAATGTCGACTGGGACGCGGGCAACCCGACGCACAACCTCGACGTCCTGACCGCGAACGGCGTCAAGGTCGCCCCGGGGACCCACATGATCATCCGCGATCGCCTCCAGTACATCGCCGCAGCCGCCCCCGGCGACGCGCTCGGGCAGGACTACTGCATCGTGGCGTACAACCCCCAGGGGCGGAAGTACCGCGCCGAGAGCAGTGCCGTCCAGTTCTCCAGCCGCGACGGCGGCCTCGGGGAGGCGTGCCGCGACAGGCCCACAGCCCCTTCTACCGGGGCCCCTGGCTCGCCCGCAGGCGCCGAGGCGGCCCGAGATGACTTCATCGGGACGGGCGACATCCTCGGACAGCTGTCATCGACAGGCAAGCCCTGGGAGGGCACCGCGGGCATGTTCCTCCAGGAGGGCGGTCGCGCCATCGGCCAGGCTCGCAGCGGCTATGTCACCACCGAGGCTCCCGCGAGCACGTCACGGACCGTGACGGTGAAGGACGTGCGCCTCGACACGAGCCCGCGGGCAAGCGCCAGCCAGGTGCTCGTCTACACGAACCACGTGACTAGAGGGAGGACGCTGTTCATGTTCCTCAACGTCGATGCGAAGGGAGGCGCACGCTGGGGCCTCTGGGAACTCACCTCGGGGAAGTCGGCCGCCGTGCTGGACGCTGGCGTCCTGAAGCTAGAGCCGAACACGGTCAACACCTTCGACATGTCCGTTACGACCACCGGCAAGAGCTTCACGATCGCCGCCGCAGGCCAGACGCGAACCGGAACCCTCTCCGATGCGACGTACGAAGCCCTGAAAAGCGGAAACGGATTCGGCATCGGCGGGTCGCCCTTGATGCCAGGAGTCTCATTCGACTCGATCTCCGCGACCAGCAACCCGCAGTAGCACGCCCACGAAAAAGGGCGCATGACGCCCCATTCGAGGGGCTAGGACGGCGCTGGTGCGCTCGGACAGCATGGAATCGTGACCCACGCGAACCCCCGAAGCTCCAGGAGCCACGTCCAGCGCCGTTCCGACTCCGGCTTCTCATTCATCGAGCTGCTGGCCTACATGGCCATCGCCGCGCTCCTGATCCTCGCCGCCATCCCGCAGTTCTCGGCCTACCGCGAGAAGGCCTCCGTCTCGCTCATGCAGTCCGACGCCCACAACCTCGCCTCCCTCATCGAGGGTGAGTACGCCGAGCGGCAGGCCTACCCTGCCCAGCAAGACGTCACCCTCAGCTCGGGCAGCGTGCGCCTCGACGGCCAGGTGCTGAAGCTCTCGCAGGCCGACACGCGCGTGGTCTACGCGACGAGCGAGGACACCTTCGTCCTCATCCTCACGAACCCTGAGCGCGCCCCCGGCGCCGAAGTCCTCTTCCAGTCCAACAACGGCGGCGTGCAGCCGACCTCCCGTCGATAGGAACGCGACATGATCACGTCACGGCGCCAATACACCACCGATCGCGGGTTCTCGTTCGTCGAACTCCTCGCTTACATGGCGATCGCGGCGCTGCTGATCCTCGCGGCCATCCCGCAGTTCAATAGCCACAGGAATCAGGCCTACGACACCCTGGTCAAGGGCGACCTGAAGTCGATGGCCGCCGCGTACGAGGCTTACGCCATCGACGGCCAGGCCTACCCGACGTCGGTGGCCGCCATGAGGGCAGGCCTCATCACGCCCGTGGGCACCAAGGCCGCATACGGCGCCGCCGACAGGATCACACAGCTCGTGTGCACCGATGGCAAGCGCTTCAACATGTTCGGCTTCTCGCGCTCGGGCAGGGTCTTCACCTACGACTCGACGGGCACCATGGGCACCCTGCCGCGCACGACTCCGCAGACCGGCGAGCACCTCTGCGCGACCCTCAACGGATACGCGCCCGCGTCGGGCTACTGGACCTCTGCCGTGTGGCCCACGGCAGGCAAGTAGCTGACCCCCCTCCGCGAAAATAGGAGGTGTACCCCCCGCCTGGGGGGCACGAGGATCACGGCGAACTAAACAGACTGGTGTAGGCCCCAACCTCACCACCTGGAGCGTCCCATGCCTCGTCTTTTCCGCCGCGACGATCGCGGCTTCTCTTTCGTCGAGCTGCTGGCCTACATCGCCATTGCCGCGCTGCTGATCCTCGCGGCCCTGCCGCAGTACTCGGCTTATCGCGAGCGTGCCGCGCTGTCCGTGTTGCAGGACGATGTCCGAAGCGCCGCCCTCGCCGCCGAAGCCTCGAACATCGATGGGGGCGACTCCTTCGAGACCACCATCCGGGCCGTCGGCGCGATCCGCGTCAGCCTGGAGGGCACCACGATGGTGACCTCGGATCTAGGCTCCGGTGACTACCGCATCGTCGGCACGAGTCCGCGAACTTCGCGGGTGGTCACCTACGTCTCGCGGACGGACGGCCCTCTGCACGCCGGACTGCACGTCTCGATGCCGAGCACGGATCAGGCAGGCCCGCCCGCCTCGAATGCATGCGAGGCCAGCGATGCCGCCCGCGTCGTCTGCCCCTATCTGGCCTTCCAGGCGACCGACACGTACGTGGATGCAGTCGTAGCCACGTTCCGCCTGAGTTGGCTCCACAACCAGGCCGCGAACGGGTCGGCTCGGGCCCAGGCGGAACTGGTGACCTACGAGCCGAAGGCGAACGCGCTGCTGGAAGCCTCCTCGGCCGCGGCGCCGTCCCTCGCCGGGCTGCCCGCCGACCTCGACAGCGTCACGCAACTCCTTCGGGCCTACGGCGCGATTGCGGGCGCGGCTGAGGCCGGGCAGGACTCCTGGGTCACGGGTGGCAGCTTTGATGAGGCCAGGGCTCGCGCCGACCTTCTGGGCCAGGGACAGCGCATCGCCGCCCTGGTGGCGGCATTCTCCGCGGGGCGTGTCGGCTAGACCCCTGAAATAGGCGGAGGGGCCCTCGTTCGAGGGGTCCATGATGTTGCACAATGCAGCAAGGCTGAGGGTGACCCCAACCTCACCACCTGGAGCGTCTCATGACTCTTGCCTCACGCCGCCCGGATCACGGCTTCTCCTTCATCGAGCTGCTTGCCTACATGGCGATCGCGGCGCTGCTCGTCCTCGCAGCCATCCCGCAGTTCTCGGCCTACCGCTCCAAGGCGATCGTGTCGACCATGCTCGACGACGCCAAGTCGCTCGGGATGGCCGTGGAGGCCTTGGACGAGCCGACCCTGAACAACGTCTACATCGCCATGGAGGAGGTCAAGCGCTCCTCGGGCAACAAGTTCGAGCTGCTGAGCCACGACGACTCGGGCGTGCGCCTGGTCGTCACCAACGAGGGCTCCACGGACCGAGCGGCCGTCTACAGCACGCGTGCCAAGGGCGGCGTCAGCCTCGTCGCAGCACGAGACGTGCGGGCGTGCACCGGCGGATCGGCACGACCAAGCCTCGAAGACGCACCCTCTTCGACGCTCACGCTTACCAGCGTCGAGCTGATGGAGGGCGGCGTGCCGATCTTCGGATCGGGCGTCGGCTCGCTCGACTCTGCCCCCGCCGGAGCTGGGCGCACGACCGCGACGGACGTCAGCCTGTGGGCCGACGGCAAGCCGATCTGCATGGTGTCGAACCAGTGGGGCGTCTACAGCATGGGCTCGCCAGGCGTCTTCAGTGTCTACCCGCTCTTCGAGCTGTCGCGAGTGATCCCTGACCCGACCGATCGGGCCGCATTCCTGCGCGCCGGGACGGTGCAGTTCATCGATGGCCTGAACCACAAGGTCAACGTCGTGAACATCGCCGTCGCCCCGTAGTCAATCAGCCATCGAGTTAGTCGCAAACTGCTATACTGAGGCGTGCCTTCCATCGAGCCGCGACCTGAGCAGAAGGACCCCGCGCGCGTGCGCGCGGCCCGCACTCGAAGACTGAACTTCGCTCGCGCCCAGGCTGAGGACATCCGACGGGGTCACGTCGGCCCAGCGGCCGAGGTCTGGCTCCTGCGCGCGCGCCGTCACCTGCGAAAGGGCCTCCTCGACGAGAGCGTCGCCACGCTGCTCGATGCGGAGCTGCCCGGTTGGCGCGATCGAACGGTGCGACAGCTCCAAGCCGAGAGCGCAGGCAAGGCGCCCCTGCGACTCAGGGGCGACGCGTTCGTGGGCGGCTTCGTGGTGGCCGTGCGGGCCGGGACGGCGAACGTGAACCACGCCCGCTTCCTGGCCGACCAGAAGCGGAGCCCTGCTGTCGCCCCCAAGGTCGCCGCCGCTCTGGCGAGCCTGTCGCCGGGCTGGCGCGATCTCACGCTCTCTGGCCTCATGGCGGCAGCTGGCGCTCCGGCCCCACCTCGCCGTCGGCGCTCCTCTGTCGTCGACCGCATCACGCGGATGGCCACGGGCGCGCCCGAGCCCTCGGATCGCCGATGGCTCGTGGAGCAGAAGGATGCGGCGGCGCTCGGGCGCCAGGCCCCAGACGTCGCGCTCATGCTGGCCGCCCTGGACCCTTACTGGCAGGAGCGCACCCTCGGCCAGATCGTCGCCGCTGCTACAGGTCAAGCCCCGAAGGTCCGCGGCAGCCATTGGGAGCGCGCGGAGCGGGGCGCCCTCTCCGAGAGCGTCGATAGCTCCCTCAACTGGCTTCGACGCCACCGCCGGGCTCACGCTGATGGCTCGCTCGACGCGTTCACCAGAGCGAGACTCGATGCCACGCTGCCGGGCTGGCTGACCCTCACGCCTCAGCAGCTCGACGCCCAGCGCGCGGACGAGGTCCAGCGCCTCGAAGCCGCCGCCTAGCGGTCTGCCGCCACCAGCCCACATCACCCCGCCACCAGGAGGCCCCATGTCCGCAACGCGCGTTACGATCCCAGCGCCCTGGCTGCCGTACCCGGGCGACATCACCTCGCTCTCGATGGTCCAGACGGTCCTGCGCAACGTCCGCTTCAACTACGCGCTCGGCGGCAGTGGCGTCACCCACGCGATGGCCCACCTCGCGCACACGGCCCTGGAAGCCGCTGGCGCGGGCCCGGCCTACGTGATCCCCTACGCTCCCTGGGGAGTCATCACGATCCCCGCGCCCATGGAGGCGGACGTCGAGGGCCTCCGTGGGGCCGCTGTCCGGCTCGACGACCAGAAGCGACTCAAGGCACCGTGGCACATCGTTCCCTTCGTGGCGCTCCTGGAGAGCGTTGCGGAGGCTCTGGCGGCCGCCGAGAGCCCGTGGATCGCCGCGAGTCTCGGCGACCTGGTCGCCGGGGACCGGGTCAGGGTCCACCGTGGCGACTTCGACCGAATGGAGTCCGTCGTCGAGCTGCACGACGGCCTGCCGATGCCGGTCGACGTTCCCGCCATCTGGCTCACGGAGGGCGCTTCGGGCCAGGGGGTCCGCATCGAGCGCTACGCAGAGCCGGATCGCGCCACCATCCCGGGCTACCCAACCCACGATGCCGCTGCGGCGTAACGCACGTTACGGCCCGCGCGGCCACTCGTGCGGGCACGGCCTGCTACAGTACATGGACAGAGCTAAGTGGCTCAGTCGTCATCCGCGCCGCCGTGCGCGATCCTCGAAGGACCCCTCATGAAGCGCACCTCGCCTCTCGCCGCCGTCGTCCCCGCAGCGCTCGTCGCCCTGACGCTCGCAGGCTGCACGAGCGGCAGCACCCCGACGGACGCGAACTCGGCCACGACGTCGACACCGACCCAGGCCGCCGCCGCAGCCGACGGGCGATGGATCATCAGCCACGAACTCGGGCAGACCGCCGAGGCTGGTGTGCAGCTGCTCACCTACGACCCGCAGACGGGCGAGGCGAAACCTTTCGCCGAGATCACGGGGCAGGAGAAGCGCTACGACGAGCTGAGCCTCTCCGGCGACTCCGAGTACTACCTCAACCCCGGCGCCGGGGACCCCCTGGCGATCAACGTCATGCGCGTGGGCGAGGACCGCCAGAGCATCGCGCCCATCGACCTGCGCGACCTCCCCGACTTCGGTCCCACCACGGACGTCGACGCCACCGACGCCTACTTCCAGCCGAACGTCCCGCACACGCTCCTCATCCCGGTCCACACGGACAGCACGACGACCGTCACCTACGCCGTCGACGTCGAGGACGCAGACGCGGGCTTCGAGCGCCTGGGGGTCGCCACGAAGGTCTTCGCCGAGGGGGAGGCGCCCATCGAGGTGCCGAAGAAGAGCACCCTCACCGGGGAGCTGACCTACGTGGTCAACCCGGACTCGATCTACTTCACCCCCACCGCCGAGACCGACGCCGCCGCAGCCGCCGAGCCCGAATGGCCCACCTACCCCTGGGGCGCGTACGGCGAGAGCGACAGCGACATCAGCGCGGGCTACATCTTCAACACCGCCGACGGCACCCAGTTCGCCTTCGCCACACGCGAGGACGGCGGTGCCGTGACGCTCTTCCCGATGGCCCGCGACGCCGCTGCCGAGCAGTGGCAGCCCGCGGGGGAGACCGTCTCGGGCGCCGACTGGGCCGAGAGCATCGACTGGGCCCGCCCGCCGGTCAAGTAGAACCCCCGCGAAGGCCGACCAGGAGCCCCTGGTCGGCCTTCGTCATGCCACGCCCAGAGCTGTGCGCGCGATCTCCAGCCACACCTCCCCGAGCTGCGAGGCCAGCCAGCAGTTCACGCCCCAGATCAGCGTCGTGGCGCGATCGAGCTTCGGGCGGCGCGAGCGGGCGCGGTGTCGTGCGTTCGTCATGGCTCTCCAGTCCGCGAGCCCAGGAGGGGCCCGCGATCCCTACGTGTGCGGCGCGCGCGTGGCCGCGTCACTAAGCTTCGGGGACACGGAAACGGAGGATGCCATGGCGGCGACGCAGTACTGGGCCTACCATCACCCGATCGACGACGAGCCCCTCGGCCTCTGGCGTAGCGGCTCCGACGAGAACGGCAACCCCGTCCACGAGTACGTCAGCATCAACGACGACTACCAGTGGACGATCGATCAGAACGGCGACCTCTACGCCATGCTCGACAAGCTGAACTCGCCCGACGGCGGCCCCCTCGTGCCCATCTCGCAGCCAGAAGCCGAGCGGGTCCGCGCCGCCTGGATCGAGGGCTAGCTCGCGCTCACGACAACCTGCTACCCTAAGCTGAGGAGATCGAGCTAGGGGGAGCGGTGACGAGCGCAACGGCAGAACGTGGCACCACGCGGGTGCTGACCAAGGTCGAGCGCAAGCTCATCAAGGAGCTGCGCTGGCTCGTCGACTACTCCGGCACTGACGACGGTTGGAACGGTGCAGGCGGGCTTCCCCCCGAGGGGCAGCGCGGGCGCCGGGCAACCGTGGCTGAGCGGGCCGTCGTCGAGCGCGTCGCCGCGCAGACGCGACAGCCCGCGGCAGCAGTCCAGCGCGCCCTCGCCCCGTTCTTTGAGCGCCTGGTCCAGGAAGGCGTCCTCCTGCCCTTCGCCCCAGGCAAGCCGCGGCACTACATCGACCACGACACCCTGAACGCCCTGTACCCGCCCCTCAGGCGCGCCTGACCCCCGACGAATCGAGCCCTCATGACCAACGCGCCCGCAGCCCTCGCTGCCCTCGACTACTTCGCTCTCGCGAGCGAGGACGACGACACTCGCATCGTCGCCATGTTCCGGCGCCCGGCAGGCAGCCGCTACTTCACGAGCGTCGCCCGACCTATCGGCTTCGAGGAGCGCGACGGCGCCGACCTGCTCGCTGCACTCCAGCGTGCACAGCGCCTCGGCGCCGACGTGCCCCTGCGGTCCATCACGGCGGACGAGTACCGCGCCATCAAGGCCGACTGGGACGCCACGGCCGAGGCAGACGGGACCTCCGCACTCCAGGGTGGCGCCCGACAGGCGCTGGCCGCCGTCGGCGATCGCGACAACGCCCTGGCCGTCGGCGCCAGCCTCGACCACGGGTCGACCCCGGGCGCGCAGGAGATCGCCTCCCTGCTGGTCTCCGAGGCCACGCTGAGCCAGGTGAACTACGCGCTCCGAGAGGAGCTGATGATCGCCGCCGCGTACCGCCCCGAGGTCACGGCCGCCATCGCCGTCCAGCTCAACGACGAGGCCGACTGGGAGGCGATCGCCAAGTGGTGCGGCGGCACCATCAGCGAGCAGGGAGCGCCCGACGGCGAGACCTACTTCACCCTCCACGTCCCCAGTGCCAGCCAGGACGCCTGGAACGGTGCCTGGATCGTCCGAGACCTCACCGGAGCGTTCGAGGTCGTCACCGGCGTCGACGAGCCCACGCCCGGCGTGCTCCAGGCCAGCTTCCTCGCCTCCACGAAGGCCGCCGGGATTGTGGCGGACCGGACGGGCCTCGCGGACCTCGTTCCGCTGAGCCTCCTCGACGGCCGCGACCACAGAGTCAACGCCTTCGAGGTCGCCGACGAGATCATCGGTGCCGGATGGCTCCCGCCGACGACGGCCGCCTCCCTCACCGCGAGCTGGGCCGAGGCCCAGGCGAGCCGGGACGCCCTCTCGGCCGAGGTCACCCGCCTGCGCGCGCAGCTCGCGGCCCGCGACGGGGACACGGAAACACCCGCCGCCGCATGAGCATGACCCGCACCCACCGCCCGATCGCGACGACCGCCCCCTTCGACACCGCGCCCCACGGCCCTGGCATCGTGCTCGCGGGCCACGGCTTCGATCCCGGCGCAGTGGCTGCCGCCCTGACTCGTGACGTCGCCCGCCCAGCGGACACGGTCCCCGTGATCTCCGAGGAGTACTTCCACATCCGGCGCGACGCCGTCCGCTGCGACATCACGGACCAGCCCTGCGGGCTGGCGGGCTCGCGGCATTCCCACTTCAGCCCCGCGCACGAAGGTCCCGACGCCCACACCCACTTCACCACCGCCCAGTGGGCCCGCGAACCGGCGCAGACGCCCACAGCCGCCGCCAGGACGCCCCTGCGCGCCTCGCGCGGGCACGACAACGAACCGACCCCTCCCGGCGCCTCAGGAGGGCGCACGCCATGACCGCGACCGCCACCACCACCCGCCTGCTCTCCCTCGCGTACGACGACGGCGACGCGAGCAGCCTGCCCAACAGCGTCTACGTGGGCGGGCACGACCTCGCCGAGGCCGAGGCTCTTGCACTCGCCCGCCAGCACCTCGCGGAGTGGGCGGAGGAGTTCGACTACCTCGACGGCTACGACGAGGACAAACTGGAGGAGGCTCGCCCCCGTGTTGACGTGGGGGAGCGGGCCTGGCTCCGCATCACCGTCCAGTCCATCGACGGCGAGAGCGCCGAGTGGTACACGCTCGTCGCCACCCCCGAGCCCGAGACCATCCCCGTCTGGGCCTTCGAGGTCAACGAGCACCTCCTGCCCCGGTGCTCCGCGGAGGACTGCGCGAAGGCCGCGCGCCGCAGCGGGCGCCTGGACACTCGCCCCATGTGCCGTGACCACGGCGAGGTCGTGTCATCGCGCGAGGAAGCGATCACCGCCCTCGCTCGCCTGGAGCAGGCCATGACGGCCATGCTCGGCTACGACCGAGGGGCCTTCCGCAGCATCGAGGAGTCCCGCGCGTACGCCCTCCGTGGCCTGGAGCGGAGCATCGACAACTTCAGGGCCAGCATCACGGCCGCCGCCACCTCCACCGAGGCGATGGAGCAGCGCGGGGTCACCCTGCGCCCCATGCGCTACGCCTTCAGCGAGTGGAACCGTGTCGACTCCGAGGGGAAGTAGGCGGCGCGCCTCGACGACCCCGCGGGCGCGACGCCTGCACCAGTCCTCCCATCCCCGACTCGCTGCCGGAGCTGCGGCCCCTCGGCCCAGGTTGACACAGCAGGTCTAGCGTGTACTGTAGGACTCAGAGCCGCGAGGGACGCGGACCGAGAGGCAGCCATGAACCGCACCCCCGCACCTTCGATCGACGCCTACGCTCCCGTCGACAGCCGCTACATCGCCCGCTACATCACGCGTCGAGACGCACTCCGGAAGAGCCGCGTCCACGCCACCTACCCGTCCCTGCTGGCGGGCGCCCTGACGCTCGTGGCCCTGAGCGCATCCACGCCGCTCCTGACCGTGAGCGCGGTGCTCATGGGCGTCCTGGCGGCGACCTCCTGGCTCGGCGTCGGCCGCCACCGGATCAACCTGCTGCTCGCGGGCAGCCGCATCGACTCCTGGCTCGCCGAGAAGGCCGGGATGAGCGCCGATGCCCGCCGTCAGTTCATGGCCGAGGTGAAGCCCGAGTACACCTTCGGGGCCCGATCTGTTCGCTTCGTCACGCGGGACCAGTCGGGCTACGCCTTCGGTCAGGCCCTGCTCGCGGGCGAGGGCGGCCAGGTGGAGGTCATGTCCGCCTGGGCCGCGTCCGCCTAGGGCGCGCCTGGTCGGCCTTGGCCGTCGGGAGTCACGACGCCTGAGGCTGCGGCCTCGCGTCTCCCATCCCCGACCCGCTGGCTGTCACTGCCACAGCCGAGTCGCCGGGTCCCATGTGCGCCCACTTGCGGCGCCTGTCAGTGCCGGACCGATCAGGCTGTTCGCGATCGCCAGGGCGCCTTCCCACGTCAGGCCAGTAGGTAGAGCCACCGTGTTCGCCGCCGTCGTCGGGAACCCGCCCTGGATGGCAGCCGTGGCCGTGAGGGTGTCGAAGTGCGGGATGCCGCGACGCGTGCGTTCAGCGATGATGGCGGCCCGCAGGGTGTCGGAGCCCATGGGCTCGTGATGCGCCAGCAGGACGATGTCGACCAGGTCCTTCGCTCGGCTCGATCCCTTGCCCGAGGCGTAGCTCGTACCCATCATCGCGGAGACCTTGTCGGCGATCTGGTCCTCGACCGAGATCATGACGTAGTCGTGCACGACCAGGGGCTTGCGGAGGTCGAGCCGGAAGCCAGGGGCCCGGCGGACGAGGGGGGCGCTGGGGCGCCCATGGATGGCGAGGTCCACGCTGACGGGGTTCAGTCGCCGGATGCGAGGTTGGCCCACTGTCGTGATGGGCCCAAGCAGCTCCGCGTGGAACGTCAGGCGCGCCCCATCGACGCCAGGCTGAGTGCCGCCCACCATGGGCTTCTCTCGCCCCCTGGTG
>Ga0265798_10008252_pt1 | contig 13308 bp, 8 predicted proteins | sample P3T30metagenome_FD_192430 | JGI IMG/M metagenome (GOLD analysis project Ga0265798, IMG submission 192430) | Plant litter microbial communities from East Loma Ridge, Irvine, California - P3 T30 | ecosystem: Environmental > Terrestrial > Plant litter > Unclassified | place: USA: California...
GTCGCGGCCTGCACCAGCCTGGTCGACAACGCCGGCGCCACGATGCAGAACATCGTGCAGAGCATCGCGCGCGTCACCGGGATCGTCAACGAGATTGCAGAGGCCAGCGCCGAGCAAAGCGCCGGCATCCTGCAAGTGAACGAAGCGATCACCGCGATGGACCAGGTGACGCAGCAGAACGCCGCGCTGGTCGAAGAGGCGTCTGCCGCCGCCGAAGCGATGCAGGAACAGGCGGCGCAACTGGCCGATGTCGTCGGCGTGTTCAAGCTCGGTACGGAGCAGGCGCCGGCAACGCTGGGCCGCGTGCGTCCCGCTACCCAGCCAGTCAAACGCCTCGGGATGGCCGCACTGGCGTAAGGCGAGACAATCCCGGGAGGCCGGCCGCGTTCAGCGCGGCGTCTGCGCCATGCTCTCGATTAAAGCTTGCACCTGCTGCATCGACGCCGGTTTCAGCAGGTGGTGGTCGAAACCGGCCGCCCGCGAACGTTCGCGGTCGGCTTCGGCGCCCCAGCCGGTGACGGCAACCAGCATCGTCCCGGCAAACGCCGGCAACGCCCGCATGCGGCGCGCCGTTTCAAACCCATCCATCCGCGGCATCCCCAGGTCGAGCAGCGCCAGCTGCGGCAGGAACTGTTCGGCGATGGCCAGCGCTTCGGCGCCGTCATACGCCACGCGCGTGGTGTAGCCGCTGGCGCCCAGCAGCGCGCACAGCGTGTCGGCGGCGTCGACATTGTCGTCCGCCACCAGGATGCGCAGCGCTGCAGCCGCCGTCGCCCGCGGTGCAAACGCCTCGTCCACCACGGCGGCGTGCGCCACGCCGGGAGGCTGCACCGACGCTGGCAGGCGCACGGTGAACGTGCTGCCCTGGCCCAGGCCCGCGCTGGCGGCAGCCACCGTTCCGCCATGCAGTTCGACCAGGCGCTGCACCAGCGACAGCCCGATCCCCAGCCCGCCCCGCGCCCGTTCCAGGTTGCGCGACACTTGCGTGAACATGTCGAACACCGACGCCAGGTGCTCGGCGGGGATGCCAATGCCATTGTCGGCCAGGCGGATTTCCACCATCTCGCCGGAACGCTGCCCGGACAGGTGCAGGCGCCCGCCCGGCGGCGTGTATTTCACCGCATTCGACAACAGGTTGCCCAACACCTGCGCCAGGCGCACCGGATCGGCGTCGAAGGCGATGGGGGCGTCCGGCATGTCCACCTCGATGGTGTGGCCCGCGGCGGCCAGCGCCGCCGCATTGGCTTCGACCGCGTTGGCCAGCATCTGGCGCAGGTCGACCCGCTCCAGCTGCAGCACCACCTTGCCGTTGTTGACGCGTGCGACGTCGAGCAAGTCATTGATCAGGTGCGCCATGTGCGTGACCTGGCGCTCCATCATGTCGCGCACCCGGGCGGCGGTCGCGGGATTGCCGGCACTGATCCGCAGCATGTCGATGCCGTTGCGGATCGGCGCGAGCGGATTGCGCAGTTCGTGCGCCAGCACCGCCAGGAATTCCGACTTGCGCCGGTCGGTTTCCCGCAGCGTTGCCATCGCGCGCACGCGTTCGATGTGCGCCCAGCAGCGCTCGACGACCGCCTCCACCAGCGCCAGCTCGCCGTCTCGCCAGGCACGAGCCGCATCCTGGTGCACCGCCATCATGGCGACCAGCTTGCCGGCCTTCACAAGCGGGCAGCAGATGATCGCTTTCACGCCAATCAGGTTGAACATGTGCGCGCCCTCGTCCGGGGCGAGTTCCCGGTCGACGTCACTGATGCGAAGCGTCTGGCCGCTGCGCATCGCCGCCCGGGCACGTGGCCCGAACAGGTCGAGCGAATACACGCCGACCGTGCTCGCGGCGCCCGGCGCGGTCCAGTCGTGGCGGATCGTGAAGCGGTCATTGTCCGGCTCCAGGTCGGCGTACGCCACGCGTGTCACCTGCAGGTACTCGCCCAGCATGCGCGTGGCAGCCTCCATGATGGCGTCGGGCGCCACCGCCACGCGCGTCGCTTCACCGATGGCGTCGAGCAGGCGCAAGCGCTCTTCGACGCCATCGGTGGCCAGGCGCCTGGCAAACGTGCAGAACACGCCCACCGCCAGGCCTGCGTCATCAAGGACAGGGCTCGCTGCCATGTTCCAGCACGGCGCCCCTTCAGCGTCAGTTCCGCTCTCCACCTCGCCGGCTTCGCCCGCCATGGCCCGCGCCAGCAGCGGCAGCAACGTTCCAGCCACGCCGGGCCAGGCACTGGCAACGGTGTCACCAGCCGCATTGAAGGCCATCCCCGGCATGGCGCGGCATGCGGCGTTGCAGACCACGTGGTACTGCGTGCCCCAGACGAGCGCCATCGGCTGGCGCGCATGCTGAACGATCCGCGCCGCGGTGCGCAATGCCGCGCCCGGCATGGCATCGGTCGTCGTGAGCGCAACAGGCGGATGAACAGGTTCCATCGAGGGCTAGCGTGGGCGTTAATGTCGTACGGGTATTTTAAGGGAATCGGCGCCGGCGCTGGCAGGATTGTTTTCCTGCATTTTTCGTACGCAACACCGGAGCAGCAACCTTGCTTCGCCCATGGCAATGTTGCGTGTACCATCAGGCCGAACGACTTTGACGAAAGGAATCAACGATGGCAGTCAGTTTGAGCAAGGGGCAAGGGGTCAGCTTGAAGAAGGTCGATCACGACCTGCGCCAGGTCACGATCGGGCTGGGGTGGGATGTGGCGGCCAGGGGCGGCTTGCTGGGCGCGCTGTTCGGCAAGGCGCCGGCTGAATACGACCTGGACGCCATCGCGCTGCTGCTGGGCGCCGACGGCAAGATGACCAACCCGAAGGACGCGGTGTTTTACAACGCGAAGGAGCACCCGGGCGGCGCCGTCTGGCTCACTGGCGACAACCGCACCGGCGCCGGGGACGGCGACGATGAACAGATCGTCGTCGAACTGGACGAAGTGAGCGCAACCTACCAGCGCATCGTGTTCATCGTGTCGATCTACGAAGGCCGCAAGCACAAGCAGCATTTCGGCCAGGTGGCCAATGCGTACATCCGGGCGGTGGATGCGAACGACCGGGAAATTGCCCGCTACAACATCAGCGGCAACAGCACGCTCGACGGCCAATGCTCGCTGACCTTTGCCGAACTGGCGCGCACCGCCGACGGCTGGTCGTTCAATGCCATCGGCACGCCGCACCCAACCGACCGGTTTGTCGAAGTCATGCAGGCGTACGCCAGATGAGCGGTCCTGACTTCTCGCCGGACCAGGACGCGGCCCTGCTGGCCCATGCGCGCGCCCACCTGCTGGACACGCACCCGGAAGCGGACGCCGCAACCATCGATGCTTTCCTGCACAGCGTGGCGTTCACGCACCTGGCCGGCGGCTTTCACAAGGTGCTGGAGCAGGCGATGCTGGCGTTTATCGCCCAGCCCGACCAGGACAAAGCAGACGATCAGGCCCCGCTGGTCGCCCAGGATCTGCCGCAGCCGCTGCCGTTCAAGGATCTCGGGCTGACGGCGGCCCCGGACATTTCTGCCGCCCCAGTCTTGCCAGCGCCAGCGCCGGCGCCGCCGCCAACAACGTTCCTGCGTGACGTCGGCTTCCGCCTGCCGGAGGCGATGGCCGGCCAGCCTTATCGCCAACCGCTCGAAGCCGTGCCGGTGTCCGAAGACAAGGTGTGCTTTTGCCATTTGTCGACCGGGCCAGGCCTCGTGCTGGCCGTGGAAAAAGCCACCGGCCTCGTGACCGGGACGCCGGCCACCGTGGGCGAGCATGCGCTGACTGTGACGTACCACTACGCCTCCGAGCCCGGCCAGGAGCGCCATGCCGCGCTGACGCTGACGGTGCGCCCCGGCGCGAAGGACACGAATCATGCAAACTGACCAGGCAAACTAGCGCGCTGCGGCCAGCCGGCGTGCGGCTTGCGCCTGCGGCGTGTCCCCTAACGGCATGCGTGCAGCCGCACGCGCGAGCGCGCGCACCAGCGCCTTTTCGCCAAGCCGCAAGCCACGCCCCTGCAATTGCGGCAGCGAGCGCACCGGTTCCGGCGTGATCTGCACCGCCGCGCGCACCAGCAGGCGCTGCAGCGGACGCAGCACCTTTGGCAACAGCGGCGCGGCGCCCATGATGCGCATGAAGTCAGCCAGGATGGCCGATCCTTCCAGGCCGGGTGCGGTGGCGGCCAGCAACTGATCCCACGCCGCCCGGGACGCCGGCGCGCCGGTGGCGCCGTACAGGCGCGCGGCCGGCTGGCTTTCCGCGCACGCCGCGTTTTTTTCCGCTGCCGACAGGGGCCGGACGTAGCTGTGGTACGCCTCGGAGAAGCCAAACGTGGCGGTGGCATGGACCCAGTCCAGCAGGCGCGGATCGTTGGCCTGGTAGGCCACGCCGCCTGGCGTCGTCCCCTTCACGTGGCCATGCATCCGCACCACGCGGGCGATCAGCTGCTCGGTGGCGCTGCGCGGCCCGTACACCGTCATCATGGCGGCGAAACCGGTGCGGCGCAGGCGTGCGGCGGGATGGCGCTGGAAACTGCTGTGGTCCCAGACACCGGTCCGCACCGACGGCTCGGCCAATTCCAGCAGCACCGCCGTCACGCCGCCGACGAACAGCGACACCGGATTGCCGAACACGCGCCATGCAACGCCGTGCGCTGGGGCCAGCGCGGGTTCGCCGGCCGGCTGGCTGAAGTCGAACGCCATGCCCGCGGGTGGACGCATCAATTCGCGTAGTGCGGCCAGCATCGTGGAGCAGCGTCGGCGGGAGCATCCAGCTCACCCTACATGCCGGAGACCAGGTAGCGCACATCGCCGCGGGCGCACCCTGATGGCCGCGACATTACGTAACTGTCCCAGCCGAGCCGTCCGACGCTGGTGTTCGGCGCCGCGTCGCTGCCGGCCAGCTGCACGCCGCGCACATCCTCCGCGCGCAGCACCAGCTGCACCTCGTATTCCAGCGCGGTGCCGGTCAACATCGTCACCAGGCTGTGCAGTGCGCGCGCCGCGATCCCGCCTGGAAGAAAGGTTTGCAGGCTGGCGTGGTCGAGTGGCCCGATCACCAGCCGCAGGCGCAGGTCGCGTTGCCAGACGCGCGCCCCGGCCAGCGCGCCGCCGCCCAGCACGGCGTTGGCGCCACCGAGCGCGGTTTGCTGCGCCGGCGGCACGCTGTACCAGGCGCCGACGAATTGTTCGGCAACGACCGGCCGGTCGAAATATTCGGCCAGCACGCGCGCGATCTGCACGGAGGATGCCGGCCGGTGCTGCAGCGCCGCCGCAAAATACCCCAGCGTGGCATCGCGCACCTGGCCGCCGCCATCGTCCGCCAGGCGCTGCTGCAAGGCGGGGTCCCCCAGCCCGGCCAGGCTCAGCACCAGCGGCAGGAACGTGTCGCGCGAGCCTGGCTCGTACTGCAATTCGACGCGGTACTTGCGCCACGCTTCGTAAAACAGCAGCATCGTCCGGTTGGTCCAGGTATCGAAAAAAGCGCGCGCGCCATCGTCTTTTTCGCGGCTGACGTGGCCGGCAATGCGCTCGGTGTAATGCAACGGCAGCGCGCCGTGCCCGCCCAGCAGGCCCATGAACGTGGGCGTCAGGTGGATGGCCTGCAAACTCTCGCTTGCCAGCGCATCCTGCAGCGCCACCGCGGTGCGCGCAACAGTGGCGGGCTCGGGCTGCAGGCTTTCGATGTGGTGGACGGGAAACGCAAACGACGTGGAATTCTGGAAGCGCAGCCAGTGCGCCACCAGGTCGGCGCGCGGCTTGCTGCGCGCCTCTGCCCCGCCGTGGCGCTTGAGCCACAGTTCTACCAGGCGCATGGCCTGGAAATAGACGAAACGCTGCGGCTCTGCGAACAGGCGCGCAATTACAGCAGGCTCAAGTCGCCGCTTCGGGGTGTGCATTTGAAGATCTCTTCTCCAGTGTTGTCGGCCACGATGGTCAGCTGTGTAAAACTGTTGGCGTGCACATACAGGCCCAGGAAGCGGTCGATGATCTGGGCAAACGCGTGAATGCCGCCGCCGATGAACGCTTCTTCATCGATGGCAAGGCGCACCTCCATCCCGCGCACCAGGCATGCAAACGGATTGCCGGGCAGCCAGGCCGTGGCGGTTTTGTAGGTAATGCCGCGGATGCCGCCGATCTGGCGTTGCGTCGATGCCGACCGCGGCAAATCGTACAGGGCCAGCATTTCGCGAAAACTGTCCAGGCCGCCATCGGTCAGCGACAGGTGGTTCAGCGACAGGTGCGAAATCAGGCGCCAGTGCACGCCACCCACGCGCGCGAAGCGCCAGGAGGGCGTCGGTTTGCGCAGCATCTGCACCGTGCTGACATGGGAACTTTCGCCCAGGCGCAGGTCGCCGCCGGGCTGGTTGAACATGAGCGATGCCGGCAGGTCGCGGTTGGTGGCGGTGACCTGGATGCTGAGCGTCTGCGCTTCGAGCGCGGCGGGGTCGAAATCGATGTCGACGATGGTGAGTTGCGTTTCCTGTCCGGGATTGATGATGGCCAGGTGTTCGTCGCGCCGCATCATCCAGTAGTGGCCGCTCTGCTCGGGTGCGTGGCCATGGCGCAGGCTGTAGAACGGCCGGAACTCGGTGACCGCTTCGCCATGTGTTCCCTGGCGCACCATGTTGACCGAATCGATGGAATAGACATCGAACGCGTGCGGCTGGCGCCCGTCGGGCAGGACCGGATAGCTGGCCTGCTGCTGCGTGATCTTGATCGGGTCGGCGTGCTTCGCAAACAGGTTGGTAATCGGCGCGCAGTTGGTCAACAGGTGGCGCGGCGCCAGGCTGCCCAGCGTGCGCGCACAGGCGGAATCGGCGCGCAGCCCGGCCAGCGCCAGGTGCAGCGTCACCGACGTGGCGCCGGCCGGCATGGCCGCGCCCAGCATCGCCAGGTCGATATCGAAAAAATTGAATTTTTCCGGGAAGCAGAAATACTCGGTCAGCAGCCGGTACGCGGTATGGGAACGGGCCGGGAAATCGACCAGCCCTTCATCATCGCCGAAGCCGGCCGGCGCCAGCGGAATGCCGGGCAGCGCCACCCAGCGCCGGCTGCCAGGCACCTCGATCCACGCGCCCACTGCGCGCATGAACAGCGTGTCGCGCAATGCGGCGCAGAACGACGGCTCGCCATCGATGAACACGCGCAGGCGCTGTACGCCGTACTGGGCCACGCCGCGCTGCTCCACCGGCCTGGACGCCGGGGCCGGCGCACCGGATGCAGTCGAGGCGCCACTGGTTGACGTCTGGTCGTCGGCGGCGGCGCGGCTGGAGATGGTGATGCTGATCGACGCCCCGGCGCCGGCCGGCACCCGCACCGCGTCGGGATGGGACATGATGCCGTCGAACCTGGCGCCGGTGATATCGAGCGGCGCCAGGCTGACCGCCCAGGCGTTGCGGAACGTGCACGGGCCACCATGTACCGGCCGGCTCGACAGCAGGCTGTGGCGCGCCACCTCGGCGCCGGCGCACAGCTGGGGCGCCACGCCAGTGGTATCGAACCGGGCGATCGAGCACGCGGGGAACGGGCGCAGGTAGTGCGGATAGAGCACGTCGAACAGCGCCTCGGTGAATTCCGGGTAATCGTCGTCGAGGCGCTTGGCCACGCGCGAGTTGAGGAGCGCAAACGCCTCGATCATGCGTTCGATGTGCGGGTCTTCGGAGACGCCGCCGCCAATCAGCAGGCGCCCGGCGATCTTCGGATAGCGGGTGGCGAATTCACGCGAATACGTGCGCAAAAAGGCCAACTCACGCTCGTAATACGGCAACAGGTCTTCCATCGATGCTCCTCATTTTTTTGCCCACCAGCATCACATGGTCACACAGGGAAGCACGAATAAACAGCGTATTTGGCGGTGCACCACAGTGCGCTTGAGCAAGCGCAAGCCATTCCCGATTACTCGCCGCGGGTGACGGCAAAACGCTATGTTGGTCGACTTGACTGCGGGCAATATCTAAATCCGAGACCTGCCCGCGCAACTTGGCGAAAGGCACAACGATGACCAGCAAAGTCCTGTGGGGCGAAGGCCTGTTCCTGCGGCCCCATCACTTCCAGCAGCAAGACCAGTACCACGAGGACCGGCTGCACGCCAGCCTGCAGGCGGTGCACCCGTTCGCCTGGGGCGTGCGCCGGATTGTCGTCGACGAGGCCGCACTTGCGACCGGCAAGCTGCGCCTGCTGGTGTTGTCGCTGCGCTTTCCCGACGGCGAACTGGTCGATGCGCCAACCGAGGACGCATTGCCGGCGGAGATCGACCTGGCGCCCGCCACCGCGCCCGGCCAGCTCGTCACCTGGTACGCCGCCCTGCCCGCTTTAAAACCGTTCGGCGGCAACTTCGGGCCGCCCGGCCAGGATCACCATACAGCCCGCTTCGTGCAAGCCGATTGCGAGACGCCCGACCTGTACACCCAGTCGGCCCGCACCCAGCTGGCTTACCTGCATAAAACACTGCGGTTGATTTCCGAATTCGACCCGCGCGACGATTTCACGCAGCTGCCTGTGCTGCGCCTGTGCTCGCTGGCCGACGGCGGCTACGCGCTCGATCCAGCGTTTGTCGCACCCAGCCTCTCGGTCGCCAGCGCGCCGCTGCTGGTCGAACAACTGCGCACGCTGATCGGCGCCCTGCAGGCGCGCGTGGCCGACCTGCTGGCGCACCACCGCGAACCGACCCGCAACGTGATCGAATTTCGCTCCGGCGACATCGCCTCGTTCTGGCTGCTGCACACCGCCAGCTCCGCGGTAGCGTCGCTGGGGCATCACCTGCACCACCCGACGCTGCACCCGGAACGGCTGTACGAACAGCTGCTGGCGGTGGCCGGCGCGCTGATGACGTTTTCCAAGCAATGGGTGCTGGGCCAGTTGCCGCCGTACGATCACATGCGCCCCGGCCCCGGTTTCGAAAAGCTGCACCGCATCATCGACGAACTGCTGCGCACCGTGATTGCCAGCCAGTACGTCGACATCCCGCTGACCCAATTGCGCCAGGCGTTCTACAACGGCACGTTCGATCCCGGCCAGGTCGGCGACGCCAGCACGTTCTACATCGCTGTCAATTCGTCGATGCCGGCCCTGGCGCTGGTCGAAGCGGTACCGCTGCAGTTCAAGGCGGGCGCGCCGGACGATGTCGAAAAATGCGTGCTGTCGGCCATCCCGGCGGTGCGCCTGACGCATGCGGCCCAGCCACCGGCCGCGCTGCCGGTGCGGCCCGGCACGTGTTATTTCGCGATGGACGTGCGCGGCCCGCTGGTCGAGCGGATGCGCCGGGCGCAGTCGGTGTCGATCTACGTGCCGCCGGCGTCGTTTCCCGATTTGAAGCTGCAACTGATCGCGCTGACGGAGCAGCCATGAATACCCTCGTCGACCTGATGCAAGCCGGCCTGGCGCAGCACGCACGCCTGGTCACCCTCGCGTGCGCGCAGCAGCAAGGCCTGGTCGATTCGCTGGCCGTCGAACAGTTCACCGGGCGGGAAGGCGTGAACGCGCTGTTCGTCTTCGACCTCGATGCGTTGTCCACGTCGGTCGACGTCGACATCGAGGCGCTGGTTGGGGAAGAACTGACGTTGCAGCTGCTGCAGCCCGACGGCACGCAGCGCGCCTGGCACGGCGCCTGCACCCGCGCTGCCATGGTCGGCGCCGACGGCGGCGTGGCCCGCTACCGGCTGTGCCTCGAGCCCGCGCTGGTCCAGTTGCAGCGGCGCCGCAACAGCCGCCTGTTCCACGACCAGGATGTGCGCGCCATCATTAGCGACGTGCTGGCGGATTACCCGGAGGTGCGCTGCGCGTTCGACGTCAGCCGCACGCTGGCGCCGCGCATTCTCTGCACGCAGTACCGCGAAACCGACTTCGCTTTCCTGATGCGGCTGCTGGCGTCGGAAGGGCTGAACTATCGCTTCGACCATCTCCAGGACGACGCGGCAGCCGGCGACACCGTCAACCAGGCGCGCCACAGCCTGGTGATCTATGACAGCCAGGCCGCAGTTCCACCCATGCCGGGCGGCGCCGTGCTGCGCTTTCACGGCGTGCGCGCCACCGACACCGACGACGCCATCGACCTCTGGTGCGCCCGCCGCGCGGTGCAGGCCAACAGCGTCGCGCTGTCGAGCTGGGACCCGGCGCAGCTGGCCGCGCCAGGCGCCGCGCAGCAGTCGAACCTCGAAACTGGCGACTTGCCGGCCATGTCGATCTACGACGGCAGCGGCGAATGCATCGCCACCGGACCGGCGACGCCGGGCGGAGACAGCAGCGACCATGGCCGCGTGATGCTGGAGGCACTGGAGCAGGACAACAAGGTCTTCGACGGCGCCGGCGCGGTGCGGCGCCTGGCCGCGGGACACGGTTTCACGCTGAGCCAGCACGACAATTATCCGGAGGGCGAGAACGCCTTTACGGTGCTGTGGGTCACGCATGCGGCGCGCAATAATTTCAGGGCCGGGATCGCGGGTGCGGTGTCTACTGCGCTGGACGATGGCACCTACCGCAACCGCTTCGCCTGCGTGCGCGGCGCGGTGGCGGTGGCGCCGACTGCCGTGGCGGCACGGAGCGGCAGCACGATGCAGGGGATGCAGACAGCGCTGGTCGCCGGCTTGCCGGATGCGGTCGCCACCACGACGCGCGACCATCAAGTCAGATTGCAGTTCGCCTGGGAGCGTGGCCGCGATGCTGACAAGGGTGCGTGGGTGCGTACATCGGAAGCGCTGGCCGGCGCCAACTGGGGCAGCCAGTTCGTTCCGCGCATCGGCACCGATGCATTGGTCGCCTTTGCCGAGGGCGACATCGACCGCCCGTTCATTGTCGGCCAGCTGCACGACGACGCCAACCCGCCGCCCTACCCGGCCGGCGTCGACAGTGGCGCCAACCATGACGGCGCGTTGTCGGGCATCGACACCGGCAATTTCGACGCCGGCGGCTACAACCAGCTGCAGTTCGATGACACAGAGGACCAGTTGCGCACGCGCCTGGCCAGCAGCACCAGCGCCACCGAGCTGCATCTCGGCCAGCTGGTCGAGCAGTCGATCGGATCGGCCGAGCGCGGCGCCCCGCGCGGCAGCGGCTTCGAGCTGCGCACCGACGCGTGGACCACGCTGCGGGGCGCCGCCGGCGTGCTCATGAGCACCAGCGCCCGCGCCGCCACTGCCAGCAGCGTCACGTCGACGCAGATGGATGCACAGGAAGCAGTCTCCCTGTCAAAAGGCGCCGCCACCCTGCACGACGCACTGCAGACCGCGGCCATTCATGGCCAGGCGACTGCCAGCCAGGCCGCCGTCGCCGCGTACACCGCGCTGACTGGCCAGGTCGACCCGAAAGCGAAGGCGGTGTTTCCCGGCCCGGTGGCGGGCCACGCCGTGTCCAAGCCGAAGGGCGCGACACGCGAGGTCGACGCCGGGCAACCGGTAGAGCGCTTTGGCGCGGCCGCCGTGCTGTTCGACGCCGCCGCCGCGATGAACTGGTCCACGCCGGCATCGACTGGCATCAGTGCGGGGCAGCATGTGCAGTGGACGACGCAGTCCGATCACCACATCGCTTGCGGTTCAGCTTTTGCAGCAGTGTCCGGTGCGGGTGCGGGATGGTTCACGCACAGCGGCGGCATCCAGGCGTTTGCGGGTAACGGAGCGGCGTCGCTGCAGGCGCATACGGATCAGCTGGAGATTATTGCCGACAAGGAGGTGGTGGCGATGTCGGTGACGGAGGTCATCACGATTGCTGCGAAGACGAAGATTGTGGTTCAGGCCGGGCAGTCGTCCATCACGCTCGAAGGGGGAAATATCACGTTTGCGTGTCCGGGGAAATTTACGGCGAAGGGTGCGAAGCACATTTTTGATGGGGGTGCGAACAGCAAGGCAGCGTTGCCGAACCTGCCGTCGCAGTTGACGACGATTCCGCGCCCGCCCAAGCCAATCGAAAAGAAACCAGAAAAATACGATGAACAAATCGTCTACAAGGATGCCCACGAACAGGCGATGGGTGCGATGCCTTTTCACGTCGCAAACAAGTCGAACGACGCGCAGGAGCTGATCGACGCCAGCCCGGCCGACGGAACCTTGGCGCGACTGGACACGCCTGCCGCCGAAACGCTCGCGTATGCGCTGCGCTACGAAACCTTCAAATTCACGCAATCGCCTGCCGACGGGGAGACTGACTGATGACCAATGCGAAGCTCGACACCGGTGAAACCATTGAGGTGCTCGGAACATGCAAGACCAATACGACACCCGACTCCCAGCACACCGCCAAAGTCGAATACCACCATCTGTGGTCGTATGCTCAACAGGCGGCGCTGATAGCCGTCAGCGAAAAAAACAGCATGGATGGTTCGTACCGCCTGATTGCGGACCCTGAGCGTCGCGCCAAACGCATTGCCGGACATTACGCCGCGCTGTATTTCAAGAGTGCGGAGAAGTCAAACAACAAGATCCAGCTTCGCTGGCCGGCGCTGGCGGCGTTTGTCGTGAAAGACATCGTCGAGGCTTACCGTTTTGCCCGCGAAGATGTGCTGCAGCGCGAATGGAAAGATGTCGCCAGCGCCGCACGTAACTCAAGTATGGCCGACATCAGCAGTCTGATGATAACTGACACTTCCCCGTATCAGCACGCGATTCGCACCTATGCCGCACTGGCCAAAGGCAACCTCTGGCTGTTCATGGACATCTATCCATGGTTGTGGTTTTTTCTCGAATACGGCATCAATCCCGACGCGACCCTGAACCACAAGCGGCTCGATGCCTGTCTGCCACAACGTAATTGGCAGACATTTCAACAAGAATCGAAGACCGCCGTCGAAGAACTGCCGTACGGGCCAAACTGGATGGGCCGTTTGTCAGCCCGGCTCCAGGGCGACATCGTCTACAAAAAAGCCGGCGAGAATTTCAATGTCAACACCAGCTGGTCGCCCGACGACGGCTATGGACAGCATACGGTGGCAGCATCGCAGGCCCATTTATATTGCCGCGCGCATGTGAAGGAATGGGACAACGGCTATCGGACGCCGCTGAGCCGGTATTGGGGCAAGTTCCAGGAAGCGTATTACATCATGGAGTCGGAGCATGCGGAGCTGGGAAGGATGGCGCGTGACAGCGATTCGGTCAATGTACTAATGAAGCTACGAAACTTTCTGGTAACGCCAAGCGTCACCGAAACCTATGGTCATTTGATTGCCGAGTTCAACGCTTCAGAAAAAAACGCCCGAACTCAACGGCAGCAGAAAGAACTTTACGCCATTGCGGAACATGAACAGGTAAACATTCTGCAGCCGTTGATTTATAGCGATACCTGCCTGAAGCAGACGATGGACACCAATCATAAATTCAGCCGCATAACAAATGGGTGGATCTCGCCCAAATTCC
>Ga0265798_10008255_pt1 | contig 13303 bp, 8 predicted proteins | sample P3T30metagenome_FD_192430 | JGI IMG/M metagenome (GOLD analysis project Ga0265798, IMG submission 192430) | Plant litter microbial communities from East Loma Ridge, Irvine, California - P3 T30 | ecosystem: Environmental > Terrestrial > Plant litter > Unclassified | place: USA: California...
CTCCGACCCCAACGCCGCGCTCTACTACCTGGCCGTGATGCTGGAAGGTGGCGAAGATGTGAAATTCATCGCTCGCCGCCTGCTCATTCTGAGTTCCGAAGACATCGGCAACGCCAACCCCAACGCCCTGCTGCTGGCCCAAAGCTGCTTCCAGGCATGCACCGTCATCGGCCTGCCCGAGTCCGATTTGATTTTATCCCAGACCGTTATTTACCTCGCCACCTCGCCCAAAAGCAACGCCGCCTACACGGCCATCCGGGCGGCGCAGGCTCAGGTGCGGCAGTACGGCGTGCACCCCGTGCCGGTGCCGCTGCGCAACGCGCCCACCAAGCTGCTTAAGGAGCTCGGCTATGGCCAGGCCTACCAGTATTCGCACAATGGCGAGGGCAACTTCGCCTACCAGGAGTTTATGCCCGAGGCCCTGAGCGGCACCCGCTACTACGACCCGGGCGACAACCCCGCCGAGGCCAAAATCCGGGAGCGCCTGCGCCAGTGGTGGCAAGAAAAGTACGGCTATTGACCGCAGATTAAACGGATTAAACGGATTTCGCAGATATGCTTGCTGCCGCAAGCTGACTACGCTGGGCATGAGGATTGGCAAGCAGTGAGGTCAGTCGAGTTTCTTGTAATGACCTGTCTAATGGGCCTAACTGGCGCGAGCTTAGGCGCAACCATAACTCGTGCCGACCATGATGTGGAGTTTTTAACTCCGCGGCCGCGCCAGCGGCAAGGCGGTGCCGGGCCACTAGGGTCGTTCGGCTAGCTTGTGCTGCGGGAGGCACAGCCTCCTCCGAAAGCCATCATGAGTTACGGCTGCGCCTAAACTCGCGCCAGATGGGAGTAAGTGAGGCCAGCGGGAGGGCTTCACTCCTGTATGTAATGCGGTAGCCATTTCAGCGATAAACCCCCCACACTATATCCAGCAGGTAACTAGCGGCTGTATCTTGCCGCCCGCCAGCAAGTGCTGCGCTTCCTCACGTAGTCAGCTTGCGGCAGCAAGCGTATCCGCGAAATCCGTTTAATCCGTTAAATCTGTGGTCCAATTTTTCAAGTTTGTGCTGGCTACCCTGGTGGGGCTGGTAGTTTTTTCAGTGCTGGGCTTTGTGGTGATTATTGGGCTAGTGGCGGCCCTCGGCAGCAGCACTAGCAAGACGGTAGCCAGCAACTCGGTGCTGGAGCTGAAGCTCGATAAGCCGATTTCGGAGCGCAAGCAGAGCGCCGACTTGCTGGGCAGCAATGGTGCCACCATCGGCCTGGTGGGCCTCAAGGAAGTAATCGGCCGCGCCAAAGACGACGACGACATTAAAGGTATCCTGCTCAACCTAGAGCTGGTGCAGGGCGGCATGGCCTCGCTCGAAGAAGTGCGCAATGCCCTGCTCGACTTCAAGAAAGCCGGCAAATTCATCGTGGCCTACCACGAAATCACTTCCGAGAAAAGCTACTACCTTTCCTCGGTAGCCAACGAAATCTACCTGCACCCGCAGGGTACGCTGGAGTTCAACGGCCTGAGCTCGGAAGTAATGTTCTACAAGCGGCTGTTCGACAAGGCGGGCATCGAGCCGTATATCTTCCGGGTTGGCTCGTTTAAGAGCGCCGTGGAGCCGTTTTTCCGCGAGAATTTCTCTGACTCCGCCCGCTACCAGACGGTGTCGTACCTCAACTCGCTCAACGACCACATGCTGGGCCAGGTGGCCGCCAGCCGCCAGATTGCGGCCCCGCGCCTCAAGGTTATCTCTGACTCCATGCTGGTGCACAATGCCAAAGACGCCCTGCGCCTCAAGCTCGTGACCAAGCTCGGCTACTACGACGAGGTGCAGGACTACCTGCGCCGCAAGCTGGGGGTGAAAGCCGATGAAAAGCCCAGCGTAGTAAGCCTGAGCGATTACCAGGATGCTGACCGGGCCGATGCCGACGCCTCCGACAAAACCAGCAGCAACCGCATCGCCGTCATCTATGCCGAGGGCGACATCGTGACCGGCCGCGGCTCGGACGACAACATCGGCAGTGACAAGTTTGCCGAAGCCATCCGCAAAGCTCGGCTCGACGATAAAGTGAAGGCCGTGGTGCTGCGCATCAACTCGCCCGGCGGCTCATCGCTGGCCTCCGACATCATCTACCGCGAGGTAGTATTGACCAAAAAAGTGAAGCCCATCATCGCCAGCATGAGCGACGTAGCGGCTAGCGGCGGCTACTACATCGCCATGGCCTGCGACACCATCGTGGCCCATCCCAACACCATTACCGGCTCCATTGGCGTGTTTGGCGTGCTGCCCAACATCCAGCCGCTGCTCGCTGATAAGCTCGGCATCACCGTGGACCGCGTGAGCACTGGCAAGTTTTCTGACCTGCCCACCATCACCCGCGCCCTCACGCCCTACGAAAAGCAGCAGATGCAGTTGGAGGTAAACGACATCTACGCCGACTTCACCAGCAAGGCCGCCGCTGGCCGCCACATGCCCGTGGAGCGTCTGCGCCGCATCGCCTCGGGCCGCGTGTGGAGCGGTAGCGAAGGCAAGAAAATCGGCCTTGTGGACGTGCTCGGCTCGTACGAAGACGCCCTGAAAATCGCCGCTAGCCGCGCCCACCTCAAGGCCGACGACTACCAGGTGCAGCGCCTACCGCGCCAGAAATCGGCCGTAGAAAAGTTCTTCAGCCGCTTCACCAGCGACGACGAAGACGAGCAGGCCGCCGCCGAAGCCCGCCTGCTACAAGCCAAGCTCGGCCCGCTTTACCCCGCCGTGCGCCAGTACCAGCAGCTCATGCAGATGCGCGGCGTGCAAGCCCGCCTGCCTTACGAACTAGAAATCAAGTAGCCTGGCTTTTACATAAACAGCGCTCCAAAAATCGTCTGTCATGCTGAGCTTGCGAAGCATCTTATCGCGCCGGAACGAGTCGTTCAATGGTGAAAAGATGCCTCGCAAGCTCAGCATGGCAGACGATTTCGATTTCACCTCTTAGTAGATAAAACCCAAAATAGAATGCACAAAACGCTCCCTGGCTTGCTGCTATTGGCTAGCCTCACGCACGCCGCCCACGCCCAAACCAGCCTCTACCAGCCGCGCGACATCAAGCGCGCCTACGCCAAGGGTACCCGCGCCGCTGACGGCCGCCCCGGCCCCAAATACTGGCAAAACACGGCCCGCTACGACATCACGGTGCAGGCCGCGCCACCCGCCCGCGACATCCGGGGCCGCGAAACCATCACCTACTTCAACAACAGCCCCGACACGCTCAAAAGCCTCGTCATCCGGCTCATTCAGAACATCCACAAGCCCGGCGTGGCCCGGGAGGGTGATGCCTCGCCCGATTACCTCACCGAGGGCGTGGCCATCGACTCGTTTGCCGTGGGGGGGCAGGTGCGGCCCTACAACGGCCGTGGCGCCGCCACCGCCCAAACCATTGCGCTGCCCAAGCCCCTGCTGCCCCACGACTCGGTGCGGCTGGCCTTCGGCTGGCACTTCCCCATTTCGCAGGAAAGCGGGCGCGAAGGAATGCTCGACAAAACCACGTTTTTCCTGGCTTATTTCTACCCGCGCATCGCAGTCTACGACGACTACAACGGCTGGGACCGCCTGCCCTTCGTCGATAGCAAGGAGTTTTACAACGATTTCAATACCTACACCTTGCGCGTGCGGGTGCCGGCCAACTACCTCGTGTGGGCCACCGGCACCCTGCAAAATCCTAAGCAGGTATTGCAGCCAGCCTTCGCCAAAAAGCTGGAAAAGTCGATGACTAGCGACGCGATTATGCACATCGCCACGGCCGCCGACCTAGCCAGGAAAAACATCACCGCCCAGCAGCCATTCAACACCTGGGTGTGGAAGGCCAACGACATTTCGGATGTGACGCTGGCCCTCAGCGACCACTACGACTGGGACGCCGCCAGCGTGATAGTGGACCCCGCCACCAAGCGCCGCGCCAGCGTGCAGGCCGCCTACGCCGACTCAACGGTAGATTTTCGCTCGTCCGTCAAGTTCAGCCAGAACGCGCTGAGCTGGTTTTCGCGCAACTGGCCGGGCGTGCCCTACCCATTCCCCAAGATGACGGTGGTGCAGGGCTTTGCCGACATGGAATACCCCATGATGGTGAACGACAGCCCGCAAAAAGACCTGAAATTTGCGCAGCTGGTGCAGGACCACGAAATCGCCCACACGTATTTCCCGTTCTACATGGGCATCAACGAGAGCCGCTACGCCTTCATGGACGAAGGCTGGGCCACCACGTTTGAGCTGCTCATCGGGCGGGCCGAAAACGGTGTGGCAGCGGCCGATGAGTTTTACCGCCGCTTCCGCGTCACGCGCTGGATAAACGACCCCAGCACTGCCCAAGACCTGCCCACCATCACGCCCAGCAGCGAGCTGAAGGCTGGCTACGGCAACAATTCCTACGGCAAGGCCTCGCTCAGCTACCTGGCCCTCAAGGATATGCTTGGCGATGACCTGTTCAAGAAATGCCTGCATACCTACATGGACCGCTGGCACAGCAAGCACCCCATTCCGTGGGATTATTTCAACTCCATGAGCAACGCCTCGGGGCAGGACTTGACGTGGTTTTTCAACAACTGGTTTTTCACCAACGGCTACATCGACCTGGCCCTGGCTAAGGCCGACAAAACCTCCCAGGGCACCGTTGTCACCATTCAGAACGTGGGCGGCTTCACCGTGCCCGTAGACCTGAAAGTGACCTACGCCGACGGCAGCACCGAAACGCTGCACCGCTCGCCCGAAATTTGGCGCACCAACCAGCAGCAGGCCAGCCTCACCATCCCGGCTGGCAAAGCCGTGCGGAGCCTCGCCTTCGACCACGGCCTCTACCTGGATGCGGACGCCAGCAACGACCGCCTCACGGTGCAGTAGGGCTAGCGAATAAGCCGCCTTTTTATTGAGAAAAAGTAGAACGTTATGCGGAGCTTGCCGAAGCATCTCGCTCGCTCCGTTGGGGTTACCGCCCAACGGAGCGAGCGAGATGCTTCGGCAAGCTCCGCATAACGTTTTTTATGAGTTATTTGTCCCGATTCTAATTGAATACTCATTACCACCATGCAAGCCATCCGCGAAGCCGCTGCCTATATCCAGGCGCATTCCAATAACTTCCAGCCTACCACGGGCATCATCCTCGGCACGGGCCTGGGCGCGCTGGCGAAAGAGGTAGAAGTGCAGTACGAAATCAGCTACGCCGACATCCCGAATTTTCCGGTTTCGACCGTCGAGAGCCACGCCGGGCGCTTACTGCTGGGTACGCTCAATGGCCAGCCAGTGGCCGTGCTGCAAGGCCGCTTTCACTACTACGAGGGCTACACCATGCCGCAGGTGGTGCTGCCCGTGCGGGTGCTCAAGCTGCTGGGCATCAGCCAGCTGTTTGTGAGCAACGCGGCCGGCGGGCTTAACCCCGAGTTTGGTATCTCGGACCTGATGCTCATCGACGACCATATTAACCTGCTGCCCGGCAACCCGCTCATCGGCCCCAACCTCAACGAGCTAGGTCCGCGCTTCCCCGATATGTACGCGCCCTACGATGCCGGCCTGCTCACCCGCGCCCGCGCCGCCGCCGAGGCGCTGGGCCAGGGTAGTACCACGCAGCGCGGCGTGTACGTGGCCGTGCCCGGCCCCATGCTCGAAACGCCCGCCGAGTACCGCTACCTGCGCACCATCGGGGCCGATGCCGTGGGCATGAGCACCGTGCCCGAGGTCATCGCGGCCCGCCACCTGGGCCTGCCCGTGCTGGCCGTATCGGTCATCACCGACCTCTGCTACCCTGGCCAGCTCAAGCCCGTGCAGCTACCCGAAATCCTGGCTGCCGCGGCTGCCGCCGAGCCGCGCCTTACCGCCCTGATGAAGGCGCTGGTGGTGGCCGGCTAGCCCGCTTGCTACTTCAAAACGACCGTGCGCTTGTCGCTCATCAGCACTGTAAACACGCCGATGCCGCCCTGCACCGTGCTGCGAATGCCCGAGGGCTGCGCAAACGGGTTGCCGTTGGCGTTGCGCGCGTCGCGCGTCGATTGCCGAAAGCTATAATACAGCGAATCAACGTGGTAGAGCGTGGCCGTAATGGTGTCGCCCTGCCGAAAGCGGTAGCGCGTGACCTGCGAATACGACAGCCCATTGAATAGCCGGTCGCTGATATCGGCATCGGTTTCCGAGTTATTGGAAGGCTTGCCTTTGTGCAGCATGAGGCGGTAAAAGTCGTTGGTGGTGCCGGGGTCGGTCCACCGCGTCAAAAAATACGCCCGCTTCTCATCGCCGCTCAGGCCGTTGAATTTGTAGGTGGCTGAGTCTAGGCGGATGCGCGTGGGTACGATGGCCGTGCCCGTGACGTGCCGCCCGCGCTGGTCCTGCGCATCGAGCCCAAGCTGCTGGCCGGCCCGCGCCACCAGCGGCGCGGTGCCGATGTGCGTGTAGTACTTGCCCGTGGTGCTATCCAGCCCCGGCCGAAATTTGAGGGCCACTGGCTGGCCGCCGGGCAGCGTCAGCGTCACGGTCACATCGGCCGGTATCTGCACCTTAATGCCATTGGGCAGCGGCATCACTACCGAGCCCGCCGCTACTGCCTGGCCATCATCCAAGTACGGTACCGACTCGGTGACGGTGAGGCGCGGCACCACGCCGTTTTCCAAGTAGGCTTCTACCACCAGCTGATTGGCGTAGTAGGGCAGGGGCACGTTCACGTCGTTTTGCAGGCTTTTGCAGCCCGCCAGCAGCCCCAGGCTAGCCACTGCCACGTTGAGCACCCAGCCACTACCCGGCTTCCTATCCAAAAACAAGCTCATAATTCCCAAAGCAAAATCAAAGAGTAAACCCCCGCAAGCACCGCCAAAAATCCACGAAATCAGTTAAATCCGTTAAATCTGCGGTCAAAACTTGAAATTATACGTGACCGACGGGATGAACGGAAACAGCGATACCTGCTGCGCCCGGTAGCCCGTTATTTTATCGGTGGCCTTGTCGCGTACCTGGTCGAAGTAGATGAAGTAGGCATTGCGCCGGTTGTAGGCGTTGTAGATGCTGAAGGTCAGGTCGCGGTCGCCGCCAATGCGCGAGGGGCGCAGCTTGTACACCATGCCCAGGTCGAGGCGGTGGTAGGGGATGAGGCGGTACGAGTTGCGGTCGGGATATACCGGAATGGCCTGGATGCCACCCTGGTAAATGTCCTGAATGGCGAAGCGGCCCAGCGGCAGCGTAGTGGGTGCACCGCTCGTGTACACGAAGCTAGCCGTGAGCGAGATGCGTGGGTTGAGCTGGTGAATGACGACTACCGTGAGGTTGTGCCGCCGGTCGTAGTTGGGGTAAAAATCGCGGCCGCCATTAATGCCCGTGGTGCCGAGCTGGGGCGGAAAATTGCGTTTGGTCCAGGCTAGGGTGTAGCCGACCCAGCCGGTGGTTTTGCCGGTCTTTTTTTCGAGGTACAGCTCGTTGCCGTAGGCCCAGCCGCGCCCGAAGAGGAACTGCGAATCGAGGTTGTTGTTGGCAAAAATCTGCGCCCCGTCCTTGAAGTCAATCTGGTTGGCCGACCACTTATAGTACAGCTCATTGGTGACCAAAAACTGGCCGTTGCCGAGCAAAAAGCTGCCGCCCGCGCTCACCTGCTGCGAGCGCTCGGGCTTCACTGATAGGCGCGAAGGGTACCAGATATCGGTGGGCAGCGAGGCGCCCGAGTTCGACACCAGGTGCACGTATTGGTACATGAGGGCGTAGCTGCCCTTGAGCGAAATCCTGTCGGTGAGCGAGTAGCGGGCCGAGGCGCGGGGCTCCAGGCCGCCAAAGTGGTCGGGGCTACTCTGGAAGCCAGTGGCGCGCAGGCCCAGCTCGGCCTGGAGCTTGTCGGTGACCTTGATGTTGTCGGTCGCGTATAGGGCCGCCTCCTGGCCGAGGTAGTTGACGTCGGCCCCGAAATTCACGCTGTTATCCTGGGCGCTGCGCTGGATGCGGCCCACCCCAAAGTTGTGGTGCGTGTAAAGGGCCCCAAATCGGAGCGTGTGCCGGTCGTTGGGCACGTAGTCGAAGTCGGCGCGCAGGTTGTAATCCCGGATGGTGGAGCCTAGGTCGAAGCTGAACTGGTCCACGCTGTTGCCCAGGTTGTACTTGTAGGAGGTCACGGAGGTCGTGGTATTGAGCGTGAGCTTGGGCGAAAACGTGTGCTGCCACCGCAGCGCACCCAGCGTGTTGCCCCACGTAAAATTGGCCTTAAAGCCATTGGGCGAGGTAAAGCCGAAGATGTCGCGCCCCAGGTAGCCGGTAAAAAACACTTGGTCTTTCGCGCCCAGCGTGTAGTTGGCCTTGGCGTTGAAATCGTAGAAGTAGTAGTCCGGGATGGGCGTGTAGTCCTCTTTGCCCTCGTTGGCCCGGTTGAGAGCGCGGGTAAACACGTCGAAGTAGGTGCGCCGCCCACTCACGATAAATGAGCCCCGGGCTGGCCCTTCCTTGGGGCTGCCCCAGCGGATGGGACCCTCAAAGCTGAGGCGCGAGGAAATGAGGCCGATGCCGCCAGTCGTCACGTATTTTTCGCGGTCGCCCTCGCGCAGCTTCACATCCACTACCGACGATAGGCGCCCGCCGAACTGCGCCGGAAACCCGGCTTTGTACAAATCCACGCTCTGCACGGCGTCGGAGTTAAACACCGAAAACAAGCCGAACAAGTGGTTGGGATTATAGACCAGCACATTGTCCACGAGCACCAGGTTTTGGTCGGCTGAGCCGCCGCGCACAAACAGGCCGCTGCTGCCCTCGCCGCCGTTTTGTACGCCCGGCTTGAGCTGCAAGGTTTTCAAAATATCGACCTCCCCAAAGAGCGCCGGCAGCAGCTTGGCCTCGCGGATGCTGAGGTGCTCGACGCCCATCTGGGTGGTTTGCAGCTTTTCCTTGAGCGTTTGCTGGCCCCGCACTACCACCTCGCCCAGCTCGCTGGTGCTGGCGGCCAGCGTCACGTTGTGCTGCTGGTCGCGCCGCAAGCTGAGCGTAAACGTCTGGGTGGTGTAGCCCACAAACGACACCGTCACCTGCTGCTCGCCTTCGGGCACGCTCAGGCGATAGCGGCCATCGGCCTCGGTGGCGGTGCCCAGGCCCAGCGTGGGCACGGCTACTGTGGCGCCGGGCAGGGCCGTGCCATCGGCACCGCGCACCACGCCGCTGAGCAGGTGCCGCACCTGCGCCCAGCCCAGGCGCGGGCCAGCCAGCCACAGTAGTCCAGTAATTAGAAACCCATACCGACGCAATTTTCCGAACATACTCAAACATACGCCGCTCCGGGCCGCAATTCATCAAACCCCCATCCGGAAAGGCAAGTTCGGCTGGTCTTATTAAGTAGCGTGGGGGCCTACCAAGGCCGTACTGGCTGCTGCATTTAGTACATAAGGTTCAAGCGAAAGTCTGCTTTGAGTACAAAGAAGGGGCAGCTCAGTACATAAGCCAGCCGCAAAAAAGGGGCTGGGCGCCGGGCTGCCCACCCGCGCTCGGCCCCTTAGCTGGTAGTATATTGAAGTTGTTACTCGGTAGGCAGGGCTAGCTGCCGAGGGTGGCGCGGTGCGCGGCAATGCCCTGCTGCACGGTGGTGAGGGTGGCTACCTAGGCAACTACCTACTCGGCATTGACCAGGGCCAGGAAGCGGGGGAGGCCGCCAGCTTGGCGCCGGCGCTTGGCCAAGCGGGTGCGCTGCACCTGCAAGGCGGCCAGCTCGTCGGGGGCTTCCTGGCGGGTGTCGGGGCTGATGCCGGGGGCGGCCACCAGGGCCTGGGCGTTGGCGATTTGGGTAGCTACTTTGGCCAGGTCGGTGGTGGCGCTGGCTTGGCTACGGTCGGCGCGCTCGCCGCTGATGTCGGCCGCCGCGTCGCGAGCGGTGAAGGTGCGCAGCTCAAAAGCTACTTCGGCCGTGGCGGTGTCGCACTCGGCGCGGGTGGTGAGGGCAGAATAATCCATTTTGTTTATAGGGATTTTTTAAAGAGGATAAAATACATTTATGGGCAGCTGTATAAATAGATAAAATAATTAATTAAAAGGTCCTAAAGTATAGTGGCTGATGCGCTGGCGTAGGTATCCTTTTTACCCGTACACAGGGCCGGGCGTGCCTGCCCTAGCTCACGCGGCGGCTAGGGCGGCGGCCTCGGCCGCGTGGGCGGCGGCGCGGGCCAGTAGCAGGCGGTAGCGGGTGGCAGCCTCGGCGGGCAGCGGCTGGGCGCGGCGCGCTAGCCACTCGCGCAGCCAGGCGGTGCGGTCGAAGGTGGTGGCGGGGCCAGTGGCCTCGGCCGGCGCGGGCGAGTGGGCGGGCACGGCTGCCAGCAGGGCGGGGAGGGCAGCGGCCCAGCGGGCAGCCACGGTGGCCTGGTGAGCCAGGGCCTCGGCCTGGGTGCGTAGGCGGGTGGCGTGCAGCAGGCACTCGCGGCGGCGCAGGTCGAGGGCAGCGGCCTCGGGCGGCGGGGTGCCGGGGGCCAGGGCGGGCGGCGGGGCTACTGGGGTAGGCGCCGGGGCCGCCTCGGGGGGGCCGCCAGGGTGGCGAGCAGCTCGGTCTCGGGTGGTAGCTGCTGCACTAGCGGCAGCAGGGCGGTGCGCACCTCGGCGCTGAGGGCGCGGCTGCCCCCGTCGAGGTGGCTGACTTGCATGGGGCTCACGCCCAGGTAGAGGGCTAGCTCGGTTTGGGTGAGGCCAAACCAGGCCCGTACGCGGGCGGTGAGGTGAGTAGAGACGCGGGCGCGGCGGGACATAGCGTGGTGTTTAAAATAATGAACCTGGGCAGAAATTCTAAATACTTTTGTTTACGAGAGGGTTTAGAATTTCTGCCCAGGTTCATTATTTTAAACAAACGTTTGCGGAACGCTTACTCCACGCTCAGACGCAGGGTGGTGCTGCCGCTGCGCACCAGGTAGATGCCCGGAGCCAGCCCGCTGAGTTGGGCCGTGCCGCCGGCATCGGCGGTGGTGGTGAGTACGGGGCGGCCCAAGGTATCAAGCACCTGCACGGGCGCGCCGGGCGCGGCCCCGTGCAGGGCGGCTGTGGGGCCGCTGACAGGGTTGGGGTAGAGGCTGAGCTTGGCGCCGGGGCCGCTCACGTACTGCACGGGCGAGTAGCTGAGGGCGCCGCCGAGGTCGGTTTGGGCCAGGCGATAGTAGGCGGCGGCGGTGGCGCTGGCATCGAGGTAGGTATACGTGTGGGCAGTGGGGCTGCTGCCGGCGCCGGGCACGAAGGCCAGGCGCAGCCAGGCCACGCCATCGGTTGATTTTTCGACCCCAAAGCCAGCGTTGTTGGCCTCGCTGGCAGTGGCCCAGCGCAGGGCCACGGTGGTGGGGCCGCTACGCCGGGCCTCGAAGCGAATGAGCTGCACGGGCAGCGGCTGCGAGCTAGCCAGCGGGCGCGGGGGGCCAAAGCGGCTGGCCTGGGTAGTGGTGCCATCGCCGAGCTGGCCGGTACTGTTGTCACCGGTGCTGGCAAAGGCGAGGCCCGAGGCCATGCGGGCCAGCGAGAAGTAGGCGCGGGGGCCGCTGGCCACCAGCGTCCAGCCCGTGCCCAGCGTGGCCTCCTGGATGGGGGTATAGTTGGCGGTGCCGAAAGGGGTGTTGGTGCCGCTGCCCAGCTGGCCGTGGCTGTCGAGGCCCCAGGCCCAGAGGGTGCCATCGGCCCGGCGGGCAAAGCTGTGCAGGTAGCCAGCCGTGGCCTGCACGTAGGTGCCGGCCACCTGGGTGGGCGTGGGGGTAGGCTTTTCGGTGGCGCTGTTGACGGGGGTGCCCAACTGCCCGGCTACGTTGTTGCCCCAGGCCCAGAGCGAGCCATCGGCCTGGAGGGCCAGCGTGTGCGAGTTGCCGGCCACCACCTGCTTCCAGGTGCCCGCTACCTGGGCGGGGGTGGGGTTGGGCGGCGGCAGGCCCACCTCGTTGTTGAGGGTGTTGCCGAGCTGGCCGTAGTAATTGTAGCCCCAGGCGTAGAGGGTGCCATCGGCCCGCAGCCCGATGCTGAAGCCGTAGCCCGCCGCGGCCTGGATGTAGCGGCCGGGTACTTGCAGCGGGGTAGCGCTGGTGTAAAGGCTGGGCGAAGCATCATTGCCCAGCTGGCCGAAGTAATTATTGCCCCAGGCCCAGAGGCTGCCATCGGCCTGGAGGGCCAGGCTATGGTCGGGGCCGGCCGCCACTTGGGTGTACGTGCCCGGCACCTGGGTGGGCGTGGGGTTGGGCACCTGCGTGCCGAAATTGGTAGCGGTGCCCAGCTGGCCGTAGGAGTTGAGGCCCCAGGCCCAGAGCGAGCCATCGGCCTTAAGGCCCAGGGTATGGGAATCGCCGGTGGCCACCATCAGCCAGTTGCGGTCGGTGCCCACCTGCCTGGGCTGCTGGGTGCTGGAAACGGTAGTGGGCAGCCCCAGCTGGCCATAGCTATTATCGCCCCAGGCCCAGAGGGTACCATCGGCCCGCACGGCCAGGGCAAAGCTGCTGCCCGCCGCCGTGCTGCGTGTGGTGAGCGCCGTGCCCGTGGCGGTGGGGGTAGGGTTGGGAGCGTAAGTACCGATGTTGGTGCCGTGGCCCAGCTCGCCGTTGCCATTAAAGCCCCAGGTGAGGAGCGCGCCATCGGCGCGCAGGGCCAGGCTATGGGAGTGGCCGGCGGCGACCTGGGCGTAGGTGCCCGCTACCTGGGTGGGGGTTGGGTTGGGCTGGTCGGTGCCGGTCTTGGCAGTAGTGCCCAGCTGGCCGGAGTAATTGGAGCCCCAGGTGTAGAGCGCGCCGTCGGCGCGCAGGCCCAGGCTGTAGTAGTAGCCGGCCGATACCTGGGTGTAGGTGCCCGGCACCTGCGTGGGGGTGGGGGTGCTTTTGGTGGTGCCGCTGTTGGTGGTGGTGCCCAGCTGGCCAGAGTAATTGTAGCCCCAGGCGTAGAGCGCACCATCACTGCGCAGGCCTAGGCTGTGGAAGCCGCCCGCTGCCACCCGAACGTAGGAGCCCGCTACCTGGGTGGGCGTAGCGGTGGAGGCGCCCCCATTGATGATGCCCAGCTGCCCGTTGCCATTAAAGCCCCAGGCCCAGAGCGAGCCGTCGGCGCGCAGGCCCAGGCTGTGAAAATTGCCCGCCACTACCTGGGTGTAGGTGCCCGCTACCTGCGTGGGGGTAGTGGTGGGGGTGTCGTTGCCATTGTTGGCCGGGTTGCCTAGCTGGCCCTCGTAGTTGTCGCCCCAGCCATAGAGCGCGCCATCAGCGCGCAGGCCCAGGCTGTGGTACTGGCCGGCCGCCACCTGGGTGTAGGTACCCGGCACCTGGGTGGGGGTAGGGTTGGCCTGGTCGGTGCCGGTATTGGTAGGGCTGCCCAGCTGGCCGTAGAAATTGACGCCCCAGGCATAGAGG
>Ga0265798_10008257_pt1 | contig 13301 bp, 9 predicted proteins | sample P3T30metagenome_FD_192430 | JGI IMG/M metagenome (GOLD analysis project Ga0265798, IMG submission 192430) | Plant litter microbial communities from East Loma Ridge, Irvine, California - P3 T30 | ecosystem: Environmental > Terrestrial > Plant litter > Unclassified | place: USA: California...
CCATGCACTTCTTCACCTTCCCGTACGCCCGTGATAGTTCCTACATTCTCGTCGTCGAAGAAACCTTCGTTCGCTGCCAACGCTTCAAACCCCAGCTCTCCCCCTGCCCCTCGAGGCACCATTTTCACCGGCCAGATGAGGCACAAGCTGTAATAAACCAAGCCGCCCATGAACAGAGATAGTAGAAAGCCAAGCTTGTACATATTCTTGCTAGCCTCGGCGACAGAATCAGCATCCAAAGACCCTGCGACGCCATGGACCGTGAAGGCAACCCCAGCTGTCCACGCAGCCAGCATGCGCATATTCCAGCCTTTGCAGTACGAGTACGGGCTTTCGGATGCAGTCGTGTACAATGAGGGAACATGCAAGTTACCCTTTCGAACGAGCCAGTAGTCGACAATCATGCACGCGCAGATCGGCATCAGAAATACAGTGTAACTTCCGAGGAATGTCAAGAACGCAGTCGCCGAGGCGATAATCTTCCATGGAACAAGTAAGGGTGCCAGAATCGCGCAGAGTACCTGGCCCCGCACAATGGTCAACCATCGAGGGAAGATTCCTGTAAGATCGGCACCAACGGGAAGCGAGTTGCTTCCTGCATTGGTGACAAGTACAGCGAGCATCATACCGAAAGACGCAAATACTATCCCTGCTCTAGCTCCAGCAGTCCAATATTGATCCAAGATGGCGTCGTAGAGATCCCATACGTTCCAATAGCTTTGGCCGAGGACTTGTGTAGCGGCTGCAGTCGTTGCGGTACTCAGGAACATGACCAGTACTTTACTGGTAAGAATACCGAAGCCCTGGCTCCATGTCACATCGCCGTAGGAATGTCCGTATCGCGCTATATCAGGCTGATTGATAAGCACTGGCGCCAGAGCGCCCATAACGGAATTGATGGCTTGTATCATGGGCCAGATCAGAGCTGAGCCCGAGAGCTGAGTCTGCTTGGTCGTGTACGTAAAACTTCCAATTTTGCCCCCATTGGCACTGATTACCCAAGCGAGCACCCCGAAGAGTGCAATCGTTGTATAGACAGCTTTGACAACAAAGAGGTGTCGAAGTACCGTGGGATGAATGAACATGACTGGTAGTTGCGCCTAAAGATGAGTTTACGAAGTCAGTATTTGTCTCACATACAGTTCGTACATGGATATCACTAACCTATTAATTTTAGCATACTCAGTCGGCCTTGGACTTGAACGAGAGAAAGGTGGACATTACCTACCATCCAAAACAAGAAGAAGCTCAGCAAATCTCTACTCGTGATCCCCGCACTCTCTGGGAGGCGGTTTGGTATATCATTGTAACCCTTTCCAAATATACCCCGCATGAACACCGACGTGATACGGCCTCCATAGTAGGTCTGCGTCGCAAAATAAATGATTGCAACCACAGCTCGTACGACGATATACAAACTCGCTCCCCTGACGCCAGCAGCTGCGCGGACATACACAGGGAAGCCAAGAAAGTACTTGACAGCGCCGCGACTATTGAGCACAACCAGAACGGTGAGAATGGCGGAGCCGATGATAGCAGCAATCATGCCGTGCCACCAGAGTAAACCGATTGAGACAAGAGATGCGCCGAGGTTGTACGAGGATGGGCTGAATGTCATGGTCAGATAGTATGCGAAGTAATGTTGCCAGCGCCATCTCCGATCTTCTGCATTGTGTTAACTTTTGGAGATGCTGAAAGATGCATTTCAAGGCTTACCAGGAGGACTGGGAAGGAGGTCTTTGTTATAACGTACTTCGCCTTGATCGCTGGTATCTTGCGCTATGACTTTGAGGGTTTTTGGAGAACTCAAAACATCCTTGCCTTGTTGCAGAAGGCGAGACATGACCGCGCAGGAATACTCACGCCTGAGCAAATACCAATTCGAGCCTCGGTTGTTCGGCGGGAGGTGATTGCCAGGCTATAAACATCTTGATCGCCTCTACAAATTGCGCATCTCGTCATTGCGGCAGACAAATATTCCTATCAGCCATCTATCTATGCAAGGTTTCGCAATGCTGGGAAAACGGCAGATCTTCGATGATAAGACGATAACGCGTCGGGAGGAAAGAAGCCGACGGGCAAAAAGATCAAGAATGAGGCTAGTGCGTTGACCTGTCCAAAAAGGTGATAGTGTACCTGAGTAAAGACTCAACAGGTTTTCACGGGCACGGGCATATCCAGCGAATGCGACAGGTTCTCTGCATCTGGGATTTCGATTCTAGCGACTGCATGTGTCCTTTAAGACCATGCGGCGTCCCCACGACTAATTTGCCAGGTTGCCCAGGTGGCACGTGTAGTAAGAAATCGGCGCACCCAAATGCATGATCTGGGTACGTTTGGAGGGCTGTTATACCTTCTAGCCCATGATCCGCGTGGCCAAATAATCATTTCGATCCAGATCCATAGGTACGAAGAGATCTATGAACAACCAGTCTTCGACCCAGACTTATAAGGAAAAGTCTCGCGATAGTGTTTCGCAATGTCCCTGCGTGTCGCAACCCACACATGTTCCTTCCTTGAAATATAGTTCATGAAGTTTCTCAGACTCTCCGACCTTCCTGGCTTACCAGCTATTCTAGAATGCAAAGGGATGGTCATCATCTTACCGCCTTCTCTGTATAAGCAGTCAAACGTATCCTTGAGATACTGCTCGTACACTGCACCTGCTGAGCTTACGAAACCAGGGAGCATGTGAAACTTTCCGTCGTTGCCTAAATCATGTTACTAGATCAAATCGGCCATGTTGTCATGTAGAGATGCGGCTTACAATCGTAGTTGTACGGCATCATCAACAGGCCCTCTTTCTCCGATTCAGGCAGTTGCTTCTCCCAGGGAAGATCGATCCAATATGGCGAGTCTTCATTATAGACTTCCGATGTGTAGAGCATTTTGTGACCCATTTCTTTCCACATGATTGGGAGCAGGCTGGCTGTATTTGGCGTGCCTCTGCCGAAGTATGCTCCTACCGGAAATTCGCCTGTATGCGCGTCAGTATTGAACAAGATGTTTGGCATCGGGTAGGACGTACCAGTTGCCGCTTCCAAGGCTTTGCATGTCTTCTTAATATACGCCTTATCGTCTTCAAGTGAATAGTCCCATATGTCTAGCCATCTATACCCATGAGCCCCAATTTCATGGCCGTCTCTTACGCAAGCTTTTGCAAACGTAGGATTTCTCTCCATGGCCACTGCAATGGCCCACAGGGTCATGTTCCAGCCGAACTCCTTCATAAGGCGTAGTATCCGCCAAGCGCCGCACCTGCTACCATATTCGTAGTCTTGCTGCAGAGGTAGACGTACGAAGTCAGTGTATGTCCCAAATGCAGTTCGTACAGCCAGAACTTACCTCGCCGTTCAAATGGCGCTGTTCCCTGCCACCGCCCGAAGGGCCTTTCTCCCACAGGTAGGGTTCGCTAATGCCATCGCCATCCATGGGGTTTCTCTCGCCACCTTCTTCATAGTTAAGTACAAAGGAAACTGCTATGCGGGCGCCGTTTGGCCATTGTGCGTCATGACCATCTTCGCCAAAACCTATAATAGTGATCAGTATGAGGAGAACTGCAGATTGTGTGGTAGCGCACCTTCAAAGTCTCTGGGGAGTTGAAGAGACTCTTCGACGTGAACCATGACAGATAGATATTCGATATCACGGTCACGAACACAATACAAGAGGAAGAGTAAACGTAGATTCAACGCATGCTACCTGCGTAGGATTTTAGATCGGTGTCAATACGTACAAGTCGCAAGGCTATCCACAGTTGAGCCAGCCAGGAACGACTTAACAATCTTTTGACTGCACGTCAAGTCCGTTCCTTTTCACCTGTCAATTTCTTATCAGCAGTTTCTTACCAATCACAACACAGAAAAGTTATCAGGTACAAGGCGCGCTGTTCGTTGTTTGCTGATCGGAAGTGACTCTCCCGACGATCGACCTCGGGAATAAGCGTTCCGCCTGCCCCGCTTTACTGTTATCTTTCCTTCGAGGCTTCCACTACACAATCTTGCAAGCATTCAGACGGCTGAACATATCGGCAAGTACGTATCAGTGGCTGGTAGGCTACAAATGAACATTTGTCACAAGGTGTTAAAGTCATGGCAGATCAACAAGTGCCGCTGTGGGTCTGCACCAGGCCTGCCAGTATGAATAACCGAGTGCCCCTGGCAATTCAGTGTATGACGAACATGTAGCATCGGCAAACGATCGCGATCTAATTACTTGAAAGCGTTGCGGTTTCACCAGAGATGTCGGTTTTCTCGCTAGATACCAGCCATGACAACCCTGTCACGACAGAAACTCTCGAGGCGCTATGCTCTCAGCTTGGGGTCAGCATCGATGAGAAAGAGAAACAGGACTATCGACGCTTACTTGCCGCATTTCACGATGCAAGTGAACTACTAATGGCTATGGACGGTAGGACATAGTGGTTCACGTCGCGAGTCATGACGGAAGCTGACATTGATGTATAGACTATGTCCCCCCAGTCGATGAGGAACGCTTTGCCAGAGAAGATGTTCATTTCCCGCAAGCATCTGAGAATTCTCATGGTGCATGGGCGTGGAAGTGCAGAATCGTTGACAAGGAAGCTAAGAGCGACGGTAAACTTTACGGCAAAACGTTCGCTTTGAAGGACAACATTGCCGTCAAGGGCGTACCAATGCTACTGGGTACGAACTTCGTCAAAGGCTATGTTCCGAATGTTGATGCAGCTGTCACTACACGAATCCTAGCAGCTGGCGGTGAAATCCTCGGAAAAGCAGTCTGTGAGAACTTGTGCCATTCTGCAACAAGCCACTCTTCGAGTACTGGAGTGGTGGAAAATCCATTCGCAAAAGGCTATAGCGCTGGAGGAAGCTCGAGCGGCTCAGCTGTTCTTGTGGCATTGGGCGAGGTCGATGGGTCAATTGGCGCAGATCAGGGTGGTAGTATCCGTGTGCCAGCCGCCAACTGTGGTATTGTTGGCCTAAAGCCTACCTTTGGCCTTGTGCCATACACCGGATGTGGAAGTAACGAGCCTACTAACGATCACATTGGTCCAATGACACGGACAGTATTGGAGAACGCTGTACTTCTCGAAGCTATTGCCGGAACGGACAATATTGACGATCGTTCTTTCGCTGCACCTCACCCATCCAAGATACCTATTTACAGTTCCATCAGGAATACTCCAATGCACAGACCCTTGGAAGGCAAGCAATTCGCTATAATTACTGAGTCGCTCTCTACACCAGCCTTGGATCCACGAGTGGTCCAAATCTTTCGCACCGCAGTCACCAAGTACGAAGACCTTGGTGCCACAGTCACCGAGATCTCGATACCGCTGCACTCAAAAGGAGCAGCGATATGGAATGGCATATCGAAAATCGGTGGATTTCTCGGGAAAACCACAGGCTCGTTCGGGCGTCGCGGACACCAGATGCTCGAGCTGAACTCATTGCTGCATCCCATGGGCCAGGACAACTGGAACGAAGCATATGCATCTACGAAGAACATCTACCTCAACGGTCTGTACGCTACACAAAAATTTCCCAACCTCCTCGCGAAAGCGACGAATCTATCAAGACAGCTTCGTGATGCTTACGACGCGGCTCTGGCACAGTACGATATATTGTTGACACCTACACTACCGTATGTAGCAACGAGTCATGCGAGCTTTGATGCAACACCACTCGAACAGATTGGAAAGCAGATCGGCTTGACTTCCAACACGGCGCCGTTCAATCAGAGTGGGCATCCAGTGTTGGCGATGCCGATTGGTATGTTGCCAGTCACGGAAGGCCCTGGAGTGGAAAAGGGAGTCGTTTTACCGGTTAGCATGCAGGTCATTGGAAAATGGTGGGATGAAGTGGGTGTTTATGAAGCGGCGTTCGCGTGGGAGAGGGCAAGTAGCTGGAGGGGTATGTGACGAACGAAGTTTTATGTAAGACCATAACGTCGCTCGCGCTCGAATTTAACGCTGAAAGGTGTTCAAGGTGATTTGTCACCGTGACAACACAACAACGTCTTCTTTGATCCTGTTCCCATGGTCTCTTCCGTCGCCGCTCACTTCAACCTCTCCACCTCCACCATCATGTCTCTCTTTTAATTGCACATCTTCTCCAACTTCATCTGGCCTCTGCAGACCTCTATCTTCAATGAAGAAGCACCCAAGTAAACATAATCCCATGAATGGTACATTCACGATGAAGACCGTCCGACTCGCTGTTGCGTACGCCTGCAGAATCTGCAGTATTTGCCGTGGGCTCAGGGAGTTGAAGTCGGTTGTGTCGTATGAAGAGAGCGATAATGAGCGGAATTCTGCTGGCATTGCACTATGCAAAGAGTTTTGCAATGCAGCAGCGGAGATTGCAAGACCCACAGCACCGCCGAGACTGCGAATGAAGTTGCGGTTCGAGATGACGACTGCACGCTGGGCTTTAGTACAGTGGGCTTGTATTGCAACCAATGTGGGCTGAAAAACGGCACCAATCCCTAATCCCTGGACGACAAGTATGACAACCATAGCCCAAATTGGCGTGGAGAGATTGAACATGCATGTCAACCCTACGCCCAATGTCCAAAGGAAGAAGCCTAGCCAGATTACCTCGCCATAGCGTTCTCTACGGGATATGTATTGACCGGATAGGATGGAGGAAACCATCTGTGAGGCGGTCATAGGCAGCATTAGGGAGGCTGACATAAGAGGCGCGAGGAGGCGGGCGTTTTGGAAAAAGAGAGGTAGATAGTAGGTTTGCGAGTAGGCTACAACTCCGAAGAGGAAATTTTGGAGAAGCATGATGGAAACCGGGCCAGATTTGAAGAGAGATACTATTCGAATCAGAGATGGTCCACAGTTGGAGTATGTTCGGTTGCGGGATAAGTAAAACTCACGTGGCATCATGGGCAGTATGGCGACGCTGTGCTCGATGTAGACAAAAGCTGCGATGCAGCATCCTCCAATGGCCAGCATGGAGACAACCATTGGAGATGCCCAGGCAAAGTAATCGCCGCCACCTGCAATAGGAATGAGCAGCAGTATCAACCCTGCACTTCCGAAGAGGATGCCTCCATAGTCGATCCTTTTCAAAACCAATTTCATATCCGCTCTCGGTTGATCCTTGGGTGTAGGCAGCACCAGAAGACACAACACCCCGCAAGCCGCCGAAATCGGGCTGACGAACCAGAAGAAGCCTCTCCAGGTACTATGTTGCACAAAAGCTGCGGCGATGAAAGGTCCAGTCATGTTGCCAAGTCCCACGCATGCGCCTATCAAGCCTTGCCATTTCCCGCGTTCTTTCAAGGTCACTATATCGGAGACGATCATGGCTGAGAGGGACGCTATACCGCCATTTGCCACACCTGATAGACCGCGGAAGACGTACAACATCGTGGCATCGCGCGAGAGGCCACAGAGAAGGTCGGAGACGGTGAGAAGCGCGAGAGCGGAAAGAAGAACAGATTTTCTACCTAGATTCATTATAAGTCATTTCCTGGTGGTTTACACAGGCTAGTGGACGTACCAAACAGGTCGCTCATCCTCCCATACAACACTTGAAAGATTGTATTCGCTATCAGAGCGCTTGTGCCAGCCCAACTGATGGTGTCTTCAGCATTAAGATCCCGCCCTATCGTGGGCAAGGCAACTCCGATACCAGTTTGGTCGACGAAGCAGATGAAATGCGATATCGCAAGGGCCGAAAATACAACGAGGAGCTTCTTTCGCTGAAGTAAATTGGATTGATCAAAGACGGCCGCTTCGGCCGCATGTTGGCGAGCCTCCATGGTGTGGGAGTAAAGAGATCTGACGGCGTTGCCCGAGGAATGTGTTGACGTTGATTCTGTTGCAAGACCTTTCGTATTGTTGTCTTGCCTCTCCGAGGAGACATTTGCAGGTTTCAGTCAGCACTGCCCTGAGAGAGGCGCTTGCTGTGAAGGCTTTTGTGCGCGTGAAGTGATCCAGTGCGAAGCTTGAAGAAAACATGGTTCATGCAACCCAATTGGGTCTCATACCGTAATCGCGATGCGAGATATCCGAACTTTGCTAGGCGCTTTGGGGATAGTCACGCGATCCCTCGGTCTTGGTTGGATGCACGGAGACGCTGTCAATCGAAGGGGCTTATTGTCATTACAGTTAGAAGTCGGGGAAAGGGGGTCAAGATCCATAAATTGCGATGTTGCTACTGGGCCAGTAAACCTCAACAATCAGGTCCTGCAGGTCCAACATACTCTTGTAGCGAATGCGACCATTCTGGGTACTTGGAGCAAATCACATGGTGATGAATCTTAAGATCGTTTCGACGTAATTTTGGTTTAGATCAGAAGATAGACCATGGCAACAGGAGCACGCTGGGGCTGAACAAGCAGTTGTATACATGGTTCTATCCTACACTAAGCACGAACTTCCAGATGCTCATGTCGCATCGCTAACGTAAAAAGATAGGAATTCCTCTGATAAAGATGGAAAGCATAAAGACCAGCGTGAGATCGCACTTTACTTTCCCATGTGTTGTGGTGAAAGCGAGTGACAGGCATGCACGAGGTATGAAAAGACAAAGCAGCCGAAAGGCGCCGCGAACGGCCTGAGCAAAACTGTCCTTGGATAAGAAATCACCCATTTCTCAAAAACGCCGCTAAACGGGTCCCTTAACTGACTCTTAGGAAAGAAGCCTACAAGGCTGAAGCTACGGTACAATGTAAAGAATCTAATCCGTATTGTGTGGTGGTAACTATACACATTGTACCCAGGTGTATTCGAAACAACCGAAAGAACTTTGAAAGAATAATTCACTACCTCAGCCACGAGCGCGGCCGCTGCGTCGGACAGTACCATTGGTGGCAGAAGTGGGTGAGGAGGTCGCAGCAGCGCCATTGACCTTGTCTTTGTTTGCTTTGGTTCTAGTCGTGCTCCTCGCGGACTTGGGCGGTGTGGCTTCTTTGATCAGATTGGCAGCTTTGCGTTTTTGGATGACTGGTAATGAATTAACGCCGTTCGTGTTAGCAGCACCCTTTCCGCGTGTTCTTTTTGCTGGCGCAGGTTCGGGCTCGGGCTCGGGCTCGGGCTCTGAAGACGATCCTGGGTCTGAAAGTTCAGAGTCTTCTGCTTTATTTCCGTGCTCTTTCTCAGCCGCTACTTCTGCGTCGTTCATAGCCACATCTACATCCGCAGCAGGAGTAGATTTGTCTTCTTGTTCTGCATCCGATGCATCGCTCTCTTCTTCAGCTTCTTCTTCAGCTTCTTCTTGGATATCTTCAGCAACACCTCCTGCGCCTTCTTCATCGCTTGATACCTCAACATAGCTCTTGTGTGCAATGCTCCGTCGATCGCTCTTTCTTCGTGGTCCACTAGATGGCGGAACACCGCCCTCAACATCGCTCGCACCATCATCGTCACCAGCTCTCCTCTTCTTCTTCGGTGTCTTAACGGGTCGCTCAGTCTTGGCCTTCTTATTCTTGATAGATCGGTCGCCCTTGATCTTCTTACGTGGCTTCTCCATACCATCTGAGGCCTTACGCTTCTTGCTTCGAATAGCTTTTCGCACGAGTACATCAAGTTCGTCGACGAGGTCTTCCCCAATCCATGTCTTCTTGGCAATCTCTTGCGCCCGATCGTGACTCTCAAGAGGCCGGAAGATACCGGAGGGTAATTTCGTTTTCCCTGGCCATGATTGCATTGTCCAGTTGTTCTGCTCTTCCCACGAACGAATCAGAGCCTGCGCTAGATCTGACAAGATGTAAAGATTCTCATCAGCCTGGCGTGATGGTGCAATGCCGTCTGCTACGCCCTTGACGCGTTGAGCGACATGGAAGATAAGCGACAGGTTCTCCTCAGTTGCGATACATTTGAGGTAATACAAGATGTACTCTGCCATAAGCTTTAGTGTCTCGTCTTCTGTGTCGAAGTCGGGGTGGTGAGCAAGCAAGCTCAATAGCCGAGCGAATACGGTCTCCAATATTGTCTCCTTTCGTGCAGAAAAAGCAGCGCGGCGTGCTCGAATCCAGGTCATGGTGCTGTTCTTGATGGTCTTTTCAGGCTCATGTGCGAGGAAGAAGAGGATGGTATAGAATCGTGGCGGCAACCGGCCCTGACCAAGATATTTCATCAACTTGTCAGCAAAGCTCTGACGCACCTGCGCACAAGGGTCATGTGTAATGAGAGCGAGTTGAACAAAGTCAGCGGGGCTCAAGAAAGCATCTAGGCGCTTGTTGCATGAGAGTTTGAGTAAGGAATTGGCTGCAAGAAGCCGCTGGCGCGATTTGTGTCCTGCTGGGGTGTTGCCATCCGCCGAGCCTTCCCCGCTGTCTTTCACGTAGCGGTTTAGTAGCCTGTACGTGTCTTCTGCAGCATCGTTGAAGTTGGCATCAGACGGCAAGGAGCGTAGCCGGTTCACTAGAATCTTGATCGCCCACGACCTGCCTTGGATTTCGTCATCCGGTATATCCATCCACTCGATATCTGCGTCGGCTAGCATCACATGTGGTTTCTGGAGAACCTCCTTGATAGCAATCTCAACGATGGCATCCATATCATCTTCGCAATCTTGCTGCGCTAGTAATACTAGTTGACTCAGCGCAGCTAATTTGCTAAGCCAGTGAGCCCCAGCGTACTGGAAGCCTTTGATGCTCTTCGTGAGAATTTCCTTCGCATGCATCTCCTTCTTGTCATCACTGTTCATAATGATGGTGATTGCATGCTTTGCCGCTTGCGGAGGTGTACCGTAGAAGGCAAAGTTAAGAAAGCTTTGTACCAACTTTAGGCTGTCCTTTCCGTTCATTGGTATGTCCGTGGGGAACTTCTGTGCAAATGCAGCACAGGCTTTGAGATCGTCTACTGCACCAGGAGGGTTGGGTTTCGTTGCTGTAGGTGCCTCACTTTCAAGTGTTTTACAGAGATCCTTTACGTGGGTGGAGAAAACCTTGGGGTGTTTCGTGGAGATTTCTTTCAACAACTCGTGAGCAGTGGCACCAAGGCCCTTGTCGTTGGTGCGAGTATACTCGATGACAGCTGGTACATGGCTTTTGTTGTAGCACAGTAGGCTAACGCGGTAGAGAAGTGGTGTCAAGGTATCGAGCACTGAAGAGCCTGGCCCCTCCTCAATCCTCTTTCTTAGCTCCTTGATGGACCTAACAACCCGGCGGTAGTCACTCGCTGGATCCACGCAGAACCGGATGAGAGCATAGGTACGGCGATCGTGGGCTTTGGCAAATTTCCATAAATCGTCCCTAACGCGGGTTGGATCGGGAAGTGTCTTCGCGTAGTAGGTGATGAGGCCCTCCAGATTTGTCTTGACATCCTTCTCACCCTTTTCTGTGACGCCACCATTGTAGTCTTCGCATAGTTTTAGAAAGTGCTCCATGTACCTAGCACCGGGACCCTGGTTCCCTTGTTTCGCGAAAAAGACCTTCTTGGCTTTCGCCTCCAGCCCGTTGACGAGTACGAGCAGTCTTTCGGTTCGCATCTTATCCAGGCCTGCTTCTGTGTAACCCGGGTCGTTGTTTGTCTGGCTGTCTTTTCCGGTTTGGGAGTTCCCAGCTGGCGGTGCTTTTGCTTTCACGGGTGGATAAGCAAGCGGAAGCAGCGAGTCGTATAGCGCGAGATCGACCTGCACGTTGATTTCGAGGTCGTTCACGTAGCAAGCTTCGAGAATACGGGATGGAATTGGGCCGAGCAGAGCCTTGATGCTGTCATCGCCCTCAGCGATGGCACCAGCAGCTACACCCCATATCTTGCCGAGGAGTCTCATAGACTCGGAATGGATGACGTTTTTCTTGTCCTTTACGCGATCGGCAAGATTGGAGAGAATGGACCCTGCTTCCGCCATACTGCCGTTGCTACCGAGCTTGCGAACGATGTCGACGAAGTCAAAGTGCGCAATCGCTTTGACGGCGGCTAGACGCACCTTCTCATCGCTATCAATCAAGCATTCACTAAAGTACTTGAGCAGCTTCTGTTCTTCTTCGAGATCGAGACCAATACCACCCGCGGATGTCATCAATATGCGACCGATTCCGGTGGTCCAAGCGGCGCGTATGATGGCAGACTTGTCGTTCTTACGCTGGAGGAAAGAATGATAGGCCACAGGGTATTGCGTGGGGAACGAGTTGATGGAGACTGGCGTGGTGAGATAGTCGAAGGGTCGCGCCGAGTCTGCGCGCGACAGGCTCTGTGAAGGATAGGCCACTGGGTCCATGTCGGGCAGAGGAGGTGGGCCAGCTGCACCAATGCCTGATATCATGTCGCCGAATGTTTCGGTAGCAAGCTGACGGAGCTGCACATTCTCCGTGGCGAGCTCGTCCTGTAGATGCGGGACGATCTCCTGAAGCACGCCAGGACAGCATTTCCATAGCTCGCGCAATAGCCGGTGTGCTTTATGTGCCTCATTGATATCGTCCTCTGAGGGGCCGCGACGAAGGTCGTCGGCGCCTTGGTCCTTGGAGTGGGGCTTGTATGTGCTCCCCGAGTTGGTGAAGTCGACAATGACTGAGCTGAAATAGTTGCCGATGAGGCGAGCCATCTTCTCTGGGAAAGCGTTGCAGACATTCTTAGCCATGTTGTAGGCGGGCGGTGCCTCTTTGCGCCGCAGCGTTGATTGCTTGGCGTCGATGTGCAGGCTCTTGTTGGCCCTGGCTGAGGCGGCGAGGGTGAAGGGATCGGCCCAGAGAAACTGGGCGACGACAACGTCGACCACGTCGTGCGTGACTGCCGGGGCCTCGTCTATGATGGTGGAGAGGATCTCGGTCATGTTGTGCTCGACGTTCTTGCTCAGCTCTTGGCCGCTGGACGAGGCAGACAGGACGTCGAAGCAGGTGGTGAAGAGGGCGGCGGTGAGGTGATGGGAGCCCGGGATCTCGTTGATGAGGAGGATGCTCTTCCATTCGGCGAGCGAGCGGAGGATGTACATGTGCTGGCTGTTGTAGGGGTGCGCGGGCTCGGCGAGGAGCGGCAGCAGCTTGAGGATGATGACGGAGAAGATGTCCTTGAGCTTCGAGGCCGGGTAGGGCGCATCGGGCGCAAACAGCTTCAGCATGTCGACGATGCAGCACAGGGTCCACGCGCGGACGCCGTTGTCCTTGTGCTGCACGAGACTGTGGTGGGCCAGCGACTCGGCGACGGGCATGAGCGAGTCGCGGTGTGCCTCTTCCTGGTCTATGGTGCGCAGTTCGTCGAGCAGCGCCTTGAGTCGCGTCAACAGGTCGTTGACGCCAATCTGTTTGCCGGGCCGGCCAACAAGCGGTTGCTTGAACGTGAGCTTCTTCAGGCCCTCGCGTGCCTCGTCGCCGCGTTCCAGCTCCAGCTCTTGCTCCTGCTCCTGCTCCTGCTCCTGCTC
>Ga0265798_10008258_pt1 | contig 13298 bp, 11 predicted proteins | sample P3T30metagenome_FD_192430 | JGI IMG/M metagenome (GOLD analysis project Ga0265798, IMG submission 192430) | Plant litter microbial communities from East Loma Ridge, Irvine, California - P3 T30 | ecosystem: Environmental > Terrestrial > Plant litter > Unclassified | place: USA: California...
CCCTATGATTATGAAGCGTACAGAATACCACAATTAATCCACCTGCGAATGTGCACACGGAGGGCGAAACGGAAAGTTACAGTCAGATGGTTTGGGCGAATGGGTGTGCCAAGCATCGTGAGGTCTTCTCTAGTCGTGTCAGCTATGGTGTGACTGCGGTCAAATCACCGATGCTTCACTCCACGTAATGTGCAACGCCTATTACACACAATGGCGACATGACATGCGCAAATAGCATCACCCCAGCTGCAGCGATCGCGAGCACTGCAGGTACCTGATCACAGGGCCAGCCACAACAGGGGGCCACGTACCTGTTCGTCACCGCAGACCGCAAGCACAGAGCCGCCCACGCCTAGACTTCACGATGCTCGACGTCATGCACGACGGTGCGTACGGAGGCTCGGACGGCCACCGGAACGTGCGCGGTCAGCTGGCTGAGCGAAAAACTGAGCGGCCGAAGGTGTAATTGCTTTTTTGGAAGACGCCACCAACGACGAAGCTCACTGTGCCTTGCAGAAGGATGGATACCGATGCATGCAATGGGTATCAAAACAGCAACACCAGCATCGAGCAGGCAGCGTCAGAATCTGCAGCGTCTCCATCTCGGTTCTCCTCTGATCCAGGCACCCGATGACAAGCGCAGAGCGTATGCGGCGTATGCATGACGCGAGCCAGACATGAGACGCAGCACCGCGAAAAAATCTCTTCCCGCCTCCACACTCTCCGGCGGGAAGCGTGCGCTGGCCGTCGCGGAAGCTGGCACAAGGCCCCAGTTTGCGCATGGCGTCTTCTGCGTCAAATTTTCAGTCAGACACCTCACAGGCGGCGCTTCGGCCATGTGCGCTGCGGTTGCTGCGGAGCCAAGCTCCGGGCTTTCGATAGCGTCATGGGCTCGATCGCTTCGCTCCTTGTTCTCCGCTGCACCTGACCATTTCCCCTGGCAATCTCTTACCCCCGAGAAACTCGCTCCAGCCAATCACCGCGTTTTGAGGGGGTAATGGTAAACTATTCATGGTGCTGAGAAATTTCCTACACTGGCCTTGTTAGGGGACGCATGATCCATTGACTGCCGTTAACTGCAAAGTGTCGCTCAGACTTCCAAGGCTTCTGAGCTGGCCTCGTGCGCGTCTGGTTCGTTTCGTGGCGCCGAAAAAAAGCTTGCGCGTGAGAGGTTTTCTTGCCTTGCATTCCAGTAGTAAGAGGGGATCGTGATCAGTGCGACGCTGTTTGTTATATAAACCCTTCTACCCCAGTAGGTCTTGTTGAGTACCAACGATCATCAACCACTACAGATCTTCCCGGAGCTACCTCTTACTATCAACGCTACCCCAGATTCATATCGACGACAGTCGCCACTTGACTTGCTCCCAACAACCAACAACCTCACTACCAAACAATCAAAATGGTCAGCTTCCACATCAACGAGCCTCACCCATCCGCCGGTGCCTACATGTACTCTGGCCGCGGCGGCGCCGGCAATGCCATGCGCATCAAGCCCACTGAGGTCACCCCCGGCCCCACAGCCTCAGGTCCAGCTTCGCGCACCAAGCTGCCTCCCCCACCCAGCAACGCCTTCTACGCCACCGGCCGTGGCGGTGCTGGCAACATGAAGAAGTCTGAGCGCGCCATCTTCAGCTTCGACGAGGAACTCCAACAGCAAGAACGCCTCCGCACTCAACAAGCACCCGTCTACCACATCGGCCGCGGCGGTGCCGGCAACCTCGTCGACGAGATGAAGCCCCGATCCCAACGCCAGAACTCAGCCTCCTCCACTTCCAGCTCCTCGAGCGTAGAGAGCGAGAAGGACGGCGTCCGCCGCAGCATGGAGTCCGCATGGCAGCGCCTGAGCAGGCAATTCTCTCACCAATAAGAGAGTCACTGCCGCCTCATCTTGCGCCCAACCTTCACTTCTTGCATACCCATCTTCAACATGAGAGCTGGTTCTGAATCTCTCATCATCTCAGCATTTCCATCAGCACGGCGTTTCCCACGGAGGTCTACCATCTCCCATTGTACAATCACCAACAACAAAAGTCCCTTTTTTTTACGACATCACTTTTCTCCCTTCATAACGACATATGCACACAACCATCGAGGAGCCAGGCGCCTACCTCCGGTCATCAACACACATAAAAGTAACACCTTGATACCCGGAAACTACGTCCTGCTCTTACGAGAGAGGGCCCACTATTCTCTGAACATTTTTTTTATCATCATTTGCGGAAAGGGGAGGAAGTTTATACCCCCAGGCCAGTGAGAAGCTGGTGAGGACAAGGACGGGCTCGTCTTTGCCTCTGTTCATAGTTTTAATTTGAATGATCTCCATCTTCATACTTTTGTGCCAGCTTTCCACTCTGTGACTGTTCCATGTTACCATCCTATGTAAAGTTATGGACGCAAGGCATATACTTTGGAGTGACGCAACGTCATGAACACTTGGCAACGTCTTCCCAGTAACGCACATCCATCCATCCATTCCCTTAGAGTTTCCCTGCTCGGTACTTCATAACTGTGCAAAAATTGTCCGTCATTCTCACAGTAAAATTTCTACCCTTTCCGCCCTGCAACCCACGACTCAGTACAGCACCGCCGCGTCTCGACTAAGCCAGCCCAGCCACCAGCACCAGCACCAGCACCATCACCACCGCCCACCGTAAACACGCCAAGCCACCCACCGGATATAACCCGTTTCGCGGAGTCAACTCCGCCAAGTGTCCTCTTGTGGCGTGTAGATCTAGATCGGCCGGCCCAGCAAGCTTGCATACGAAGTACGTGCATACGCGAGCGTAGATCAGAGTCTGCGAGTAGGTGTTCTCACCGGAAACGATTTGAGGGAGACGGGACGGAGAAAAATTACCCATGTGGGGATCGTGAGGTTGGGCGGGATGGTGTAGTGGAGTGGAGTGGAGTGACACCGGTTGGAGGGGCGATCTAGTAGGAGTAGATATCCTTGGTGGTGGTTTTGTGGGCGGGTGGGAGTGTTGACGTTAGGTGGGATTACTGCGTGTACCACATGTAAGGGGAATTTTGGACGGGCCTGCGGACTACATTATAATGAGTGTATGCAAAGTAGGTAATCTAAGAGCGTTACGATGGGTACATAAGCCAGTGGGTATCTCCGAAAAGGTGTCAAAGTCTGGTGTAGCCCTTTACTAGTATCAAAAAGGTCGCAAAATAAGAGACCTGAGAGCAACGTAGGCTTCATTGTATTTACCTTTTCCCATTTAAATAAGGTGCGTGGGTTCGTCAGGTAGTAAGATTAGCCTAGGGGTGAATCTCCTGGGTTTCCGTGAGTAGAGAAGGTCTACATACAACAGTGTCAAAACATCGATACCAAACGGACGACCGACTTTACGACAGACGATACGCGTGCATTCACATGGATTGCACGGAGATTGGGAAGAACAAAATGCCAATTTATGATATCTCTACACACTGGGAAACCTCCCAAAGAGCGCCGTATTATGAGTAGTAATTCTTTTAGTTGGCCCTTTCAAGACAGGGCTATGCAATGATCCCATGATGACTGATGTGAAGAGAGCGAATACCAAAAAAAGAGAACCGCGAGCCAAGAACTACCAATACACGTTCTCGAAGCGCTTCAGGACCCCAAATTCCGTCGCGACCCCGGAATAGCCTGTCAACGAATGCTTTGTTCCTTCAGCGCCTGGGTTGCGCTTTGCTAGCCGTGCTGATCAACAGCTTGAAGCCGTTCTTGAGCGCCAGCATATCGGGGTAGACGTTCTTGTGGAGTTCGAATGCGTTGGGGACGACCTTGATGCCCCAGGCTCCCTTGGGTCCTCGCGCGCTCATCTGGAAGCAGATCCAGAAGTGGCCGGGGTACTTGGGCATGCTGCAGAAGGCGTACATGGAGCGTGAAGGGTTGGCTTCGCAGTAGTTCTCTAGCCATTTCTCTGCGAGGGGTTAGCTTGTGTTTTATGATCAAAAAGTGAATGGTGCGATAAACTTACCAGTATCTTCTCGTGTACCAGGTTGGAATCGCTCGTCTCGTGTAATCTCTGTGACCTTGCGCGCCATTGCCTCGACGTGGTTGACGATCAACTCGTCGAGATCGGAGTATGTGTGCTTTCCAATCTTGAGCTGCTTTCCGAGCGAAAATTGGTTTGCCTTGTTCATCTCGAGAACGTCGAGATGTTGGTAGGCGTTGTTGGATACTTTCCATGTGACGACTAGATGGTCGAAACCCTTCGAGGATGGACGAATGACCAAGTCACCGGTCTCCTTACCACCGAGGTACTCTTCGGCTTGCATGGTGTTGAACGCGAAGAAGAGAGGGTGGTTGACGACACGGTTGGGCCGACCAGAGGCAACTTCCTTCTCCTTCTCGGCAGCCTTCTTGTCCTGAGCTTCTTGTGCGTCATCCCACTCACCCGCTGCGCGATTATAGGGCTTCTTCTCTGGCGCTCGAATGAGATCATCTCGAAGCGACAGTTGTGCGGTGAGAGCCTTGCGGTTGAGGTAAACGATACGGGCGCGCACAATCTGATGGCTCTGGTAGACGTGGCGAGGTTCTTGACCGCCACTACCAACACCCTCTGGGAACTCGGATTCAGAGACGCCACCTTCAATGCCACATTCCAGCTTGACCTCGATGTGATCTGGGAATGTTCGCCTGATAGTAACGGGTACGACCATACCCTCATAGAGAGTCTCCTCCGTCTCACCAGTCAACATTGTGAACAGCTCAGCACCAGACAACAGTGCAAAGATCTGTCGGATCTCCTCGTAAGGGTTGTCGAGCTCAGCGCGAATAGTCTCGAGTGTTGCGCGCTTGCGCTGGCCGAAGTTCCGCTCAATCTCCGCCGCATAGTCTTCCAGTGCTAGGTCGTTGACCAGATCTGTGGTCTCTTCCCGCACCATTTTCCTAACAACGGCGCTGGGTCCACCTTCGTCAGTCTCGGCCTTAACATCCTCTTCGTCCATGTTAAGGGCGTCAGCGACCATCTTCCTGGCAAGATCGTAGTCTTCTGGATGTACACGGGTGTAGTCCAAGTAGTCGGAGGACTCTTCTGTTGAATCGTAGGGGATATAGAGGAAACTGGCGCAATTCTGGAAGACTTTGGGACCCATGGCTGCCTTGAGGTCCCTAGACTCAGACACACCAAGGAGATCGAACCGTGACAGAATCTCATCGCTGTTGGCCTGAATGGCCTTGATCAAGCGATCGGCCTTACGAGGACCCAGACCACACACGTAAGGAATCAACTTTGAGAGGTATTTGTCGTCGTACGTCTCCGGTAGGTCGATACCCACGAGGTTGACCATGTCTACCATCGCGGTCTCTAGGCGGTCCAGGAGCTTCTCTTGTGGTATCAAGGTTTGGTTGGGGATGAAGGGTATCGAAACGATATCTTTGCCGAGTGATGCGTATTCCGCCAATGGATTTTGCAGGTACCGTCCGAGAGCAACACAGTACCTCGTTAGCGCGGGATACTTGGGGAACTCGGCGATAGCCCGACCACTCGTATGATAGAGACGAGCGACCTCATCGTTGACCAAGATCACCTCCAGTGGCTCGTTCCTCTCTTCACCGGTGTCCTCGTCTTCGTAGGCTGGGCCAGTAAGGCCTCGCTGGCCAATGATTTCCTGAAGATCCTTGTACAGTTTGCGTGTCTCGACCGAGAAGCCAGAGACACCGATCACGTCTGGTCGGCGGCGCTGAATCACGTCGACAAACTTGTCGATGTCCTGGCCTTCAGGAATACCGCGCTCCGCATTTCCAAGGCGCATCTCTACCAAACGGCCGTGCTCAAGTACCCGCCCATCGTTCTCGACGTAGGCCCACATGATCGCGTCTCCACGCTGGCCTTTACCGTTGGTCAGGCAGAGAACGTTGGGTACAGATCCGAGAGGTGCACTCTTCAGCTTGTAGGGCGCTTGATCAAGCTTGTTGTAGTAGTTCTCTCTTGCTGATGCGGCGAGTTCATCCTCACATCGAGCACGCAGAGTTTCTTTGACACCGTTGGCGATGACAACCTGTAGCTTGTCTAGCGCCGCGCCGAGCAGTTCCTTACGAAGGGCGTTCCAAGTGTCAGAGACTTCACTGACACCTTCGGAGATGATCTTTTCTTCAAGCTTTATCTTGAAGTTCCTGTAGTTGCCCATGGAGATTCGGACCTGTACAAGACCTTCCGCCTCGGCCTTCAACATCTTCAAAAAGAGATCCGGTCGACCTTGAAGATCCGAAAATGTGACCCCACGTAGGTACTTGAATTCGTAGTAGGGGTGGTCCTCTGTAATCTTTCGCATGCCCTTGTCAGTGCGAATGCAGTCGATCTGGGCGTTCTGGTAGAAGCTACCACGCAAGTATCGACGGAGGCGTGAGCACATTTGCAAATCCTGAACATACAAGAGCTTCGTAGACCTGAGAAGAGTGGCGCCAGTCTCTGGAGCGTCAGCCATCTGGTCGGCGAGCTCTTCAACCTTGTATGGCGGGTCCTCAATTGTATGCGCGCCTCGATTTGACCCATCAATCTTCTTTGCAAAGTCCTCAGGTGTGATGCCGATCGCTTTGACGAGTTGATTGGCTTTACCGCCCCTCAACTTATCGAAGAAGCTGCGCGCGTTGTTGGCACGCTTCTGTGTTCCGTTCACTTCTTGTCGGACCTCGTTGATCTCTTGCGAATACTTGTAGTGTAGGTAATCTTGAAGTTCCTGGATTTCTTCGATAGTAATGGCCTTGGCTGCCAACTCCTCGATCTCAGGATCAGTGATGTCGGAGTATACACTCTTCAAGTTCTCGTAGTTTTGCTTGAGGGCGTCGCGCTTCTCTGCAAAGGCCCTGAACTTGAGGTCGAATTCGAATACTTCCCACAGATCGGCCTGGTTCAGCAAGCGCTCTGGTCGTGCATCCATGGGCGGCGGGTTGTCGATGTCGTCGTAATCGTCGTTATCGCTTGGGGCGTGGATAAGGTAGTCTTTGCGGTGGTTGAAGATGAAGGGCACTTCGTAATCTTCGAGATTGATAAACTCCAGGACCTTGCGCACAGCCTTCTCGAAAGGTTGCAGGAAGTAGCGGGGGAGGCCCTTCTTTGGCCACAGCATATTGCTGATCCAGGTGGCCTCTTCTGTCAAGCGTGCTTGCATGTCTTCTGGGGTGAGCTCGATCTCCTTGAAGGATCTCCGGGCTAGCTGCAGTCGCTCGGGAATGTCGGTCTCGCGGATGACGTTGTCCTCATCCGTAAGCATGCGCTCCTGGAGTTGCGATGGCTCGAAGACGTCCTTGAGCTGAAGCTCGCGGCCTTCGCCGGCTTGCTCGTCCTCTTCCGCCTCTTGCATTTCCAGCGCCCAGTCATAGTCTGTGCCATCACCAAAGGCAGCCCTGTAGTCTTCTTCCGCTCCCTCGTCCAGACCTGCAGCTTGCAGTCCCTTTGTGATCAAGTTTATGCCTGGTTGTGTGACGTCCCGGTCGTCTTCGATCTCGTCTTCGAACTTGTCGTCCTCGATGAAGTCGTCGAATTCGTCGCCTAGGCGCCCGCGCGGCTCGTCGTAGTCTTCGTTTACTTCGTCGTCGGAGAAGATGTCGTCCACGCCGCGGGACTTGACGCGCTCCTTGTGGCCACGCTTCAGGCGCTTGAACCTCGACTTCCCCTATGTTAGCGGTGTCCACGTTTCCGCACGGTAAGCCTTACCTGTTCTTCTGCCGGGCGCTCAACTTCGACACCGATCAGGTCCAGATCCTCGTCATCTAGGGCCTCTTCCTCGTGACGATCCTTCTTCCTCTTCCTGCGCCGACGTTTGCGCTCCGCGATCTCGTCTTCTTCGTCCTCGTCTGCGATGAAGCCTTCGCCTTCCTATATGTCCGTTAGCTTCTGCAGATGCTCCAGCCAGTGTGGTCAAGCTTACCTGTCGCAGCCTGTCTTCGTCGTCGTCATCTTCCTCCTCGCTCGAATCGTCGATGCCATTTGTGCCATTTGTCTTCTTCGGCCTGGGTTCAACGGCGTCGCCAGCCTCGCCATCAAAATCCTCGTCCTCCTCCTCGTCGCTGCCCACGTCGGCGATTGTGTCGAAGAATTCCGCCATGGTGATTCAAACAAGGACAACGCGTGGACTGATGGTTCTGGCGAAGGAGCGCGATGGGCGATTTCGGCGAGCTCTTTGCGGCAGAGAGATTATCGTACTGCGGCGATTCAGCGGGAGGGAGATTCGGGCGCAATGGAGGTAAAGGAGAGAAGGAGGGCAGAAGTAGGCTCTCAAAGGTTCGCGCAGCCATCGGCCGCGTTAACTTTCGGCCGCACTGACGCTCGTCACGTGACAGCCTGATACGCGCTAGGCGGATACCATCAACAAAAGTCGACCATACCCGACTCGGAACAGCATGCTACAGCTACGGGCATCAAACACGTGGGCTTCCCTAGCCTCGTTCTCTACATGTATCTAGTCATGTACTGAGGACATGTTTGAGGAGGATTAAGCTTAGATATACTAAGGATGCAGCGACGACTCAAGCTCCAATGCACAGATTAATCATCACCACCAGACTTGCAAGAAAACATCTCCAATACAACGGTCACGCCACGCGGTTCTTTGAAATGCATTTCGTGGAAGTGATTTGCATATCAAACGGTCGACGTTGGATTGGTCTGTACGCCAGGCACATGGCCGCATTCGAGATACGCGCTTTGAAGTTCTGCGCTAGAAGCAGGTGAAGCATGGCGACGAGGAACCATGCGACTCTGAAACCTCCTGAACAAGGCATCGTATAGTGTATACATACTGATCAAAGACTCATCCCTTGGAGAACTTGAGTATTTGACAGCTCTCTTTCTCTCGAAGACAGAGCTACCTTGCTGCCCATTTGCATCCTCTGCAGCCTCGCAGACTCAGTTACAGACGTTGGACGCTACCGCAACCCCACCAGCGCGCCCCACTCGCGCTGGATACTGACACGACCACGACCTCTCCTGAGCCGGTTTGCTGTCAACAACGCCCGAGACACTGCCCTCCATTCACTGCCATCGCCATTCCAATCGGTCCCTGCATTCGCCCACCTGCACATTTTAAAGTCAGGCGCCCGGAAACGGACAAACCAATAGACGCTGTCCTCCTTTGGGCTATTTCCGTCATTGGCGTACCATCGTCGACCCAGCGTCGGGCGGCAAACTCGAAACCACAGCCAGCACCTGGCCTCCTACACACTTGGGCTCTGTATCCTTCGCAGAGTAGCCATTGCCTCACAGTCGCTGCACCCGTCCACCCTCACCCACACGACAGCAGCGCCCGGCGCAAACCTTCAAGATGGCCGAGTCGTCCTTCAAGCAGAAGACGATGAAGAGGAAGAACGTCAAGGGTCTCGCCCTCAGCGCTCCTGCCCCCAAACCCGCACCTTCCGCCGGGGACGCCCAAATACCCGGCGCCCGAGCCAACGACGAGAAGCAGGATACCCTGGAGATTGGTGTTGAGTTCCAGCTGGACCTAAAGGCCGAGGACCTGATAGTGCTGCGCGAATTGGGTCACGGCAATGGAGGAACAGTCAGCAAGGTGCAGCATGCTGCCACCAAGGTCATCATGGCGCGGAAGGTGAGTGGCAGGCCAGGACGTGTACGGCACGAGGAGACTGACAAGGGCAGGTCATCCACGTCGAGGCCAAGAACGAAGTCCGGAAACGCATCGTGCGAGAACTCCGAATCATGCACGACTGCAACTCACCCTACATTGTCGACTTCTATGGCGCCTTCCAAAATCCTTCCGGCGATGTCATCATGTGCATGGAGTACATGGACGTGGGGTAGGTGCAAGCTGCTTCATGCTGCACGATGTGGGTTGCTAACTTGCATGCCAGGTCGCTTGACTGGGTCTCACGATCATTCGGACCCGTCCGCGTCGACGTTCTCGGAAAGATTTCAGAAGCCGTGCTCGGCGGCCTCGCCTACCTTTACAGCGCCCACCGTATCATGCATCGCGACCTCAAACCCTCCAACATCCTCGTAAACTCAAAAGGAAACATCAAGCTATGTGACTTTGGTGTCTCAAGTGAGCTCGAGGGGTCCATTGCCGAGACTTTCGTAGGAACAGGCACATACATGGCGCCGGAGCGGATACAAGGTTCTCCCTACACGGTCAAGTCGGATGTATGGAGTGTTGGTCTGACGCTCATGGAGCTGGCCATTGGCAAATTTCCATTCTCTGGAAGCGCTGATGATGACGAAGCTGGAGGCCCTCAAGGTATCTTGGATCTCTTGCAGCAAATCGTGTTGGAACCTTCACCCAAGCTACCAAAGAGCGATGCCTTCCCATCCATTCTGGAGGACATGATTGCGAAGTGTTTGATGAAGGATCCAGCAGAGAGACCAACTCCCAAGGAGCTATACGTAAGTTGTCCCAGGTGAATCCAGGTCTGGAGTGTACTGACAATAGCAGGATCACGATGCCTTCCTCCAAGCCGCAAAGCGCACTCCTGTCAACCTCGAAGCATGGGCCATATCTATGATCGAGCACAACAAGCGCAAATCCCATCTCGCACCAACCGCTCCTGCAGCGGACATCAAAGAGAAGCTCCGCGAGCGATCCCCTCCCCACAAGCGTGAATCAAGCGACCCCAGGCAAAGAGTAGCCAATGGCGACCCCGAACCAGCACCACGACGACCTTCATACCCCACACGGACATCGAGCAGTTCCAATGTCATGAACCTACCTATGCGACCTGCGCCATCTGTAGACGGTCCGGGTAGCAGACCGGGTAGTCGGGGTCCATCAGCCAACGGCTTACCACCTCAGCCAAGGAGGTGGAACAGCGAAGTACAATAGTGGGACAAGACGCGTTTTCTATTAGATAGCGGATCTAGGCAAGTATATAGAGGTTATGGGGGATTCTGTAAGGTCCCTGCTGGATGTCGGGACCATCTTCACCAAATGTAAGGTCGGAGGTTTTCGCCTTGAAGGCTTGTTGTTGTTGACTTTCGACTAGCATCAAATACCAATTACTCATCTTTCGTATTTCGTACTTCGTACAATGCTGATGGTGACCCGTCTTGGGGTTTCGGACCATGATAAAAGCTGTTCTGCCGGTGGTATAGGCAGTAATTCGGCATCGCCAAACCTGCACCGTCTCATGCTGGATCAGCGTAGAGCATGCCACCTCTCAGCCTTTCATTCGTACATCCTTATCTTCCCCGCCTGAGGTATTTCTTGTCCCTGTCGAAGTACTTGAAGTGAGCGCTTGCTCGCGGCATCACAAGACTAGAAGTACATCCAAGCTCTCGGCTACGGAAAGCTAAACACCCCATGCAGGGAGGAGTTGGACGAGGCTGAGGAGTTCTATTTCATCTTACGGCCGTTAACAACAGGGTACTGGATTCAGAATAGATGCGATGGCAATGTAGGCCTCAGGACTATCCGCTTTCTTATACGCATTCTTGCTTGCAGGCACACATTTGATTGTTTCCTTGGACGGGGTGAAAGTTGTATTAGCCGGATAAATTGAACACTCAGTTCGCACCTATCCTTTGCAACAATCTCGCAATACATCGAAGTTCAAAAGCGTAGAATTGTAGACAGTTATCCGTTCTACAATGAGATCTTTCTAGGACTCTTGATGGACACCTCAATTGTGTACACAGTGCAGATCTCCTTAACCGACATCGATCGATCTCCAACATATCAAAGAAGTCACGCGGGTTAATAGATCTATCACCCGAGTGCGTATCGTTCATCACGAAAGTTAATGTTCGAAAGAGGGAAGGTCAAATCGGGGCTCCGAGGTGGTAAGCCGGGAACTAAGACGGGCACTACGCGTTCCCCGCGACTACGAGTAGTATATACCATCTTCAGCTGCGATACTTTCTATCGCAATGAAAGCCCCGAGCAGAATTACCATCGAAGACTAAAATTGAGCTGTCCGGCTTCGCACAGACCTTGCGATGACAGACACAAGCGATCGCTCCGCGCCTGGCTTTCCGTTATCGTCGTTGTTGCCGAGCGGGGCGCATCCGATAGCAGCAAGCGTATTGCTTGTCTTGATTGTGAGTCCCCCAGCTTCAGGGTTGTTCCTTTCCAGCACTGACCATACAAAGTCCGCGTTTGTGTACGGCTTCTACAACGCGTTCCTCCATCCGCTCCGCCACTACCCCGGTCCTCTGCTCTGGCGAGCATTCCGCATCCCGCATGTCGTCTCCACACACCGTGGCGAGATTCACAAACGACTCACTGAGTTCCATACCAAATATGGACCTGTGGTGCGTGTGGCTCCCAGCGAGCTCTCGTATGCCAGCAGCCGTGCGTTGAAAGAAATCTACGTCACCCGGCCTGGCCATCTACCATTTGAGCGCAACCGCACTTCATTTAAGAAGCAGGCCCCGACGGATCCAAACTCCATTGTTAACTGGCATGAAGGTGACCACGCGAGATACAAACGGGCCTTCGCGAATGGTTTCTCAGAGAAGATCCTTAAGGAACAGGCACCGATCATTGAGAGCTACGTTGACCTCTTCATGACACAGCTCAAGAAAAGAAAGACGATCGATCTAGAAAAATGGCTGAACTATCTAACCTTTGACATTTCCGGCGACTTTACATACGGCGAGTCCTGGAACTGTGTTGCGAACGGCAAAGCGCATGCGTGGGTCGACATTTCCCAAGACTTCGGCAAAGGGCTTGCGTTGATCCAATCGACCAATATGTATCCGCCGATTGACAAGCTGCTCCGCTACATCATCCCGAAGCGCATCTTGCAAAGAAGCATGGAGCACCGGAAGATGAGCTTTGAACAAGCTCGGAAGAGGATAGCGATGGATACGGAGCGTCCGGATTGGGTGACGCCGACCAAGAAGTACAGCGACCTCAAAGACCCATTTACAGGCCCCGAGTGGGGGATCAACCTGCTCGTACTAGCCTTCGCCGGGAGTGAGACTTCAGCTAGTGCCTTGACCGCTATCATCAGATCCTTGGTACAGCACAAGGGTGTTCTGCACCGACTCACCGCGGAGATCAGGGAGGCTTTCAAGAAAGAAAGCGATATCACCGTGGCAACCACAGGAAACCTGACCTACCTCAACGCAGTCATTTCAGAAGGCATGCGCCTCAACCCACCCGTCGTAATCGGAGTCCCCCGTATCGCACCTGCAGGCGGCGACATGGTGTGCGATAAATGGGTTCCTGAAGGAGTAAGCTCCTCATACGCCCCTCCAAATACTGCTTCTTGACTAACGTCCCCTCAACAGACCTACGTAGCCTTCAACCAATTCTCCGCCTACCGCCAATCCTACAACTTCCGCAACCCAAACTCCTTCATGCCAGAAAGGTTTCTGGACCCAAAGTCGTATCACGAAGATGACATGGAC
>Ga0265798_10008259_pt1 | contig 13298 bp, 8 predicted proteins | sample P3T30metagenome_FD_192430 | JGI IMG/M metagenome (GOLD analysis project Ga0265798, IMG submission 192430) | Plant litter microbial communities from East Loma Ridge, Irvine, California - P3 T30 | ecosystem: Environmental > Terrestrial > Plant litter > Unclassified | place: USA: California...
GAAGAAGAAGCGAGTTCTTTGTCGCTGTGGTTGTCCCAGTCGGAGCGGTTGTGGGTTGTTTGGGGGAGGATGTAGTTGGCGAATACGTCTTTGTGTCGAAGGAAGGGGTTGGAAGATGTCTGTGATGATTGCGTTAGTTCAGCACACACAATGCGTAGCTGCATGATCGCAGAATGGTATTTGGGACGACTTACATTTCCAGCATCAGAGAGCCACTTCTGCTCAAACTCCCATAGACTTCTTATAGCATCCGTGCTGAGGTGGTGATATGATACCGTTGGCGTACACCACTGACGCCTCTCGCCGTTGTCGACGCGATCGTAGTTCATACGGCCGACCTCGTCTCCCTGCCAGATCGGCCATGCCGCAGTGAGTGGCACCCCAGCGTCTCTAAAAGCTTTCCCAAGCACGCAATCGCCCGCCCAGTGGTTCGCCGTCAGGACCTCCCAATCGAATTGGTGCGCCACGTATTCCGCCACCACAATCTCGAGAGCAGGCCGAGAAACCAGAAACCCCGTGCCGCCGTGCGCGAACTCCACATCTCCGATCACAGACGGAGCCCCGATGTAGTACGGTTTTGCCGGATCCAGCGCGGCGGCGTAGGCGAGTAGAGACGCCCAGGAGATGTAAGTGTCAGCCTCGACAAAGACGTACCATTGCTTGCCGGGGTGCGAGTCCAGCGTCTCGCGCATCATCGGGAGGAACTTGTACTTGTCCAGGTTCCAGCCGGGGACTGTGGGTTTGCCGCTGGTGCCCTCGGGGCGGACGGAGGGCCCGCTGAGCTCCGAGGGGGCGAGAGCTGTGCGGCCTTTGCGCTGCAGTCTGCGGTACAGGTCGAAGTCGTGGTGCGTGGCTTTGAGTTCGGGGAGGACGTCGTCCAGGACGTCCAGGACGGTTCGAGCCATGAACGTCTCGTCGAGGTCGGAGAAGATGAGGGTTTCTGGGTAGCATTTGAAGGTTGTCTGGAGGTGAATGGGAAGCTTGGCGGCTATTTCGCCGGCGCCGGTCTTTAGTACTACCAATGTCTCATTTGCCCCAGGCAGTTCGTGACATGGCAATGTTGGCGTAGAGTCTGCAGTGGAGGTCGGTATGCCAGGAATAAGTCGAGCTGCCCAAGGAGTAGACAGGTGAATCTGGGTTCCGAGGATGAGAGTAGTTAAGATTATCGCCGTTGCCGTGAAGACATATCTGCGATTCGATCTTGGGGAGAGCATGACGTGCCTCAATGGCGTCTCGAATGCTTGAATTCGTGTCAACAGAAAGGAAACGAAACAGTATCAGGCGTTGATGGCCAGTAGACGTGGCCGATGCGTCTTTGACAGGCGACGGGATAGACATCATCTCGAAAGTGATGCGGACGTTGCGGCGCATACAGCGCAAGGTATAATCAATGCACGCGAGCGGCGGGTCTGCACTAAAGATTAGCGACTCAATGGACGTTCAAATTCAATCAGCTTAAGCGCCGTCAAGAGTGGAGACTATATCGGCTAAGCGTGAACGCGTTTCGTTAGCGAAGCCGGGGGTTGGCTGCCTTTGCCGCTCATGTTGTCTGGATTCGTAGTATTGATGCCGATGATAGTAGATGTCGTGAGTTATGACTTTCCCGAACAAGTCCTTGGGCTTCTCTGACAGTCACATACCCACTCTCCACCTCAAATCATAATCCGCAAAACTTGCACTCCCTCCCAATCAACCAGAATCACTACCCTCCCCCCCTCCCTCCTCCAAACTCCCCACATCAAACACCCTCCCCACAATCTCGCCAAACACCTCCGGCCCCAAAACATCATTCTCCCTCCCCTTCCCCTTCCGACTAACCCTCCTCTCCCCACCCTGCCTCTGCACCCACCCGTCAAAGAACTCCTCATACCCCAGCACGACCTGGTCCCTAACAGCGAGCACCAGCGTCTCCAACGTCCTCACATCGTCCGGCAGGAAAGCCCGCAGCTGCCCGCGGAGAAGCGGCGCGTTCTTCTCCGCGAGCCCGCGCACGGTGCGGACGGCTTTGAGGGCGTCGAAGCGGTCGTCTTCGCTGACGTTGGGTTTGGTGCCGGCGGCGATGGTTTCCGGAGACAAGGGGGCGAGAATGTGGGCGGCGGAGGCGCTGACGAAGTCGTTTATGACGGAGCGCAGCTGGCCGTCGAGCGCGGCTTTGGCGTCGAGCATGTTCTCTACTACACGTGGGAGCAGGCCGCCACCGACTGCACCTGATACTAGGCGGTACCAGGATGCTGGGTTCCAGAGGGCGCCGCGGTCGCGGAGCTCGTAGAAGGTGTTCGTGACGGAGCTGAAGTCGAATTCGACCTCGGGCGGGATGAACTCGATGTCGAAAGCGACAATCTGTTGCTTAAGGTGGAGGAGGTGGGTCAGGAGGAAGAGCTGGCCGTTGGCGGGACTCGAAGTTTTGTTGGCGATGAGGTGGGAGGCTGAGACGAGGGAGAGGGTGGTGGAGTGGACGATGCGGTGGGCGAGGTCATCGAAGACGCTGCTGTGGACTAGACGGTAGATGCGACGTAGAAGCCAGAGGGCTTTTGGAAGCGTCGGGTACCAGTAGTCGGCATGCTTCGGGGTCGAGTGAGAAGCGAGAGCGGTAGAGAACACGCTTTCAGAGTCGGAGGTTTTTTCGTCGGCCTCGGGACTGGGCGACTTGAGAGTTTTGGTGGTTGACGTGCGACGACCGGAGAGCGCGGGTCCTTTTTTGCTTCCATTGCTGTTGCTGGCATTCGATTTGGGCCATTCAAGATCGGCGGGCTTTGCTTTGTAGCTCTCAATACCATCTCTCAGTACGCCCAGTGCGAGGAACACGAGCCTCGTTTGTGCGTCTTCCAACGCAGGCTGCACCAAGGTTGCAAAGTCTAACTTCCTCACTGTACTATACCTGCCGTTGGCGATGGGACTCATAGGACCACTGTCTGCGTCAGACTCGTCATCATCGGAGTCTGCGTCAGAATCCATGTAGCGCGCTTGGATGGTCGCACACAGCTCGCAAAGCTTCTCCAATTTTGTTTCGTGGATCGTGCGAGGGCGCAGGTAATCGTACATGGGCTCCATCAGACCTTCGAGGAAGTCATACAGAGCACCATCACTTTCAAACCATTCGAACCACAGCTCATGCTCGTCCAGGCAGATACCACGCATGAAGCTGATGGCAGTCTTGGCAAAAGCCAGAACGTCACTTTGGTCAGGGGTCGAAGCGATCTCAGCCATTTTTCTACTGACCAGAGGGAGTATGAGGCGTCCGCGGGTTGTGGAGTATGATTGGTAGAGCTCACGCATAAGACTTGCATACTCTGGCTCGCGGTCGGCGTCAACATCGTCTGGTGTGGGAACTGCTCGCTTTTGTATCTCGACACCGAGAGCCTTGAGCTCAGGAGCTGGGACTCTGAACTTGGCATACAACAAAGCGGAGTGGGTTGTCTCCTTAAGATGGCCGACCTGTATCCGTTGGGCAATGTCGTTTGCTATGTCTCCCAGTGCTCGAGTGATGTGATGTCGAATCAGAGTGAGGCCTCGTGTCAAGAGAAGTCTATACTTGGCACGGTAAGTTGCACTTTCGAGCTGCTTTGGGTGTCCTTCCATGTAAACCAGACAGCTGTCCAGACTTGACAACATCTCTGGGAAGTCGTTGCCTTTGACCAGGTTCGCAGCACCCGGCGCGTTGAGTCGTCTGGTCATAGGCTCAAGGTAGGTGTAGTAGCGAGCGTTGTCCTCGATCGCATCGGCCAGACCGGTCAATCGTCGTCGTTCCACCACAAGGGATTCGCATTGTTGGCGGAAAGCTTCTGTCTGGGCTGCGACAGCATCGAAGGAAGCCGACAAGCTTGATAGCAACTCCAGAGTATCGTCGGTGGATGACAGTAGACCGCTCAGCTGTGACTCTGAAAGCAGTAGCTGTTCCGCATAGCTTTCATACTGGGCGTGGCTCTCGTCCAGCAATCGATCCTCCAATGCCGCCAACTCATGCTCAAAGTCCAGCTCCAGACCTGTCACAGCCTCGTCCAGACCCCTCCCGTCCAGACTCTTCTTTCTCTCCAAGCCATGCGAGCCATGTTGTTTCCCGGCGAGTCGCGTTGCAACGTGGTAGAAGTCGGAATAGCTCTGGGCTCTTCTCGCAACAGTAGCCTTGGGTGGTCCTGCGCGCCATGGGTCCTGGTCTTCGTTCGCCTCGGCTATGGGCTCTACAACGACATCAGCCTTGTTCTCGGCCTAGCAAACGACATCAGAACCAGACGGGGATTTCCTGTGCTCGCGTCAAGGTGGGCTTACTGGCTGTTGCAAGAGAGAGGAACGGCGTTTATGTTGCGGTTTCTCTTTGGGCGCAGGCTGTTGAGCGCGAGCCGTGGTGAACTCGTGAAACCAGGCGTCGTCCATTTTGTTTGCTCAGAGCATGTGAGGAGGCTGTCGTTTCAATGTTCACGATGTATCCCGCGATGTTGCGTGTTCGTGGGGAAGCTACGTTGCGTAGATTGTAGATCGCGGGCGTTGAACACAGCATGGCCGTTTCGGAGATGCCCTTATCAGATCGCCGAGGGTCTCGAAAGTCTTGAGTCTCGATCAAATGAACTCTTCGATGATGAACGAGCGAATCGAAGTGCCTTAACCAGTAGTCAAAGGTATACACTGGTCGAACGACCTTATGGTTTCTTCGATATTCAATCGGAACGCAATTGTGTAGGGAACCAATTGTCGATCGAACTAGAAGATACTAATTTATCTCCAATTTCGAGAGCGAGATCTCCATTGTATGATGACGTTAACGAGATGTTAATTGGCTCTGGACCTTTCCTCTGCGACCATACATGTGAATGGCATGTAAGCATACCGACAAAACATTGACTTCCATCCCGACAACTCAATCGCACCAACGAATAGAAGGTTGAGAGAATCATAGACACACTGTACGAAGACCGACACAACAATGCTTTCCCGTACGGCGCCTCGAGCTATCCCGCGATGCAGCAGAGCTTCCTCTTCCTCATCTTCCAATCAAGCCAACATCCTGGGCAAGAAGACTCCCTCTGCAAGAACAGCAACGGCCTCATACCAATCACGAGCATCGCAGAAGCAGCAGCACCTCTCACGATCATTAATCGCCATCGCCGGCGCAGGCGGTCTAGCAACTCTTTCGCAATTCTACATCAACGACGGCCAGTTCCTGCGGACCGCCCACGCCGAAGCACCACCACAAGAGGACTCGAACCCCATCGTATTCGAGCAATCACGGAAGAAGAAGGGTGTGAGCACTGAGGAAAACAGAGACCTGATCTCCAGCCAACACTTGCAGGTCAAGCGGTCATGGGAGAATCCTGGAGTGTATGCTTGGGGCAGCAACTCTGGCCGTGTCGTTGCGCCGGATAGCACAGAGAGTGTCATCAAGACTCCTCGCCGGATACCCTTCTTCGATGGCAAGCTACTCAGAGACATCCAGATGGACCGCAACTTTGCCGCTGCCATTGACGAGCATGGAAACTTGCTGCAATGGGGAACCGCCTATGCGCCAGACACAAAGGTCCCCGTCGAGACGCTCAAGGGCAAGAACCTCACTTCTCTCACCCTCTCCAAAGACCGCATCATCGCCCTGGCCAAGAACGGTTCCGTCTACAGTCTCCCCGTCTCCGCTGAAGACCAAGCAACCGGAGCCAAACCCAACGAAAGTTCTTGGATTCCCTTTGTCTCAACCTCCAGCCGTGTCGCATACCGTGACTTGACTCCCAAGGACCTCGCCCGTTCTGAGCGTGTCACATCCATCGCCGGTGGACTCGAACACTCTCTGCTCCTGACATCCGCAGGTCGTGTCTTCTCCGCCGCCACCGCCAGCGACTCCTACCCCTCTCGCGGCCAGCTCGGTGTACCAGGCCTGAGCTGGTTGACCCGCCCCACCGGCGACTTCGATCAACCCCACGAGATCACCACCCTCAAAGGCTTCTCCGTCGCCTCCATTGCCGCCGGCGACCGTCACTCCCTCGCCCTCGACTCCGAAGGCCGCCTCTTCACCTGGGGTGACAACACATCCGGCCAGCTAGGCTTCGACAGCGGCGCCGAAACCTCCGCCGTCGACGCCCCCTCCCTCGTCCCCATGCACAAACTCTACTCTGGCTCCTCGCAGACCCCGCGCATCACCTCCATCTCCGCCGGCGGCGCCAACAGCTTCTTCACCGTGGACGCCACCCGCGTCGCCAGCCCGGGCACCACAGACGCCGCCACCCTGCGCACCCTCGGCCGCGTCACCGCCGACACCTTCGCCCTCGGCAGCGGCATCACCGGCACTCTCGGCAACAACCGCTGGACGCACGTGCAAAGCTCGCCCACAAAGATCCCCTCCCTCTCCTCCCTCTTCGAATACGACGAAGAAACCTCCCGCACGGTCCCCATCCGCCTCGCAGCCCTGTCCGTCGGCACCACGCACGCCGCCGCCGTCATGCGCAACATCACCCAGACCTCCGTCGGCAACAGCTCCCAGCTCTCAACCTCCGACAGCACCAACTGGGGTGCTGACGTCGTCTTCTGGGGCGGCAACGAGCACTACCAGCTCGGCACGGGCAAGCGCAACAACGTGAGCGCGCCGCTGTACATCCAGCCGCTGGACGGCGCGGCGGAGCTGGCGCGCGCCAGGAAGAGCTCGGGCGCGAGGGAGGAGCATAGGTTCCACGTTACGCCGCGGGCGACGGCGCGGCTGGGCGACGGGCGGACGGTGAGCGTGGAGCAGAAGGTTGTGTGCGGGCGGGGGACGACTTGTGTTTACTCGAGTGTTTGAAAGAATGAAGAGATTGGAGATGATCTCGGTGTGAGTACTCTTTCTGGGAAGGGATTTAAAACATTGGGGTGTTTGGGTTGAGGTCAGGAATCTTTGATTCGGGGTTTGTTTCTTTGCTTTCTGGTCTGTTGTTTTGCTAGAAGAGACTGGGCTTGACCTCCATTTTTGTGGTTTTTCTTCCTCATTCTTTTCCCTCTCTCTCTCTCTCTCTCTCTCTCTCTCTTATCGCTGTGCTTTGCGAAAAGATGGCGATGGAATGTGTGTTACTAGATACTTGCCACAGGATTTACATGGGGTTTCTTCGTTCCGGAGAAGACATGAATTGGAGGCAGAAAGGAGCGCACTTCCCCTCTCCTCTCTCACATCTGTACTTACCGCACCTTCTCTCGAGGGGTTGTATATAGTCGAAACCCACACAAAAACCACAAATGTTCACAATCATTGAGAGCCCTTGATTATAGAAAGAAAAAGCATAAATTAGTATTCGATATTCCTACTGTAACAACACCCTACCGACTCCACCAATACCCACCCCCACCACCACCGCTCCCGCCCATCCGACTCCTCCCAGCAACCCTACCAGCAGAAGAAGAAGAAGACGAGGCCGCAGAATTCGAAGCAGACGGCGCGAACCCACCAACCCCGTCATCACCCTCGGCATCACCCCCCTCGCTCAGCAGCCGCCACAGCTCGCCGACCCCGACCCTGCGCGCGGGCAGCATCGAGTACTGCAGGCTGTAAAGGTTCTTCCTGTGGATCGGCGGCACGAACTGACCCGAGACGAGGCACAGGAAGACGCGGGGCGAGAGGTAGTGTTTGCGTAAGCGGTGGGTCAGGTGCGCGTACTGCGTGAACGTGTGGCTGAGCGGCAGGGGGATGGAGTGCAGGAGGATGTGGGAGACTGGGGCTGTGGGGCTGTTGTTGTTGTTGTTGTTGGCGTCTTGGGATCCGTTGCTTTCCTGGGCGGTGGCGCAGAGTTCGAAGCGGATGCCGCCGGGCAGGCGGCGGGAGTCTTTGATTCGCAGCATCAGGGCGAAGAGCGGGAAGTGGTTGAGGCAGGCGAGCCAGGTGTCTAGGGCTGCTTTCAGGGCTATGATTGCCATGCGGGCGCCGGCGAAGGTGGCGTAGAAGACTGCGACTGTGGGGAGGAGGAAGAAGAGGAGGGTGAAGAGGATTGTGCCGAGGAGGAGTTGGTCGAGATCGTAGTCGCACGAGTCGATGCGGCTGCGCAGGACGTTGCGCTTCTTGCCGCGGAAGAGGTGGAAGAGGGAGACGATGATGGTCAGCTGCCAGTTGTAGATGCGCGCCGAGGCGATGTAGAAGCTGTAGATGTGCATCGTGAGGAGGGAGACGAGGTCGGAGAACATTGAGATGGGGAGCGAGGCGCCGGCGAAGCTGCTCAGGCCGATGAAGCGTATGATGTGTGGTAGTGCGGGCTGCAGCTGGATCATGACGCTGGCCCAGTAGTCGATAACCCAGTGGAAGAGGTCGCCCAAGAACTTGGCAAGTTCGGTGTTGAGTTTGAGGCCGGCGGGTGAGCCCATCAGCCAGATGATCACACGTTGTAGGCCTTCGACTGCGTAGGCGTTTACGAGGTGGTCGACTTGCGCGCCCACATAGTCGGCGTTCTCGATAATGTACGACCCGAGAGCGATCCCAATGATAACGTCGTTAGCCACTAGCCAGAGACTGTTGAAGAAGCGTATATACTCGGGGTGGCTGTTTGTGATGCTGTCCCAGTCGCTTCGTCTGCGGTGTAATGTTACATATTGGGCCGGCCAGTAGCAGAACTGCTGCAAGCGAATGTCTATTTGCTGTGCAGTAGCAGAGATGTCTTTTAACGCCGCCGAGTCGGGTATCGGTCGCCAGTCGAGCAGTTGTATGATCGCTTCAGCTGCGACTCGTTGCACCATGAGCCATATGATGAACAGCTGCGAGGCAAAGGGCCAGATGTAGTGGACGAAGGCGGACTTGATCTGCATCATAACGAATTGCCTAAAGTTCGCAGCAGACTCGACCACTCTCTCACTAACGCTCAAGTGCCTCTTCACTCGGACACCAACCAGTCCGATGTTCTTCTGCATGAGGCTGTCGATCTCTGCGGAACAATTTATCTGGCTGATGATCGTGGGTAGTGCCAATTCTTTCTGTGTAGGCGGGTGTCGCACAACCGTGTGTAGTTTGAGCTTCTCGGCCAACTTCGCTCTCCGTTTGCGCTCGAGCTCCTCGTCTTGATCTATTCGATCAAAAGGCGGCACGCTACCGTATGCGCCACGCTTATCTCCGAGTGCCAGCGAGATGGGCGTTAGAGATAGATACTGCATATTCTTCGGGTCTGGGCGATCGAAAGCAACGATCTGAAGGGTATAACCGGCATCCAGCGGGCAGTCCACTTTGGGTATATTGCTCCTTCTGACGCTGTGGAGCGAGAGCATCTTTGGATCGAATCCGTTCTGCCTGGGCGGTCCGTTGAGTGTTCCCAGCACCTGCGGCATCTGTCCACCGCATCGTTCCAGGATGTTATCAATGGAGTGAGGGCTTCCGCGGAAAAGTGTGCGCATACGCAGCGCGTGCTCGACATTGCGAGTGTCGACGCCTTGTAGTACGCCGATTACCAGGACATCCAACTCCGAGTTCCTCCATCCCACCAGGACGCCGGGCAGTAGATGTTGTGGCGCATCAGAAGGCCAGAAGATGCGCATCAGCCCATGTTTGCGCGAGGTCATAATATCATTGCGACAAGTGTGTCGAAGCAAGCCTCTCTTTCGCGATTTTTAAAACGAGCCTCTTCTTCGTAGTTGTTCCCGCGCCGATATGCCACCCTCAGGCGCGCGCGATTCCTGCGAGTCGTCAGACTCCGTCCCGATAGAGGGAGTGTATGTGGAAGGTAGTGGACTGACCAGCTCGGATTCGTGCACGGCGATGCGCTGGATGGGGATGAGGAATAGCAGGAAGAGGATGGACAAGACGGCAAAGCCTTTGGCGGCGCGTGTCTGGGTGAGTCTCAGTTATCAGTGTATCTTCGAGTAGTATGGTTCTTGCGACATACAATAACGCCGTGATCCCAGGCGAAGATGGCAAGCTCGTACAGGCGAGTTACGAGGTCCCAGCGAGCAGTGATGTAGCCGGCGAAGAAGATACCAAAAGTGAGGATGGATACCGGGTGCATTTAGCAACTTCGCTCATGTCCCGCGGTGCGCGAAGTGTTTTGGAGGGTGTGTGTCCGGACCAAGGCCATTGGGTGGTGTTTGTACTGGTATCTGCTATTCGAGGGATTGGAGTTTGGAGGTTGAGGCTGGGACGAAAGCTGACCGAGGCATATGAATGACCAAGACGACGATGGCAAGGGCGATGGAAAAATGATTTGCTCTGTGAATATTGCGATTACCTATTGAATGTAATGACTAGACTGTATGGAAAAGAATGACAGACTCACAGCACGTGGATCCAAGTCCCAATTCAGGGTGGTGTCTGAGTCTGTTTGATCTCCTTTGCCTTGCTGGCCGCCCGCTGCTGCTTCGGACCGCCGAACGGAAGTGCAAATGAGATGTGAGAGCCGGCGGAATGATACCAGACAAAGACCATTATTATCAGTTACAATTCATTCACTGCTCACTCCCTCGGGAATTCCTCAGGCAGACCGAGATTACGAACCGCGTGACCTTTATCGCCTCACCACTCCTTTGCACACGACATACAACTTCGACTTGTCACTCGGCGCAAACATTGATCCTCCAGACGCGCGCTGCATTTCGGCCAACGCGTAAACCGCATCGGGAAAATACTCACCGCACCGTATCTGCTCCATTCTCGGAACTAGGTACTGGCCACCTCGGATGATAACCAGACTCTGGATGCGAACATAGTCGACTATCAACCGCAAATATGTTTGGGCGTGGTGGGCGCGAAGTCTGCAAGTTCTTTTTGCAAGGAAGGTGTAGATTCGGTGGTATGTTGCTGTTGATGCCAAATCTTTTGATGCACTGATGAAATCCGAGCTGACACCAACCTTAGACAACTGTAAAAATGAACATCCTTCCGGTCAAGATAATGCGCAGTCACAAGGCGGCGGGTTTGGAAATCGGTTCGCGCCACTCAACAACAACAACAACAACAGCAACAATCAAGGTGGCGCAAGAAATAGAAATGGCGCCTTTGGCTCAAGTAGTATGTCACTCCCCTCCCATCGTTCTTGCCATGCCTTTCCTCTTGCTCCAACGCAATTGCCTCGTGAGATGCGGGGCGTAGGCTGCTACCATTTCGTCCTCCAACATCCACTTCACCTCGCTCTTCAACTCAATCTCCCAATCACCTCGCCCACCACCACCACCAGACCCTCGACAATATGAGCCGCTTCGGTGCATCCACAACATTTACTAACAGCCGTACAGGTACGCCAAATCAAGACAAGAATCCGTAGGTCATATCTATTCCTCACACCAAAACCGTCCACTGACACTCTCCAGATACCTTGTCACCGCCGAAACGATCGAGATAGACCTCACAACCGAAAGGCCCATCTGGCCTTTGTCGTCGTATGGACCCGGCAAGAATGCGCCTCTCCAGCTCATTGAAGGCGAAATCGAACAGAGCCCCGAGGAAATGAGAGTTAGACACTATCTGGCAGTGGCCCAGGGCAACCCTCAGGAATCTGTAGGTCCGATCCATGACGAGCGTATCTACATAAACAACTAACACGCAGCAGGTCCAACTCGAGGCACAAACGGCGGCCAAGGCAAACGAGGCCATCCAACGAATTCTAGGCGATATCAATGGCGCCGTCAAATATATCATTGATGGCAAGGACCAGCATCCCAATCGACTTGACATGGAAGTCAAGGGTCCGGATGTTCAGCCTTCTCAGCAAACCAACGCCTTTGGTGCTCCTACTGGCGCAGCACCTGCTACCTCTGGCTTCGGTCAGCCTTCCGGCGTGGGCCAGCAAAGTTCTGCCTTTGGCAAACCTGCCTTTGGCCAACCTGCAGCCCAGACATCTACATTCGGCCAGGCCTCTGCTTTCGGTAAACCCTCACAACCAGGCTTCGGTCAGGCCTCTGCTGTCGGTGGCGGAGGTTCGGCGTTCGGGCAACCCTCGAACCCAGCGCAAAACTCCGCGTTCGGCCAGCCATCTGCGGTGGGTGGTGGCGCCTCAGCGTTCGGGCAGCCCTCTGCTCCTGGAATGGGTGGCGGTGCATCAGCGTTCGGACAGCCTTCTGCTCCTGGATCGGGTGGTGGTGCATCAGCATTCGGGCAGCCTTCTGCTCCAGGCCAGAGTACTGGATTTGGCCAGCCTTCCCAGATGGGAGCAAAACCTGCTTTCGGACAGTCAACTTTTGGACAGTCTTCTCAGCCAGCTTTCGGACAGGCCTCAAAGCCCGCCTTTGGTCAAGCTAGTGCAGCCAGTCCTAGTCCGTTCGCAGCAGCGGCATCAAAGCCAAGTGGCTTCGCACAAGCTGCACAACAACCCGCGACAGGCTTCGGCCAACCATCGCCATTCGGCACCGCCGCAAGCAAGCCCAGTCCATTCGCTGCAGCAGGGCAGGCTCAGCAACAGCAGCAGCAGCAGCAGTCTCCGTTCGCAGCTGCACCAAACAGCAACGCCACCCCAGCATCAAATCCATTCGGTGGTTCTTCACAATCGGCCTTCGGCCAGCCCTCCCAGCCAGCTGCCCAGAATCCCTTCGGCACAGGAGCAGCAGCAAGCAACGCCCCAAAACCCGCCTTCGGCCAACCAACCCAATCCGCAGCCAGCGCCTTCGGCCAGCCTTCACAGCCAGCCCCAACAGGAAACCCCTTCGGCCAAACGCAACCATCCCAGCAACAACAACAGCAACAACAACCAAACGGCGCTTCGCACACATCATCATCAGCATCAGCAAGCGCAACCCCCACCGCCGGCCCCGACCCTTCCACCTACCTAACCCTCGACGCCTCCCAAAACCCCATCTCATTCAAACAACAAGCCGTAACGACAATCTCCAAAGACGACGGCAAGACCTCCTTCCCAGTCTACCAAAACGCCGCCAACAATGGCCAGCCCGAACACCTCTGGTTTCCCAACGGCCCGCCCGCCGCGAAACCGGACTCGCAGCTCCCTGACGACGACGTGTTTTACTCGGGCGCTCTCGGCAAGGAGCTGCAGGCCATCTACGAGGCTGTGGCGAGCCGAGGGGCGTTTGTGGGTGGGGTCATGCCTGAGGTGCCGCCTAAGAGGGAGTGGGTGAGGTTCGACCTTTGAATGGATTGAAGGGGGGGGCGGGTGGGGTTTGATGGAGTTCTTTTTCCCCGTGGATTTCGCGTTGATTCGAGAGATGCTGCGGTGTGTGTACTATCACTGGACTTGAAAACAAAACTCTGGACAAGGCGTTCCCTTGTTTTCTTTGTTTGTCAATGGGAGTTTATACTGGGGTTGGTGAGTAGGAAATGAAAGCATCTCCAAAAAAAAAAGGCGTTTCTAGAAGATGGAAGTGGGCATTTTCGGTCCGTCTTCTACACACATGTCAACCCGCTTCTTGTAACAACAACAAAGCTGATGGAAATTCGA
>Ga0265798_10008261_pt1 | contig 13297 bp, 12 predicted proteins | sample P3T30metagenome_FD_192430 | JGI IMG/M metagenome (GOLD analysis project Ga0265798, IMG submission 192430) | Plant litter microbial communities from East Loma Ridge, Irvine, California - P3 T30 | ecosystem: Environmental > Terrestrial > Plant litter > Unclassified | place: USA: California...
TGGACCTGAGTTGAAGCCAAGTTTTCTTACTTGGAGCTTGGAGCGAAAGCATCGGTTTATGCGAAGAGGCGCACGCCACAGGCGTTGTCAGACGACCTCTCTCGTACTTGTCGCAACCACACAACTTTTAGCTGAATAGTGAAGATTGAGAAGATATATGATGGGTAGCTCTCAGCTACTATGACTTGATGATTATGTAGCGACTTTTCAGTCAGAGATCACCTCGTCAATAGTAAGCTCACTGCTCAAACCTGCGGATCACTGCTCACTACTTTTTTATCTAGCCATGTTCTACGCTCGCACTGCAAAATCAATATCCTGAATCGTCATCATCATTATCAGATACAGAAGAGACGACTCCTAACGCCAGTCATGGGCTGCATGTCAAGCAAACTCGCTGGAACGAAGCACGATCAAGACGGATATGGACCCAACCCAGGGAAGCCGCCTGGCCCTCCCTACATACTTTCCGACGGGACAAACGCCAGAAATACATCTGGTAGAATGTACTACGGTGGTGGCTATGGCGGCGATGGCGGAGGGTACGGCGGAGGAGGAGACGGTGGAGGTGGAGGCGGTGGTTGATACCGATTATCAATAAGGGCACGACGTTTTCGTGTTTGTTTGATCTACTTAATGTCTTATGGTTTTTTTGTTCTCTTTTATAGGCAGCAAGCCGTATGTGCTTCCAATGTATCAGCCGCAACAATGACAATGACTTCCGCCTAGCATAGCCGCTTGTATTCCCATCTTCTGACTCAGCTGAGTGCGATGCGATACTTTGGTTCTTCATCTTCGTCCCATGGTACTGCGGTGACGCGACGCAGAGCAGCGAGCGACTCACAGCTTCCGAAATCCATATGTACCCATCCAATCAGGTTCTCTCGAAAAGAGAAGTATCGTCAACACAAGAGCTAGCATAGCCGCCTTCTCAACCGTGCCTCATATCCGCTACGGCACAGCCAAGAAGTATGAACATCTCTCAGAACAGTCTTTTGAACTTACCCATCAACCTTCCAGGCTTCACACACCTCTTCGGTTCTCTTCATCAACTTTCTTCCCAGATATTACTGTCGTCGTCACAGTACCCCCCTTCAGCCATTTTCACTTCACCACAAGCACTCGAGCCAGCGCACACACATTCGCACTATTCGTTCAAGCTAGAGACTACCACGCCATGGGATCTTTTCTATCAAAACTAAATCGCGAAGTTGAACGCGTGAAAGACGAAGTAAATCACATATCGGCAGTATATGCTGCCCGAAGAAACGGTGCAAGAGCCCGCGGATATTTCGAGGGTACTGCTGCATACTCAGGCCAAAACAGGCCATATGGTGATTTCAACGGCACATATGCCAGGACAACCCCGTTTTATGATAGGGGTAATATGCACGGCAGGGAATACAGTGGGTTGGGTAGAGCAGACAGTGGGTTTAGTAACGGTGAAGGTGGTGGTGTAGGGGTGTTTAGTGTGGGCAGAGTTTCTGGTGAAGGAGGTAGAGGAAGTGACTGAGACGGTTGGCTGTACACGAGCTGAAGATTCTAGGAGGACAGAACATGGAATGCGCGCAGTCTGGGCTCTGGGTACTGGCAGAGTTATCTTTGTGCCGTTATTCGAAAGTTTGAGGTCACTGGGGAACATGCTCACATTGTGTGCTTCACTGCGCTCTCTTCCATTGTTCACGCATAAGATTTACAAAACGCTACTTGTATCTTTATTACTCCAAAGCTTTCGCTTCTCTCACACGCTCATACAGACTTCCCTTCCCCGCAGCCAAAAGTTACCTGCGAGAGGTATACTCTACACGTTCTATACCCACTCCAAGTTCCACATACCCCTCCAAAATCCTACGATGGGTTGTTCATCCTCCAAACCAATCCCCAAACCAGTCTCCAACCCTCCCACCGCAGGTCCACCGACTCCTTCCCCCACGCCCACCAAGCCAGAAGGAAAGACTCAGTCTGAAAATTTAGCAAAGCGCAATACTCCCACACCTCCATTCATTACAGCGCCTTCTACTCCTGTTCCGATGAAAGGTCCTTTGGCAAGCAAGTATGGATATTACGATACGGGGTTCACTTGGATCAGCACGCGGGATAAGATGATGGAGTGATGGGTGGGCCAGAAAAAGGGAATAGCAATTTGCGAGACTGAATATAATGAGTGTTGTGTGAACTAGACAATGAATCTGGGAGTCTGTTGTGATTTGATCAGCCCTAGAACGCGAATCACTCATACCCATGCCTGTTTCTCGAAACAGCGTATTGCTAGTTGAAGGTGTGAACCTTGGAACTCATGAAGTGAGTCTCTTCATTAACTACAGTGATTTCACACATTTTTCTTTCTCTTTTACTTTCCGAAAGACTACCTAGGTACTTCGCATACACCATCGAAGTTCGTACTATCAACCACCATCGACTCCCAACCTCCATCATCAACCATGGGTTGCACATCTTCCAAATCCACAGAACCGCTCCCTGTCCCTCGGCCGATCGAAAGAAACACCACTACTCATGTCACTACACCTACCGCTGAAGGCCCTAGTACCATCTCCGATATCCCACACCCACAGTCACAGCTGCCTCGAGCGACCATAAGACAAGTCACGCCGGACGCCCCTGTCCTGACTAACGCCAAGATACACGATGCGCAGGCTGGATCGAGTAGCATACCGTACTACGAGAACAAGTTATGGCGACGAGGATAGGGTGTATGTAGCGCGCTGTTATACCCACATGTTGAAGATGCCACTTCACCTGCTACCAGCACTCAGATGATTCAATGCTATTCTTCGTTCGTCACTGCCACGCCTCTCCTCGACCTGTCATCCTCCTTAACACATAGCGAACGCTCATACCAACCCCTCCCCATACTCAAACACTTCCCGTATCCTCAACCTCCCAGCACTTAAGATTATCCAAATCCAACACCATGGGCTGCATACCGTCGACTCCCAAGCCTACCACCAAACCCACCACCAAACCCATTACCATACCCAACCCTAATGCCATTCACCCTAATCCTACTAGCAGAACACGACTAACGCGAAGCCCTATTTACTATCCACCCGAATACACAGACGCCAGTAAGCTGAGCTATAACCGCGGAAGTGGTGGTGTGTACAAGGGCGCGTCGGGGAGTACGTATAAGAGTAATAGAGTGTCTGATGCTACAGACGTAGGGGGAGCTGGAGGCGGTGATGGAGGTGAAACTAGTGTCGGTCATAGTCATGATCATGATCATGATCATAGCCATGGCCATAGTGATGGTCATAGTGTTGTGCATACTGGTGCGCATAGTGGACATAGCGGTGGACATAGTGGAGGACATGATGGTGGACACAGTGGCGGGGGTAGTGGCGGAGGAAGCTGATTGCTGTGAGCGATGAGCTGTGAAAATATGATGGAGATACTGAGGCAGCGAAGGGATAGTACGATAGTTCTTTGTTTCTGTTATTGAAGCGAATCTGATGTTGGGTATCTTTGCGCCGTTGCTGTTTGGCCAGCTTTGTACCTTGTCACTGGGCTCGACATCTGTTATAAGCCCTCAAGAGCCTCTCAGGTCAATTCGTTGCCCATCTTCTGACGAGTGTTGTCTCCTCTTCTTTCAAGTGTAGCCGTACCATGGCGACCTCGCTCACCGCATCATACGAAATGGATGCCCCTCAGTGCTAAACACCCAGCTATCCAAACTCGCGACTTCAACATCCGCAAACGTGAGCCAAAGATACTTCAGCGTTTCCGCAGCCCAGAAGCTTTCTTGCATATCCACCCATTTGTCCTCGCCCTTTGACTTTGTATCATACACATCAGCCAGTTGTGCGTATCCAAACGGCGCTTTGCAATGCTTTTCCATAGCGGAGAAAGCTTCCCATGCCCATTCGCGATACCGTTTGTCGCCCGTTATGCGCCATGCGTAGAACAGGCTCTCTACATACTCCGGCCGGCCTTTGTATGCTGGTTCTCGCGCCCAGATACCGCTAGCCATCGCTTCGCGCTCTTGACGGGCAGTTTCTGGAATGAAGAGCGGGTCGTCGTATCCGAACTTGGGTATCCATGCCCATGTCTCTGGACCGATCTTAGTAGGTGTGGAGGTATACGAGTGGCGGCAGCCTTCGAGGAGCGCGAGCGCGAAGGTACGGAGGTAGGGTTCGTCGTAGAGTCGGGATGCGAGGAGGATGGTACCGGGTGCGAAGCAGGCGAGATGTCCTTGCTGGTTCTCATATTCTTTGTTGTATCGTCCGATGTACAGGTGCTGCATGTAGTGATCGGGCGCTGGTGCGGATCGGGAACTGAGGTGTTTGCGTAGGGAATACGCCGCATCTGTGAAGCGATGTTTGTATGTGCCCATGTGAGGATCTGTTGGCGGTGCTAAGAGCGTCATCTTGACGAGGTACTCGTAGTATGAATCGTGTCCACCATCCCAGTGCCTCTGGCGGCCCACTGGCTCTCCTGTCATGATGTCGACGGGCGCGTCAACCATGCCTGGCCACGGTGTCTTCCACTTCGACCATACAAGTGGCGCCCACGCGTTCGTCGAGTTCTGCGTGTATGTCAAGTTGCCAGTCAATCTGGTCAAGACGCGGTTCTCGAGGATCGAGGAGCCAGTTCGCGCAGGGCCTATAGCGGGGTGTTGGTCGTAGCCGTGTTTGGTTGGGTCGTCACTGAAGACGAAGGAAGGATCTGGCTCGCCCTGCTCTGTTTCAAAGTCGACACGAGGCCATGGCATGCCTGTGGGGGTGTCGTATGCTGGAGCAAGCTTCCCCGCTAGGGTGACAGCATGCTCCAGTACAAGATCGCGTGCCTCTTCGCTCAGTACGTCTTCCGGAATGAGCCCGGCGTCGTATATGTCCACAATAGACAGAAGCCCACCCAGGTATCGTATCGTAGTCTCAAAAGGGTCGACGAGGTCCTTCGCTTCGGTGAAGTCGATAGCGAGTATATGCTCGAGAGAATGCGCCAGCTCGTCCCATAGCCCCATGAGTGCCAATGTGCTCGCGGAGTCCACGATGAAAGCTCCCCACCCATTTCTGGATGACGAGTTGCCTCCCGACACAGGCAGGATGTCATCGCAGCCCCAGGCGTTCTCCCTGTACTTCCAAAAGGTATATTTCATGGCATCCCGCACGCTCTTTGCTCGTGCCTCGTCCGCCTTGCCCGTTCCATTCCAATCCGCATGTTGTATCTGTGCGCCGAACTTCGGTATGTCCCTCTCTCGGACAGTCGGGTTCTGGAACTCCTTGATGAGGAGGTACAGGGTGATGACGATGATGGCCGCGAGGAGCTTGAACGACGACTCGGGATTCCGCTCGAATTTCGACTTGCCCCAGCGGCGGAAGCCGGGCATAGTTAAAGAGTGGTAGAGGCCTTATGGTGCTGGCAGAGGCGCTCAAGAGGCGGGTGGTAATAGCGCGCACATCTGCCCAGGTGGTCTCAGGGTGCGGAGTGGGTGCGAAGGTGCGGCGATCGATGTCCAAGATTCCAAGCTATGAAACCATGCTTGGCTCCAACGGGATGCCTATTGTGTGGTGAATGAAAGAACGGTATTCAATGCTAATGAGTGAATGTACGAGACGAGTTTACACATGTGAGCGCTAACGTCGTGTCGCGCTCGAGTCTGAGAGCTGCTTCAGGCTTGGCGCTGAGCCCTCAGCGTCGTCATCGCGAACTTTGCGACACCAACGCGTGTGCACCTCCTCAACTCCGATATGGCTGTCTGGCAGTACGTGCGCATCCTGAACATGTACGCTCTCACCACTAACATTGAGATAGATGGTTCAAGAACATACCGCCCAAGACGCGCATGATCATTGGCGCGGGCGTCATGGCGTACGCGGGCGCTGGCCTCTACATATCCGACAAGGCTGAGGAGAAATTTGGCCTTACCCCAACCGAGAAAGATCGAAAGCAACTTCAAGATGTGATACCCAAAATTTCAACTATCGAGAAACGAACTTCATGAGGTATGTCGTCCCGTTTACTGTAGGATTTATTCCCTCCCAGGAGACTGACATGGTGAGGAGCAACAAGCTCTTTGACTTACAAAGATCATGAGATGGCAGCTGACGATTTTCAGCCGCACACACCAGCCTCGTTCCCATCCTGTCGCTTTCGGTTGCCAGTTCGGATCGCGAGCCGGGTTTTAACATCTTACCGATCTCAAGATGTTACTGGAGTAGTTTTGCTTAGCGCGTGAATAAGATACGACAACGTCTTGCAACGCAATGCTCGAGGCAGAGTGATGCCTACCTACTTGGGCTTCTGTCAGCAGCCATGGATTGAAACCTTAGAGCTTGGCAATAGTCTTAGGGTTGGACAATTGTGTGAGAACTATCGAGGCTATGCAAAGCCTGGAGTATCAGCGTAGTGTGGCGCTAGAACACGAGACTCATCGACGCACTACGCTTGCGTGCATATGTGGCGCATTTCATAGCTTGGGCGCGACCTTGGCGCTTACAGCCGCCTTCAGCTGCTTGATGAGCCCGTCTCATTTTGTTTGTCCTTTATTTGGGTCCGCATCTTCAAGGCCGATAATACATGTAACATCACCGAACCGAACCGATGGATCTCTCGTCACCGTCTGAAAACCGTGCAACAGTCAGGTATCCATCCATCCTGAAAAAAGCTCAGCAGATTGTTGTCAGAAGTAATGAGCAGTGGAACGACGTCACGTTCGCCGGACTGGCGGATAGCTTGCCATGGGCTGACTGCCACACAATGAGAAACCAAGCAACCTTGGAAGGACCTCAACGGCACGTTACGAGTAGAGATAAACAGCGAGACGAGGTCACCTTCGAAAAGCCGAGTCACACTTCGTCGTCAATTCCAGACCACATACCATCAAGAGATGATTTGGCTCATCTCCGCAGGGCTCTGGAAGCTATCCAGGAAAAAGATAAACAGCGAAAAAGAGCCGCATTCGTTAAATCGATGGGACAATCATCATCAGCTGAAACCAGTAAAGCAGCAAGAAGAAAGAAGACCCAAGTGACGATTAAGAAGAGAGGGCAGCAGTACAACAACAACGATCATGTACCATCATGGGAGCCTGCTGAGGCCTTTGGATCTTCGATAAGCTTGGAACCTAGTGCTTCTTCCTTTGCAGCTGATCCAGAGCGTGGTGTTATCACCAAATCCGTCAGTTGGGGAGGAACTCCATCCGTAGTTATAGACTCGGATCATTATCGATCAAAAGAAGCAAGAGGAAGAACGAAGACTCGAGATCGCTCTGCATCACCCGTTCACTACAGTGATACTGCAAGCACACGATCACAATCACAAGAATCTAGGTTCTACCACGATGACTCGCCGGATTGGATCGCTTCTCCCCACTATGAAGCATATACATCCTCTGGTGCGGCCTCCATACGTTCTACCAGTAGCTTCGTTCAGCCGAGTTCACAACGGGCTGGCGGGCCACGGGTCTGGAGACCGTGTCAAACTCCTGAGAATACGTCGGGGTACCAGTACACCTCTCTCTTGGCCGATGAGATCCGGCTCCTTCGCGTCAGCCCTGCTTCATCTGGGGATCCCCTACTTTGTTCTTTGAAAATCGTTCCCTTGGTTAAACTCACAACGATCCTCCATGAATTTCAGGCACTGTCATATGCGTGGGGCAACGATCCTCCTTCCTACCCAGTATCCCTGAGTGATCTTCCCCAATCAGGCGAGTGTTTATCCACTACTGCGTCGACGAAATGCTACACATATCTGGTCCGAGAGAATCTATATGAGGCCTTACGACATATTCGTCTAGCAGACGATTATCTGTGGATCTGGGTAGATGCTTTGTGCCTGAATCAAGATGACGAAATCGAAAAAGGTCAGCAGATTCTGAAGATGCCCACTATCTACTCGAATGCGTGGAATGTCATTGCGTGGCTTGGGGGGGATGAGGGTTCTCCACAAGATATCAAGAACGCCGTAGGGCTGGTGCCGAAGATCTTGAATCTAAAGAAGCTCAATGCCGCCCTGCAGGGAGAGACGCTTAGCGAAGATATCCTTCGTGCTTGGGTCGCTTTTGGCAGACTTCTGCAACGACCATGGTTCAAACGCCGGTGGGTCATTCAGGAAGTAGCTTGTGCAAGAAAACTATGCGTACGCATAGCGGATCACATCTTGAGCTGGCTAGATTTCGCTGACGCCGTGGAACTGTACTCTGACAACCTCAGTCGAATGAGAGTATTGTATCGCCAATCGTCGTTACTCAGAACAGACCCTGTCGCTTTGGACGGTATCGACTGTAATCAGGCTGTGGCGCTGATGGCATTTTCGCGCAACATATTTCGAAAATCTTCAGATTCTGTGATTGTATCCAAGCTGATGAATCTGGAGTGTCTGGTTCTCGCTGCCTCGAGTTTTGCAGTATCGGATATTCGAGACGTAGTATACGCCTTATTGTATCTTGCAAACGATAGCTATCGGCCTCTCGTCACGCGGCTCAAAAAGCCGGCTCGCCTCGTCTTCTCGTCTAATTATTCGACACACCCAGCGGATATATTTGAGGAATTCGTCCGCTATAGTATAGCAAGTTCTGGGTCCCTGGATATCCTCTGTCGGCCTTGGGCGACCTGGCCATCTGCAGCGCATACTGTTCACTACGAAGACCGAACAATACCCTCTTGGATTGGGGTAGCATCCTCCAATCGAGACGGTCCCGATTCGCGGCATATTCCACCGGAAGGCCTACTAGGTCCAGTTGGCGGCCATGTGTATGACGCATCTCGTGGCATAGCGGTCCAAGCCGAGACACTCAGATATAAAAAAGACTGGGAATTCCATACGCCCTCATTTTCAAGCAGTCCGGGTGATGAAGGGGTCATCATGATGAAGCGAAGCCCAGTGCCACAAATAATCAGCAATGTTTTACGTGTCAGAGGTATGATACTCGGTAAAATCGAGACTGTGTCCGCGTCGACTGCTAGCGAGGGACTTATCAAAAATGATTGGCTCAAAACGCTTGGATGGCAGGGAGCCTTGAAAAAAGGTGTCGATGACCAGCTTTGGAGGACCCTTGTTGCGAATCGCAATGCAGAATCTAAAGTTGCTCCTACCTGGTATCGGCGCGCATGCGCTTTGGCACTCACAAAGCTCGATCATGCCGGTAACCTCGATATCACAGTCTTGACAGCTGATCCATCACAACCGGCTACGTTAGTAAGCTATCTCACACGAGTACGAGAAGCGACTACAAATCGGCGATCATTTCGTTGCGAAATCAGCCATGCCGAGTCTGGTTCCATGGGAGCCCAAACGGACGCTATGGTAGGGTTTGGACCAGAGCACATATCGTCTCAAGATCATGTACTGGTTTGCATTCTGTACGGATCGTCAGTGCCGGTGATATTGAACAAGATCGAAGACAGTGCTTGGGGCACCACTCACGTGAAGCTTGTCGGAGCCTGCTACGTACATGGACACATGGAAGGGGAGATATTCTCTGGTATGAGCAAGGAGGAGATACGAGATAGATCGAAGACGTTCAGCATCCATTGAGCCTTGCCTGGATATATCAACACATGCGCTACTTCACAAACCTCCTTTTACTTTCCAAAACAAGAACCAAACCGGTCGCTCTATCTCTATCTGGAATTATACCCGTATCTCCTACTTCCTTTCCTTCGGCCACTTATCCTGATCATCACTATAATCTGGCAAATCAATCTTCACCACCGTCTTTTCCTTCCCTTCACCTTCCTTCCTCTCATTCGCCAAAAGTACATCCACCAAAAACTTCCTCAGACCTGCTGGCGTCTTGTTCGTATACACCCTGCAAAAGTACCCAACCTCCTCCATTTATTGATACCTTTCAAGCTCTCAGCAGTCAAGGGGTCCTTAGCAGCCCATGTCTGAAACGTCTTCTTGTAAATGCGCTTGAGATAGACACGTGCTCGATTTGGCCATATCAATTGCTCCCTAATATCGTCAAGCAGTGAGTCTTTCACGTCGGACGGAAGTTTCCTAGCCCAGAGAATGAGATCAGAGTCTGGCATTTTGAGAAAGTCTGGGGGCGGACGCTTGGTTTGCTTAGCACCGGGAGTGGGTGGCTAATCGGATGCCGCAGCAGGACTGTTTTGTTCGGGCTCGTCGTCGGAATCGAAGTCCAAGTCGTCTGAGTCACTTAAATCCATGATATCGTCTTCCGCCATCTTCGCCTTCTTGTGGCCACCCATGTTATCTTCGCCACCACGAGATCGCTTGGCAGCTGCGGGTTGCCTCTCATCAAAGACCTCATACCTCTGCTTCATTCTCTCTCCGATGATATTCGGGATTTCAGTCAAGGTCTTGCGATCGTCGTCGGTGAAGAGGTCGGGGTCCTTGAGCCATATATTGGTCAAGCGATCCTTAGACTCGTCGTCGAATGTGGCGCCGGAAAGGACCTGCAGTATTGCCCTCACTGAGATACCGTCTTCTGTGGCTTTGTTGCTGAGTTGGCATCGTTCGATACGTTCGAGATTGCTTTCTCGCCATAGCTTGATTTGCTCGGAGGGTACTGCTTGCTCGTCGGCGAAATCTGCGGGGATATCGGTGATTGTGTCGGGGCGGTTGAGTAGAGGGAGGTAAGAGCGATGCGGTGGATTGCCGGTAGCTGGTGGAGGATCATCGCCTGGTGGAGGGTCACCGCCTGCTCGAGGATTGCCGGTTGCAGCGCGTGTAGCCGCTGCCTCTGCCGCTGCCTTTTCATGCTCAGCCTTCATCGTCCTCCATGCCAGCTTGTAGGCCTGTTCCTTTGTTTTGCAACCTCTATAACGGTCAGGTCGCTCTCGAATCAATCCGCGAAGGATGTTTTTGGATGCTTGGGTGTTTTGTGGATCGTTCAAATCGTCGATGTAAGTGTCGTCCTCATCTTCGTCGTCCGTATCCCAAACATTCTTTTCGGGAGGAGGAGTAGGGCGTCTTCCCCCGTTACCACCACCGGGACGGGATCTTCTGCCACCACCGCCACCACCGCCACCATCACCACCACCGCCGCCGCCGCCGCCATGCCTGTTACCTCTAGCCGCATGTTTACGGAATACATACTTATCGAACAACCTCGGCGTATCTGGCTTGCCTATTCGATCCCGCCAAGCGGTTGCCACCCAAGGCGCAACGACCTTAGGGTTCAGAATGCGAAAGACATCCGGTGTCATCTTCAACGAAAGCTCACCAGCTTTGGCATCTTCCTCACTCTTGTTCTGTATGATCTTCTGCATCTCCACTCTTGTGTACAGAGAGTCAAAGGCCAAGCCGTCACAATGTTGTGTCTTATTCCGCCTCCGGAAAGCAGCACCCAGATGGCGTAAGTAGGGCGACGAGTCTTTGTACAGATATTCGAGAAAGGCAACGACGTACGGCCCGCAAGCCCCACCATCGGCCTTAAAACTGTTGTCATCGAACTGGTGTGGAACGTATTTGGCGGTTTTTGCATTGTATCGTCCTCGCTCGAGCCCGAGAACCTGCTCGATGGCACAGAGAATTTTGCCGGCGACTGTTGCCGCTCTAGACATGTCGGGGGGAAGCCGCTCTCTCTTTCCGTTGATCGTGACCAGTTTGATGTTGCCATCGATCCAGCGTGCTGTCTTTGATTCTTTATCGACGACTAAGAGACCCCAGTGATTGCCGATAACTGGAGGACCTTCGGCAAGCTCCTCTTCTTCTTCCATCACCTCGCCTTCTTCGACTCCTTGAGTACCTGCTTTTCGAGCTGCCTTAGCTTCTTTAGCTTCCTTTGCTTTTCTCGCTTTCTCCTTATACCATGCGTCTTGTTCCTTGGTTGTTAATGGCCCGTCATTGACAGGCACTACAATATAACGCTTTGAATCTTTTAATGTCGGCTCAATTTTACCATCTTTGAGCAAGTCCTCCATGGTACAATTTCCGTTACCGAAATTAAACAAATCCCAACCCTGGTAAATTGGGAGTGCGCAAACGGTTCCCCCCCTTTTTTGCGCAGTCAATAGAGCGAAGGCAACATCGAGACTACCAGCCTCGAGCCAGCAAGCAGGGTCATCGCCTCTTGTAGTTGTGATGTCCAAGTATTCCCGGACTCCGATTTCGCGAGTGTAGCCATGCTCATTCTTGAGTTCGACTAGACTCGTTTTTAACCATTTATCGAGGGGATCGTCGTCAGTCTGTGTGCCTTTGTCGTTGCCAGTTGGCTGGACCGCTGGTGTGCCTTGAACATTATCAACTTCCGTCGAGCCGTTGGCGGTATCTTCTGGAGTGCCTGCCATTAGGAAAATGCTGTATTCGTGGTGTCCTTTTGATGAAATCAACGAGTGTCATAGATCCCGTGGATGTATATGCTTGATATGTAGCATCTTCCTCGAGTCCTCTGAACAAAGCCGAAGACACTTGAAAAGAGAACGGGATGCGACGAACAAAGACACCAAGGTAGATAGCAACGCTCTTTGTCGAGTATCGGACGACACCATCATTGTCCGAGTCTCTTTCATGTCCGTTTTGGGATGGCCATGTGATCAGCTCATCAGGTGGTTAGCGAAGACATGATATAAGGCAAAATTGGAAGCGGCAGTGAACGTCGTAAATCGTCAATTAAGCAGCTAGCAGAATGTTTAATCTGCCGTAGGAGTGTCAGCGACGACGCCGGGTCCACGAAAGGCATGGACGGTTACCCAAGAAAGCGGTAGATAATTATCCATGCTGCCGGTACATTTCCTAACACCTTTGTCATACCCGTCTACCTCCATTGTCTTGCCGGCACTGGCGGTACAACCTGTCGGTCATCTGCCCCTTCCCTAAGCAGATTTGCCGGATCTGTAAACGGGTTCGTATGCGCTTCTAGATCCTCGGGCGACGCTGGTGATCTCGCATTCTTCGGCTGCTGGCCTGGGGTACCATCGATGAACGTGAGACCGAAGTTGTTCAACGGAACGGGCGTAGCACTAGCACCGATTCCAGAAGAAGGAAAGTCGCGAAGGTTCTGTTGGGCGGGGGTAAGGGAAGAAGAGCCGCTGAGATCGTCTAGGCGCATAGACTGTTGCGCATCGATCTTTCGGTTGATGTATGCGGCAGCGAGCGCGAAGCCAAAGTAGATAGCCATGCTGTTACTTATTAGCTTATTTCCCCAACACCACCACCCATGTGTTATCGTAAAACTTACCAAACCGCTCCCAATAAGCCCAAAACCTCACAACCCCGTTCAATGCCCTTCGCCCATCTACTCCACCTATCCAACGTATACATCGTCTTATCGTATTGCCAACACGAATCCCTAGTGAGAGCCACAGTGTGCCTCAAACTATAATCGATCTTGCTACTGGGGAAAGTATTCATCCAAACAGTGCCCAAAGCG
>Ga0265798_10008262_pt1 | contig 13296 bp, 8 predicted proteins | sample P3T30metagenome_FD_192430 | JGI IMG/M metagenome (GOLD analysis project Ga0265798, IMG submission 192430) | Plant litter microbial communities from East Loma Ridge, Irvine, California - P3 T30 | ecosystem: Environmental > Terrestrial > Plant litter > Unclassified | place: USA: California...
TGCTGGACCCGGGCCTGTCGACATGCTCGATGCGCGAAATGCCGGCCTGCCCGGACAAGGCCGCGCTGGCCGACAAGGTGGCTGGCACGTGCGCCGCCGGCTACCGGGGCTATCTGCCGAACGCGGCGGACCGGACGCACCCCTATGCGTCGCCGCTGCAGTCGTCGCGGCTGAAGAATCTGCCGCCGGCGTTGATCCTGTCCGCCGAGGACGATCCGCTGCGCGATGAAGCCGAGCAGTATGGCGCCAAACTGATCAAATGCGGCATCACGACGACGGTGCGTCGGCTGCCGGCGCCGCCCCTGGAACAGCCGGGTGGCCGCAACGATTGTGCGTGTTATTACGCGCTCAACGAGATCGCCGCGTTCATTCGCGGGGTCGATGAAGAAAGCCCCATCGGGGATAAGTAAGTAAAAATGTTTACATATCGTCGCGTTGACGATATAGTGAATTGTCCGTGTCCTTAACCATTAGTAGTTTCTGAGTCGTTCCTGAAGTTTTCTCGCAAAACAGCGTGCCAGTCCCTGCGACTGGCGTGCCGGGCTCGCTGCACCCTTTGGCTTGGCAAAGGGTCATGCATTCGCTCAGTTCATTACAATTTTTCATACAAATAGGGGTTAATAATGAAAAACGTGAAACCATTGACAGCATTGGCGCGACCAATAGTCGCTGCGTTCGCCGTCGCCGGCCTGGCTGCCAGCCTGCTGTCCGGCTGTGACGACGCCACCGGCAAGACCGCCGAGGCACCCGCCGCCGCTGGCGGTCCGCCCGTTTCCGCCGCTGTCGTTGTCGAGAAAACGATTGCCGAGACCCAGGAATTCTCCGGTCGCCTGGAAGCCATCGACCGTGTCGAAATCCGTTCGCGCGTGTCCGGCTTCATCACGGCCGTCAACTTCAAGCCGGGCAGCGAAGTCAAAAAGGGCGACGTGCTGTTCGTCATCGATCCGCGCCCATACCAGGCCGAAGCCGACCGTGCGCAAGCCGCCGCCAGCTCCGCCAGGGCCAAGGCCGACCTGGCCCGCCTGGAACTGAACCGCGCCGAAAAACTGATGGCCGAGAAGGCCATTGCGCAGCGCGAAGTCGATGAACGTGCCTCCACGCAGAAAGAACTGGACGCCAACGCCCGCGCGGCACAGGCCCAGTACGAGGCGGCCAAGCTCAATCTGGCCTACACGCGTGTCACGGCGCCGATCGACGGCCGCGTCTCGAAAGCCGAGATCACGCTGGGCAATCTGGTGGACGCTTCGGCCGTGCTGACGTCCGTCGTCTCGCTGGACAAGATCTACGCCAGCTTCGACGGCGATGAAGAGACCTACCTGCGCGTGGGCGGCCAGGCGCACAAGGGCCAGCCGGTCGTCGTGAAAGTCGGCCTGGCAAATGAAGAAGGCTTCCCGCACGAAGGCAAGCTGGAATTCGTCGACAACCAGCTCGATCCGCAGACCGGTTCCGTGCGCATGCGCGCCACGTTCGCCAATACCGACGGCGCGCTGGTGCCTGGGCTGTTCGCCCGCGTCCAGCTGGGCGGCGGCACGGCGCAGAACAAGGCGATCCTGATCAACGACCGCGCCGTCGGCACGGACCAGAACCGCAAGTTCGTCTTCGTCGTCGGCAAGGACAACAAGGCCGAGTACCGCCCCGTCAAGCTGGGCCCGACCATCGACGGCCTGCGTGTCGTGCGCGAAGGCCTGAAGGCGGACGAGAAGATCGTCGTCAACGGCCTGCAGCGCGTGCGCCCCGGTGCACCGATCACGCCGCAGGTCGTGCCGATGGATTCGAACGTGGCCGCAGCGGGCAAGGACAACAAGAAGGATGCGAAGGTCGCCGCGCTGTAAGCCGCGCCCCTCGTCAAACCCAGTAAGGACACTCCATGAATATTTCACGATTCTTTATCGACAAGCCGATCTTCGCGGCCGTGCTGTCGATCATCGTCTTCGTGGCGGGGCTGATCGCGATTTTCAAGCTCCCCATTTCCGAATACCCGGACGTCGTGCCGCCGTCCGTGGTGGTGCGCGCCCAGTATCCGGGCGCCGATCCGAAGGTCATCGCCGAAACGGTGGCCGCGCCGCTGGAAGAGCAGATCAACGGCGTCGAGAACATGCTGTACATGTCGTCGCAGAACACGTCCGACGGCGCCCTGGCGCTGACGGTCACGTTCGCCATCGGCACCAACGTCGAACAGGCTGAAACGGCCGTGCAGAACCGCGTCCAGCGCGCGCTGCCACGCCTGCCGGAAGAAGTGCGCCAGATCGGCGTCACGACGGTGAAAAGCTCGCCGAACCTGACGATGGTCGTCCACCTGAATTCCCCGGATGGCCGCTACGACGACCTGTACCTGCGCAACTACGCGGTGCTGAACATCAAGGACCAGCTGGCCCGTATCCACGGCATGGGCGAAGTCCAGCTGTTCGGCTCCGGCGACTACGCGATGCGCGTCTGGCTCGATCCGCAGAAGGTGGCGGCGCGCGGCCTGACGGCGGGCGACGTTGTCGATGCGATCCGCGAGCAGAACGTGCAGGTCGCGGCCGGTGTCATCGGCCAGGGCCCGTCTAAGGACGCCGACTTCCAGCTGACCGTGAAGACCCACGGCCGCCTGCAGTCGCCGGAGGACTTCGGCAATATCGTCGTCAAGGTCAATTCCGATGGCGCCACCACGTTGCTGAAGGACGTGGCACGCATGGAGATGGGCTCCAACTCCTACGCGCTGCGCTCCCTGCTGAACAACAAGTCGGCGGTGGCGATCCCCATCTTCGAGGCACCCAACGCCAACGCGCTGCAACTGTCGACCGATGTGCGGGCGCGCATGAAAGAGCTGTCGAAAGATTTCCCGGAAGGCGTCGAATACAGCATTGTGTACGACCCGACCCAATTCGTGCGTGAGTCGATCGACTCCGTCATCCACACGCTCGTCGAGGCGGTGATCCTGGTTGCGCTGGTCGTGATCATCTTCCTGCAGACGTGGCGTGCTTCCATTATCCCGCTGCTGGCCGTGCCGGTCTCCGTGGTGGGTACGTTTGCCGTGATGCTGGGCTTCGGCTTCTCGATCAACACGCTGTCGCTGTTCGGCCTCGTGCTGGCCATCGGTATCGTGGTCGACGATGCGATCGTCGTGGTGGAAAACGTCGAACGTAACATCAGCAACGGTTTGAGCCCGCATGACGCGACGATCCAGGCGATGAAGGAAGTCTCCGGCCCGATCATCGCCATCGCGCTGGTGCTGTGCGCCGTGTTCGTGCCGATCGCGTTCGTGTCCGGCCTGACCGGCCAGTTCTATCGCCAGTTCGCGCTGACGATCGCCATTTCCACCGTCATCTCCGCATTCTGCTCGCTGACCCTGGCACCGGCGCTGTCGGCCGCGCTGCTGAAGGCCCACGACGCACCGAAGGACGTGCTGACCCGTGGCATGGACAAGGTGTTCGGCCGCTTCTTCGCCGGCTTCAACAAGTTCTTCGGCCGCTCCGCGCACAGCTATGAAAATGGCGTCAAGGGCGTGCTGCGTCACAAGGGTGCATCGCTGGTGCTGTACGCGCTGCTGACCGCCGCCGGCCTGTTCATGTTCAAGGCCGTGCCGCCGGGCTTCGTGCCGTCGCAGGACAAGCAGTACCTGATCGGCTTCGCCCAGCTGCCGGACGCCGCGTCGCTGGACCGTACTGACGCCGTCATCCGCCAGATGTCGAAGATCGCCACCGATATTCCTGGTGTCGAGAACTCGATCTCGTTCCCGGGCCTGTCGATCAACGGTTTCACCAATGCGCCGAATTCGGGCATCGTGTTCCTGGGCCTGGAGCCGTTCGAGAAGCGCCGCGCCAAGAACCTGTCGGCCGAAGCCATTGCCGGAGAGATGAACAAGCGCATGGGCGCCGTGCAGGATGCGTTCGTGATGGTGCTGCCGCCGCCCCCGGTGAATGGCCTGGGTACGACGGGTGGCTTCAAGCTGATGATCGAGGACCGGGGCAACCTGGGTTACGACGAGTTGTTCAAGGCGGTGCAGGCGGTGCAGGCGAAAGCCGCGCAGAACCCGCAACTGGCCGGCGTGTTCTCGGGCTTCCAGATCAACGTGCCGCAGCTGTTCGCGGACGTGGATCGCGTGAAAGCGAAGCAGCTTGGCGTGCCGCTGCAGACGATCTACCAGACGTTGCAGATCAATCTGGGCTCGCTGTACGTGAACGACTTCAACCAGTTTGGCCGTACCTACCAGGTGCGTGTGCAGGCCGATGCGCAGTTCCGCTCGCAGCCGGAGCAGATGACGCAGCTGAAGGTGCGCAACGACAAGGGCGAGATGATTCCGCTGTCTTCGCTGATGCGCGTGAAGGACGCGTATGGCCCGGACCGCGTGCAGCGCTACAACGCGTACGTGTCGGCTGACCTGAACGGCGGCCCGGCCCCGGGCGTGTCGTCCGGCCAGGCGCAGGCCGCGATGGAGCAGGTGCTGGCCGAAACGCTGCCGAAAGGGATCACGTACGAATGGACCGAGCTGACCTACCAGGACATCCTGGCCGGTAACACGATGATCTACGTCTTCCCGCTGTGCGTGCTGCTGGTGTTCCTGGTGCTGGCCGCGCAGTACGAAAGCTGGACCCTGCCGCTGGCCGTCATCCTGATCGTGCCGATGTCGATCCTGTGCGCGCTGATCGGCGTGAAACTGACCGGTGGCGACAACAACGTGTTTACGCAGATCGCCCTGTTCGTGCTGGTGGGACTGGCGTCGAAGAACGCGATTCTGATCGTGGAATTCGCCCGCGAACTGGAAGACCATGGCCGCAGCGTCGTCGAAGCGGCGCTGGAATCGTGCCGCCTGCGTCTGCGTCCGATCCTGATGACGTCGATCGCGTTCATCATGGGCGTGCTGCCGCTGGTGTTCTCGAGCGGTGCCGGTTCCGAGATGCGCCATGCGATGGGTGTGGCGGTGTTTGCCGGCATGCTGGGCGTGACGTTCTTCGGCCTGTTCCTGACGCCGGTGTTCTACGTACTGCTGCGCACCCTGGCCAAGCGCCTGGAAAAGAAACCAAGCCACGCGCCTGGTATCGCTGTCGTGAAAATGGAAGGAACTCACGGATGAAAACGATGATTGCAAGGGGCGTCCCCGCGTTGCTGGCAGCGCTGCTGCTGGCGGCCTGCGGCGCGCCCGAACTGAAGCAGCCGGCCATCGACGTGCCGACAGCTTTTAAAGAACCGCAGGAACGGGCGGACGTGAAAACCGCCGCCGACGGCACCCGCTGGAAGCAGGCGCAGCCCGCCGAACAGCAGCCGCGCGGCGAATGGTGGCTGGCGTTCAACGACCCGGCCCTCAATGACCTGGTGGCGGAAGCGACCCGCAACAACGCCAACCTGTCGGTGGCCGCAGCGCGTGTAAAGCAGGCGCGCGCCATCGCCGGCGTCGCCGAAGCGGACCGCATCCCGCAGGTGGGCCTCGGCGTTGGCGCCCAGCGCGCGCGCCAGTCGCCGCTGGAACTGGGCCTGCCGCAGGGTACGGACGTGCGTCCGGCGACGAGCTACTCGGCCCAGCTCTCGGCCAGCTATGAAGTGGACCTGTTCGGCCGCGTGTCGTCCAACGTTGCCGCCGCCCGCGGCGACGCGGCGACCGTGGAAGCGAACTACCGCTCCGTGCTGCTGTCGCTGCAGGCCGACGTGGCGCAGACGTATTTCCGTCTGCGTGCCACGGATGCCGAACTGGCGACCTTGGCCGAGACGGTGCGCCTGCGTGAAGAAAACGTGCGCATCAACCAGCGCCGCTTCGACCTTGGCGACATCGGCGAGTTCGACCTGTCGCGGGCCCGCACCGAGCTGGCGACGACACAGGCCGAGGCCATCGGCCTGGAACGCCAGCGCGCCAACGCGGAGCATGCGCTGGCCGTCCTGCTGGGCAAACCGGCGGCCGCGTTCACGGCGGGCGTCAACCCGCTGCAGGACTCCGCGCTGCTGCCGTCCATCCCGGCCGGCCTGCCGTCGGCACTGCTGGAGCGCCGGCCCGACATCGCCGCCGCCCAGCGCGCGATGGAAGCATCGAACGCCCGCATCGGCGTGGCCCGCTCGGCGATGTTCCCGGCGCTGACGATCAACGCGGCCGGCGGCGGCGTCGGTCCCGCGTTTGCGGACGTGTTCAAGTGGAGCAGCCGTTCGTGGGTGCTGGGTGCGTTGCTGAACCTGCCCGTCATCGACGGTGGCCGCAACCGCAACAACATCGTCCGCAGCGAAGCGGCGCTGGAAGAATCGGTGGGCCAGTACCGCCAGAGCGTGCTGACGGCGTTCGCCGAGGTGGAAGACAACCTGGCCGGCCTGCGCATCCTGTCCGGCCAGACGCAGCGCATCGACGAAGCGGTATTGTCGGCACGCCGCTCGGCCGACCTGGCGCGCAAGCTGTACGACGCCGGCCGCTCCAGCTACCTGGAACTGCTGGACGCGCAGCGCAACCTGGCGACCGTTGAACGCAATGCCGTGCAACTGCGCGGCGAACGTGCCGTCACGACCGTCGCGCTGATCCGCGCACTGGGCGGCGGCTGGGACGGCACGCCGGCCGTCAACAACGCGCAGGCTCGCAACTGATGTAGCTTCCTCCAAGCAGCAGCCCTTGGCGGCGGTCCCCTGACGGGGCCGCCGCCTTTAATTAGCCGCGGACGCAGGCGCCAGCCAATCGCACGCCAGGATCGCCGACTCGGGAGCCGCCTGCCAGTCCTGTCAGGCCAAAGTCGCCGGCTTAAGGTCCGCTGGGGACTGGCTCCTCTCGGGCCGAAGGGCCCGCGAGGTGCCTGTCCCCGACCTTTAGCATGCGCCACCGTTAATGCCGACAAGTCCGAACGTCAGCGGACCGTCGGCGGCGGACCGGAGGCAGCGGATGCCGGACGCAGCACGTCGGGGACAGGCACCTGTAGCGTGGCATTCGCCCCGCCACAGGAGCCAGTCCCCGGCACGCCAAGGCCGCTGACCCCGAGGGTCGAAGAAATGTCCGAATGTCGGACCTGACCCCGCACGTCATGCGTTATCATTCCGACCACCAAAAGGAGCCCGGCTTGATCACCAGCGAACTACTCGACACGATTCCGAACATCCGCCACGGCTTCGGCACGGCGACGGAACTGGTGCCAGCTGCGTTGCAGCCGGTGTGGGACCAGCGCCCGGACAAGCGCCAGGTCCACGGTACCCGCGCCGTCCACATCGTCGCGCCGCGCCAGCACGTGGGCGATGCCGACGCCTTCCATACCGAAACGCCGGGCATTCCCGTCAGCGTCATCACGGCCGACTGCGTGCCGCTGCTGCTGGCACGCCGCGACGGCCGCCACGTCGCGGCGATCCACGCCGGCTGGCGGGGGCTGTACGACGGCATCGTCGGGCATGCGCTGGCGCAGCTGGGCCCTGGCGACTGGGTCGCCGCCATCGGCCCCACGATCTGCGCCGCCTGCTATGAGGTCAGCGCGGAGCTGGCCGACAGCTTCATCGAACGCTTCGGCACCGCCCTCGTGCCGACCCACCGCCACCTCGACCTGCGCGCGCTGGCGCAGCGCCAGCTGGAGGAGGGCGGCGTGACGGCCATCGAGCATGTCGGCGGGTGCACGTACTGCACGCGCGCCGCCGACGGCAGTTTCCTGTTTCGCAGCTACCGGCGCGGCGACCGCAATTCGCAGCAGCATGCCGGCCTCTTCATCCACCACGACCACTAGAACAATGAAAAAACTCCTTCTGTCGCTGATGCTTGCTTCCTTCTTCGGTCCCGCCCTGGCCCACGACTGGGACGAGCCCCAGGAACCGTTCACCATTTATGGCAACGTCCATTATGTCGGCCAGCACGGCATCAGCGCCGTGCTGGTGACGTCGCCGCAGGGCCATATCCTGATCGATGTCGGGACCGAGAAATCGCCGCAAGCGGTCGCCGCGCATATCCGCCAGCTGGGCTTCAAGGTGGAGGACATCCAATACATCGTCACGTCGCACGCGCACGGGGATCACATCGGCGGCACCGCCGCGCTGCAGCGGCTGTCCGGCGCCACCGTCATTGGCAGCGCCAACAGCGTGCCCGTGCTGGCCAGCGGCAAGCCGGACAAGGGCGATCCGCAATTCGGCAGCCTGCCGGACACGGCGCCTGTGGCGAACACGCGGGTGGTGAAGGACGGCGACGTCGTCACCGTCGGCCCGCTGGCGCTGACGGCGCACGAAACGCCGGGCCACACGCGGGGAGGGCTGAGCTGGACGTGGCAGGCCACGGAGAATGGCCGCACCGTCAACATGGTGTTTGCAGACAGCTTGAACGCTATTGGTGCGAACGGGTTCAGCTATGGCGGCGATGCGCGCTATCCGCAGGCGCGCGCGGACATCGAGGCGTCGATCGCCAAGGTGACGGGTTTCAAATGCGACGTGCTGATCTCGGCCCATCCGGAAGGCAGCGACCTGTGGGAGCGCAAGGCAAAGGAGGCAAAGCTGGGCCACGCGGCATTCATCGACACGGGTGCATGCCGCGAGTACGCCGGGAGTGCGAAAGCGAGGCTGGAAAAGCAGCTTGCAAAAGAAAAGAAATAAGCGTCATGCCGGTGACAGGCACCCCGCGGGTGCCTGTCACCGACGTTCAGTCCTTCAGATACCCATGCCGGCGCGAATCCGGCATGATCCACGAAGCGGCCAGCGCCACGGCGCAGATGGCGGCCACGTACCAGAAGAATGCGCTCTCATGGCCCTTGGCCTTGAACAGCAACGCCACGTATTCCGCCGTGCCGCCGAACAGCGCGTTGCCGATGGCGTACGACAGGCCCACCGCGAGCGCGCGCACTTCGGCCGGGAACATCTCCGCCTTGACGATGCCGCTGATGGACGTGTAAAAGCTTACGCCTGCCAGCGCCGACAGGATCAGCGCGAACGCGGCGAACGGCGTCTGCACCTGGCCGATCGCCGTCATCAGCGGCACGGTGCCCAGCATCGTCACGATGCCGAAGCAGATCATCATGTTGCGCCGGCCGATGCGGTCCGACAGCGCGCCGAACGCCGGCTGCAGCAGCATGAAGCAGAACAGCACGGCCGTCATCACGAGCGTCGCCGTCTCCGCGTTCATGTGCGCCGTGTTGACGAGATACTTCTGCATGTACGTCGTGTACGTGTAGAACGCCAGCGAGCCGCCGGCCGTATAGCCCAGTACCGTCAGCAGCGCGCGCGGGTGCTGCAGGATGCCCTTGATCGTGCCCGCGTGGGCGTTCTTGCGCGATGCCTCCGTCGTCGTTTCGACGAGCGCGCGGCGCAGGAACAGCGCCACGACCGCGGCGGCCGCGCCGATGACGAACGGGATGCGCCAGCCCCACTCGCGCAGCTCTTCTGTTGAGAGGAACTGCTGCAGGACGACGAGGACGAGGGTTGCCAGCAGCTGCCCGCCGATCAGCGTCACGTACTGGAACGACGCGTAGAAGCCGCGCTTGCCGGCCACCGCCACCTCGCTCATGTAGGTGGCGCTGGTGCCGTATTCGCCGCCCACGGACAGGCCCTGGATCAGGCGTGCGATCAACAGCAGCAGCGGTGCGAAATGGCCGATGCTGGCGTACGTGGGCAGGCAGGCCACCATCAGGGAGCCGAAGCACATCATCAGCACGGAGATCATCATCGAGTTACGCCGCCCGTACTTGTCGGCGATGCGGCCGAACAGCCAGCCGCCCAGGGGGCGCATGAAGAAGCCGACGGCGAAGATGCCGGCCGTGTTCAGCAGCTGCGACGTGGGGTCGCCCTTCGGGAAGAAGGCGGCGGCGAAGTACAGGGACGTGAACGAGTAGGCGTAGAAGTCGTACCACTCGACGAGGTTGCCCGACGAGGCACCGATGATCGAGAAGACAGGGTTGTGGATCTTGTGATCGTGAGGTTTGGAATCGAGAGTCGTGGAATCGGACATGGTTGCTCCGCTTAGGTCAGAGCCCTGATGATAACGGCTGCACTGCTTGAAGCCATGCCCGATTGGCAGCCACTCCCCGAAAGGCAAAAAAAGCCCCCGCCATAAGGCAGGGGCAAGGGAGAGGGCATTACCGTTTTTGTTGGTTTTTGTAGCAGCCTGAGAGTGGCCTTGTTATCGGGTTTCGGCAGCGACGCTGTCGTGCTTGTCTTCCTTGGCTTCAGCCTTCTTGTGGGCTGCCTTGCTGTGTGCCTTGGCTTTCTTTTCCTTCGCATCGGCCTTGGCCTCCGCGACATCCTTGTTGGCCTCGGCCTTTTCCTTTGCCACTTTCGCGTCGGCCTGGGCTACTTCCTTCGCTTCCTTGGCTTCCGCTTTGGCGGCGGCCTTGGTTTCCTTGGCTTCCTGTTTCGCGACATGCGTATCGGTATGCGCGGCCGGTGCGGCGGTTTGTGCGAATGCAGCGCTGGCGAACAGACCGGCGATCAGGGTGGCGATCATCTTTTTCATGGCGTATTTCCTTCAGAAGTTAATGTCCAGGTAGTGCACCTTGCAGTCCAATCTGCACGTGTCACTGGGCAGAAAACGCGGGCCGTTTCGCTCCAGTTGACGGGGATTACAAGTGTTACAAATTGCCGCTCTTCTGTTAGCTGACGTACCGAACGCCGCGCGGGCCGGGCCTACAGTGGCAGCATGAACGATTCCCTGAAAACCTATAAAGCCAAGCGTAACTTCGCCATCACGCCGGAGCCGGCGGAGGGCGGCATGGAAGGCACGGAAGCGCTGACGTTCGTCATCCAGAAGCACTGGGCGACGCGGCTGCACTACGACTTCCGGCTGGAGCTGGACGGCACGATGAAAAGCTGGGCCGTGCCGAAAGGGCCCAGCTACGACACGCACGACAAGCGCATGGCCGTCCACGTCGAGGACCACCCCATTTCGTACAATGACTTCGAGGGGACCATTCCCGAAAAGCAGTACGGCGCCGGCAAGGTCATCATCTGGGACAAGGGCACGTGGCACCCCATCGGCGATCCACACAAGGGCTACCGCGACGGCAACCTGAAGTTCGAGCTGCGCGGGCACAAGCTGCGCGGCAAGTGGGTACTGGTGCGGATGAAGCGCTCGGGCGAAAAGCAGGAGCCTTGGCTGCTCATCAAGGAGAAGGACGACTATGTCCGCTCCGCCGACGAGTTTTCCGTCATCGACGAGATGCCCGACAGCGTCAAGGCGCTGGGCATGCCGACGGCCGAGCAGCTGACGCCCGAGGCCGAAGAGGCTCAGGAAACGGCACTGGAGCACCAGGCGCCGGCCAAGAAAAAGGCCGCGGCAAAGAAAACCACAGGCAAGCGGGCGACAAAGGAACAGGAGGCCGCGCAGGCGGCAGGCATCCGCTGCGCACTGCCCGAGACGTTCACGCCGGAGCTGGCGACGCTGGTCGATGCGCCGCCCAGCGATCCGCAGGACTGGCTGTTCGAGATCAAGTTCGACGGCTACCGGCTGCTGGCCCGCGTGGACGGCAAGGACGTCCGCCTGATCACCCGCAACGGCAACGACTGGACGCACAAGCTGGAACCGCTGCGCGTCGCCATCGAGAAGATGCAGCTGCCGAAGGGCTGGTACGACGGCGAGATCGTCGTCCACGACCAGAGCGGCCGGCCCAATTTCGGCCTGCTGCAGCAGGCGTTCGACGGCACGAAGACCAGCAATATCGTCTACTTCATCTTCGACGCGCCTTACCTGGACGGCTACGACCTGCGCGACGTGCCGCTGGCGCAGCGCCGCGAGCTGCTCAAGACCGTGATGGACCGTGCCGGCAACGACGTGGTGCGCTATTCGGCCGAGCTGGATGCGCCGCCGCAGGAAATGGTGGCCGCCGCCTGCCAGATGGGCCTCGAGGGCATCATCGGCAAGCGCCGCGATTCGACCTACGTGTCGCGCCGCTCGCCCGACTGGATCAAGCTCAAATGCGCGCAGCGCCAGGAGTTCGTCATCGGCGGCTATACCGATCCGAAGGGATCGCGCGTGGGCATCGGCTCGCTGCTGCTGGGGTATTACGGCGAAGACGGCAAGCTGCACTACGCCGGCAACGTCGGCACGGGCTTCAACGAAACAAGCCTGCGCGACATCACCGCGAAACTGAAAAAGCTGGCCAGCGACACCAACCCGTTCGCGCCGACCAAGGCGATCGAGAAGCGTGCGCACTGGGTCAAGCCGACGCTGGTGGCGGAGGTGACGTTCGGCGAATGGACGGGCAGCGGCTCGATCCGGCATTCCGTCTTCCAGGGACTGCGCACGGACAAGAAGGCAAAGAGCGTCACGCGCGAGAAGGCGGCGCATATGGAAACGCTGGTGGAGGGAACCATGCAGACACAGAGTGCGGTCAAGGCCGCGAAAGCAAAGCCCGCGGCGAAGGCTGAGGAAAAACGTGCGCCAGAAGGACTGGACGCGGACAGCCGGTTGCCGGCATCGCTGAAGGTGACCAACCCGGACCGCCTGATCGACCCGGTCAGCGGCACGACGAAGATCGGCCTGGTGCGCTACTACGCGCTGGTGGCGGACCTGATGCTGGAGCACCTGAAGGGCCGGCCGGTAGCGCTGGTGCGGGCGCCGGCCGGCGTCGGCGGCGAGCTGTTCTTCCAGAAGCACTCGGAAGTGGGCAAGCTGCCCGGCGTGAAGCAGTTCCCGCAGGAGCTCGACCCGGATCACCCGTCGATGCTGGAAGTGGCGACGATGCAGGGGCTGCTGTCGGCGGCGCAGTGGAACGTCGTCGAGTTCCATACGCAGAACGCGTTTGGCAAGAACTACGAAAAGCCGAACCGCATGATCTTCGACCTCGACCCGGGCCAGGACGTGTCGTGGAAGCAGATCCAGGAAGCGGCCCAGCTGATGCGCGCGTTCCTGGCCGAACTGGGACTGCCGTCGTTCCTGAAAACAAGCGGCGGCAAGGGCCTGCACGTCGTCGTTCCCATCAAGCCGCAGCACGACTGGGACACGATGAAGGGTTTCACCAGGGCGATCGTCGAGCACATGTCGGCGACCTTGCCCGACCGCTTCGCATTCAAGAGCGGGCCGAAAAACCGCGTCGGCAAGATCTTCATCGACTACCTGCGTAATGGCCGCGGCGCCACGACGGTTGCCGCCTGGTCCGCCCGCACGCGCGCCGGGCTGGGCATCTCGGTGCCCGTCGACTGGAGCGAACTGGAACACCTGCGCGGCGGCGACCACTGGACGGTCGCCACCGTGCACGACCGGCTCGACGAAGGCAATACGCCGTGGGCGGACTATGCGAAGAGTGCCGTCAGTATCACCAAGGCGATGAAGCAGTTGGGGTACACGGGCCCTTAGCGCACCGGGGACTGGCTCCTCTTCGGGCAACGCCCGACGAGGAGCCAGTCCCCGACGTTTGCCAGGAAGCAATCGCGCACGCCGCGATCCGCGGCACCATC
>Ga0265798_10008263_pt1 | contig 13292 bp, 12 predicted proteins | sample P3T30metagenome_FD_192430 | JGI IMG/M metagenome (GOLD analysis project Ga0265798, IMG submission 192430) | Plant litter microbial communities from East Loma Ridge, Irvine, California - P3 T30 | ecosystem: Environmental > Terrestrial > Plant litter > Unclassified | place: USA: California...
CTCGCCCGCCACGACGAGCCGCCCGTCGTCGAGCCAGGCCACGTGCCGCGGCCCGGCGCCCGCCGGCAGCAGGTGGACGCCGACGATCTCGGGCACCAGGGTGACGGGGTCGACGGCGACCTCGACGAGGCGGTCGGTGCCGAGGTCGCTGACGAGCAGCGTGCCCCAGGGGGTCGGAGAGGCCTGGTGGGCGTGCGGGTGCTCCTGGCGCTCCTGGACGGGGCCGCGGCCCACGGGCATCGCGACGGCGTGCACGACCCGGCTCGTCACGGAGGGGTCGCTCGACAGGACGCCCAGCGTGCCGCCGACGTAGTTCGCGACGACGAGGGCCCCGGAGGCCGGGTCGAAGAGGACGTGGCACGGCGCGGACCCCCCGGAGGCGGCGCTCGACGCGGCCACCAGGCGACCGGCGGAGACGGTGTACGACAGCACCCGCCCCTCCGTGGTCTCGGACACGGCGTGCAGCGCGCCCTCGGTCGCGACGAGGAACGACGGGTCGTCGGCCTCGACGGTCTGCACCGTCTGCCACGGCTGCCCGGGCGCGGTGCGCTCGAGCACGGTGATGCCGACGCCGGAGCCGCCGCTCGAGGCGGTGTACGAGCCGACGTAGAGGCGCCGGGGCGACGTGGGCTCGGCCGGGCGGACGGGCACGGGGCCCGCGGCCGGGCCGCCCTCGGCGCCCCGGTCGCTCACGCGTCGCCCCGCGGTGCCGCGGTGCCGCTCGCGATGCGCTCGTGGTGCTGGATGACCTCGCCCACGATGAAGCCGAGGAACTTCTCGGCGAAGGCCGGGTCGAGGTGCGATTCTTCGGCGAGCTGGCGGAGCCGCTGGATCTGCACGCGCTCGCGCTCGGGGTCGCTGGCCGGCATGCCCGCCGCGGCCTTGAGGTGGCCCACGGACTGCGTGAACTTGAAGCGCTCGGCGAGCAGGTGCACGAGCGCGGCGTCGATGTTGTCGATGCTGCGACGGATGCTCGAGAGCTCGTCGATCGCCTCGCGGTCGTCGGTCGTGAGGGGGCTGTCCGCCCCGAGGGGACTGTCGAGTGCCATGCTCCGACCCTATCGGCCGGCCCCGGGCCACGACCGGACCGGACGGACGAGGAGGCGCGTCCCGCGATCGCGGGACGCACCTCCTCGGGTCGTGCCGGGCGTCAGTCGACGAGGGTCAGCGTGACCTCGACGTTGCCGCGCGTCGCGTTCGAGTACGGGCACACGTGGTGCGCCGCGTCGGCGAGCTCCTGGCGGCGGTCGGCCGGGACGTTCGGCGTGTAGATGTCGAGCTCGACGGCCAGGCCGTAGCCCCCGTCGCCGTTGCCGCCGATGCCGACGCTCGCGCTGACCGAGCTGTCGCTCGTGTCGACGTCGAGCTTCTTGGCGACGCCGTGCATCGCGCTCAGGAAGCAGGCCGCGTAGCCCGCCGCGAAGAGCTGCTCGGGGTTGGTGCCCTCGCCGGAGCCGCCGAGCTCCTTGGGGGGACGGGTGTCGAAGTCGAGGCGGTCGTCCTCGCTGCGGACGTGGCCGTCACGGCCCCCGCCGGTGGCGTGGGCGATGGCGGTGTAAGCGATCTCCAGAGTCATGAGAGCAACAGTCGACCCCTCATCTGGACGGTTGCTGAACAGTCTCCAGACGGCGCATGAGACCATCCCGGACGCCCGGCCACTCGTCGGCGAGCACCGAGTAGACGGCCGTGTCGCGCCACGAGCCGTCGGCCCGCGGCTGGGTGCGCCGCTGGACTCCCTCGAAGGTCGCGCCGAGCCGGAGGATCGCCGCCCGCGACCGCTCGTTCGCGCCGTCGGCCTGGATCTGGACACGCCCGAGCCCGTGGTCGAAGAGCGACCCGAGCACGAGCAGCTTCGTCTCGACGTTGACGCCGGCGCCCCAGACCTCGGGGGCGTAGGCGGTCCAGCCGAGGTGCGCGCTCTCGCAGCGGAGGTCGACCTGGCCGACGGTGGTGGTGCCGAGGAGCTCGCCGGCGTCGGGCCCCGGGGTCGTGCGGCGGACGCCGTAGACGAGCCCCGACTCCCAGAGCAGGTAGCCGCGCATGAACTCGGCCCAGCCGTCGTAGTCGGCGCGGTACGCGGCCGAGCCGCCGCCCCAGCCTCCGGCGAACACCTCGGGGCGGCCGATCGCGCGGTGCAGCTCGGGCAGGTCGTCGAGGGTCAGCGGGGCCACGGTGACGAGGCGGCCGACGAGGGGCACGTGGGGCGGGGGCGCGGACAGCGACATGCCTCGATCCTGGCAGGTGGGGGCAAGATGTCATCGTGACCACACCCCGCACCTTCGGCCAGTCGGCCGAGTCGTTCGTCGACCTGCTCTCGCGCGTCCGCCCCGAGCAGTGGGAGGCGCCCGGTCTCGACCGCTGGAGCGTCCGCAGCCTGGCGGGCCACGCCTCCCGCGCCGTCCTGACGGTGTCGACCTACCTCGGCCTCGACGAGCCGAGCGACGTCACCATCCCCTCGGCCGAGGCCTGGTACTCGGCCTACGCGTCGCAGTTCACCGACGCCGACGGCGTGCACGCCCGCGGCGTCGAGGCCGGCCTCTGGCTCGGCGACGACCCCGCCGCCCGCGTGGCCGAGGCGCTCGCCGAGTCGCGCGCCGCCCTCGACCGCGCGCCCTCGAACCGCATCGTGTCGCTCGGCGGCATGGGGATCCCGCTCGGCGAGTACCTGCGGACCCGGGTGTTCGAGCTGGTCGTGCACACGATCGACCTGTCCCGGGCGACCGGGCTGACCCACACGCTGCCGTCGACCGCCGTCGCCGACACGGCCGCGCTCGCGGCACGCGCCGCCACGATGCAGGGACACGGCGAGGAGGTGCTGCTCGCGCTCACGGGACGCGGCCGCCTCGGGGACGGGTTCAGCGTCGTCTGAGGCGGGGGCGCCTCCTCGGCTGGTGCCGTCGGCCCCGGGTGCGGGGGGCGCGGGCGGAACTCAGGAACGGGGCGGGGCGGGTTCCTGATCGGTGCACGGCTCAGGACGCCCGTTCCTGAGCCGTGAACACTCAGGACCCGCGTTCCTGAATGAGGAGAGGAGGGGTGGGACGGGGCGGGGCGGTCAGCCGAGGAGGTCGTGGCGCACGACGATGGCGTCGCGGCCGGGGCCGACGCCGATCGCCGAGATGCGGGCGCCGCTCATCGCCTCGACGGCCAGCACGTACTGCTGCGCCGCCTCGGGCAGGTCGGAGAACTCGCGGGCCCCGGTGATGTCCTCGCTCCAGCCGGGGAGCTCTTCGTAGATCGGCACGGCGTGGTGGAAGTCGCTCTGCGACACCGGCACCTCGTCGTGGCGGACCCCGTCGACCTCGTACGCGACGCACACCGGGATGGTCTCGAGGCCCGTGAGCACGTCGAGCTTCGTCAGCACGAAGTCGGTCACCCCGTTGATGCGCGCCGAGTAGCGGGCGATCGGGGCGTCGTACCAGCCGCAGCGACGCGGGCGCCCGGTGGTCGTGCCGAACTCGAAGCCGTTGGCCCGGAGGAACTCGCCGGAGGCGTCGAACAGCTCGGTCGGGAACGGCCCGGCGCCGACACGGGTCGTGTACGCCTTGACGATGCCGATGACGCGCTCGATGCGGCCCGGGCCGATGCCGGAGCCGGTGGAGGCGCCTCCTGCGGTCGCCGAGGACGACGTGACGAAGGGGTAGGTGCCGTGGTCGACGTCGAGCATCGTGGCCTGGCCGGCCTCGAAGAGGACGGTCTTGTCGGCCTCGAGCGCCTGGTGGATCTCGAGGGCCGTGTCGGCGACCATCGGCTTCAGCCGCTCGGCGAACGACAGCAACGACTCGACGATCTCGTCGGCCTCGATCGCGCGGCGGTTGTAGATCTTGACGAGCAGGTGGTTCTTCTGGTCGAGGGCCGCCTCGACCTTCTGGCGCAGGATGCCCTCGTCGAAGATGTCCTGCACGCGGATGCCGACGCGGTTGATCTTGTCGGCGTAGGTCGGGCCGATGCCGCGGCCCGTGGTGCCGATCTGCCGCTTGCCGAGGAACCGCTCGGTCACCTTGTCGAGGGTGCGGTGGTAGTGCGTGATGACGTGCGCGTTCGCGCTCACCTTGAGCCGCGAGACGTCGACGCCCCGGGCGATGAGGGCGTCGAGCTCGTCGAAGAGCACCTCGATGTCGACCACGACGCCGTTGCCGATCACGGGCGTGACGCCGGGCGACAGGATGCCCGAGGGCAGCAGGTGCAGGGCGTACTTCTGGTCGCCGATGACGACCGTGTGGCCCGCGTTGTTGCCGCCGTTGAACTTGACGACGTAGTCGATGCGGCTGCCGAGCAGGTCGGTGGCCTTGCCCTTGCCTTCGTCGCCCCACTGGGCTCCGATGATGACTACTGCGGGCATGGTCGTCTCCTCGCGTCGGGGGAACGCACCCCGGTGAGGTGCACCTCAGCCTACAAGGACGGGTGTCGACCCGACAGGGCGGCGCCGGCCCGCCGGACCGGCGCCGCGTCCCGTCGCGGTCACTGCAGGCGCGTCACCGTCGCGTGCGCGCCGTCGGCGATGAGCCCGGCGAGCGCGTCGAGGTAGGGCTCGGTGAAGCGGGGCTCGTCGACCAGGTCGCCGAACAGCTCGCGGTCGCGGAGGAACGCGAGGCGGTCGTCCCGCTGCGTGAGCGCCGTCGCCGTCAGCCGCTCGGCCAGGCGGTCGACGACGGTGATCGGCCCGCCCTGCTCGTCGACGCCCTCGGCGTAGCGGGCCCAGCTCGCGACGATCGCCGCCGACCGGGCCACCTCGCCGCCGGAGGCGAGGTTCTCGCGCACCACCGGCAGCAGCCACTTGGGGATGCGGTCGCTCGACTCGGCGCAGAGCCGGGCGAGGGTGTCGCGGACCTCGGGGTTCCGGAACCGCTCGATCAACGTCGTCTTGTAGTCGTCGAGGTCGATGCCGGGCACGGGCGGCAGGGTGGGCGTCGCCTCGCGGTCCATGTAGTCGCGGAGGAACGCCGCGATCGCCGTGTCGCCCGTGGCCTCGTGCGCGTAGCGGTAGCCCGACAGCCAGCCGAAGTAGCAGAGCCCCTGGTGGCTGGCGTTGAGCAGCCGCAGCTTCATGAACTCGTAGGGCTCGACGTCGTCGACGAGCTGCACGTCCGCGTGCTCGTAGGGGGGACGCCCCAGCGGGAACCCGTCCTCGAGGACCCACTGGAAGAACGGCTCGGCCACCACCGGCCAGGCGTCGTCGATGCCGAGCACGTCGCGCACCTCGGCCCGGTCGTCGTCGCTCGTGACCGGGGTGATGCGGTCGACCATGCAGTTCGGGAACGAGACGGACTCGCGCATCCACGCGGCGAGGTCCGAGTCGACGAGGTCGGCGTAGGCCGAGAACATCTTCTTCGCGACGTGTCCGTTGCCGGGGATGTTGTCGCACGACATGACGGTGAAGGGCTCGACGCCCCTCTCGCGCCGTCGCTGCAGGGCCGCCGCGACGAGCCCGAACGTCGTGTGCGGCAGGCCGCCCGAGGCCGCCGCCTCGACGTCGGCCCGGACGGCCGGGGCGGACTCGTCGAACTCGCCGGTCACGTGGTGGAAGTTGTACCCGCCCTCGGTGACGGTCAGCGAGACGATGCGGGTCTCGGGCGAGGCCATCTTCTCGATCACCGCCTCCGGGTCGTCGACGGCGAGCAGGTACTCGATCACGCTGCCGACCACGCGCGCCTCACGGCGTCCGTCGGGGTGCTTGAGCACGAGCGTGTAGAGGCCGCCCTGGGCGTCCATCACCTCTTTCATGCGGCGGTCCTGCTCGAGGACGCCGACTCCGCAGATCGCGAAGTCCCGCGCCTCGCCCGCCGCGAGGAGCCGGTCGATCACCATGGCCTGGTGGGCCCGGTGGAACCCGCCCACGCCGAAGTGGACGATGCCGGCGGTGAGGCCCTCACGGTCGTAGGCGGGGACGGCGACGCCGCGGGCGGCGAGCTCGTCGAGGGTGTCGGGCCGCAGCGCGAGGGGCGTGACGGCGTCGGGGGCGGCGTCCGCCGCGGTGGTGTCGGGGGCGGCGTCCGCCGCGGTGGTGTCGGTCATGGGTGTCTCCGTCGAACGTGGAACAGGGAAGTGGGAGGGGGGACTCGGGGGCCCGGGGCGGCCGCTACTTGACGGCCCCGAGCGAGAGGCCCTGGACGAGCTTGTCCTGGGCGGCGAACCCGGCGACGAGCACGGGGAACGAGACGGCGACCGCCGCCGCGCAGACCTTCGCGAGGAACAGCCCCTGGCTCGTGACGAAGCTCGTGAGGAACACCGGCGCGGTGAAGGCCTGCGTGCTCGTCAGCACCGAGGCGAACAACAGCTCGTTCCAGCTGAAGATGAAGCAGATCAGGGCCGTCGCCGCGAGTCCCGGGCCCGAGATGGGCACGATCACGCGCCGGAAGATCGACGGCAGGCTGGCGCCGTCGAGCGCGGCGGCCTCGAGGATCTCCACCGGGATCTCGGCGAGGAACGACCGCATCATCCACACGGCGATCGGGAGGTTCATCGACGTGTACAGCACGATCAGCAGGCCGATCGAGTCGAGCGCCCCGATGCGGGAGGCGATCAGGTAGATCGGCAGCAGGCCGGCCACCATCGGCAGCATCTTCGTCGAGAGGAAGAAGAACATCACGTCGGACCACTTCGTCACCGGCCGGATGCTCAGGGCGTACGCGGCCGGCAGCGCCAGCGCGAGCACGAGCAGGGTCGAGACGATCGACGCCGTCGCGCTGTTGATGAGGGGAGGCCACGGGCTCGCCCCCGAGTTCGCCCCGAAGAAGTTGGCGTAGCCGTCGAGAGTGAGCGGCGCGAACACCGACGGCGGGTTCGTCGCCGCGTCGGTCTCGGAGTGGAAGCTCGTCAGCACCATCCAGGCCACCGGGGCGAAGAACGCCAGGCCCACGAGCCAGGCGACGAGGCCGAGCAGACCGCCGCGGGCACGGCTGCCGAGCGTGCGTCCGGCGACCTCCCCCGGCCTCGAGGAGGCGCGGGTCGATCGGGTGCGCCGGCCCACGACGGCCGGGGGTGCGGCAGGCCGCTCGAGCGTGGGTGCGCTCATCGGTTCTCCTCCTTGAGCAGGGTCGAGACGCTGCGCAGGGCGAACGTCGCGATGGCGATGGTGCCGATGACGACGACGACGCCCGCGGCCGAGGCCGCGCCGTAGTCGTGCGCCTGGAAGAACTGCTGGTAGATCGTGTACGGCAGGTTCGCCGTGCCGAGACCGCCCGAGGTGATCGTGAACACCGCGTCGAAGTTCTGCACGATGTAGATCGAGCCGAGCAGCGCGGCCAGCTCGAGGTAGCGGCGCATGTGCGGCAGCGTCATGAAGCGGAACAGCTGCCACGACGTGGCCCCGTCGACCCGGGCGGCCTCGACCACGTCGAGGGGACGGCTCTGCAGGCCGGCGAGCAGGATCAGCATCATGAACGGCGTCCACTGCCAGATCAGGGCGGCCTCGACGGCGACCAGCGGGTTCCCGGTGATCCAGTCCGGCTGCGGCGCGGTCGCCCCGAACAGCCCGGCGACCCAGGTGAGGGCGCCGTTGAAGAGGCCGTACTCGGGGTTGTAGAGGGCGTGCTTCCAGACCAGGGCCGCGGCGACCGGGACGACCAGGAACGGCGCGATCATGATCGTGCGCACCACGCCCCGGCCGAGGAACTGCCGGTCGAGCAGGAGCGCCACGACCAGCCCCAGCACGAGGCTGACGAGCACGACCGTGACGGTGAGCAGGATCGTCGTCACCACGGACGAGCGCAGGGCGGAGTCGGTGAACACGTTCACGTAGTTGTCGAGTCCGCCGAAGGCGACGTCGTTCGGGTAGAGCGAGTTCCAGTTGACGAACGACACGACGATGGTGATGACGAACGGCACCTGGGTGACGGCGACCACGAAGATCAGCGCGGGCAGGAGCGGGGCCCGGCGGGCCCACGCCCCGGCCCGGGCCAGGGCCGCCGCATCCCGACGAGGGGTGCGGAAGCCCGGGGCCTCGGGCCGGGGCTCGTGGGGAGCCGGTGCTTCGACGGTGGCGGTCACGACTACTCCTGGTACTTCGCGCTGACCTTCTCGGCCAGGGACTGGCCCTTGGTCAAGGCCTCGTCGACCGTCTGCTGGCCGGCGATCGCCGCGCTGACGTCCTGGGAGACCTGGGTCGCCATGTCGGCGAACTCGGGCACCGCGACGAACTGGATGCCGGCCGCGGGGCGGGGCTGGACGCCGGGGTCGTCCGGCTTCGCGCTGACGATGGCGTCCTCGGTCTGCTGGTAGAACGGCGCGGCCGCGGCCTGGTAGTCGGCGTTGTCGTAGGTGCTGGTGCGCTTGCCGGCGGGCACGCTCGACCAGCCGATCTGGTCGGCGACGAGCTCCTCGTACTCCTTGCTCGAGGCCCACTCGACGAACTTCGCGGCGGCGTCCTGGTTCTTGCCGGCCTTCTGGATGCCCCACGCCCACGTGTAGAGCCAGCCGGAGCTGTCGGTCTCCTTCACCGGAGCCGCGGCGTAGCCGATCTTGCCCTTGACGGGCGAGTCGTCGGCCTCGAGGCTGCCGGCGGCGCTGGTGGCGTCGTACCACATGGCCACCTTGCCCTGCTGCAGGTTGTTGAGGCACTCGGTGAAGCCCGCCTGCGGCGCGCCCGCCTCGCCGTGCTCCTGGACGAGCTTCACGTAGAAGTCGACCGCCTCGGTGAACTCGGGGCTGTCGACCTCGGCGTCCCAGTTCTCGTCGAACCAGGTGCCGCCGAAGGTGTTGACGACCGTCGTGAGCGGGGCGAAGATCTGGCCCCAGCCGGGCTGGCCGCGCAGGCAGATGCCCTTCATGCCGGGCTCGGCGCCGTCGACCTTCGCCGCGAGGTCGGCGACCTCGTCCCACGTGGGGTTCGCGGGCATGGTCAGGCCGGCCGCGTCGAAGACGTCCTTCCGGTACATCAGGAACGACGACTCGCCGTAGAAGGGCTCGGCGTACAGCTTGCCGTCGGCGCCCGTGAGCGCCTTGGTCATCGGCTCGAGGATGTCGCTCTGGTCGAAGTCCGCGCTGGCGGCGACGGTGTCGTCGAGCGGCGTGAGCCAGCCGTTGGCGGCATAGCTCGGCACCTCGTAGTTGGACAGCGACGCGACGTCGTACTGGCCGGCCTGGCTCGAGAACTCCTGGCTGAACTTGGCGCGGACGTCGTTCTCCGGCAGCACGGTGTAGTTCACCGTGATGCCGGTGTCCTTCGTGAAGTGGTCGGCGGTCAACTTCTGCAGGTCGACCATCTGGGGGTTGTTGACCATGAGGACGTTCACCTCGTCGGACCCGCCGGAGGCGCTGCCGCCCCCGCCTGCTCCGCCGCAGGCGCTGAGGCCGAGTGCGGCTGCGACGCCCACCGACATCGCGATCGTGAGCTTGCTCGCTCGGTTGTTGGATCTCACGGGACCTCCATTGGTCGTGACGGGGCGTGGCAGGAGCGCTCCGGAGTGCGCGCGGAGCGGGACGCGAGCCGAGGAGGAGCCGGGCGATTCGCTCAGATGAGCGCGCCTCCTCAGATGTGAGGGGAGTCTGACACGGCCCTCACAGATGTGCAAGGGGTCTCAGATGAGCCATGATGGGCCCATGGAACGACGATCCGGACCCGATCGCGAGCGCTGGATCCTGCTCGCTGACGTCGCCCGCGCCTACTACGTCGACGACAGGTCGAAGGTCGACATCGCGGCGCAGTTCGACGTGAGCCGGTTCCAGGTCGCGAAGCTGCTGAGGCAGGCCAGGGAGCAGGGCGTCGTGTCGATCGAGATCCGCGACCCCCGACGCCCCTCCCGCGACGACGACCTCGCCCGCATGCTCGGCGTCGAGCGGGTGCAGGTGGTCGACGTCGCCGGCACGACCGAGACCGAGGGCACGGAGCGCGTCGGCACGGCCGTGATGGGCGCGCTGCGCCACACGCTGCGCAGCCGCATGACGGTCGGCATCTCGTGGTCGCGCACGATGGACCTCGCCGCGAAGTTCCTGCCCGACCTGCCGCCGTGCACCATCGTGCAGCTCGCCGGGGCCCTGCAGGTGCCGGGCTCGGGCACCCTGCCCCAGGTCATCGCCAACCTGGGGGCGTCGCCCGTCATCACGACGCTGCCGATCCACGCCCCGCTCGTCGTCGACGGGGCCGCGACCGCCCGCGACCTGATGCGCCAGCCCGAGATCGCCCAGGCCCTGGAACGCGCCGACGGCCTCGACCTCGCGGTCGTGGCGATCGGGGCGTGGCAGGCCGGCGAGTCGAGCGTCTGGGAGAAGGTGGCCGCGGTCGACCGCGACGAGGCCGCCGCGGCCGGCGCCGTCGGCGAGATCTCGGGCCGGCTCTTCGACGCCGCGGGACGCCACGTCGCGACGGCCCTCGACGACCGGCTCATCGGCGTCCGCTACGACCAGTTGGTGAGGACCCCGGCCGTCGTCGCCGTCGCACACGGACCGGGGCGCGCCGCCGCGGTCGTCGCCGCCGCCCGGGCGGGGTTCGTCACGCACCTGATCGTGGACAGTACGCTGGCCGAGGCGCTGGCCGACCTGCTCGACGGCGGATCGTGACCACGCCCGCCCACCCGCTCGAAGAGGAGTAGTCCGTGACGACCGACAACCCGACCACCCGCGTGCTCGTCGCCGGGGTGGACTCGTCCACCCAGAGCTGCAAGGTCGTGATCCGCGACACCGTCACCGGAGCCCTGGTGCGCCAGGGCACCGCCCGGCACCCGGAGGGCACCGAGGTGCCGCCCGACGCCTGGTGGGACGCGCTCGCCGAGGCGATCGCCGCCGCCGGCGGCCTCGACGACGTCGCCGCGATCTCGGTCGCCGGGCAGCAGCACGGCCTGGTCGCCCTCGACGCCGACGGCGAGGTCGTCCGCGACGCCCTGCTCTGGAACGACACCCGCAGCGCCCCCGCCGCCCGCGAGCTGACCGCCGAGCTCGGGGCCGAGGAGTGGGCGCGACGCACCGGCTCGGTGCCCGTCGCCTCCTTCACGGCCACCAAGCTGCGCTGGCTGCGCGACGCCGAGCCCGAGAACGCCGCTCGCGTGGCCGCGGTCGCCCTGCCGCACGACTGGCTGACCTGGCGGCTCCTCGGGCACGGGCCGTCCGCCTCCTCGCCCCTCGGCCCCGACCTCGACGCCCTCGTCACCGACCGCAGCGACGCCAGCGGCACCTCGTACTGGAGCCCCGGCGACGAGGCGTACGACCTCGAGCTGTTCGAGCGGGCGCTCGGGCGGGCCGGGCGGGTCGCCGCGGGGCGGGGCGAGGGCTCGGACTCCGGGGGCTCGGCCGTCGTGCTGCCGCGCGTGCTCGGACCGTCGGAGGCGGCCGGCACGACGGTCGCGCACGGGCCCGTCCCCGAGGGGATCGTCGTGGGCGCGGGCGCCGGCGACAACGCCGGCGCGGCCCTCGGGCTGGACGCCGGCGTCGGCGACCTCGTCGTCAGCATCGGCACGAGCGGCACGGCGTTCGCCGTGACCGACTCCCCCACCGCCGACGGCAGCGGCACGGTCGCCGGGTTCGCGGACGCCGCGGGCGGGTTCCTGCCGCTCGTCGCCACGCTCAACGCCGCCCGGGTGCTCTCGTCGATCGGCGCGCTGCTCGCCGTCGACCACGACGAGCTGGCCCGCCTGGCGCTCGCCGCCGAGCCCGGCGCCGGCGGGGTCTCGCTGGTGCCCTACTTCGAGGGCGAGCGCACCCCCGACCTGCCCGACGCCACGGCCACGATCTCGGGGCTGACCCTCGCCTCGACCACGCGGGAGAACCTCGCCAGGGCGGCCGTCGAGGGCATGCTCTCGGCGCTCGCCGACGGCGCCGCCGCGGTGCGCGACCAGGGGGTCGAGGTGCGACGCGTGCTGCTGATCGGCGGCGCCGCGCTCAACCCCGCCGTGCAGGCCGTCGCCGCCCAGGTGCTCGACGTGCCGGTCACGGTGCCCGCGCCGGGCGAGTACGTCGCCGACGGTGCGGCACGGCAGGCGGCGTGGGCCCTCTCGGGGACGCGACCGGGGTGGACCGTGTCGACCCGCGCCTCCTCGGAGCCGGACCTCGTGCCCGCGATCGGCGAGCGCTACCGCGCGGCGCAGGCGCTGGGGTCGCTGCCGCGCTGAGCCGCGCGCGGCTGCTCGGGGCCATCTGGGCCGAGGGCGGGTCTTCCGGGCCGAGGGCGGGTCGGCGGGGACCCGCCCTCGAGCCGGAACACCCGCCCTCGACCTGAGGACGAGGAGGCGCGGCGGCGGGACGAGGAGGCGCGGCGGCGGGACCTAGGATCGGCACATGGCACCGGAACCGGGACCCACCCGCTCGACGATGGCGGAGGACTACCTCAAGGTCATCTGGAAGGCCGAGGAGTGGGCCGCCGAGGGGTCGGCGGGCATCACGACGAACGAGATCGCCGCGACGCTCGGGGTGGGGGCCTCGACGGTGTCGGGCAACCTCCGCAAGCTGGAGCGCGACGGCTACCTCGACTACGAGCCGTACCGGCGCATCGCCCTCAGCGACCTCGGCCGTCGCGTCGCGGTCGGCATGGTGCGACGCCACCGGCTGATCGAGACCTACCTGGTCGAGCGGCTCGGCTACTCGTGGGACGAGGTGCACGTCGAGGCCGAGGTGCTCGAGCACGCCGTCAGCGACCGGCTGCTCGAGGCGTTCGACGTCGAGCTCGGGCACCCCACGGCCGACCCGCACGGCGACCCGATCCCCGCCGCCGACGGCACGGTCGTGCGGCCCGTCGCCCACACGCTGCAGGAGTTCGTCGAGGGCGAGTGCGGCCACGTCGTCCGCGTCTCGGACGACGAGCCCGAGCTGCTGCGCTACCTCGGCTCGCTGCAGCTGCACGTCGGCGCGCACGTGCGGGTCGCCGAGCGCCGCGACTACGCCGGGTCGCTGCGGGTCGAGCTGGACGACGGCACCGTCGACCTCGCCGGGCCCGCCGCCGGCGCCGTGTGGGCGACGCGCGACGAGCACGGGCACGCGGCGGCCGCGTCCGCCTGAGCGGCCCTCGGCGCGGGCTCGCGCTCGGGGACTGCCGCGCGCCGTGCTGCTCGGGGCTGCCGCGCGCCGTGTCGCTCGGGGCTTCCGCGCGCGGTACTGCTCTCTCCTGGCACCGCCGAGTGAACCGAACACCGCCCACTGCGGCGGTGTTCCGTTCACTCGGCGGTGTCGGGGGTGCGGGTCGGGGCGGCGGGCAGCACGGGGCTGGCAGGGCGGCAGGGCAGCGCGGGGCCGGGCCGGGCGGCGGGCGGCACGGGGCCGGGCGGCGGGCGGCACGGGGCCGGGCGGGCAGCAGCAGGAGGCGGGGGGCAGGAGGCGCGGGTCAGGGGGCGACGCCGGCCGGGTCGGCCAGGAGGTCGGCGAAGGCCAGC
>Ga0265798_10008264_pt1 | contig 13291 bp, 12 predicted proteins | sample P3T30metagenome_FD_192430 | JGI IMG/M metagenome (GOLD analysis project Ga0265798, IMG submission 192430) | Plant litter microbial communities from East Loma Ridge, Irvine, California - P3 T30 | ecosystem: Environmental > Terrestrial > Plant litter > Unclassified | place: USA: California...
CCCGGCGCCTACAGCCCGCTGTAGGTGTGCAGCCCCTTGAAGAACACGTTCACGATGCCGAAGTTGAACATGACGGCGGAGAAGCCGATGACGGCCAGCCACGCCGACCGCGACCCGCGCCAGCCGCGCGTGGCCCGCGCGTGGATGTACCCGGCGTAGAGCACCCAGATGATGAAGGTCCAGACCTCCTTGGTGTCCCAGCCCCAGTAGCGACCCCAGGCCCGCTCGGCCCAGACGGCGCCGGCCATGAGCGTGAAGGTCCAGAAGATGAAGCCCACGATGTTGAGGCGGTACGCCATCGACTCGAGCGTGACCGAGTCGGGCAGCGTGGCGAGGAAGCGCATCTTCGCGGCCTTCGCGTCGGCGGCGAGCGACTCGCGCCGGAACTGCAGCAGCTGCACGCCGGAGAGCGCGAAGGCGAGCGCGAAGAAGCCGGTGCCGAGCGCGGCGACGAAGACGTGGATCACGAGCCAGTACGACTGCAGCGACGGCGGCAGCGGCGCCACCTCGACGCGGTACTGGACGACGGCGATGCCCAGCAGGATGAGGATGAGCCCGGTGACGAAGGTGCCGAGGAAGCGCAGGTCGCGGCGCGTGAGCACGATGAGGTAGACGCTGAGGATGAGCAGCGTGCCCGTCATGGCGAACTCGTACATGTTGGCCCACGGCACCCGCGAGGCGGCGAGGCCCCGGAGCACGGTGGCGACCGCGTGGACGACGAACCCGACGACGAGCAGCACCATGGCCACGTTGAGGCTGATGGACCGGCCCGCGGCCACGGGGGCGTCGGGCCCGGCCGCGACGGGGTCGCGCTCGAGGGTGGCCGTGCCGCCGCCGCGCCGGGCGGCGGTCGCGCCGACGGCGGAGGGCTGGCGCGCCGCGACGGTGGCCGCGTCGGCGACGAGCGCGGATCGCCGCGCGAGGTCGAGGGCGAACGCGATGAACGCGGCCGCGTAGAGGCCCATCGCGACGAGGAGCGCGATGAGGGAGACGTCGTCGAGCATGGCCGTGTTCACGAGGGGAGCCTAACTTCTGCATCTGACACCGCGCCCGGCGCGAGGCCGGCCACGTGCTTGTCGGCCAGGGCCGCGACCGCGGCCTCCAGCGTGGGGTCCTCGCCGCGGGCGAGCCCGGCGTACTCGAGGGTGGTGGATCCGTCCGCCTGCGGCACGGCCTTGACCCACACGCGCCGACGCGGCACGAACAGGGACGTGAGCAGGCCGCCGAGGATCAGGATCGCGAACAGCAGCACCCAGCGCTGGGTGGGGTCGTGGTGCACGTCGAACGAGACGAAGCGCGGCACGGCGTCGAGGGTGACGGTGCCGAGCCCGTCGGGCAGGTCGACGGTCTGGCCCGGGGACATCCGGAGGCCCTGGACCCCCGTCTGCCCGCCCGTGAGCTGCGTCAGCGTGTTGACCTGGAGCGTGTAGACGGAGGTGGGCACCCCCGTGTTGATCCCGAGGTCGCCGGTGTAGACGTTCAGCGTCAGCACGGGGTTGTCGAGGTCCGGGTAGCTGGACGTGAACGGCGTCCTCGAGTCGTCGAGCGTCGGGTAGAAGAAGCCGATCATGCCCACCTGCTCGCGCAGCCCGTCCGGCACCTTGACGACGCCGAGCGACTTCAGCTTCGCGTCCTGCGGGAGGAACGGCACGTCGGCGCTGTAGACGCTCTTGCCCTCCGGATCGCGCACCGTCACGTGCGGCGCGTACCCGTTGCCGAGCAGGTACATGTCGGTGCCGCCGATGGCGAGCGGGTCGTTGACCTTGACCTCGCGGGCCTGCGGCTGACCGCCGGGCACGTCGGCGGTGACGTCGGCCGTGAAGTCGAGCGGCTGGCCGATGGCGTTCGGGTTCTCCTGCTCGTACTCGACGTGGAGCGCGTCGAGCTTGACCCGGTACGGGGTGAGCGCGGAGTCGTCGAAGAACCGGCCGGGGTTGAACGAGTCGAAGGTCGAGAGCGTGTTCACGAACGACTGGCCCTCGACGAGTACCTTCTGGCCGGAGTAGCCGAAGCCGCCGCCGATGCCGACCGTGATGAGGATCCCCACGAGCGCCGAGTGGAACACCAGGTTGCCGGTCTCGCGCATGTACCCGCGCTCGGCCGAGACGGAGAGGACGCCGCCGGATGCCGACGCGTCGTCGACGAGCAGGGTGCGGTAGCGCTGCTTCTTCAATAGGGCGCGGGCCTGGCGGATCGCGTCGACCGGATCCGCCGTGGTGGTCCGGGTCGTGTAGCCGGCCAGCCGCGACAGCCGCGCCGGCGTCTTGGGGGGCGCCTGGCGGAGCGCGTCGAAGTGGTGCTTGGCGCGCGGGACGACGCAGCCGATGAGGCTGATGAACAGCAGCAGGTAGATGGCGGAGAACCAGACCGAGCTGTAGGTGTCGAAGACCTGGAACCAGTCGAGGACGGGGTAGAGGTCCGGGTTGTCCATCCGGAACTGCGTGACGCCGTTCGGGTCGGAGCTGCGCTGCGGCACGAGGGATCCGGGGATGGCCGCGAACGCGAGCATGAGCAGCAGGAACAGCGCCGTGCGCATGCTCGTGAGCTGCCGCCAGAACCAGCGCAGCGTGCCGAGGAAGCCGAGCTTCGGCTGCACGATGGCGCCGTCGCCGGAGGACGGGCGCGGCGCCTGCCGCAGGGCGTCGACGTGGTCAGATGGCCGGGACATACGTGGCGATCACCCCCTGGAGATGGAGCATCCACGCCGACCAGATGCCGGAGACCATCAGCACGCCGATGAGCACGAGCAGCGCTCCCCCGACGAGGTTGACGGTGCGGATGTGGCGGCGGAGGAACCCGACGGTGCGCGTCATCCACCCGAGGCCGAGGGCCACGAGGAGGAACGGCACGCCGAGCCCGATGCAGTAGGCGACGCCGAGCAGCACTCCGCGGCCCGCGTCGGCGGACGTGAGGCTCATCGAGATGACGACGGCGAGGGTCGGGCCGATGCACGGCGCCCAGCCGATGCCGAACACGACGCCGAGGAGCGGCGCGCCCGCCAGGCCCGTCGCCGGACGCCACGAGCTCTTGACCTGCCGCTGGAGGAAGCCGAGGCGCCCCGTGAAGACGAGCCCCATGACGATGAGGACGACGCCCAGGATCCGCGTGATGAGGTCCTGCCAGCGCATCAGCCAGAAGCCGGCGGTGGCGGAGACGAGCGTGGTGACGATGAAGACGGCGGAGAAGCCGAGCACGAACAGCGCCGTGCCGAGGAGCAGGCGACGACGCGTCGCGGATCCGCCCTTCGCCTCGGCCATGCCGCCGATGTACCCGAGGTAGCCCGGCACCAGCGGGAGCACGCACGGGGAGGCGAACGAGACCAGGCCCGCGAGCAGCGCCAGCGGCACCGCGACGAGGAGCTGGCCCGAGAGGGCGCTCTGGATCTGGTCCACCTAGCCCGCCGGCTCCGCGACCGTGTCGGAGACGAGCGTGCGGAGCACCCCGGGGTCGATCTGCCCGAGAACCCGCGACGCGACGCGACCCTGGCGGTCGAGCACGATGGTGGCCGGCACGGCGTTCGGCGCGATGGTGCCGGCGAACGCGAGCTGCATGCTCGTGTCCTCGACGTCGAGCACGGACGGGTAGGTGATGCCGTACGTGGCGTCGAAGGAGTCGACGTTCGGCGCCTGGTCCCGCGTGTTCACGCCGAGGAACTTCACGCCGTCCGGAGCGTGCTCCTCGCTCGCGGCCTGCAGGTCCTTCGCCTCGAGGCGGCAGGGCGGGCACTCGGCGTACCAGAAGTTGACCACCGTGACGGATCCGCGGTAGTCGGCGGACGTGATCGCGGTGCCGTCGGAGAGGGTGCCAGAGAAGTCGACCGGCGCGGCGCGGTCCGCCAGCCGGACCTCCGTGAACGTGCCGTCGCCCGCGATGTAGCGCTTGTTGTCGCCCGCGCGGAACTCCGCGGCGAGCGGGTCCTGCGTGCAGGCGCTCAACGCGACCGCGGCGAGCGCGGACCCCACGGCGGCGAGGACGGTGCGACGGCCGACGGGCATCAGACCGCCCCCGCGTCGACCGCGAGGTCGGACAGGCCCGCCGCCGCGTCGATGTACCCGGTCTCGACGAACCGGTCGCCCACGCGCTCGACGGTGGTGATGCTCGACAGCGCGCAGCGGCGCTGGCGCGGGTCGTGGAAGAGGCGCTCGCCCGCGAGGGAGAGGTGGACCATCCAGATGGGGAGCTGGTGGCTGACGATGACGACGTCGCCGTCGGGGACCGACCGGTGCGCGGCCTTGACGGCCTCGGCCATGCGCGCGGCGATGGACCGGTACGACTCGCCCCAGCTCGGCTTCACCGGGTCGACGACGAGCGGCCAGAGCCGCGGCGAGCGCGCGATGCGGGCGGGCGAGGGGAAGCGGGATCCCTCGAAGCGGTTGGTCGGCTCGATGACGCGCTCGTCGGTCGTGACGTCGAGGGCGAAGCGCTCGGCCCACGGGGCTGCGGACTCCTGGGCGCGCTGCAGCGGCGAGGCGATGATCCGGTTGACGGGTGCACCGGCGTCCTCCAGCGCCTGGGCGGCGGCCTCGGCCATGCGGTGGCCGAGGTCGGAGAGGCCGAACCCCGGGATGCGTCCGTAGAGCACTCCGTCGGGGTTGTGCACCTCGCCATGACGGACGAGATGGATTCGTGAGGCGACCACCCGTCAAGTGTAGGTGTCGCGCGGATGTACAACCGCCGAGCACGGAGCGCAACCCCGTGCGCGAATGATTCGTCCGCAATACGATTGGGGGCACCGGCGGGGGCCGGTCCTCACGACCGTCTCCGGCCGGATGTTACATGCGTATACGAACTGTTGGGCCCCAAAGGAATCGCACGCTAAGTTAGGTGCTCGAGGCCGTGATCCGGCCTCCGAGCGAGAGCCCCGTGGACCACGGGACCTCGCAGAGACCCCCGTCCCAGGACGCGGGCCCGCATGACGATGCCGTCCGGGACGGCGCGGAAGGAACGGGCACCATGACGATGACACCGACCAGGCCCACGGCCACCGACACCACCAGCACCGACTCCGCGCTCGATCCGATCGAGGCCGTCGGGCCCGTCGATCCCTACGCCGACTCCGACCTCCCCGAGCCGTCGCTCGTCACGCCCGGCGCGAGCACCGACGCCGTCAAGGACTACCTGCGCCAGATCGGGCGCGTCCCGCTCCTCACCGCCGAGCTGGAGGTGAGCGTCGCCCGCCGCATCGAGGTGGGCGTCCTGTCGCAGGAGGTCCTCGACACCCGCACCGACCTCACCTCGGCCGAGCGACGCGAGTACCAGACCCTCGCGCAGGACGGGATGCGCGCCAAGCAGCACCTCGTCAACGCGAACCTGCGCCTCGTCGTCAGCATCGCCAAGCGCTACACCGGCCGCGGGCTGCCGTTCCTCGACCTGATCCAGGAGGGCAACATGGGCCTCGTCCGGGCGGTCGAGAAGTTCGACTACCAGGCCGGCTTCAAGTTCTCGACCTACGCGTCGTGGTGGATCAAGCAGTCCATCACGCGCGGCATGGCCGACACGAGCCGCACGATCCGCATCCCCGTGCACACCGTCGAGCACATCAACCGGATCAACGCGGTGCAGCGCGAGCTGGCCGTCGAGCTCGGCCGCGACCCCTCGATGGAGGAGATCGCGCGCGAGTCGGACACGCCCGTCACGAAGGTGCGCTACCTGCTTGACCGCGCGCAGGAGCCCATGTCGCTGCAGGTCCTCGTGGGCGGCAGCGGCGGCGACGGCGACACGGAGATGGCCGACCTCATCGAGGACGCGGACGTCACGCAGCCCATCGACGTGGTGACGCAGCAGCTCATGGCGGCGCACGTCACGCGCCTCATCGACGGGCTCGCCGAGCGCGACGCCGAGGTCGTGCGCATGCGCTTCGGCCTCGCGGGGCTCGAGCCGCGGTCGCTGGCGTACGTGAGCCAGCAGCTGGGCGTCACGCGCGAGCGCGTCCGCCAGATCGAGAAGAAGTGCCTCGCGAAGCTCCGCATCCCGGAGCTGGAGACGTACATCCGCGGCTGATCCCGCCGCACGTCACGAGGGCCGTCCGCGTTCGTCGCGGGCGGCCCCGTGTCGTCCGCGGGCGTCCCGCAGGGGCCCGGGTTCCTGCGGATCCGCCGAGTACTACGCCCGCTAGTCGTTAGTGCGCATACATTCGATTCCCACCCTCCGACGGCGCGCATCCCCGCCGCGGACGACACGACGCGAGCTCGACGACGAGCCGCGATGAAGGAGGAGCCATGGCTCTCACGCAGGCCGCACCCGGCCAGACGCACGTCCCCCGCATCAGCTGGTCACCCGTCGCCGCGGGGCTCTGGGTCGCCCGACGCGGCGACGAGTTCGCCGGCATGAGCGAGGAGCGATGGGGCGCCGGATTCCACGTCACGGACCGCCTCGGGCGCGACGTCGGCGACTTCCCGACCCTCGCCGAGGCGCGCGCCGCCCTGTCCTGATCCGTCCGGGCGCCAGGCGCACGCCGTGCGCCCGATACCCGCTACCACCTCCGGGCCGCCAGCGCACCGGCCCGACGGTCGCGCGCGAGCGGGCATAGGGTCGAGCAGGTGCCTTCCCCCGAGATCCGCCCGCCCGCATCCGCCGCCGACGACCGCTCGGACGGCTTCGTCCGGGTCCGCGGCGCGTCGGAGAACACGCTCCGCGACGTGGACGTCGACATCCCGCGCGATCGCATCGTCGCCTTCACGGGCGTCTCCGGATCCGGCAAGTCGTCGCTCGCGTTCGGGACCGTCTACGCGGAGGCGCAGCGGCGCTTCTTCGAGTCGGTCGCGCCGTACGCGCGCCGGCTGATCCGGCAGGAGCAGACCCCGCACGTCGAGAGCATCACGGGCCTGCCGCCCGCGGTCGCGCTCCAGCAGCGGCGCGGCGCCCCGAGCACGCGCTCGACCGTCGGCACCGTCACCACGCTGTCCAACTCACTGCGGATGCTGATGTCGCGCGCGGGCGCCTACCCCGCCGGCCAGGGGCGGCTCGACTCCGACGCCTTCTCCCCCAACACCGCGGCGGGCGCCTGCCCGGTGTGCCACGGCCTCGGTGTCGCGCACACCGTGACCGAGGCGTCGCTCGTGCCGGACCCCGCGCTGTCTATCCGGGACGGCGCCATCGCCGCGTGGCCCGGCGCCTGGCAGGGGAAGAACCTGCGCGACATCGCGATCGCGCTCGGCTACGACGTGGACCTGCCGTGGCGCGAGCTGCCGCAGGAGAGGCGGGACTGGATCCTCTTCACCGAGGAGCAGCCGGTGGTGCAGATCACGCCGCAGCGCGACCGCGTGGCGAAGCCCTACAACGGGCGGTTCTGGAGCGCGCGCTCCTACGTGCTGCACACCCTCGCCGACTCGTCGAGCCCGCGCCTGCGCGAAGCCGCGCTCGCGCACATGGTCTCGGGCACGTGCGAGCGCTGCGGCGGGAGCGGACTCACGCCCGAGGCGCTGGCCGTGACGTTCGCGGGCCGGAGCATCCAGCAGCTCAACGCCCTGACGCTCGCCGACCTCGCCACGGCCATCGCGCCGACGGAGGGCATGGGCGACGTGGCGGTGACGATCACGACCGACCTCGTCGCGCGGCTCGCCGTGCTGGTGGACCTCGGGCTCGGCTACCTGAGCCTCGGCCGCGTCACCACGACGCTCTCGCCCGGCGAGATGCAGCGGCTCCGGCTCGCGACGCAGCTGCGGTCGGGGCTGTTCGGGGTCGTGTACGTGCTCGACGAGCCGTCCGCGGGCCTCCATCCGGCCGACGCCGAGCCGCTCCTCGAGGTGCTGGAGCAGCTGCGGGACTCCGGCAACTCGGTGTTCGTGGTCGAGCACGACATGGACGTCGTGCGGCGGGCCGACTGGATCGTGGACGTGGGGCCGGGCGCGGGGCAGGCGGGCGGATCCGTCGTCTACAGCGGTCCCGTCGACGGCCTCCGCGAGGTGGAGGGGTCCGCGACCCGTCCGCACCTGTTCCCCGACCTCGCGCCGCCGCGCGCGGAGCGGACGCCGCGGACGCCCACCGGGAGCATCCGGGCCACGGGCGTGACCCTGCACAACCTCGTCGACCTCGACGTGGAGATCCCGCTCGGCGTGATGGTCGCGGTGACGGGCGTCTCCGGATCCGGCAAGTCGACGCTCGTGAGCCGCGTGCTGCCCGACCTGCTGCGGGCGTCGCTCGCTCCCGACCGCGTGGTGGTCGAGCCCGGGGACGACGCGGACGGCGACGCGCTCGACGACGCGTCCGGTCCCGCCCGCATCGCCCGCGTGGAGGGGGCCGACGCGGTGGACCGCCTCGTCGCGGTCGACCAGCGCCCCATCGGCCGCACCCCGCGCTCGACCCTCGCCACCTACACCGGGCTCTTCGACGCGGTCCGGCGCACCTACGCCGCCACCGACGAGGCGCGGGCTCGGGGCTACGGCGCCGGCCGGTTCTCGTTCAACGTCGCGGGCGGGCGCTGCGAGACGTGCCAGGGCGAGGGGTCCGTGACCGTCGAGCTCCTCTTCCTGCCGGGCTCCTACGGCCCCTGCCCCACCTGCCACGGCGCCCGGTACGAGCCCGGGACGCTCGAGATCGAGTACCACGGGCGCTCGATCGCGGACGTGCTCGCCATGACCGTGGACGAGGCGCACGGGTTCCTCGCCGACGTGCCGCTCGCCGCGCGCGCCCTCGCGACGCTCCGCGACGTGGGCCTCGGCTACCTGCGGCTCGGCCAGCCCGCCACGGAGCTCTCGGGCGGCGAGGCGCAGCGGATCAAGCTGGCCACCGAGCTGCAGCGCGCGCCGCGCGGCCACACCCTCTACCTGCTCGACGAGCCGACGACCGGCCTGCACCCGGCCGACGTCGTCCTCCTGCTGCGCCAGCTGCAGGGCCTCGTCGACGCGGGGAACACGGTCGTGGTGGTGGAGCACGAGATGGACGTGGTGGCGGACGCCGACCGGGTGATCGACCTCGGACCGTCGGGCGGCGACCAGGGCGGGCGGATCGTCGCGCAGGGCACGCCGCGCGAGGTCGCCGACGCCGTCGGCAGCCGCACGGCGCCGTACCTCGCGCGGCGGCTCGACGCATCCTGACGGGCTGTCGCGGGGGTCGGCGGCGTCCCGGTCGGCGTCGGTAGTCTGACCTCCAGCGTCGGCGCCCACGCGGGTCGACGCCCTCGGCATCCCGCACCTCTCCCTAGGAGCACCTCGTGACTGACTCGACCGGAACACCCTCCACTCCCGCCGGCTGGTACGCGGACCCCGCCGGATCCGGCCGTCTGCGCTGGTGGGACGGCACCCGCTGGACCGACCACCTCGCCGACGCGCCGGCGGCCGCCGCGGGCGCGGGCGTCGCGGCCTCGGCCGGGCACGCGGGATCGACGGAGCAGGCCGCAGCGCCGTCGTACGGCGAGTCGACGTCGCAGCCGTACGCCCAGCAGCCGTATGCGCAGCAGCCCTACGCGCAGCAGCCCTACGCCCAGGCCGGCTACGCGGCCCCGACCCCGCCGCCGCAGGTGCCCGCGAGCACCTCGCCGTGGACCTGGGCCATCTGGGTGCTCGCCGCGCTGCCCGTGGTCTCGCTGATCGTCATCTCCGGCACCGACTTCCGCAGCGTGATGCCCTCGTCGCCCTCCGGCCGCGGCATGATGATGCCGGGCCTCGGCTACGTCGTGGCGCAGCTCGTGAGCTTCCTCGTCTACGGCGCGAGCGTCGTGGTCGCCTACCTCGACTGGCGAGACCTCGGGCGCCGCGGCTTCGTCCGCCCCTTCCACTGGGCCTGGACCTTCCTCGGCTCGGGCGTCTACGTCATCGGACGCTCGATCATCGTGCGCCGTCGCATCGAGGGCGCCCCCGGCCGCGCCCTGGCGCCGATCTGGGTCTGGGCCGGGCTCGCGCTCCTCGTCTCGTTCGTGGCCTTCGGCAAGTGGGTGGAGGCCTTCGCGGACGCGATGCAGCAGTACAGCCCGCGCGGCTACTGACCCGCGGGTCCGCCCGCCGCACCGCCCGCGCCCCGGTCGGCGCGTCCGCTCACACGAAGCGGATGCGCTGCCCGGGGCGCAGCTGCGCCGCCAGCCGCACGTCGTCCCGCGCGACCACGCCGATCACCGGGTAGCCGCCCGTCATCGGGTGGTCGGCGAGGAACAGGATCGGCCGCCCGGACGGCGGCACCTGGAGCGCGCCCGTGACGACGCCCTCGCTGGGGAGCTCGCCCGGGATCCGCCGCTCGAGCGGGTCGCCGTCGAAGCGGACGCCCACGCGGTCGGCCTCGGCCGTGACCTCCCACCCGCGGTCGAGGAGCGCGGCCCAGGATCCGTCGACGAACCAGTCGAGGCGCGGGCCCGGCGAGACGCGGAGGACCACCTCGCCGTCCGCGGGCGCGGAGACGGCCAGCGAGTCGACGGGCGGGACGGGGCCGGCGACCGCGGATCCCACGGGCAGCGCGTCGCCGACCGCGACCGGCGCCGGCCCCACGCGCGAGAGCAGGTCGGTGGCGCGGGACCCGAGGACGGGCGGCACGTCGACGCCGCCCCGCACGGCGACGTACCAGCGGATTCCGGCCGCGGCGGCGCCGATCTCGAGCGCGTCGCCCGCGTCGAGGAGCACCGCCCGCGCGTACGGCGCGGGCCGGCGCGCGGCGCCGACCGTGCGCATGAGCGGCCCGACGGCGCCCGTGACCGCGACCCACACCGCGGCGGTCGCGCGCAGCACGGCGCCGCCGAGCACGATCTCGAGCCCCGCGGCGCCGGCCGCGTTGCCGACGAGGAGGTTCGCGTCGGCGAGGGCGCGCGGATCCAGCGCGCCGGAGGGCGAGACGCCGATGCCGCCGTGCCCGGGCCGGCCGGCGTCCTGCACGAGCATGAGCGGGCCGGTGCGCTCGACGACGAGCGCGGGCGCGACGGGGGCCGCGGCGCGTCGACCCCGGCGGGGAGCGGCCCCGCCGGTCACGCGCCGACCTCGCGGAAGCGCACGGCGGATCCGGGCTGGAGGAGCGCCGCCGGCTCGCGGGCCGGGTCCCACAGCACCGCGGTCGTGGTGCCGATGAGCTGCCAGCCGCCCGGGGAGGCGCGCGGGTAGATCCCGCTGAACTCGCCCGCGAGCGCGACGGCTCCGGCGCGCACGCGCGGCCGCGGCGACGAGCGGCGCGGCACCTCCAGGCCGGGGACGCCCGCGAGGTAGCCGAAGCCGGGCGCGAAGCCGCCGAACGCGACGGTCCAGGTGCCGGACGTGTGGCGCGCGACGACCTCGCGCGCGTCGACGCCGAGGAGCGCGGCCACGTCGGCCAGGTCCTCGCCGTCGTAGACCACGTCGATCTCCACCGGCTCGCCCCCGCGCGCGCCCGCCTCGGACGCGGGTGTCGCGGCGAGCGCCCACGCGCGGGCGGCGGCGAGCGGGAGCACGTGCGGATCCACCGTCACGAGGATGCTGCGGGCGCCCGGCACGACGTCGACGACGCCGCGCGGCCGGGTGGCGTCGAGCACGGGTTGGAGGCGGAGGACCTCGTCGAGCGAGTCGAGGTCGAGCATCACGGCGGCGTCGCCGCACGGGAGGAGCCGCAGGGTCACAGGGCGCGCCGGTCGCGGGCGGGCAGGGAGCGGTCGGCGGCGTCGGGGACCGGCCGGATCCGGACGCCCGCCTCCTCGAGGGCCGCGCGCACCGCGCGGGCGAGGCCGACGGCGCCCGGGGTGTCGCTGTGCAGGCAGATGGAGTCGGGGTCGAGCCGCACGACGGATCCGTCGACCGCCACGACCGTGCCCTCGGTCGCCATCCGCACCGCGCGCGCCGCGACCTCGGCCGGGTCGTGGACCACCGCGCCCTCCTGCCGACGCGAGACGAGCGCGCCCGCGGGCGTGTAGGCGCGGTCGGCGAAGGCCTCGACGCGGGTCGGCAGCCCGGCGGCGGCGGCGAGCCGGAGGATCTCGGAGCCGGGGAGGCCGAGCACGGGGAGCGTCGGATCCAGCGCGACGACCGCGTCCACGACGGCCTGCGCCTGCACGGGGTCGTGCGCGATGCGGTTGTAGAGGGCGCCGTGCGGCTTGACGTAGGAGACGCGCGCGCCGACCGTGCGAGCCATGCCGCTGATCGCCGCGAGCTGGTACAGCACGTCGCCCGTGAGCTCGGCGGGCGAGGCGTCGAGGTCGCGGCGGCCGAACCCGGCGAGGTCGCGGTAGGCGACGTGCGCGCCGACCGCGACGCCGTCCCGGCCGGCCCGCTCGAGGGCGTGCAGCATGACGAGCGGATCCCCCGCGTGGAACCCGCAGGCCACGTTCGCGCTCGAGACGATGGCGAGCATCGCGTCGTCGTCGCCGAGGGTCCAGCGGCCGAAGGACTCGGCGAGGTCGCTGTTGAGGTCGATCTGCATGGCGTCTCCCCTGCACCGGGTGCGGCGGCCGCGCGCCGCGGCGCCGTCGCCACCAGGCTAGGCGGCCCGCGGGGCGACCGGTCCGACAGCGGCGCGGATAGACTCGACGACCGTGACCACCCGAACTCTCATCAAGAACCTGGCCGCCCTCGACGACGGGGACGTGGCCGTCTCCGGATGGGTCGAGACCGTCCGCGACCAGAAGAAGATCCAGTTCGTGATCCTCCGCGACGAGTCCGGCGCGGTGCAGCTCACCTACAAGCGCCAGGGCGACGAGGACCCGACCGCCGACACGATCTCCGGCCTCGCCGCGGGCACGTTCCTCACCGCCACCGGCACGCTCAAGCACGACGAGCGCGTGAAGCTCGGCGGCCTGGAGATCGGCCTGTCGGGCATCGAGGTGGCGGCCGCCGCCATCCCCGAGACGCCCATCGCCGCCGACTCCTCCATCGACAAGCGCCTCGACTGGCGCTTCATCGACCTCCGCGCACCCCGCAACTCGCTGATCTTCCGCGTGCAGACCACGCTCGTGCACGCCATGCGCACCTACTGGGTCGAGCACGACTTCATCGAGGTCTTCTCCCCCAAGCTCATGGCCACGCCCTCCGAGTCGAACGCCGAGCTGTTCAAGGTCGAATACTTCGACGGCGTCGCGTACCTCGCGCAGAGCCCGCAGTTCTTCAAGCAGATGGCGCAGTCCGCGGGCTTCGGCAAGATGTTCGAGGTCGGCCCGGCGTTCCGCGCCGACCCATCCTTCACCTCGCGCCACGCGACCGAGTTCACCTCGGTGGACGCCGAGATCAGCTGGGTCGAGAGCCACGAGGACGTCGCCCGCCTCCAGGAGGAGCTCATCGTCGCCGCGCTCACCGCGGTGAAGGAGAAGCACGGCGATGAGATCCGCGAGCTGTTCGACGTGGAGGTGACGGTGCCGAGCGTGCCGTTCCCGCGGATCCCGCTGCTCGAGGCCAAGGACATCGTCGCGAAGCGC
>Ga0265798_10008265_pt1 | contig 13291 bp, 9 predicted proteins | sample P3T30metagenome_FD_192430 | JGI IMG/M metagenome (GOLD analysis project Ga0265798, IMG submission 192430) | Plant litter microbial communities from East Loma Ridge, Irvine, California - P3 T30 | ecosystem: Environmental > Terrestrial > Plant litter > Unclassified | place: USA: California...
GGCGCATCCACTCGACGGGCGTGGGCGGCGAGGGGCGCTCGGTCGCCGCGGGCGCATCCGCTCGTGTCCGGCGGTTCGCGCGGCGCTCGTAGCATGGTGCGCGTGAGCAACGAGCCTTCGCCCGCCGCGCAGCAGTACCTGCACGGCCACCACGAGAGCGTGCTGCGCGTGCACGCCCGCCGCACCGTCGAGAACTCCGCCGCCTACCTGGCGCCGCACCTGAGCCCCGAACTGCACCTGCTCGACGTCGGCAGCGGCCCGGGCACGATCACGAAGGACTTCGCGCGCCGGCTGCACGCCGGCCGGGTCGTCGGCATCGACGCCGGCGAGGAGATCGTGGCGCGCACGCGGGCCGAGGCGCTCGCCGAGGGGCTGACGAACCTCGAGTACCGCACCGGCGACGTGTACGCGCTCGACTTCGAGGACGACACCTTCGACATCGTGCACGCGCACCAGGTGATGCAGTACATGGCCGACCCGGTGGCGGCGCTGCGCGAGATGCGCCGCGTGACGAAGCCGGGCGGCCTCGTCGCCGTGCGCGACGTGGACTACGGCGGGGTGCGCTGGTTCCCCTGGATCGACGGCATCGAGGAGTGGCGCGACCTCTACGAGAGGGTCGCCCGCCGCGGCGGCGGCGAGCCCGACGCGGGCCCGCAGCTGCTCGACTGGGCGCAGCGCGCCGGCTTCGAGGAGGTCACCGCCACGGCGACCATCTGGTGCTTCGCCGACCAGGGCGAGCGCGACTGGTGGGGCGGCTCGTGGGCCGACCGCGCCCTGCACTCCGACTTCGCCCGACAGGCCGTCGAGTGGGGCCTCGCGACCCCCGACGACCTGCAGCGCATCTCGGACGCCTGGCGGGAGTGGACCGCGGCGCCGAACGGCCTGTTCAACATGCCGCACAACGAGATCCTCGCGCGGGCCTAGCGCGACGACGAAGGGCCGCTCCCCGAGGGGTGCGGCCCTCTCTCATCGGTGCGCTCCGAGCGACCTCGCTGCGAGCGAGCGACCGCGCTCGGTCGCTCGCAGCGCACTGCGCGCCGCAGGGGCGGCGGCGCGCCGGCAGCTCAGTCCTGCGGCTCGACGACGACGGCCAGGTCGCGGGCCTCGTCGTAGCGGATGCTCGTGCCGTCATCGAGGTCGACGATCGGCCGGCCCTCGAGCCAGGTGAGCGTCCAGCGCCAGCCCTCGGTCGAGTGGCCCGACTCGCGGTACTCGGCCAGCTCGGCCTCGACGCCGCGGACGGCCCTGACGACCGCGGCCGGCAGCTGGGCGGGCGGCGTGGCGTCGAGCGCCCAGCGCGTGCCGAGCTGCATCAGGCCTGCTCCGCCGCGGGCGCCTCGAGCTCGATGGCCGAGACGCCGATCTCGTCGCCGGCGGCGAACTCGAGCTCGGCGATGCGGCCGACCGCGGCGAGGTCGCCGGCGGCGAGCGCGATGAGCGCAACCTGCTCGGCCGGCACGGTGACCGTCGCCGAGGTGACGGGCGTGCGCTGCGAGGCCTTCGCATCCGTCTTCGCCCGGCGGATGCCGATGAGCGCCTGGCCGGTGAGGCCCAGGAGCCCGGTCGGCTCGGTCGCCGGCAGCTCGTCGACGCTCGGCCAGGCGGCGTTGTGCACGCTGCCCTCGTGGGTCCAGCTCCAGACCTCCTCCGTGGCGAAGGGGATGAACGGGGCGAACAGGCGCAGCAGCACGTCGATCGCGAGGCGCAGGGCCGTGACGGCCGAGGCCTGCGCGTCCTCGTCCGCACCCTCGGCGGTGCCGTAGGCGCGCTCCTTGACGAGCTCGAGGTAGTCGTCGCAGAAGGTCCAGAAGAACTGCTCGGCGGTCTCGAGGGCGCGCGCGTGGTCGAACTCGTCGAAGGCCTTCGTCGCGGTGGCGACGACCTTCGACAGCTCGGCGAGCAGGTCGAGGTCGAGGGCCTCGGTCGGCGCGACGGGCTCGCCGCCGGTCGCCGGCGCGAGCACCGGGAACGAGTAGACGAACTTGGCCGCGTTGAGCACCTTGATCGAGAGGCGGCGGCCGATCTTGATCTGCTTCGGGTTCTGCGGGTCGAAGCTGGCGTCGGTGCCGAGGCGCGAGCTGGCGGCCCAGTAGCGCACCGCGTCGGAGCCGTGCTCGACGAGCAGGCCCGCCGGGGTGACGACGTTGCCCTTCGACTTCGACATCTTCTTGCGGTCGGGGTCGACGATGAAGCCCGAGATGCTGGCGTGCTGCCACGGCGCGACGCCCTCGTGCTCCTGCAGCGAGCGCAGTGCGGTGGAGAAGAGCCAGGTGCGGATGATGTCCTGGCCCTGCGGACGCACGTCGTAGGGGAAGACGAGGTCGAAGAGCTCGGGGTCGCGCTCCCAGCCGCCCGCGAGCTGCGGGGTCAGGGACGACGTGGCCCAGGTGTCCATGACGTCGAGCTCGCCCTGGAAGCCGCCCGGCACGCCGCGCTGGCTCTCGTCGTAGCCGGCCGGTGCATCCGACGACGGGTCGACCGGCAGCGACGCCTCGTCGGGCACGAGCGGGCTGTCGAAGACGGGGTTGCCGTCGCCGTCGAGCGGGTACCAGACGGGGATCGGCACGCCGAAGAAGCGCTGGCGCGAGATGAGCCAGTCGCCGTTGAGGCCGTTGACCCAGTTCTCGAAGCGCACCCGCATGAAGTCGGGGTGGAAGTCGATGCCCTTGCCGAGCTCGACCAGGCGCTCCTTGATCGCGCCGTCGCGGCCACCGTTGCTGATGTACCACTGGCGGGTCGAGACGATCTCGAGCGGCTTGTCGCCCTTCTCGAAGAACTTGACCGGGTGGGTGATGGCGCGGGCGTCGCCGATCATCTCGCCGCTGGCCTGCAGCAGCTCGACGATGGTCTTCTTCGCGCTGAAGATCGTCTTGCCGGCGAGCTCGGCGTAGGCCGCGCGGCCCGCCTCGCTCTCGATCGCGGCCGGGGCCTCGCTGACGATGCGGCCGTCGAAGCCGATGATCGCGCGGTTGGGCAGCTGCAGCTCGCGCCACCAGATGACATCGGTGAGGTCGCCGAAGGTGCAGATCATGGCGATGCCGGAGCCCTTGTCCTGCTGCGCCAGGTGGTGCGCCACGACGGGCACCTCGACGTCGAAGAGCGGGGTGCGCACGGTGGTGCCGAAGAGGTGCTGGTAGCGCTCGTCGTCGGGGTGGGCGACGAGGGCGACGCAGGCGGGGAGGAGCTCGGGACGGGTGGTCTCGATGTGGATGTCGCCCTCGGCCCCGTGGAACGCGAGGCGGTGGTACGCGCCGGGCTGCTCCTTGTCCTCGAGCTCGGCCTGGGCCACGGCGGTGCGGAAGGTCACGTCCCACAGGGTGGGCGCATCCGCCTGGTACGCCTCGCCGCGGGCGAGGTTGCGCAGGAACGCCTTCTGCGCAACGGCCTGCGACTCGGGGCTGATGGTGCGGTAGGTCTGCTTCCAGTCGACCGAGAGGCCGAGGGTGCGCCAGAGGTCCTCGAACTGCTGCTCGTCCTCGACGGTGAGGCGCTCGCAGAGCTCGATGAAGTTGCGGCGCGAGATCGGCAGCTGGTCGGCGGCCTTCGACGACTTGTTGTCGCCGCCCTCGAAGGGCGGGGTGAAGTCGGGGTCGTAGGGCAGCGTCGGGTCGCAGCGCACGCCGTAGTAGTTCTGCACGCGGCGCTCGGTCGGCAGGCCGTTGTCGTCCCAGCCGATCGGGTAGAAGACGTCCTTGCCGCGCATCCGCTGGAACCGGGCGACGACGTCGGTGTGCGTGTAGCTGAAGACGTGACCGATGTGCAGCGAGCCGGAGGCGGTCGGCGGCGGGGTGTCGATGGAGAACACGTTCGCCTTGGTGGCGCGCTCGCGCGGGAACAGGTAGGTGCCGCGGTCCTCCCAGACCGGCCCCCACTTCTGCTCGAGGCCTTCGAGGGCGGGCTTCTCGGGGATGGACGTCATGGCGGCGCTCCTGTATTGGCGGCACCGGGTGTGGGTGCCTGGATGGGGGATCGGCGTCCATCGTACCGGCGGAGGCCGCGGCCCGTGATGCGGTTCCGGTAGCGTCGGCGGTCGCACCGAACCCCTCCGAGAGGACCCGCATGGCCGACTCCATCGCCTTCCCGAGCGAGCTCTTCCCCGCCTACCCCGCGCTCGCCATCGAGCTGCCGGAGGGATGGTCGCCGATCGCCGTTCCCGAGACCGTGCTCGCCGGCGGCGCACCCGTCGAGGCCGACGCCTTCCGCGCCAACGTCTGCGTCTCGGTGCAGCGCACCCCCGGCGCGCGCACGCTCGAGGAGGCCGTCGCGGCCGTCCTCGGACGCCTCGACGGCGCCCCCGGCTACGCCGAGCTCGCCCGCCGCAACGAGCCGGTGCTCGACCTGCCGGGCTTCGCGCTCGAGGCCTCGTTCGACAGCGCGGAGGCGGGCGCGCTCGTGCAGTCGCTGCGCATCGCCGTCGTGCCGCATGCCTACTTCTCCGACACCGTCGTCGCCGTCGCCACGGTCGACGGCTCCTCGGCGGAGGCGCTGCTGCCGCAGCTGCGCGCCGCGCTGGGCTCGCTGGCGCTGCAGCAGGGGTGAGCGCGAGCGCGCGCCGCTGACCCGTTCAGGTACGCCGCGCGCCGGTTCGGCTCAGGCGGAGCGCTCGAAGCCGTCTGCGAGCGGCGCCAGCGCGCGCAGCAGGTAGGGCTCGAGCGCGCCGCGACCGGGTCCGGCGCCGGCCCAGGCGAGCACGGCCGCGGTGGCCGCGCCGATCGCGGTGGTGGCGATGACGCGGGGGAGCAGCGCATCCGCATCCGTCCCCAGCCGGGCCGCGGTGAAGTGCCGCAGCACGAGCTCGTTGCGGGTGAGCCGGCGGATCGCGCTGGCCTGCACCTCCTCGGCGCTGCCCACGACCTCGTACTGGTTGAGGATCCACGGCACCCGGTCGGGGCCGAAGTGGCCGGCGACGTCGGCCAGCGCTTCGCCGATCGCCCGCAGGGGCGGCAGGGACGGATCGGAGGCGGCCAGGTACCCGGGCAGCTCCGCCACGGCATCGTCGACCTGGGTCCAGAACACGTCGCTCTTGGCGGTGAAGTAGTTGAAGAAGGTGCCGCGGCTCACGCCCGCGCGGCTCGCGATCTGGTCGACCGTGGTGCCCGCGTAGCCCTGCTCGAGGAACAGCTCGTAGGCCGCCTCCTCGAGGATGTCGCGGCTCGCACGGCGCGGACGGCCGCGGGCGGGGCGCGGGGGCGGGGTGCTGGGCATCCGCTCCAGTATGGCGGGCGGGATCGGGAATAACTGGACCCCGTTCAGTTATTGCTACTGTGAACGCACACCCGCATCCGCTCGTCCCGGAGGACACCCATGCCCCGCCGCCTCGCCGTACCCGCGCTCGTGCTCGTCGCCGCACTCGGACTGGCCGGCTGCGCGCCCGCCGGCGACGAGGCCGACGGCGGCACCGTGACCTTCGCGATCGAGGGGGCGAACCTCTCGAACGGCAAGATGGACCCGCACTCCACGCAGCTCGACTCGAGCGCGCTCGTGCTGCGCAACGTCTTCGACTCGCTGGTGGCGCAGAACGCCGACGGCAGCTTCTCGCCCTGGCTCGCCGAATCGTGGCAGCCGGCCGACGACGGCCTGAGCTACACCTTCACCCTGCGCGACGACGTGACCTTCAGCGACGGCGAGGCGCTCGACGCCGAGGTCGTGAAGGCCAACATCGACCACGTGATCGACCCCGAGACCGTGTCGGCCAAGGCCGCCTCGCTCATCGGCTACAACACCGAGGACCCGGAGGGCAGCGCCTTCCAGGAAGCGGTCGTGGTGGACGAGCAGACCATCCGCTTCGACTTCGCGCGCCCCTTCGCGCCGTTCCTGTCGGGCCTCGCGACCCCGTTCCTCGGCGTCTACTCGCCCGCGTCGCTCGAGCTCGAGCAGGCCGACCTCGCCGCCGGCGGCCCCGACGCCACCGTCGGCAGCGGCCCGTTCGTGCTGAGCGAGTACGTGCCCGACCAGGAGCTCGTGCTCGAGCGCAACGCCGACTACGGCTGGGCCCCCGAGGGCGCTGAGATCGGCACGGCGCAGACGCTCGACATCCGCATCCTGCCCGAGGCCTCGGTGCGCAACGGCGCGCTGACCAGCGGCGAGGCCCAGGTCATCGCCGACGTGCTGCCGACCGACGTCGACCAGCTCGGCGACGCCGAGACCGAGGTGTGGGAGCTGCCGGGCGTGCCCTACTCGCTGTACCTCAACGTGAATCGCGGCGCCCTGACCGACGTGCGCGTGCGCGAGGCCGTCGCCCGCGGCATCGACGTCGAGGCCGACGTCGAGAGCGTCTACGGCGAGGGCTACCCGCGCGCGTGGAGCGCCCTGACCTCGACCACCCCCGGCTACGATGCCGCGCTCGAGGAGAGCTGGCCCTTCGACGCCGACGCCGCCGAGGCGCTGCTCGAGGACGCCGGCTGGACCGGATCGGATGCGGAGGGCTTCCGCACCAAGGACGGTGAGCGCCTCAGCGTGGAGTGGGTGGCGTGGACCCCGCAGCCGGACGACGCGGCGGCGCTCGCGGACCTCATCCAGCAGGACCTCGCGGACATCGGCGTGGAGCTCGTGCGCACCGTCGTGGAGCCCGCCGCCTACAACGCGCTCTACGGCCCCAAGGAGATCGACGTCACCGACTGGAGCTTCGCCGGCACCGGCGGCGAGGTGCTCGCCAACCACCTGCAGACCGGCGGCTTCCAGAACGCCTCGGCGGTCTCGGACCCGGCGCTCGACGCGATCCTCGATGAGGCCGCGGCCTCGACCGACACCGCCGAGCAGGGCGCGCTCTACGAGCAGGTGCAGCAGTGGAACGCCGAGCAGTGGGCCATCGTGCCGCTCTACGCGCCGACCCGCATCACCGCCTCGTCGAGCGACGTCGAGGGGCTGAGCTACGACATCTACGGTCGCCCGCTGTTCCTCGGGGTGTCGGTCTGACACGCTCGGGAGCGTGACCGCAGCCCTGGCCTCGCGCCGCCGCGCCCCTCGGAGCGCGGCGGCGCTGCTGCGCGCCGCGCTGCGCCGGCTCGGCGCCGTGCTGGTCGTGCTCTGGGGCGCCGCGACCCTCGCCTTCCTGGCGCTGCAGCTCGTGCCTGGCGACCCGGTCGACACGATCCTCGGCGTCGACGCGCAGGTGGGCGAGCAGACCCGCGACCGGGTGCGCGAGGAGCTCGGGCTGGGGCTGCCGGCCTGGCTGCGCTACCTGCAGTACCTCGGCGGGCTGCTCGTCGGCGACCTCGGCACCTCGTACCAGGCGCGCCAGCCCGTCGCCGAGGTGATCGGCGCGGCCGTGGCGCCCACGCTGCAGCTCGCCGCGGCCGCGCTCGGCCTCGCCGTGCTGCTGGCGCTCGTCGGCACCGTGCTGTCGCGCGGCGCGCTGCGCGGCGTCGTCTCGGCCGTGGAGCTCGTCGCCGCCAGCACGCCCACCTTCTGGTCGGGGCTGCTGCTCATCACGGTCTTCTCCTTCGGTCTCGGCTGGTTCCCCGTCATCGCGACGCGCGACGCCTCCTCGCTCGTGCTGCCGGCCCTCACGCTCGCGATCCCGGTCGCCGCGATCCTCGGACAGGTGCTGCGCGAGGGGCTCGACGCGGCGGCCGCGGAGCCCTTCGCCCTCACGGTGCGCGCCCGCGGCGCCGGCCCCCTCCGCCTGCTCGGCCACACCCTGCGGCACGCCGGCGTCGGCACGCTCGCCCTCGCCGGCTACCTGCTCGGCTCGCTGCTCGGCGGGGCGGTGCTCGTCGAGACGGTCTTCGGACGGGCCGGGCTCGGGCGCATGGTGCTCACCGCGATCCTCAACCGCGACCTGCCGGTGGTCATGGCGCTCGTCGTGCTCTCGGGGCTCGTCTTCGCCGTGCTCTCGCAGGTGGCGGATCTCGGGGCCCGGGCGTTGGACCCTCGGCTGCGGTCGTCCTCGTCCTCGTCCTCTTCCTCTCCCTCTTCCTCCGCCGAGTTGCCCGCTTCTGTCGGCGCGTCGGGGCGGCGAGCGGTAGATCCGGGCGACTCGACGACTGATCGGGCGAGCGGGACCGGCAGCGGGGGCGGCTCCGGTCGGGCGAACGGTGCCGACGAAGCAAACAGGACGAGCGGATGAGCGCCGTCGTGCCCGGCGCCCGTCGCGCCCTCGTGCTGCCGCGCTGGCGCCCCGGTGCCGTGCCGGCTCTGATCGCCGCGGTCGTGCTCGCGCTGCTGCTGCTCGCGGCGCTCTGGCCATCGCTCATCGCTCCGGGCTCGCCGACGGCGACGGATGCGCGGGCCGGCACCCTGCCGCCCGGCGCCGAGCACTGGTTCGGCACCGACCGCTCGGGGCGCGACGTCTTCACCCGCGTGGTGCACGGCGCCGGTGCCTCGCTCGGCCTCGGCCTGGGCGCCACCGGACTCGCGCTCGTCGCGGGCGGGTTGCTCGGCACCCTCGCCGGGCTCGCGCCGCGTCGCGTCGACGGCGTGCTCGCCAGGGCCGTGGACGTGCTCATGGCGCTGCCGGAGTTCCTCGTCGCGCTGCTGCTCATCGCCATCCTCGGCCCGGGCACCGGCTCGGTGCTGGTCGCCGTCGCGCTCGCCGCGGTGCCCGCCTACGCCCGGGTCGCGCGGGTGCGCACCCAGCAGCTCGCCCGCAGCGCCTTCGTCGAGAGCGCGCTCGTGCTCGGTCAGCGGCCCTGGAAGCGGATGCTGCGCCACGTGCTGCCGAACCTGCTCGGGCCGCTGCTGACCATGGCCGCGCTCGGCCTCGGCACCGCGATCGTCTCGGCCGCTGGCCTCGGCTTCCTCGGCCTCGGCGCGACGCCGCCGGCGCCCGAGTGGGGCGTGCTGCTCTCGGAGGGCCGCAACCTGCTCGGCACCGCCTGGTGGGTCGCCGTGTTCCCGGGCGCCGCGATCACGGTGTCGGTCGTGTGCGCGAGCGTGCTCGGCCGCTGGCTGGGAGGTCGGCGATGAGCGCCGCGGAAACCGAAGTCGCAGGGCCCGCGCTGCACGTGCGCGGGCTGCGGCTCGCCATCGACGGCGTCGAGCTGCTGCGCGGCGTCGACCTCGACCTCGCCGCGGGGGAGTGCCTGGCCATCGTCGGCGCCTCCGGCTCGGGCAAGACCCTCACCGCCCGCGCGCTGCTGGGGCTCGCGCCGGGCCGGGTGCGTGCATCCGCTCTGCAGTTCGGGGGGACGGATGCGCGCCGCCTCGGCGAGCGCGCCTGGCGTCGCCTGCGCGGTCGCCGCATCGCGCTCGTCAACCAGGACGCGCTGAGCGCCCTCGACCCGCTGCGCCGGATCGGCTCGGAGGTGGCGGAGCCGCTGCGCATCCACCGACTCGCGCTCGACGGCGTGCACGCGCTGCTCGCGCGGGTGCAGCTGCCCGGGCGCTCGCGGTCGTACCCGCACGAGCTCTCGGGCGGGCAGCGCCAGCGCGCGCTCATCGCCTCGGCGCTCGCCGCGGGGCCCGACGTGCTCGTCGCCGATGAGCCGACCACCGCGCTCGACGCGACGGTGCAGGCGCGCATCCTCGAGCTGCTCGCCGAGCTCAAGGCCGGCGGCACCGCGATCGTGCTCGTCAGCCACGACCTCGGCGCGGTCGCCCGCATCGCCGACCGCGTGGCCGTGATGCACGAAGGCGAGCTCGTGGAGCAGGGGCCGACGGCCGCGCTGCTGGCGGCACCGGTGCATCCGGCGGCCGTCGCCCTGGTGGAGGCGGCGCGGCCCTCGCCGGTGCGCGGTTCGAGCGCCTCGGAGGCTGCCAGCGCCGAGACGCAGCGCGACAGCTCGAGTTCGAGGCCGATCGTGCTCGAGGGGCGCGGGCTCGTCAAGCACTTCGGCGCCACGACCGCCGTGGCCGGCGCCGACCTGGTGCTGCGCCGCGGCGAGGTGCTGGGGCTGCTCGGCGAGTCCGGCTCGGGCAAGACCACGCTCGCACGGCTGCTCCTGGGCCTGGAACGAGCGGATGCGGGCGACGCCCTCCTGCACGGCGAACCGTGGAGCGCACTGCCCGAGCGGTCGCGGCGCGAGCGGCGCGGGCGCATCCAGCTCATCGGCCAGGACCCGCTCGCGAGCTTCGACCCGCGCTGGACCGGGCGCGCGATCCTCGGTGAGGCGCTCGCCGAGGCCGGGGTGGCGCGCGGGGGCCGGGCGGACCGCATCCGCTCGCTCGCCGTGGACGTCTCGCTCGACCCCGCGCTGCTCGAGCGTTGGCCGCGCGAGCTCTCGGGCGGTCAGCGCCAGCGCCTCGCCATCGCGCGGGCGCTCGCGAGCGAGCCCGACGTGCTCGTGGCCGACGAGCCCGTCTCGGCCCTCGACGCCGCGGTGCGCGGCACGATCCTCGACCTGCTCGACCGGCTGCGCCGCGAGCGCGGCCTGGCGGTGCTCGTCGTGACGCACGATCTCGAGGTGGTGCGCCGCATCGGCGACACCGTCGCGGTCATGCGCGCCGGGGAGCTCGTGGAGCAGGGCCCGGTCGCCCGGGTGCTGCTCGAGCCCGAGCACCCCTTCACCCGCGAGCTGCTGGCCGCGGCGACCTGAGGGGCGGCAGCGCGCTGACGCAGCGGGGCCCGGGCGCCTCGCGCCCGGGCCCCGCCGATCGAGCGGTGTCAGTCCCTGCTGCCTCGCACCCGGCGGCCGATGAGCAGTCCGGCGCCGGCCAGCAGCGCGAGCAGGGCGCCCGCGATGAGCGGCACGGGCAGGTCGGCGCCCGTGGTGGAGAGGCTGCCGGTGCCGCCGGTCGCGGCGGTGCCGGAGCCCGCCGCCGTGCCGGAGCCCGATCCCGTACCCGCGCCGGGTCCGGAGCCAGCTCCGGGCTCGGCGCCGCCGCCCGTGCCGCCGCCGGTGCCGGGTGCGCCCGGGTCGGCGACCGCGAAGGTCCACGACGCCGTGGCGTCCGCAGCCAGGCGGTACCAGCGCTCGGGCTCGGCCGTGACCGTCACCTCGCGCGCCGCGACCGCCGCGAGCGACACCGAGGCGTCGCGGGCGAGCGCGGTCGAGACACCGAACTGCCCATGCGCCGCCGATGCGCCGTCAGCCGTCGCGGTGTCCGCATCCGCTCGCACGTCGATCTCGCCGGCCTCGACCGGTTCGCCGTCGAGCAGGTAGCGCACGCCGTCGGTCGCCGGGATCGTGACGACCCCGCCGGCGGAGGTGGGCGCATCCGGCGTCACCGCGGTGGTCGGCAGCGGCACCTTCGACCAGTCGGTATCCGAGGCCAGGTAGAAGCTCGGGTAGGCCGGCTGGTTGTACGTGGTCTGCTGCCGGGCCACGTCGACGCGGTACTGCGGGTCGTGCAGCAGTGTGAAGAGCTTGCGGTCCGTCTCCTCGGTCGACGTGTAGATGCGCAGCGCGCTGCTGTCGACGGTGCGCACCACGAGCTCCTCGCGCCAGTCGCCGAGGACGTCGGCGACGAGCGAGGGGTTGCCCTTGGTGCCGTTGTTCGTGCGCGTGCCCTCCGCGGTGAGGAGCGTCCCGACGCCGAAGCGGTCGATCGTCGGGGTCGCGTCGCCGGAGCCGTTCACGAACTGCGTCGTGCCGTCACCGGCCCAGCGGATGCTCGCGTTCGTCCCCGGGATAGCGTCGCCGAGCCGCTCCCCGGCCGCGGAGTAGAGCCCGCTGGCCGCGGGGTCGGCCTGGTTCGGCGGGTTGCCCGACCAGACCTCGATGCCGGCGACGGTCTTGTCCACGTCGCCGACCATGCCGCGGCCCGTGTCGCGCCCGGTGTACTCGCCGAAGAGGATCTCTCCGTCCTCGGCGGCGCGCATCACCCAGCCGTAGGGGGCGTAGGTGCCTCCCTCGTGCACGGTGAAGATCTCGAGGCCCGGACGGTCGGGATCGAAGTCGCCCACGTGCATGGCGTCACCGTGGCCGAGCTTCGCCTCGGCACCGGGCGTCGCACTGCCGGCAGGCATGGTGTCGTACGAGCTGTACAGCAGCGATCCGTCGTCGTCGAGGGTCGCCGAGCCGTAGACGATCTCCTGCTTCCCGTCGTCGTCCACATCCGCCACGCTCAGCGAGTGGAAGCCCTGCGTGGTCAACGTGCCCCACTCCTCCGAGGTGCCCTCGACGCCGTGCGGGCCGTCGTTGAAGGGGTTGCGCATGGGCGCGTGGCCGCTGTCGGCGTGGAAGCGCTGCGTGAGCGTCTCGCCGTCCCAGTCGTAGGCGACGATGTTGGTGCGGGTGTAGTAGCCGCGGGCGAAGATCGCGCTGGGGCGCTCGCCGTCGAGGTAGGCGGTGGCGGCGAGGAAGCGGTCGACCCGGTTGCCGGGCTCGATGCGGCCCATCGCGTAGTCGCCCCAGAGCAGGCCGTCGTCGCCGCGGGCGGGCGTGTAGTGGTCGGTGTGCAGCTCGGCGCCGCTCGCGCCATCGAGCACCGTCAGGTACTCGGGGCCGGTGAGGACGAAGCCCTCGAACTGGCGCAGTTTGTTGTTCGTGCTGCGGCCGGGCGCGTAGACGTCGATGAAGCGGTCCGCGAGCGTCGCTGCGTCGGCCTCGGCGAGCGGATACGCGAACTCGGCCTCCGCGGCGCCGAGCGCCTGCTCGATGGTCGCCGGCCACTGCCCGCTGCGGACCTCCCCGCGGTCGTGCCAGCCCTCGAAGATGCGGATGAGGTGCTCGCGCCAGTCGGCCGCCGAGTAGCGGTAGTCGTCCTGGTGGGTCCAGCCGGCCTCGACGTCCTCCGCCGGCATGGTCACGTACTCGGCGAGTGCGGCGTCGCCGCCGGGCAGCGTGCGCGTGCCGGGCGCGGTCTTCAGCATCACCTCGGCCTTGCCGTCGCCGTCGAAGTCCTGCGCGAGGAACTGCGTGTAGTGCGCACCGGCGCGGATGTTCACGCCGAGGTCGAGCCGCCACAGCAGCTCGCCGTCCAGCTTGTACGCGTCGAGGTAGACCGTGCCCGTGTAGCCGACCTGCGACACGTCCTTGCCGTTCGACGGGTCCCACTTGACGAGGTACTCGAGCTCGCCGTCGCCGTCGAGATCGGCGACGCTCGCGTCGCCGGCGCTGTAGGTGTAGGCCTCGCCCTGCGGGTGGATCACGCCGGGCGGCGTCGTGCCGCCGGCGGGCCGCTGCAGCGGGATGTCGAGGTAGGAGTCCGGGCTCGGCACCACCGGGTCGCTGACGTCGCCTTCACTCGACACGACGGTGTACTCGCTCGTCGCGGTGCCGCCGGCGTCGAGGTAGGCGGTGCTGTCGGTGACGGTCGCGATCGGCTCGCCGTCGCGCAGCACGGTGAAGTCGGCGCCGGTGACGCCGGTCGCGGAGTACCCGGTCACCTCATGGCCGAGCAGCCGCCAGCTGAGGTGGATGCCGCCGTCGGCGGTGACCGCGACGAGGCCGCGGCCGAGCTCCTCGAG
>Ga0265798_10008266_pt1 | contig 13291 bp, 11 predicted proteins | sample P3T30metagenome_FD_192430 | JGI IMG/M metagenome (GOLD analysis project Ga0265798, IMG submission 192430) | Plant litter microbial communities from East Loma Ridge, Irvine, California - P3 T30 | ecosystem: Environmental > Terrestrial > Plant litter > Unclassified | place: USA: California...
ATTCGCTCGATGGAAGGTGGAGGGGCTGTGGCTCGCGCAGTGTGGGCAGCGGCGCGCCGTCGACCAGCTGGAGGGGCAGCGTCTGTCGTGGGGGCAGCGGCGCGCCCTCAGCAACGGGCGTCGAGGGTGGCGCGTCTTTGACGGCGAGGCTGGTCCGCTTGCGCTTCAGGGCGGCTTTGGCGGTTTTGGCGGGCTTGTCGTTGGGCGTGTCGGGGGCAGCCGGGGCGGCGTCTTCGCGGGCGCGCGCCCTCGTCGAGCGTCGGGGCTCAGACATGTCGTGTGCGGGTCGTGGCCATGGCCATGGTGTCGTGCACAAGGCTGTTGCTGTTGCTGCTGAGTTGCCCTGACGCGCTCCGGTGCAGCGGCGCGCTAGCCTCCGGCACTCCAGGGCTGCCTCACGCTCGCTGACGGCATGCGCTGCTACTTCGGCCTTGGCTGCAGGCTGCGAGATAAGCCCGAGCCTCTGTCCACAGCCCGGGTCGATATCCTTGCCTTCATGCAGCCTGACTCCGCTGACTCCGCTGCCTCCGCTGCCTCCGCTCGCCTCACGCTTCAGTTCAGAGCCATGCCATGTTGCAAGAAAGCAGACGAGCACGGGAGTTGGTGGTGGAATCAATCAAATTGTGCCTTCTACTGCCTAGTCGCACTAACCAAAAGAGAAAAGGAATGTGCCCTCAAACTGGAGAATGGTCCTGCTTCGCGCTTTCCCCTTTCTTTCAATCTGTTCTTCAATCTGTTCTTCGATCGAGTGCTTCCTGCTCAACGCCGTCCACCCCAACATGCTGCAGTAGCGACGCGAAAGCTCGCGCATTAAGCCTTCGCAGCATCCTTCCAGCGGGGCTTCAGCACAACTCTCCACTTGCCATCATGGAACTGCATCGTGATGAATTGCCGGAGTTGGATCTGCTGGTATCCAGCCTCCTCGAGGGCAAAGCGAGAAAGAAGATTGGCCGAGACTGTGCGCATCTCTGCGTATGCGAAGCTGGCCATGCATGTTAGTGCGCTGCCGCAGCAGAAGATGAGGGATAAGGTAACATACTTTTGTCCGATACAATTGTGTCGGCCGTTGGAGAATGGAAAGTAAGCATCCAGACTACAATCTCACATCAGAAAATGTCCACATCGAATATCTCGTCTCATCACCAGGGCGACTTACTCAGGTTCGGGTGCGTCCTCTCTTTCCTCACCTTCCAGCCACCGCTCCGGCCAGAACCTCTCCGCCTGAGGCCAGTACCTCTCATCACGATGGAGCGCTCTGTAGCTGGCCGACACAATCGTGTAAGGCGGAATCTCGTTGCCGTTGATGTTGTGGCCTTGGTCTGTGGTACGGCGACCCAGTTCCGAGGCAATGGGGTTCATACGCAGGTTCTCCTTCAGACAGGCTTCGAGGTAGCGATATTGTGGGTCTGTGCGCACCGTCTTTGAGTCTAGGATGGGGTCATTGGGGCCAAGGACGGGAAGAGAAGCGAGTAGCTTTTCGAGAGCGGCGGGGGTTCGTGCGAGTTCCACAAACAGGCATGCCATGGTTCCTAAGGCGCCTCGTTAGCTACTATGATGCGCGGTGGAGAGGGAAACTTGAAGGCCGCAACCTAGGAGCTAAGGAGTGGCAATGGGGCATGGACGAATCTAACGTACCAGACGTGGTTTCCGATCCAGCGAGAAGGAGCTCAGACATCTGATCGATGATGTCCTGGTTCGACATACGCTCTCCCGTGTCTGGTCGCGCGCCCTCGTCCAACATGTGCTGGAGGACATCGATACGTTTCTTGTTCTCGTGTCCTCCCTGAGCTGCCGCGCGTTCGTCGACGAGTTCGCAAATCGCAGACGTCATCTCCTTGGGCCAATCAACCTCCCACTCATATCCCATGCGCCTGAGGAATCTCTTCACAAAGACCAACCCATACCTCTTCGCCTGACCATTGAAGATGGCGTCGGGAATCTTGCTCCAGCGCTTGTCCCTGCCGGACAACAGCTTGCTGGGATCGAAGATCTTGTCGATCTGCCCGAAGCCCTTACCAAATGACGACTCGCCCATGATGTCTAGCGCAAGACAGTGCAAGTCACGCATAAGGTCAGTCTCGAAGTCGCCGTTGGGGTTGGACTTGGCATCTTGAGCGATAGCCTTGTCGACTTCAGTGTAGTAGTTGCTGAGCAAGATCGATGTGCACGCTTTGAAGAACGTGTCTAGCTTGTCGACAGAAGAGACAGTGAAAGCTGGGCTGAGGAACTTCTTGAGGTTGCGGTGGGGAACGGGGCGGCTGTGGGTTTTCGGCGTCAGCTACCGTCGCTTTCGCAAGGAAATACGGGAGACTGATACTTACATCTCTCCAAAGAGACCGGGGCTTTTTCTGTCTCTCGAGATCTCAGCATACATGGTAACCTTGGGTAGATCAATCGTGAGAAGAATCTGCTTCATAGCTCCCTTATCAGAGATCCAGAGCTGTCTTGGTCCCAAACGGATGACATCGCCGTACTGCTTGTGCATCTTCTCGACATATTCGTGGATCGTGCCACGAGCGAAGAGCCATCGCAGATGCAGGGCCGTATAGGGCGCATACCACGGTCCGGGGAAGCGCTCAAGGCCAGTCTTTTTCGTAACAGATCGAAGGTAAGAAAAGCTGATCACTATGGCCAAGAGACTTGCGACTATATTGCGCGGGTGCATCTCGATGGTGGAGAACTGCTCTGCAGAAGGGAGAGAGTCCATGGTCGGCATGAGATGCCATGGAAAAGTTGGAGTAGAGACGTTCATTGTGAGCGATCAAGGTAGATACGATGAAGAGGTTTGAGATGAAGCGTTGGATTAACGGCTCCTAACGTGGAAGTGGCGTCTTATAGTCAGGTCGTTTGATCAATCGCTATAATACTCTCCCGAAGTCACTCCCCCTGCGATCCCGCCAATTTCACGCACGTTGGGGATCGCCGTGGTTAGAACCTGGAGACCCTCAAAGCTAGGTTGATACAGAGTCCCCAGACGATTGCCATACACTAGTTGCTAGATCGCAGGCTGATCAGTGGAGGGTAAACTAGACCCCCACAAGTCTGGTACCGAAAACCGACCGGCAGTAGGGTAAATGACTCAGTGAATATACCGACTCTTTCAACGAGACTACAGACAAGTTTTAACCCGGAAGCATCATGGGCACAAGTTTCGTCGGCAATGCGACTAGACTTGAGGCTGTTGAATACGACGGATCTCAGCCTCAGTGACGTAGCGTAGTGTCGATTAACTTCAAGGACTGTTCGCCCTATGCACGTAACGTCAGTGCATGTGTTTCTAGCTTCATTCTCTGTTTGACTTCGCCCACGTTCCTCGTCATATCCAGGTAGATACTTCGGCAGTCGGCCGACGCTAGCTAGACGGCCGGTCAGAGTAAGCTGACTGGTTTTCCGTGGCTATTGGGTGCTCAGGACTTGGCTTTTTGCGTCGTCTTATCTCAATCGGCACTTGTTGCACCAAACAAGTAGTTGCCGTAATACGGTAACATCCACTGACATGTGACAAACCCCACGAGGATGGTGTTGACTTTGGGCACCGGGCCTGGGTTCAGGTCATTGGGGATCGCCCCCAGGTCGGTGAGAGATTGGTGTGTGCTGACAACACGGTCTATGTGCGCGTGGTGTCGTACTCTAATTACATCCGGTCTATCCTCTTTGCATCGTAGCCCACAGACCACGAGTCACCTCTGATTATCGCAATACTAACGACACGAACGATGCCAAAAACTATCTTCGCATAAGGAACACCAGACAATCAAGGCGACTGGGATGTAGGAAGCCTGGTTGCAGTGATCTTGGTATTCGGCCCGCACCGCTGCAGCTATCATGAGGTATCATGTTGAATGAGGCCGATGAATGCCATATGCGTTATTCGGAGATATGGGTGTGTGAGATGAAGGACTTTGCCCTAGCTGCATGACTCTAAATTCTTCCATGCTACAGTTGTGTAGTGCAGTCACCAAGGGTGTTGAGTTTGTATTCAGCCGCGTCAGCAGCTAGATGTGTTATCATGCCGATGGAGCGGGCCGTATCGGGAGAATAGCGAAACTTTGTTAAGACAAAGTTCCAACGGCGGGAATGCAGTACCGATGCAAAGCAAAGTTCCGGAGAGAACTCCGCTGCCTCCATTGGAGTGCGAGGCCCCGGGCAAGATGATGTCTTTCGCCCACGTAGAGCAGGTATATCGAGGTGCATAGTATTGACCCAGCCGTTGTCTGAATACCCTCTTAGTAATCATCACTTCAAAAGTAGGCAGGTTTCCCAGACAATCCTCGGACCGCCAATATATCATCATCGCCGATATCTCGTACTTGTATCACGTTGTCGTATCTTCCAATCATGGCTCGGGAAAGGATTCTGCTTGCCGGCGTCACAGGATACATTGGGGGCAGTGTGCTCCACCAACTGCTTCGCAGCAAACATGCAGCGATCAAAGACGCTGATATTACGTGTCTCGTTCGAGGCCAAGAAAGAGTTGCACAGCTCCACGCTGCGTTTGGTGACAGGGTCAAGGTTATCGGCTTCGAAGGTCTGGACGATACTGACCGCCTTGTCGAGATAGCAAGTCAGTACGACGTCATCTTCAACATGACGCTCGGTTATCATCTCGCCAGTGCTGCGGCCTTTATCGAGGGTCTTTCGTTGCGCCAGAAGTCCACTGGCAAAGATGCTTGGATGGTCCACACTTCAGGTGTCTCGAACCTTGCGGACCAGCCACTCTCGGGTGTTCACGTTGAATCCAACCCCGATCTGGAATTCGACGACTCGAGGGACAACATCTATGCGTATGAGAAGTCGCGCAACACAGTAAAAAAGTACATTCAACGCACAACGGAGCTTGGCATGATAGATGCTGGACTCGAGTCAGGCGTGAAGACTGTCGTTCTCATGTCTCCATTGATCTACGGGGTGAGCGACGCCTCCCCGCAAACTGCGGCCCCGCACAATATTGACACCTCGTCTAGGTTGGAACGGGCTTGTGGAATAAGCGTAGTCTGCAAGTTCCTCGATTGGCCCGAGCGGCGATCTCTGAAGGGGAAGCCATCGTTATCGGTGACGGCAAGGGCGTGTGGGACAACGGTACTATTACCGCCGAATCTCTGTCACAAACGCACGCTGATCTCTTGCTCTAGTTCATATCGAGGACCTGGCAGAGCTCTACGAGCTGGTACTCGTGGAGATCTTGTCAAAGGGAGGCGCTTCTCTGCCCAAGGGGAAACAAGGCGTTGTTTTCAGCGCACATGGGCGTCACACGTGGATCGAGGTGTCGCAGGCGGTTGCAAATGCAGCATTCGACGCCGGCGTAGTCAAGAGTAACACGGTAAGGTCTGTTTGTCTCGCCGATGGAGCCAAACTCTTGACTGGTGGTGTTGAGCAAGTTGCTGAGCTGGGATTCGCAAGCACATGCAGGACTCGCAGTGAAATCGCTAAGAGACTGGGTTGGTGCCCCAGAGCAGGACTCGAGACGTGGGAGCGAGGCTTCGTGGAAGAGGTTAGTGCGCTATCGAAGCTGTGAAGCGGAAGCTGTCAAGCGGCTCGATGAGTGCGGAGGCTAGTCGGTGCGAATACGGCTATACGGACCCATGTTGTACATAAGCTAGCCAAGATAACACATGACGTGCTTTGAGACGAGAGACACAAAACGATGGTGATGTTGGCGATGCCTGTTGACTGCAGGACAGCGTCATCCCAAACGTGCATCGGGTCAAAGGGAGATATCGGGCACGCTTGGCGAGAAGACCAAAGTGTCCGGTGTAGATAATGCTACCCAGGTGAGGTGGCCCGTGCGTGTCGGAATACCCCATACGACATTCTCGTGCGTTCTCGCGCCGGCCGATTAGGTTTGCAGCAACGGCATGCAGAGAATCGAGGTACAGCCTCACTGAGCATGGCCGCCGAAAGTTAAAGTATGGTTAAATGGACGACGAAGAGGCGAAGAGCCGAGGGCGCGTGGAGGCGCACAGGCGGTAGAGATTACCGAGGCGCCAAGTCGTTTCGGAGCTAGTTCCAGGGTCCAGCAAATGTGCCTGAACCCTTTTTTTCCTGCGACCACGACATCGGGACCCCACAGTGGTAGCATTAGTCTGCTTGCTACCCAGACAAAGACTCCTCCCTCCTGCTTTCTATGGCTAGGATGCGTCTGTTGAGCATACGGGCCCTCGCGCCGTGAGATAAGCGTGGCAACGGACGCCATGGCGTGTAAAAAGCCGTTTTGAGCCGCCGTGTTGCGCAAACTCAATCTCAAACAGTTTCTCCGGTACTTATCAATGGTATATACATGGTTTGGATAGCTAGGCGATATGAAAACCGCCGAAACTGAGCAAACACTCCTGGTTCCATGTGGGTCGCTGACGCGAATGAGATCTGCAGTCTTGTTCACGTTGGGTACGAGATTGGCAGCCATGTGTAGACCGTTCCAACGGCCGCCCAGCCCTGTCGAGTAAAGGAGCAATTATGCGGACGCCGTTTGGTTGCTCTTGATCTTTCACACCGACTTTTGCGCGTAAACGGGCCTTGCGTGCCGCTCCAGCATTCCATCCCTCGATTTTATCGTCGGGCCGCTCTAGACTAAAGCTTTGTCTCCAAAGCTAAGTCCAGGACTTACCTAGGTACTTTCCGCAACACTGTACTCCACATAGGGGTCCAATCTGATCCACTGAGCGTCTTCGTCTTGCCTTGTTGAGAACGCACCAAGGGCCCTTTAGGACTGTGCAGCTTTGTCGTCTGAGTAGATAATCGTGCCCTCTCCCTTCCTCTTCCTTTCTCCGTCTCTCTCACATTCTTCCTCCACCACCCACCATGAGTGCAACCACAACCCAGACGCTCACCTCGCCGGACATGGCACCGGTTGGAGATGCCTCTGTGCCCGGAATCAAGGCTCTTCGAGAAGCCATCCCAGAAAAATGCTTCGAACGCTCTCTTCTGAGATCCCTTTCGTACGTTGCACGAGACCTCGTGGCGGTCAGCGCCTTGTTCTATTCTGCCGTCTGCTTGACACGTCTTGAGTCGTCTTGGGCCATTCCGCTCTGGGTCCTCTACAGTTTTGTCCAAGGTCTGTTCTTCACAGGGCTTTGGATTTTGGCCCACGAATGTGGCCACGACTCCTTCTCAAGCCATCTCCAAGTCAATGCGGCAGTTGGTTGGGTCCTTCACAGCATTCTTCTTGTCCCATTCTTCTCGTGGAAGTTCAGCCATTCCCGTCATCACCGTTACGCAAACCACATGGACAAGGACACCGTCTTCGTGCCCAACCGCAAGCCAACCTCCGAGTCAAAGGCCGAACCGAGCTTCTTGACACGCCTCGTGGACCACGACGCGGCGGATACACCCATCGTCAGTCTCTTCACTCTGGCGATTCACCAGCTCTTCGGATGGCCAGCCTACATCCTGATCAACGCAGGAGCTGGCGCACAAAGCCTTACCAGAGGCCGTCGATCCACCGTGCCGACCTACAAGCAAAGCCATCTCGATCCCACTTCGCCCGTCTTCACTCGTCAAGAGCAGCCATACGTCCTTCTATCCAACGCAGGCATCGTGGCCGTCTTTGCAGTCCTCTATCAAGTCGCTCAGACCCTAGGCTACCGAAACACTTTCTTCTTGTACGGTCTTCCTTACCTCTGGATGAACCATTGGATCGGTAAGCATCTTTTTGGCCCAACCGTGTAAACAGCATTCACTAACCATGCAAGTCGCTATCACTTATCTCCACCACACGCACCCAGAAGCGCCTCATTACGAAGATGGGGCCTGGACTTACCAGAAGGGCGCCATGTCCACTGTGGATCGCGAATTCGGCTTTATTGGACGCCACATCTTTCACGGCATCATTGAATACCATGTCGTGCATCACATCTTCCCGTAAGTAGATTCGCTTTAACTAGTGTTGGATCTGAAACTGACAGCCCAGGCGCATTCCCTTCTATCACTGCGAAGAGGCTACGTTTGCCATTGCGCCGTTGCTTGGGGACAAGTACATTGCGCAAAAGAAGACATCTTTCCTCGCGGACCTATGGGAAGCCTTCACTACTGCCAAGTACGTGGAAGCTCGCCCCTCGAGCGAGCCAGGAGTAGTGCATTGGGCCAAGGCCTGAAAACTTCACACCGCTGTCCCGCATTTCTGAGGAAATTTGCGCCGCTAGCCGCATTCGGCCAGGTCTGGCGGACACACTCCACGGGGGGTAGATATCCCGAATCGAAGAGCGGTACACTTAGATACTTCACACAAATCAAAGGGTCTGCAGTAAGGGTCGCTTATAACATGGGCTTGATGGCTGGGATGAAATCGATGATGGCCCCGGAGTTCGTCTCAATCCTGCCGATCGCCACGGCACGAAATAGGGGTTGGTCCCTCTTTGCCACCATGCCACAATCGGTAAGCGACGGTAAAATGCCCTTGGATTTGTGCGGTTACACAAGTTGCTATCAAGTTTATAATGACACGGTCATTTCAATAGCTGACATGAGTATCTGGATCATGACATCATAAGCTCAGAAGCCAGCTTCACATAGCTTTCATAATCTTACTATTCGTGCTCTATCGCTTTGTACACCTCTTTATCGCTTCTGTTATATAGAGCAGCTAAGTTCCTGCACAACGCGTCACTGCCTTAAACAGGTTCCAAAGCTGAGCAATGCAACCTTCCCCCATGGCACCTGGGCACTATCGACCATTCCTCAAACCGCGAACTTATCGAGCTGTATCGACGAAAGCTCGTTCTGTGGCTTCGACCAAACAGCTAACAGCTTCACCAGCGACATGGGGTTTCCGACGATAGTCTGCCAGTGCAAAGAAGGAGTCGCACAACATTCTGTCCGACCGATAGCTTTGCGAGTCTTGGCTCCTGCGAAGGATATACTTGGCATTCAAAGGTTCTGGGTTGATATGGGGTCGAATAACACGCGCAATGAAGACATATTTACTTCTGAACTACTAACCTGCCCTGGGGCTTAGTCTCTCTACTTATGAGCGCACCACACTTCGCAAACACCAAAGACATTCTTTGTATCGCCCAATCGTTCTGCATCTAGGCATATCCCAACTTTGGAAACATCGCCCTCGCCTTTTTCGTCCATACTGCGCCACACCCCCACCAACCCCACTCCATGGATATCAAGGGTTTAGTACCTGACACTAGCTAGTATAGTGGCTGAGCAAGCCTACTTCTATTTCCAGATCTAAGATGATTCACATCATTTGTCGTGGGATGATGCTTGTGCGGCTTTGATGCCGGGGTCCGGGATTCGAGGGCCCTGTGATGGTCAAGCATGCGAGGTTTCAAGACATCCGCGCTCCGAGCCTGATTAGTGATCTGGCTCAGGGAGGCGGATGGGTATTCGAGGGTGGACTGGAGTGGATGAGAGAATGGGATACGTTTGTGCGCATGCTGGGTAGACATGAGGGCTGATAGTGTTGCGATAGATAAACGAGATGGTTAACAGGAGCAAGTTTTATGTAGTGTGAAATGAACGAATTGTAGGATCATCAAGCTGTCAATCAACCAACAACGCCCACTATTTCGACAACTGGCAAATTACCTCTCAGCCGATTTCAATACACATTAGGAACGACAGATGCTACAGTCACGCAATTAAATCGGAAAAGGCATGGTATCAGAAATCGTGTTTCATTTCTAAGGCTTCTAAACCGAGGGTGATTTTGGCTACCGGCAGGCATCCTTGTGACCCTGTCGATACTCAAGCCCCTTGGTGTTCGTTCGAAAATCTCGAAAAGTCCCAACACAGAACGCCAATAGATGCGAAGAAAAGCTTTGGGTATGTACAGCGGAAAGTTCGGTCCCAGACCACATTCCCGGTCGAAAAAGGTGGAAGAAACGAGTGTGTGAATGCAGTCATGTTTCAATATGTGTCGTGAGCGATGCGTGTCATGAGGCATTGTGCGTTTAGTTGACAACGCGGCGGCTGGACCAACGAGGACGAGCGATGCGTCCGTTGTAACCACGCTTTGTGATGCTGCCGTTGACACAGGTTGTGCCGGCTGCGACGGCTTGCCAGACGACCTCGCCGTTGTTGCAGAGACCAAATTGATCGGCGCCGTTGCAGACCACAGAGCCGTTCTCGGTGCAAGTGCCCGCGCCACCAGCTGAAGGAGTTGAAGGCATAGAAGGAGCGGCAGGAGAGCCGGTTCCAGCAGGAACGGTGGGTGCGACCGGAGAGGGAGCAGTGGGTGAGGCGGTAACAGTAACGAGTGTGGTGGACGTCGATGGCACTGTGGGTGCGGCTGGGGGAGCGATGGATGCACCGCTGGAAGCTCCGGGAGCGAAGACACCACCGCCATTAGGTGGGAGAGCAGATGAGTCGCCTCCAGTAACAGATGTGGGAACGGCAGATGGCGATCCCGCGGCGGGGGCGGTAGGGGCAGGATGGTACTGACCATCGTTCGCAGAAGTAGGAGCAGCAGATGGCTCTCCACCAGCAGGAGACGAGGGAGCAGCTGAAGACTCGCCACCAGCAGGGGAAGATGGCTCAGCAGGAGTGGAACCAGTAGCTCCACAGCTACCAGTAGGGTCTTCCAAGTCGTTGGTAGCACCCTTCTCGACGTTTGAACCCGGGTTGGGAAACTTGGTAGCAAAGTTTTGAGGAGAGGTGCAACCCTCATTGATGTTCGCGACAAACATATCAGGAAGCTCGTTGAAAGCAGAGTCATCGCTAGCGCCACCAGTAACTTCGATAGGCGCACAGTTCATGTAAAGTTCTGGGGCTCCCGACATCTTCGAGAACCAAGTCCATGCAAAGGTAGCCTTGCCGTTGGGAATGCTGGCAGGAAGCTCGTAGCTGTACTCGCTAACTTGGCCATCGACACCAGGGCATCCACCTTCAATTGACTTGATAACCTTGAACTTGGAGTTCTCGGTAGGTTCGGTGTCCATGGTAACGCTGAGTTGGCAGGAACCGCCGCCATGGACAGCTGTGCCCTTGAACTTGATTGTTTGCTGCTCTCCTACGGCCATCTTGTTCATCTCGGAGACTGTGAAGCCAAGGTTGCTCTTGCAGGGGAATTGGGATTTGTTGATAGGGCCATTGTCGATCTTGTCAACGCTGTACGGAACAGGTTGCTCCATGATGATATGGGCGTTGGTGATGGCGAAGAAAGCGGCCGCAGCCATAACGGTGGATCGGACGGACATGATGCTGATGGTTGGAATGGGGAAATTGTACAACGGCAATTGCGATAGATGTTTGTAGAGAATGTAAGTGATCTAGACCTGCTAGTCGTGTAAATGATACTGCAATGCAAAGAACGTAGAAGCTACTAAGAGAGCGTGAGTTGTGATGGGAAAATCATGCTGCGAAGAAGCGGTCGTGTCTTATACTTGTGCCACCACCAACGTGGTGTGGATACTATAGCCATCGCGTGCCGCCACCAAAACCTCCACAATGCGTATGCTCGAATGATCCTCTAATCAAACGACCATACTGGAGGGTGACAGTGTAGACGTAAGACAAGGTACATGGAAGACGTTGGTGGTCCACAGCGGCCAGCGTCTACGGGATGAAACGGGCGGTCCGGGTATGCTGAGGCTCCCAGCCAAGGGAATGCGAAAATGGTGCAAAACCGACGCATGTACGTTATGCGTCGACGCCTAAGTGGGAAGGCCATGAAGACGTGGATTCGAGGATCACCATGTGTCGGTGCAGGGCCTAAAGGGGGAGGTTTCGTTTCGATGTTGCATCTGAGCAGCCATTGGTTAAGGCATGGTCGCTTAGCGGGCCGGTAGAAGATCCGTACCCCTGTGTTTTATGGAGCGTCGCATCTCAGACTCCACGATCCCTGTCCAACGTGGCCGATTGGTGAGCCGCTTTCTCTTTCGCGGACGCCGATGGCTGCTCGTTTCTGGGTTTCGCTCCACTGCGCCTGGTGTCGACGCTTGTATTCACTAGCATCCGCTCAAAGACTGACACATCTTCTCTCGAATCGCGCAAGGGACTGGCTGAGCTACGGCGCCAGGGTGCCGATTACCATTAGCTGTGGGTATTGCGTCGATGAACGATGACGCGGACGTTCGCTGCCCTGGAGGGATGATCAAATTGTTTGGAGGCCCATCTTCACTGACCCATCATATCCTAAACACCAGGATAGGCAATTACTTCCTGGGTGTGTCGCACTTGTTGACTGAGGTGATGTTAATTAGAGCTGTCCAGACTCAACGAATCGCCGTACCCTTTTCCTCGTAGGGGGGGGCCCACATCGTGCATGACGAAGAGCTACTGCGCCACAGACTGGACCGAGACGAGACGGAGGCTGCCTCTTAAAAGTACATGCGGCCTTTCTCAAGTTTGCGCTTCGGTGTGCCCGCAGCGAATGCGATATGCCCGATGTCCTCACTGGCGCGTACGTCGCCCACGTGCACATCAACGTCCTTCAGCAACCTTGCTCTTTCCATAGCATCCAAGGTGTTGCCTCCCGCAGGTAGATCGAGGTATGGATTTTCGTAGGTCATGCTTGTGACAAATCCAAACATCTCCGGACCAAGTGTCTTCCGCTTGAGAATCAACGACCCAACGCCGACCAGAAATATCGCAACTGCAGCTACGAGCAACAGACTCAGCCAAGCGAAATTGCAAAGGTAGATGTCATGTGTCCTACTAATTGTCGCGTTTGTCGTCGCTCCGATGAAGAATATTCCTGAGTCATACGTCGCCAGATTAAAGGGTCTGAACCAGTTTGCGAAGGTAGTGTTTTGGGTAGTTTCGTTTTGAAGTAGGTAGACATCGACATCGTTTACTGGCTTGGTATCAAGACCGAAAGCCGACGAGTTGCTTTGTGGAAGGTTTCCAAGATATGCGTTTGGTGCAATCGTAAGTTGGTAGTAGGTGTTCAGAACAAGAGATAGCCGTTTCGCAAAAACCTCCGGGCTTAGTTCTGTCAGGTTTACCCAACCTGGATTAATGCCCAGATTCGAAGTCGGTGAGGTTAATTGAAAGGACGTTGTGTTGTAGATGAACTGCTCGGTCGGATTAGATCCTCTAGACCAACCGAAAGCTTTAGGGAAAGCAGCTAGAGCCAGTTGCGAGATCAGGATGTGGTCGAAGGGAGTGACATGAGTATTCCGCAAGTCTGACTGAGACGGACGGACTTTGACAGCAGCACAAGTGTCTTTGTTGCACTCCACCACCGTTTCAGTGTGACTCTGACCAAGAGAACAGTTAGTGATACTCAGACTTGTGTTTCCAAGTGGTCCGACTCCCAAGCTGGAGGCGTACGTGAGCTTTCGCATGGGAAATTCCTGGTTCGTCATCGATGTGTTGTTGTAACCAGCAAACGCATCAAAAC
>Ga0265798_10008267_pt1 | contig 13290 bp, 9 predicted proteins | sample P3T30metagenome_FD_192430 | JGI IMG/M metagenome (GOLD analysis project Ga0265798, IMG submission 192430) | Plant litter microbial communities from East Loma Ridge, Irvine, California - P3 T30 | ecosystem: Environmental > Terrestrial > Plant litter > Unclassified | place: USA: California...
CCGTGTGCGCGCCCAGGCCATAGCGCCCGGCCTTGAACGTCGTCGGCGCGCGGCCGAACGAACGTGTAATGGCGTCGGTCAGCTGGCGCAGCTTGTCGTACTCGAGCTGCCGCGGCAGGTTGCCGGCGTAGGAATGGAAGGTCGAGACTTCTTCGTCGTGCGGTGGCGAGACCCAGGGATGCAGGTGCGTTCCGATTTCACAGCGCCCCGCCTCCATCAGCCCGCGCAGTACGGCCACCGAGGCCGGCGTGGTCGCCACCGGCCAGTCGATCACATAGGTCGGCAAGATGCCCAGGCGGTCGTAGACCCGTTCGTGCATCAGGGGCTGGCCGGCGATCGAACTCGTGCCGACGCTGGCGCGGTCGAACGGTTTGGTCCAGTCAAATTCTTCCTCGGTGTCGATGACGACGACCAGGACAGGGCGGGCGCCGGCGCCCAGGCGTGCCGGCAGATGGCTGGTTTTTCTTAGCATTGACGGGTATCTCGTACTGGGTTGGCCGATGCCGATGCCGGCGCCGTTTGCGCGAGCGCCACGAGGCACTCGTCGATGCGGCCATAGGTCGCATTGAACGTGCTGGCGTCCTTGCCTTCGGGGTCGAGGATCTGGCAGTCGCTGCCCGCCGCAGTACAGGCTTCACCAAGCAGAAAGACGCGGTCCCTGAGGTCGGGATAACGTGCCGCGATGCTGTCGAGGTTGATCTGGTCGAAGACGATCACGAGGTCGGCCTCTTCAAGCATGGCGCGGCTGGCGTGGCGTGAACGGTGCGCCGACATGTCGACGCCGCGCTGCGCCGCCGCCGCGATGGCCACGGCGGGCGAGCCACGCCGGTTACGGGGCAGCATGCCGGCCGAATCGAACTGCGCGCTGGCGCCGAACAGCTGGCCTGACTTGAGGTGGGCATAGCTGCTGCGATTGATGTTGCCCTGGCAGACGTACAACACGTTCAGGGGCCGGTTCGGGTTGGCGGCAAACAGGCTGGCCATGCGCGACGGGAGGGATTGACCCGACTGCACCGCGGCGCGCCGCCTGAAGCGGCCGCCGGCGAGTTCGCGCAGCTCCTGCCAGCCGGGACCTGCATCGTCGAGCACCAGCGTGTCCTGGTGTTCCCTGCCGATCAGCAGGCGATGGAAACTCCAGCCCCAGGCGAGGCAATGCATCACCAGGCGGACCGGGCGGCGCGCCAGGCGGGCCGCGCCCGCCCTGGCCTGCCACATGTCAAGGATCAGGTTGCGGCAATAGCGCCCGGCCGGGTAGTCCACCGGCGTGGTCGGTTCGCCCAGCGCCAGCAGGCGATACAGGCGATACGGGAAATCGACGCCGATCGATACCGGCAGCGGCAGCGAGCCCCAGGGACGTGCATTGACTTCGATCAGGATCCAGCCATCGGTGGCGGGATCGACCTTGAATTCGAACATCGCCAGGCCCGTGTAGCGGCTGGCGCGCACCATGCGTTCGACCGCCGCAAGGCGTTGCGGGTCGAGCGGCGCGCTCTTGCGGTAATAACTGCTGCCGTTCATTTCATGCGCCCGGTGGTGCTCGAACGCCTGCAGCACGGCGCCGTCATGGCACAGCACCGAGACGCCCAGGCCGAAGCCGGGGAACATCTGTTCCAGCAGGATCGGACCGGCCCCATGGTCGTGGCGCGCCAGCCATGCGGCCAGTTCGGCGCGTTCACCGATGATGCGGGTGCTGGTGCGCACATACAGCTCCGGCATCGCGTACGACATCGGTTCCTTGATCACGACCGGCAAGCCGAATTCGGCGGCAATGCCGTCGGCCGTGTCGTTGGCAGCGAGGAGGCGCCCCGGCGCAACCGGCACGTTCACCGACTGGGCCAGGTCGCGCGTGCGCACCTTGTCGAAGTAGATGTCGAGTGCCTCGGCCGATGGAATCGCCAGTGGGCAGAAGGCGCCCAGCGCGTCACGGTGCAGGCACAGCGGCAACAGCCCCCGCTCGTCGCACGGCACGACCAGTGAAAAGTCGTGCTCGCGCAGCAGCGCCAGGACGGCGTCCAGCCAGGCCTGGCCGCCATCGAGGTAGTACGGCAGGAAATGGGTCGCGTGGATATAGCGCGACGCCAGCGCCGGCGCCCGGAAGTCGAACGGCGCCACGTGCACTTCGAGTCCCTGGCGCCCGAGCGAACGCACGGTCGACAGGAAGCTGCGCGTGTCGTCGCCGATGACGAGGACCTTGTTTCTGGTGCTCATGCCTGGCCCTTGCGCAACAACTGACGGCAGCCAAGTGCTGCTGTATACAACGCCCATTTGAGGGACATGCGCGCGGCCAGTGCACGGCGGGCATATTGCCAGCCCAGCGCATGCTTGCCTTCGTCCGACCAGTAACGCGACAGCCGGCGCAGGATATCGCCCTCGTACGACAGGCACAGCGCGCGGATTGCCGTGCTGTCGACCTTCATGGCGATGTGCTGCGATACGAGCGCCGAGAGCAGCCAGCGTTCGGCCTGGGAAAAGCGGCGCGACAGATTGTTCTGGCGCGCCGGATCGGGCACGTTGTGCTGCGCGATCACGTCGGGATTGAAGAACACGGCGCGCGCGGCGTCGGCTGCGCGCCAGAAGAAATCGCGGTCTTCTTCATACGACGTGCGGGTCCAGAAGCCGCCGATCGCCTGCGCGGTCGTGCGGCGCAGGGCCAGGATGTTCAGTTGGGCAAAGCCACCGGCACGCACCAGTTCATCGAGTGCGATCCGGTAGCCGTTCGCATGGGTGCGCGGGCGGCCGGCAACCATCCCGACCAGAGCCGGCAACCAGTCGGTGCGCTCGGTGGCGCCAAGGTGCGAAACGGCGGTCTGGTTGGCGATGTACAGGTCGACTTCTGGCTGGCTGTCGAACACGTCGACCATCGCGGCCAGGTGGGTGTCGCCGGTCCAGAAATCGTCGTCGTCGCAGAAGGTGATGATGTCGCCCGTCGCCGCATCGATGCCGGCATTGCGCGCCACCGACGGACCATGGCCCGGCCCGCCGGGCATGCCCAATTCAATCACACGGAAGCGGCTATCGAGGCGACCGAGGCTGTCGCTGCATGCCTGACGGCTCCCGGCGTCGGAACCGTCATCGACCACGATGACTTCGAAGTCGCCAAAGGTCTGGGAGTGGATGCGCAGGAGCATCCGTTCGAGCAAGGCATGCCGGTTGCGCGTTGGGACGATGACCGAGACACGGCAGCCCGAATGGGGATCGCGGCGCGCCAGAAGGCTGCTTTCGGTGGGACGGGCAGTATCGCGGGATGACAATTCTTCGCCTTCGGTGCGTTAGAGTGCGGCTGGTCAGCGCCGCGGAAAGAATCTTGCCATCCTAACACACCCGCAACCTGGCACACACGAATCGCATGGTGCAGACCGGGGCCAAAGTGGACGGTTGCGATCGCCAGATCGTCCTACGCGCACGCCGCGTATCGGAGATGATGGACAAGAAAATCCGTTGCAGATTCTCATTCCGGCAATATCAATTAAACCATTACAGTTTCTCTTAATTAACTACTTATGCAATTAATACAACCAGGTATTTGATGTACCGGAGCGCTGCTCATCAATAAAAAAGCGTCTGAATGATTCACCAAGAATTCCTGTTTTGAAATATTTTTGATTAAAGCATCTGTGCTGGAACACGATGATGCATGCCTGTTTGATTACCCGATAAAACGCAGTCTCACCAGTGCTGCCCAATGGGGCCGCTGCCAACCCGACCTGGAATGGAAACGACCGATGAATCTTTGCACATATTTTAATTCGTATAGCTGTTCATCAATTAAAGCCAATAACCGCTTGACACATCGTTATTTAATGTTGGCAATATGCGCGTTAACTGTTGTTTTCGTGTGGAAACAAATGGAGGTTGGGGAGAATCAGAAGACACAAATGATGGATCAGGGTAAAGTTCAGTTCTTCGAAGAAATTCTTTCCTTGGCGAATCAGTTGCCCAACTATATGAATTCTCATATGAACACTCTGACTACATTATCTGCGAGCGCTGAAACGAATTTCGCGCTGCATCCAGCTGAAGTGCTCGTGCGCAGCACCAGCACCCGACTCATTACTGCCATGTGCACCGTCATGCTGACCGCCTGCGGCGGCGGCGGCGGCGATGCCACCAGCGACACGACGTCCCTGGCAAGGACGGTGACTGCGTTCACCCCGAAGACTGCCGTACCGGCCACCGGCACGCCAGTCTCGTCAACCCCGTCAGGCGACCAGGCAGCCGGCTTGACGCCGATCGTTGCCGGCGATCCGATTACCGATTTCAGCCTCCAGAACACCGGCACGGCCCAGAAGCAAGTGCCATTCACATTCGGCCAGGTCATCATGGCAGGCAAGATGAACGTCAAGGACGGCCTGGCAGCCAAGTTGCCAGACGGCACTCTGCTGCGCCTGCAAACGGACATCAAGGCCACGCATGCAGACGGCTCGGTACGCCACGTTGTCGTGTCTGGCATATTGCCGGAGCTGGCTGCCGGCCAGACGCAGACCCTGCAGCTGGTCAAGTCGTCAACGTCGCTCAAAAGCAGCGAGACCGTGCAGAGCCTGGCCAAATCGGGCCTGACCAGCAAGGTGACCATCACCCTCAATGGCGAGAAATACACTGCTTCGCTGGCTGACGCGCTGGTTGCCGACACCGCGCCACGCAACTGGCTGTCGGGCAATGTCGTCAACGAGTGGCACCTGAACGCGCCACTGAAAAACGCGGCTGGCGTGACGCAATCGCTGTTGACGGCGCGCTTCGACGTGCGCTGGTATTCAGCACTGGGCAAACAGGCGCGGGTCGATGTCGTGGTCGAAAACACCAAGACGTTCGTTCCTGGCGGCAAATTGACCTATGACGTCGATGTCGAAGTTGGCGGCCGCTCGGTGTACGCCAAGTCGGCACTGACCCATTATCACCATGCGCGCTGGCACCAGGCCGGCTGGTGGGACACCGCACGCGTGCCGGTCATGGACGTGAAGCTCAATGGCGCATACATGATGGCCACCAAGGCCGTCTCGAACTACGATAGCCGGGTGGTGCCAACGAACAATGAACTGAACAACATTGCCGGGCGCATCACGGCCGAGAATACCGGCCCCATGACCATCGGACCGATCGTGGCGTACATGCCGACCGCCGGTGGCCGGGGCGACATTGGCCCACTGCCGACCTGGTCAGTGATGTATCTGCTGTCGATGGACAAGCGGGCGCGCAATGCGATGATGGCCGCCGCCGATGGTTCGGGCAGCTGGTCGATTCACTACCGCGACGAAAAGACCGGCTATCCGGTGCGGACCGATAACGAGGCCAACAAGCACATCACCACGCACTGGAATCTGCGTGAATATGGTCCTTTGCCAGTGCCGCGCTATGTCAACAACAACGGCGCCCTCGGGGATACGCCGTTCGAAGCCGATACGGCGCACCAGCCATCGCTGGCCTACCTGCCTTACCTCGTCACTGGCGACTATTACTATCTAGAAGAACTTCAGTTCTGGGCATCGTCCAATCCGCTCGGCACGGCTTCCAATAACCACGGTGAAGGCAAGGGCCTCGTGCGCTGGCAACAATTGCGCGGCCAGGCCTGGTCGCTGCGCACGCTCGGTCACAGTGCTTACATCACGCCGGACAACGATCCTCTGAAGGCGTACTTCACCAAGCAGCTCGAGAATAACCTGGACTTCTACCATGCGACCTATGTCGTGGGGAATCCGAACAAGCTGGGCGTGTATGACGGCTCGGGTGAAAATGCCTTCCAGGTCGATGCCTCGGCGCCGTGGCAGGACGATTTCCTGACCTGGAGCTTCGGTTACCTGTCCGAACTGGGTTTTGCCAAAGCGACCCCGATCCTGCAGTGGAAAGCGAAATACTCGGTTGGCCGCATGACCGCGCCAGGCTACTGCTGGATCCAGGGCGCCGCCTACGGCCTCAAGTTCCGCGATTCGCCGACCACCCCGATCTACGACAGCTTCGAAAAATTGTACAAGGCCAACTATGACGGCACTGACTACTACAACGACGATGGCCGCAAATTCACCCATCCGAAGGGCCTGAAATACATCGACCAGGCGTGCAACAGCCAGGCCCAGGTCGACTACCTGACGCTGGCCCATGGTTTCCAGTGGCAGGTGGGTCGCATGACCGGCTATTCCGACTCGTCGATCGGGTATCCGTCGAATATGCAGCCGGCCCTGGCAGTCGCCGTAGCCGCGGGCACTCCGAATGCCACCCAGGCATGGGCGCTGCTGGCTGGCCGTAGTGCACCGCCGTATTATCCGGATGCACCGCAGTGGGCCATCGTCCCACGCTAAGCTAACCCCTGGCACGTCTTCTGGCCGGGCGTTCGGATACACCGAACGCCCGGCCAGTGCGCTTGTGGGTGCGCAATGATCGGCCGGTCCTTGTCTGCCGCCACTGCCTTTGCTGCCGTTACCTTTCGATCACAACAATCTCGCCGGGTACCGCGTGCAATGAGCGTTGCAGCTTATAATGTCATGCGTATTAGCAAGAAATACACTGGTTAGTGTGTTTCTGTCAACATCAGGAAACAGGCGTTCAGCCTGAAGCTATCGTCAAATCAGGAGTTTGTGTACATGTCGTTGATGAACAGAGTCATCCAGCGAGTCAAGCGCGATTATTTCAAGGGCCGCCACCAGAAGGTGGCCCTGAAGATCATGCAAACCAAGCCTGCGTCACGGGGCGATCTGCCCTTCATGCTGCTGTCGATGGTGCAAGCGCGCGACGTCCACGTCTATCTGGTTGCCGTTAAATCGTTCATCCACTTCCTGAACCCGCAGCGCATTGTCGTGGTCTGTGATCCATCGATTACCGAAGCCGATCGCGCTGTGCTCAAGCAGCACGTGCCGCATATCGAGCTGCGCCGCGCCGATGAATTCACGCACCCGGACATCCCGCGTGGCGGTACCTGGGAGCGCCTGTTCGCGATCTCGGAATACGTGCGCGACAATTACGTGATCCAGCTCGATGCCGACACGCTGACGGTCCAGCCCATTCCCGAAGTGCTCGAGGCCATCCGCGCCGGCAATGGTTTCGTGCTGGGCGAAATGCCGGACACGCCAGTGCGCTCGCTGCAGGCAACGCGTGAAAACGCCTTGCCGTGGATCAAGCCTGGCGCCCACATCCAGGGGATTGTTGAAACCGAAATGGTGATGGTCGGCCTGCCGGACAACGCCCGCTATATCCGCGGCTGCTCCGGGTTCTCCGGTTTTCCGCGCTCGGACACGATGCGCGAGACGATGCTCGACTTTTCGCGCCGGCTGGGCGGCAAGTTTGGCGAGCGCTGGCGCGAGTGGGGCACCGAACAGATCACGTCCAACTACGTCGCGTCGAACATGCCGGGCACGCGCGCATTGCCGTTCCCGAAATACGCCACCCCCGACATGGCGACGGCCGACACGGCATTCTTCCACTTCATCGGTTCGATGCGTTTTCTTAATAACAAGTATGAAGTGACGTCCCGTCAAGCCATTGGCCTGATCCGCGGCGTCGCCGCATAGTCCGATCGTCACCTGGTAACACGCTGTATGGTAAATCTGCGCCGCTCGCTGGTCATCAACTTTTTCTCCTCGTCCGGCGCAGCGCTCCTGCAATTCATTGCCAGCGTGCTGCTGGCGCGCATGCTCAGCCCCAGCGAGATCGGTGTCTACTCGATGACGGTCGTGTTCGTGAACCTGGCCCACGTGTTCCGGGACTTCGGGGTATCGACCTATCTGCAGCGTGAGTCGGTACTTACACCAGACAAGATTCGCTCGGCCACCGGCGTCGTGTTTACGACCTCGTGGCTGATCGCCACCATCATGTTCCTGGCCAGCGGCTGGATCGGGCGCTGGTTCAACGAGCCCGAGATCGTGCCGGTCATGCAGGTGCTGGCCATCGGCTTCCTGTTCATTCCATTCGGCACGGTCACCAATGCGTTGCTGACCCGTGAATTTGCCGCCGAAAAGCAGGCCATCGTGATGGCCGTGGGCACGTCCAGTTTCTGCATCAGCTGCCTGGTGCTGGCCAAGCTGGGCTTTGGCAGCATGAGCCTGGCCTGGGCGAACCTGATCAATATCCTGGCCTGCGCCATCGCGTACATCCCGCTGCGGCCGAAAAACATGCCATGGACCCCGTCGTTCCGGCACTGGCGCGGCGTGGCCCACTTCGGCCTGGGCTCGCTACTGACCAGCTGCACCGTGGCGATCAACAATGCCATTCCGGATATCCTGCTGGGCAAGCTGGGTTCGGCGCGCCTGGTCGGCCTGCTCAGCCGCGCAAATTCGACGGTGACCATTTTTACCTATGTCGCCGGTTCGACCGTCAATTACGGCGCCGTGTCATACCTGGCCCAGACCTACCACCGTGGCGAATCCCTGATCCCCACCATGAGCCGGGCGACGGCGCTGCTGACCGGCGTCGGCTGGCCGGCGCTGGCGCTGACCGCCCTGCTGGGCCATGAAATCGTGCTGGCGCTGTACGGCGCGACCTGGCTGGCCAGCGTGCCGGCGATCCTGCCACTGACGATTGCCGCCGCAGTGGGCATGACCTTCAATTACATCCACCCGGCCATCGTCGCGATCGGCCGCCCGTACCTGAGTGCGATCCCGGTCCTGGTCACCCTGGCCACCCGCATCGGTTTTGGCGTGGCCCTGTTCGACGGCGGCCTGACGGGCTTTGCCTGGGCGCTGTGCTGGGCCTCGCTCGCCGCCACGCCGATCGTCATCATGCAACAGCAGCGCTATTTCCACTGGGGCCTGATCCCGTTATTGCGCGCCATGGTGCCAAGCGCCTGGGTGGCGGCCGGCACGGCAGCAGCAGGTGCGCTGCTCAACCTGGCCGTCCCCGCCGACTGGCCGGCGCTGGTGCGCCTTCTGGTGATGCTCACGCCACTGGCCCTGTTCTGGTACCTGATGTTGCGCGTTACCCGCCACGAATTGCTGGACGAAGTGCACCGCATGGGCGCCACGGTCAAGATGAGACTGGGTCGGCTGCTACCGACTGTATAATTCGATCAAGGTTCCTCCAGACGAGAATGACGATTATGTACTTCGAAGAAGTAAAGACCATCCTGATTGACGTGCTGGCCCTGGGTGAGTCGGGTCAGCACCTGAGCGAAGATTCGCCCCTGCTGGGCAGCCTGCCGGAGCTCGATTCGATGGCCGTGGTCAGCCTGATCGGCGCCCTCGAAGAACGTTTCGGCATCGCCATCGACGACGACGACATCAGCGCCAGCACCTTCGCCACCCTCGGCACGCTCGCTGCGTTTGTCGCGCAGAAGCAGGCCGAATGACAGCCAGCCAGGTTACGCCTCACGCCGAGCCGTTCTTCCTGAAGACCGGTACAGGCCAGCGCTTTTGCCTGTTTCATCCGCCGCACGGTCCAAGCCGTGGTGCGGTGCTGTACGTACCGCCCTTTGCCGAAGAAATGAACCGTTCGCGCCGGATCGTGGCGCTGCAGGCGCGTGACATGGCGGCTCTCGGCTATGGCGTGCTGCAACTCGACCTGTACGGCTGCGGCGACAGCAGCGGCGACTTCGGCGACGCGCGCTGGGACATCTGGAAAGACGACCTGGCTGCTGGCGCGCGGTGGCTCGAGGCGCGCCTCGGCCAGCCGCTGCTGCTGTGGGGCCTGCGCCTGGGCGCCCTGCTCGCGCTGGACTATGCGCGTACTGCGCAGCACCCGGTCAAGGCACTTATTTTGTGGCAGCCGGTGCTGAGCGGCTCGGCCTATCTGACCCAGTTCCTGCGCCTGCGCACGGTTGGCGCGCTGCTGGCCGAAGGCGCCTCAGGGCACACCGGCACAGCGGCCCTGCGCGCCTCGCTGCAGGCGGGCGAGACGCTCGAGATCAGCGGCTATGACCTGGCGCCCGAACTGGCCGCCGCCATCGACGCGCTGGCAGCGCTCGAAAAGTTCACGCCGGCCTGCCCGGTGCACTGGTTCGAAGCGCTGGGCATGACCGGCCAGGGCGCCTCGCCCGGCGTGTCCCCCGGCACGGCGCGCGCGAGCGCTGCCTGGCTCGAGCGCCAGGTCGACCTGACATTGCACCAGGTGCACTGCCCGCCCTTCTGGACCACCCCTGAAATCACGATCTCGCCGGCCTGGCTGGCAGCCACCTCGACGGCGTTGCAGGAACTCGGTCATGGACATTGAAGAACGGGTTGTGACCTTCGACTGCCAGGGCGACAGCCTGTATGGCGTAATGCACCTGCCTGAGACGCCGGGCACGCGCGCCGTGCTGGTGGTGGTGGGCGGGCCGCAATACCGCGCCGGCAGCCACCGCCAGTTCACGCTGCTCGCGCGCAGCCTGGCCATGAACGGCATCGCCGCCATGCGCTTCGATTACCGCGGCATGGGCGACAGCGAAGGCGCCGAGCGCGCATTCGGCGACGTCCAGGACGATATCGCAGCAGCCATCGATGCCTTCATGGCCGCCGCGCCCGGGGTGCGTGAAATCGTCTTGTGGGGTCTGTGCGACGGCGCATCGGCCGCCATGATGTACGCACCGCTGGACGCGCGCGTGAGCGGCGTGGTGCTGCTCAATCCCTGGATCCGCACGCCCGACAGCATTGCACGCACCACGCTGCGTCACTATTACCGCGACCGCCTGGTCGACCGCGCCTTCTGGGCACGGGTGCTGCGCGGCAGCTTCAATTACCAGCGCTCGCTGGCCTCGATGTTCCAGCTGGTGCGCACTGCGTTCGGCACCGGAACGGCGCCGCGCACCACGCTGGCCCTGCCCGACCGGATGCACGCCGGCCTGCACGCCTTTACTGGCCGGGTGCTGGTGATCATCAGTGGCGCCGACCTGACCGGTCGCGAATTCTGCGACCTGGCCGAGGCCACGCCGAAATGGCGCCAGCTCCTGCAATCCTCGCGCGTCACCCAGTACCGGATCGACCGGGCCGACCACACGTTCTCACGCCGCGTCTGGCGCGATCAGGTCGCGCACTGGACCGGCGCCTGGCTGGGCAGCTGGTAACACAGCTGATAACACAGCTGATAAGCGCCGCTCAGCGGCCCTGGCGCGCCAGGCAGCCGCTGAAATCGTCGAACGCGCCATAGACGGCGCTCCGGCCACGCTTCGCACCGCACAGATCGATGCCGCCGACCGCGCTTGACGCGCGTTCGGGCGCCCCGCTGCGCCACCCCAGATCGCCGCTGCCAGGCGCCGCGAACAGGCTGCGCACCGGATGGTAGCCGGCAAACATCTGCCACAGCGCCGTGCTGCGGTTGTCTTCCAGATGCAGCAAGCCGTTGTCGCGGCTGCGGATGGGGCCATCGACCAGATTACCGTCCAGGCGCGCGCTGCTGGTTGCATAACGCACGTCGATCCCGCCCGTATCGAGCAAGGTATTGTCCACGACGTTGCTGCGCGCCGCGCTGTTGAGATAAATACCGACGTCCGAACAGCCCATCACGAGATTGGCGCGCAAGGTGCCTTGTTCCTGCTCGGTGATGCAGCGCCCGTCGCGGCACACGGCTGCGCCGGTGCCGCCGCCGCCCAGCGACAGGCCCACCCGCTGGCCCGGCCCGCGCAGGGTGCGCTCGCACCACACCAGGTTGCGCTCGAAAAGGTTGCCGCTGCCAGCGCCCTTGGCGAACGCGCCGTAGCTGACCATGTCGCCCTCGCCCTTGAGAAAATCGCTGATCAGGTTGGCGCGCATGGTCCAGCCGCTGGCGGCGACGAGATCGATCGGTGTGACCGGGTTGGACGTCTGGCGCACGTGCGTTGCCGTCAGCGTGTTCTGTTCGATCAGGCCGTCGTCCGGAAAGCGCCCCTGTTGGCCATTGATCTTGATATGGGCATTGAAGTCCGTGATCGTGTTATTGCGCGCGACAAAACCGCTGGCCGCGCCCACCACGTGAAACGCATGCTCGCAATAGCGGTCCTCGGCGCACACGCCGCGGATGGCCAGGTTTTCGAAACGCCAGTGCGGCGCCTGGACACGAAAGCCCTCGACCAGGTCGAACTCGAGCTGCGCGCTGCCCGGCTTCAAGGCGCGCACGACGATCGGGGCGCCGGCGCGGCCCGGGCGATTGACATCCAGCGGCGCGCCGCCGAACCGGTACACGCCCGGCAGCAGCGTGATCGTGTCGCCCGGGTTGGCCTGCGCCAGCGCCGCGCGCAGCGCATCCGGCGTGGCCACCGCGATGGCGCCAGGAGCATCGACGCCGACGGCGACCGGTTGCGCGCCCAGGGTCACGGCAAGCGCAGCTGGCAGTGCCGGTTCGCCCCGATCGAGCCGCAGCAGCAGCGCCGCGCTGGCCTGCCCCGCCTTGACGATGGCCGGGTTATGACCGCTGGTGCGCTTTTCGATGTACGGGGCCAGCGCACGCGGCCTGACGCCCACCCGTTCGACCACCCAGGCTGCGCCGATAGCGCCCACCGCCAGCAGCGCGAGGGCGCCGGCCACCGCCTTGCGCATCATGTGCTGCTCTTGATGCCGTGGCGGTTCATCAGGTCATACATCGTCGGGCGGCTGATGCCCAGCATTTCCGAGGCCTTGACGATATTGCCGTCCGCGCGCGCCAGCGCTTTCACGATGGCGCCCTGCTCTGCCTCATCGCGCACCTGGCGCAGGTTCAGCGGTTCTTCGACCGGCGTGTCGCCTTCGGGCAGGCCCAGGTCGTCGGCCACGATGGTCGGGCCATCGGCCATGATCACGGCGCGCTTGACGCAGTTTTCCATCTCGCGCACATTGCCCGGCCACGCATAGCCTTCGATCGCGGCGATCGCGTCCTGCGAGAAGTGCAGCGTCGGGCGCGATTCCTGCGCGCAGAACTTGTTCTTGAAGTGATGCGCCAGCAGGGCCGCATCGCCCTGGCGGTTGCGCAGCGGCGGAATCGTCACGACGATCTCGGACAGGCGGTAATACAAGTCTTCGCGGAAGCGCCCGGTGCTGCACAATTCCTTGAGCTTCTGGTGCGTTGCGCAGACGATGCGCACGTCGACGGCGATTTCTTCATGCCCGCCGATGCGCTCGATCACGCGCTCCTGCAAGAAGCGCAGCAGTTTGGCCTGCAGCGCCATCGGCAGGTCACCCACTTCATCGAGAAAGAAGGTGCCGCCGTGGGCCAGTTCGACCTTGCCCTTGGTCTGCTTGGCGGCGCCGGTGAAGGCGCCTTTCTCGTAGCCGAACAATTCGCTCTCGAGCAGGTTTTCGGGAATCGCGGCGCAGTTGATGGCCACGAAGCGCTCCTTGGCGCGGGGCGAGATCGCGTGCACCGCGCGCGCCAGCACTTCCTTGCCGGTGCCCGATTCGCCCAGCAGCATCACCGAGGCCGAGGTCGGAGCGACCTTCTCGATACTGC
>Ga0265798_10008269_pt1 | contig 13289 bp, 13 predicted proteins | sample P3T30metagenome_FD_192430 | JGI IMG/M metagenome (GOLD analysis project Ga0265798, IMG submission 192430) | Plant litter microbial communities from East Loma Ridge, Irvine, California - P3 T30 | ecosystem: Environmental > Terrestrial > Plant litter > Unclassified | place: USA: California...
ACAGTTATGGGTTGACTTGCCCGCTTCGTCGCAAAATATCGGTAAACGTTCTGTTAACAAATATTTGCGTATCTGGTTCTGATGACGGCGAGAGCATCGAACTCTGCTGCGTTCAAGGACCTACTCCGTCCGTTGTAAGGCGGCGGACGGAGCCATTATTATTGAGCGATTTGCGCGGTTCGATCAACCGTGCTTCATAACCGACAACTGCCGCAACCGGTTGATTGATCGTCATGAAATGCCAGCGCATCATAGGGCGTGGTGCTGAACCCCTCGGCGACCATTCGGCGAATGCCGAGGTTCCGCTCGCTGTAAGGCGGCGGGCGGAACCGAACTCGGCTACGGCAGCCCGCCCCCAGCAACTTTGCCGGAGGTAAGGCTCGATACGCGACACTCGTTGCCAAGCCACCATAACGATCCCAGCTGTGCAGCCGGCGCGGCGTTCCGTCACCCTGCAGCCGTTAAAATTGACTCCGGTTTGTTCGGTCCGGTCACTGAAGAGTACACGTTTCCACTTAGCAGTTCATTTCCAAAGCCTGTTGCCTTCAAGGGCGTGAAGATGAGCGTCACCCAGATCGACAGCGACGGCCTTCACTATCGAGTAATTTCGACGCCGGCACGCTAGGGTAAACAGCGTCGTGCTGAGGTTGGCCGACGTTCGAACGCGGCGGAGGAGGAGATGCCCTCTGCCGCGCGGCGGACAAGCCCTCCGCCGCGCTTACCCGGCGCCAGCGCGCATTCGTCCCGCCTAGGGTCTTTATCGATCGAGGTCGAAACCATCACAGCGAGCTTGCAACAAGCGGAACCCACTAGCCTCGATGCAAAAAAAAGCCGCCTCGAGGGCGGCCAAGGAGGTAGTCGGGAGAAAGCACACGCTAACGCATGCTGAGCCTCCGATACTGTATTTGTACGTAGTCACCGAATCTAAAGCGCCTAACTTATGTTTCACGCCGCTGAAAGGGACAAGCTGCCCAACCGTTGAACGGTGCACCATCCTTATTTACGTCAGAGATGAAATCGCGGCGGACAACCCCTCCGCCACGCTTTAACTTCACTTCCAGTCGGCCGCCGTCTGACGAGCCTAGCGTTTAAATCGTACCCCCGCGTTACCCCTTATGCGCAAGGACCGTGTAGCGGCAAAGTGGCAGTTTCACATCCTAAGTGGGATAAGATTTACCGACGTTAGTTGGGCCGATCGCCGCGTAAATTCAGGTCTTTCGGCTGGACAAGGTTCGCTCGATTAACGCTGTTTCCCGTGGGAAACTGAGTTAGTCGGCCGGTCGAGAGTTGCTCGATTAACGCTATTCCCACGGAAAACGTCGCTGTTCCGCCGGGCGAGAGTTGCTCGATTAACCCTGTTTCCCATGGGAAACGGCGTTGGTCGGCCGTTCGAGAGTTGCTCGATTAACTTTATTTCCCACGGGAAACGGCGTTGGTCCGCCGGGCGAGAGTTGCTCGATTAACTCTGTTTCCCACGGGAAACGGAGTTAATCGAGGCTTAGCGCTAGGTGCTTTGCGGTGGCTATCGCCTCTTCAAAAGCCTCCGTGAGCTGCTCTCGGCTAGCGCCACCATCGCCATGAATCTTGATTGTGATGCCCGACTTACCGTTTGCAATTACACTCAACGCCGGCAATCCGGTCGGTCCGGAGAACAGATACTCCTTTGATGATGGTTCTTGCTGTTTTGCGGCATCCATCAGCGACCGCAGAATTTCGGCTGGTGGATACGCTGCAGCACCTTCCTCTCGGCGCGCTACCTGGGCGCGCTCGATCTGGCGCGCGACACGAACAGCGGAAAGCCGGGCGGCTGGACTCTCGATAGCGACACAAAGCAAATAAGCGGGCTTCATTCGAATATCTGAGGGGGAGGCAAAAGCTGAAACGATCTCATCAGGGATCTCGGCGACACGCACCATTTTCGAAAGCCACCCTTTCGAAACGCTCAGTCGTTCGGCCATTTGGCTTAGGTGACCACCATAATGATTGGTCAGCGCCAACGCATAACTACGAGCACGTTCAATATCTGAAATGTCCCGCCGCGACCGATTTTCAACGTCAGCGATATGAAATGCCTGCTCGTCGTCAATCGACTCGACCGAGATAAGTAATCTTAGCCGGGGCATTCTATTATGCTTTAGCCACGAGACGGCGAAATGCCGCCGCGTTCCGGCTATCACTTCGAAGTCATATGCTTCGTCATCATCTACTGGGCGTGCAATGGCGGGCACATGCTGCTTACCCTCTAATTCGATCGAGTCGATCAGATCGCGGCAATTATCAGCGGTCAAACTGTGATAATCTCGACCATTGCTAGGCCACACGCGAACCCGGTCGGGATCGACTAACAACGCTGTCAGGCCAGTGTCAAACTCGCGGATATGTTCTTCCGTAGCATTAGGCTCGACATTTTTACGCTGAAACAGGCTCTGAAACACGCCAGATTTCTGATGATCGTTTGAGCCGCCCACTGGCGTTATCCTTCGTGTCACACTGAACTCTCGCAGGGAGAGATGTTTCAACATAAGTTCTAGCGTTGCCTCTCGCCAAACTGGCGCAGACGCACAGCGCAATCAACCGTTACCGTACACACCGCCAATCGCGAAAAGAGCCAAAAATGCTGGCTCGCCCGTGAACCTCAAACCCCGTTTACGCCATATAAAGCAGCCTCGTAGAACGACGCAATAGAAGTGCAAAATCGATCAGCTTTGGTTTGACTGACGGTAGGTTTCAGGAGCTTCGCCGTCACTGTTAACCGCAAACGATTAGACGCTCCAGTCCGAGTGCTTTTGATCGAACGGATTTGCCCCAACAACGTTAGCGCCGCGCGGCGGATACACCCTCCGCCGTACGCCGGACAACCGCTTCGCCGCGCCGGCCGTAGCGCGGCACTTTTCCGCCACTCCGCAGCCGCTCGAGGCTCCCATGTACTCCGGTGGCACCCCCAAAATTTCTCGGCCGTGTTCCGTCACGCCCATATTGGGTTAAGAACGTATCAAGAACAGGAGGATCGAGTCGGCGTGTCGGTCATAATGCGGGAGGATGCAGGATGTGCATACGGGTGTGTCGAATGCGACTTTAGGTGCGCTACGCTCGCCGCCGTTCGAGCGGCGCGCCAGCAGGAACTTCAATCCCTTCGGGATCAGCAACGGAAGAGTCCGAGTATTGAGCGGCAGGTGCGCCTCCGGCGATACGAAGCAGGGTTGGAAGCCGCAACGCAAGCTCATGAGCAAGCTCGCCCTCATCCATATGCCGTGAAGCTGCAAGCAGCCCCTTGAAGCACTCCGCCAATACTTCCTGGCATGGCAGCGCTACCGGCATCAACACGTGTTGCACGGCTGGAGCAGGTCTCGGTGGCGGAGCATCTTTAAGAGGATCATCAATTTCGCCGTGGAGGTATGCCGCCGTCGTTCCAAGTTCACGCGCGATCCGCAACGAGTACTTGGAGCTCTGAGATGTGCCTGACAGGAGTTTGTAGATGGTCGCTTGCGTCGTACCAACGCGACGCGCCAGCTCGGACTGCGAAATCCGTTGAGCCTCCATCATCTCTTTAAGGCGGTTACGTTCGATCACATCATCATTCTAAACGGTAGAGAATAGGGCGCGATCGTCGATTGCGTTTGACCTGACTAAACGATCGCGTTTAGATGCCGCATGAACTCCGACGAATCAGCTATTTCGCTCACTGCTCTGCGCGAGGCGATCGTCTAGAAGGGGTCGCAGTCTGCGTTGGCGCGCGAAATCAATGTTTCGCAGGCGACCATATGGAAATGGCTGCACGAGCTTCACCCGGTCACGGCCGAAGCAGCCGTAGCAATCGCTCGGAGCACTAGCGTCACACGAGAGCGGTTGCGTCCGGACCTCTACGGCGATGAAGGCGAAATCGGCAATGTCCACCACCTTGGCGACAAGGTATCCGCTCGTTGAACCGCACATCGCGTTCCCCCTTCGGCCGCTTGCAGACCGGCCGATCACACCACCGAGCGGCATCTGAGCGACGGGTGTCATTACGGCGGAAGCTCCCTGGGTGTCTGCACAGCGGCGTCGGTCATCCTCCCCGATCGACGCCGCTGATGGCTATCGTCCCGCGCTCGCATCGTCTGTCACGATCGCCGCAGCGAAACGGTAGAGGTTTAGTTTCAAGCTCGGCCGTCATGAGGGCGGCGAGCGGCGTCGGCGGGCTCGACCCTTGTCCGTCGACGTCGTCCCTAATCCCGAGAGTAGTGCTGTGACGAAACATCGGCCGCTCTTTGAAGACGTGCTGTTGAAGGTTCTCGGCGAGCTCACCCCGGCGGTGTGCCAGGAGATCACCGGGCGCACCGCGTCATACCTTCGGGACGCGAGCGATCCCGACAAGGGCCAGCTGCTGTCAGTGCAGGACATGATCCGGCTCGACACCGCGCATATCGGCATCGATGGAAACGCCCCGCTGACCGCGGCGGTGTGCGCCATCCTCGAGCAAGCCAGGGCGGACATCTATACGGATGCCGTTTCGATCGGCCGCGCCACGGTCGACGTTCTGAAGGAAGACGGTGAAGCGCACGTAGCGCTCTTCCTCGCCTCGCAGCCAAACGCGACTGACGCGCAGCTGCTCGAGGCGCGCAGGGAGATCGAGCAGTCATCCGCCGCCCAGGCGAACGCGCTGGCTGTCGTCTGCACCGCGCTTCAGCATCGCGGGAGGCTGCCGCCCTGATCGTCCAGCGCTGACCTAACAAACACCACCATCGTCTCTGCCGAGCCCGTCGCAATCAAGCGATTCCGGGCGCGGCTTTCTGCTGCCTGAGAGGTTCGACCGTGCCGCCGCTTACACCAGGTGCCTATCTTAAGATGCGTCGCTGCGCGGCCGGGAAGTCGGTTGCTGATGTTGCCGCAAAGGTCGGCACCATGCCGCGTATTGCCGAACACATGCGCGCCGAGCTGATCGAATTCATAGAGGCAGATGCGACGCCAGCGAGCTTCGATGCGATCGTCGCGTTCAACAACGTCTACGCGTTCGACTTCGATGTGCTCGCCACGTTGGTGCGCATCAGCATGGGCGGGAATCGACCGGCTCCGCAGCTATGCCGCATCTGCGCGTGTAGCGACTTCGACCGATGCGTAGGGGCAACCGACTTCTTCGGTGCGCATCCATGCGGTTGGACCCAGCCCGATCTCTGCACGCGATGCGCCAGCCTGGGCGCGGCAGCGTGAACGACTTACCGCCGCCATCTGCCCGCGCCGTGCGCGCCGCGCGCCTCGCGCTCGACGTTGCGACAGGCCTCGCAGGAGTCGCGCTCGCTTTCGCCCTGAGCCGCCACCTCACGCCCGCTCTGGTCGCACTCACGATCGTCGTCGTGATCGCGGTCACCGCTTTCATCATCGTCTTAAGGGAGTTCGCCCGGTGAAATCGTACCTGATGCCGCTTGAGCGCCACGAAGCGCACATCATCCACCGCCAGGATTGCCGCTGCCCCAAGTGCCGGCATCCGACGAGCCAGGTGACGCGTAGCTCGGCGCTTTTCGCCGGTGGCATGGCGCTCGGCTTCGCGATCGTCGCGGTGCAAGGCAATCTGGAGGCGGCGCTCCGTGCGCTGTTCGGCCTGTGAGCGAGAACATCGCCGCCGACCAGCTACGTCTTCTGATCGAGCGCATCGAGCGCCTCGAGGAAGAGAAGAAGGGCATCGCTGACGATATCAAGGATGTCTACGGCGAGGCGAAGTCGACCGGCTTCGACGTGAAGACGATCCGCACGATCGTCCGCCTGCGTAAGCTTGAGAAGCACCACCGCGACGAGGCGGAGATGCTGCTCGAAACCTACAAGCAAGCGCTGGGGCTGTCGTGAGCGACGCCACCAAGATCGAGTGGACCGAGGCGGCGGTGAACGTCCAACCGGTCACCGCCAAACCAGAGAGTTCCGAACGATGACCGCTCCGATCGTGAAGCTCGATCAGAAACTCAGCCGCGCAGTCGATATAGGGAAAGGTGTTCGCCTGGAGCCACCCGATCTCGATCTGCTCGCAAGCCTCGGTATCTTCGAGGTTCTACACGAGGCGAAGGCTGAATATCTAAAGGAACAGGGACGATGCCGGCACGCGCGGCGCCTATCTATCGGCGGGGCAAATACTGGCTCGATTGGGATCGGGGCACTGACGGGGCTCTCCGCTCCCCTAACCTCACCATCTTCTGGTACGATCTCAACGCAGGACGTGTCCGCAGCGCTTCTGCGCGCACGTCGGAAGAGGGCGCCGCAATCCTAGCGCTCGATCGCCGCTACCTTGCCGACGCCGAGGAGGCGCCCGCGTTCTGCCACGCGTGCGGGCAGCCGATCGCACGCGCCGAATCCTATCTGCTGACCGACGCCATTGCTGACTATAGGCTTGAGCACGGCGACCATCTTGCCTCAGCGACCTCGATCGAAGCGCGGCTTAAGCACGTGCTCGACTTCCTTGACGCCGAGGAAGCGCTTGGAGGTGAAGGGCGGTTCGGCATCGCCACCACGTGCGCGGCCGCCTGCACTGCCACCTTCGCGAAGACGTTCCGCGCCTGGTCGGCGAAGCAGCCGGCGGTTTGGCGAAACGGCAGGGGCGAGATCACGGTGTCGCGCCAACGCTCAGCCTCATCGACTGAGATGTCGATCGCCCAAATCGCAGCGGTACTGAACCACGCCGCGAACGCAGACCCGCCACGATCCGACAAGCGGCCCGTGTTCAAACCTAAGGCGAGCGATCAGGTCCAACGCACGCGCAGGTCGCGGATCGGCGTTGCAGAACTGGCGACCATGCTCCGCTACGCGGCCGAGACGGGAAAGAGCCGTGAGTCGCTGCATGCGTTCCTGATCGGATCGATCTGCACGATCGCGCGCCCCAGTTCCGTGACGGATATCTGCGTTGCACCGGAGCGATCGCAATGGGCTCCGCGCCTTCCGCTGATCGACCTTAACCCCGCAGGGCGAGTGCAAACGAAGAAGTTTCGGCCCACCCTCCCCGTTCTGCCGCTGCTCAACCGCTGGCTCGAGGAGGAATATGCGACGTACGTAGCGCTCGCACCCGAGAAGCGTGGCGGGAGAGGGTGGCTGGTGAATTACCACGGCAGGGCGATCAAGTCGGTCGATCGCGCGTGGGACACCATGCTCACCGAGCTCGGTCTTCCAACCGGACGCGAGTGGCAATCGTACCTCCTGCGGCACAGCTTGGCGACGATCGTCCGCAACCGTGGCGCGTCCGCTTGGGATCTTCAGGGTTTCATGGGGCATCGCAGTCCGAGCCAGACAGAGGTCTACGCGATCGGCGAGTTCGGCACCGTCGTGGCGGCGCTCAACAACGTGATCAGCGAGCTCGAGAGCCTTGCTCCTGGCACTCTGCACCGGAAACACACCGGAACTGCTCCGGGCGTTATAGCAACACAGGAGGTGAGAATGTCACGATAAACCAACGCCTTGCGGGTTGGTGGAGCTGAGCGGAATCGAACCGCTGGCCTCTGCAGTGCGATTGCAGCGCTCTCCCATCTGAGCTACAGCCCCGATCCACGCCGTGGACGCGAGACGTTGCGTTTACCCGCGGTTTTCAACCGATGCAACCAGTCTCGCACGCAAAATGCCTTGCGACGGGCTGCCTGTCTCATGCGGCGGCGTGCACCGCGTTCGGCTCTTAACCTGGAACAATCTGCGCGCTCATCCCTTCTTTTGGCAGCACCTGGCAGACAGGCGATGATGCCGGGCCAGACGCTAGGACCGTCTCAGGAGGACGCCATCATGGGCTACGACCGCTACCCCCATAACAGCAACACCGGCGATTATTATACGCGCCCCGACCCGGACATTCAGGGGCGTGACTACGGCTCCGGCCGTGACTATTCCTATTCCAGCGCACGCGACTATCAGGCTGCTGGTGCCTATGACCGCGATCGCGGCGCGGGCTACGGCCAGCGTGGCGGGCAGGACCGCAACCGTGACTACGGGCGGGACTACGGCGCACGCGACCGCGACTATAGCCAGCAGCAGGGCTATGGGCGCGACCAGCGCCAGGGCAGCGGCGAGTATCGCGGCAGCTATCGGAGTGACGGCCATCGCTTCACGGATGGTTACGAGCGTCCGTCGAGCGGGCGCGATTATGGTCGCCAGCCGCAAGGCTACGACTATGAGGATCGGGGTTTCCTCGACCGCGCCGGCGACGAGGTGCGCTCGTGGTTCGGCGACGAGGAAGCCGAGCGTCGCCGCAACATGGATGCGCGCTATGACGGGCGCGACGACCTCAACGACCGCACCGACCGCAACAGCAACGACCATAGCCGCTACGGCGCGTCGGCGCACGGCCGCGACGAGGATTACCACCAGTGGCGCCGCAGCCAGATCGACGCGCTCGACCGCGACTATCACGAGTATCGCACCGAGAACCGCTCGAAGTTCGAAAACGAGTTCGGCAGCTGGCGTACCGAGCGCCAGACGCAGCGTAGTGCGCTGACCAAGGTCGAGGAGCATATGGACGTGATCGGCTCCGACGGTGAACATATCGGCACCGTGGACAAGGTGCGTGGCGACCGTATCCTGCTGACCAAGAACGATCCGGCGGCTGGTGGCCATCACCACTCGATCCCGTCGCGCTGGATCGATTCGGTCGAAGGCAAGCAGATCACCGTTCGCAAGACGGCCGCCGAAGCCAAGGCGCATTGGCGCGACGAGGAGCGCAACACCGCGTTCTTCGGCGAAGGCGAGAACACCGCCGACCGCGATCAGAACCGCGACACGTCGCAGAGCCCGCGCGGGCTGAACCAGAGCTTCTCGGGCACGTACTGAGGGGCTGACTCTCCGGCGCCAAGTGCGTCGGAGAGCCGAAGGTAGAAAAAGCGGGTGCCGCACGGCGCCCGCTTTTTTGTCGTGGGAACGCCAGCGTGGCGCTCCGCTAGACATCCGGCGTTCGAACGCGCTCTATCTCGATTTGGTCAGCAGAACGCGGTTGCACAACGTGTCAGCCCGCGCGGATGCCCACCGCCGATGAGCGACGGAGCGTCGGCAGCGTAACTCGCAGACGCCGACGACCACCAGCGCACATTCGGGAGGTGGTAGAAGCGATGCGAAATGCCACGTGCCGCCAACAGCAAGTGCAAGCGGACGATGTTATTACAGCGGGGAACGAACGCGCTTCATAGTGCGTGTGACGCAGCACATGGGTGCCGGTGCCTATCGCAACCAGCTTCGACCGGCCTCTGCACAGATCGGCTTGCGCGCAGGTAGTGCGATCTCCGCCGCGTCAAGAACGGGTGCGGTCGGCGCATACCGCCAACCCGGCGGAGGTCACTATCGGCACCAACATCGGCACCGCTGGATACTGAATAGCCAGCGATCCCGCCCACGCAACCGCTCGCACATCGCGACGATGCGGCATCCAGCCCGCACGGTTCAGCCGCGCCTTCCCGAAGGATGAAACGGCGCACAAGTCACAGATCGTCTGTCGTCACGCCTCGGGTGCGCGTCCGCAGCATAGTCGGCGCAGCGGTCAGAGTGCGCCCGAGAACGTGTCGCACTGCGCCGGATCGCCGCTGTCGAGGCCGGTCTTCAGCCAGTGCTGGCGCTGTGCCGAGGTGCCGTGGGTGAAGCTGTCCGGTACGACGCGACCCTGCGCCTGCTTTTGCAGCGTATCGTCGCCGATCGCCTGCGCGGCGGTCATCCCTTCCTGCACGTCGTCCGGATCGAGCCGGTCGCGGTTGTGCGCGGCCCAGACGCCGGCGAAGCAATCCGCCTGCAATTCGAGCTTCACCGACATGCGATTGCCCTCGGCCTTACTGCCCTGCCGCTCGGCCTGCGCGACCTTGGCCGAGGTGCCGAGCAAATTCTGGATGTGGTGGCCGAATTCATGGGCGATCACATAATCCTGCGCGAAATCACCCTTCGCGCCGAAGCGATTGGCGAGTTCGTCGAAGAAGCTGGTGTCGAGGTACACGCCCTGATCCTCCGGGCAGTAGAATGGCCCCATCGCGCTCTGCGCGGCGCCACAGCCCGAATTGCCGCTGCCCGAATAGAACACCAGCTTGGGCTGTGCGAACTGCTGGCCGGACTGCTGGAAGATCGCCGCCCACGTCTTGTCGGCCGAACTGAACGCGTTACACGCCACCTTGCTACCAGCATCGACGGTGCAGCTCGACTTCGCGTCGGTGCCGTGGCCGGTGCCCTGTTCGCTCGGCGCATTCGTGCGCACACCGCTGCCACCGCCGAGATTGCCCAGCCCCCCGAACACCGCCAGCACGATCAGCAGCAAAACCACGCCGCCGCATCCGAACCGGCTCATCACGAGCGGCAACAGGCCGAACAGCATTCCGCCGCCACCGCCACCGCCGAACCCACCGAAGCCGCCACCCTGGCCGCGCTGATCCTCGACATTGATGTTGGGATCGAAATCGTCGAGACGCATCGCGCTTGGCCCTTTTCACGGTGGTTTCGTTGAGGGCTGAATGCGCGGGCGGGGGAACCGTTGCAAGGGCGTGACGATTTCGGTGCAGCTTTCGACTTCTGCAACCCTCACACCAACGCCGGGCCTGCCCGATGACCGCGATTTCATCAAACTGTCGTTGATCGACACGCCCGCCCGGCCCATGTCTCACGCCATGGCCGATCGCGAACCCCACATACGCCCCAAGCGGCAGGCCAGCGCATTGCCGCTCCCCGACACGGTCGCGCTCGTGCTGCAAGGCGGTGGTGCGCTCGGCAGCTATCAGGCCGGCGTGATCGAGGGGCTGGCAGACAGCGGTATCGAGATCGATTGGGTGGCAGGCATCTCGATCGGCGCAGCCAATGCGGCGATCGTCGCGGGCAACCCGCCGCACAAGCGTGTCGAGCAGCTTCGCGCCTTCTGGGCGCTGCTGACCAGCGCGCTGCCGAGCTTTCCGATCTTCCCCAACGATCATATCCGCGAGACGCTGCACGAATGGTCGGCCGGGTTCGTGCTGGCGACGGGGGTTCCGGGCTTCTTCGCGCCGCGTATGCTGTCGCCGGTGCTCGCGGTGCCGGGAACGCCCGAGGCGCTGAGCTTCTACGATTCCGAAGCTCTGCGCGAGACACTCGATGCGTTCGTGGATTGGGAGTTGCTGAACCATGGCCCGGTGCGGCTGTCGGTCGGAGCGGTCGATGTCGAGAGCGGCAATTTCCGGTTCTTCGACACGACCACGGATACGATCGACGCGCGGCATATCATGGCGTCGGGCGCGCTGCCGCCGGGCTTGCCGCCGGTGGAGATCGACGGCCGGCTGTGGTGGGACGGTGGCATCGTCTCGAATACGCCGCTTTCGCATGTGCTCGACAACCAGAGCTCGGACCTGCTGGCGTTTCAGGTCGATCTGTTCTCCTCCGTCGCCGATCGGCCGCGCACCATCATGGACGTGATGGCGCGGCAGAAGGAGATCCAGTATTCGAGCCGCACCCGGCAGGTATCCGACGTGCTGCTGCGCATCCGCAAGGACCGCGAACTGGCACGCAAAGTGCTGGCAAAGCTGCCGCCGGAACTGGCTGACGATCCCGACGTGATCGCGCTGGCGGCGCGGTCCAAGGAAGATGCGGTCAATCTCGTGCAACTGATCTACCGCGCCAACGCGTGGGAGGGTGGATCGCGCGACTTCGAATTTTCCGCGCGCACGATGGATGAACATTGGCAAGCCGGGCTGGCAGCGGTCGGCGAGACGATGGCCAACGCCCGCCTGGTCGCGGAGAATATCGAGACGGGCAAGAGCGCTGCCTTCGACCTGACGGTTCACCCGAGACATTCCATAGCCACGGAGAAAAGCTGATGTTCCTCAAGGGCAAATCCGCGATCATCACCGGTTCCACCTCGGGCATCGGGCTCGCCTATGCCAAGGCGTTTGCGGCGGAAGGGGCGAGCGTGGTCATCAACGGCTTCGGCGATGCCGCCGACATCGAGAAGGAGCGCGCCGCCCTAGAGGCGACGAGCGGCGCCAAGGCGCTGTACGACGCCGCCGACATGACCAGGCCGGACGAGATCGCGGCGATGGTCAAGCGCTGCCACGACGAGATCGGCGGCCCGGACATCATCGTCAACAATGCCGGCATCCAGTACGTCTCGCCGATCGAGGATTTCCCGATCGAGAAGTGGGACGCGATCATCGCGATCAACCTCACCTCGGCGTTCCACATGATGCGCGCCGCCGTGCCGTTGATGAAGGCGGCGAAATGGGGCCGGATCATCTCGACCGCGTCGGCGCACTCGCTGGTGGCGAGCCCGGGCAAGTCGGCCTACGTCACCGCCAAGCACGGCCTCGCCGGCCTGACCAAAACGATCGCGCTGGAGACGGCAACGTTCGGGGTGACGGTGAACTGCATCTCGCCAGGCTATGTATGGACGCCGCTGGTCGAGAAGCAGATTCCGGATACGATGAAGACGCGCGGCATGACGCGCGAGCAGGTGATGAACGACGTGCTGCTCGACGCACAGCCGACCAAGCAGTTCGTCACCGTGGAACAGGTCGCCGCCTTCGCGCTGTACCTGTGCCGCGACGAAGCCGCGTCGATCACCGGCGCGAACCTGTCGATGGACGGCGGCTGGACGGCGGCCTGATCGCTCCGCGACGGTGCCGAAGCAACGTGCGCACGCGGCCTTGGCAAGCCGCCGCGTGCGTGGTTAGGTGCGGGCGATGATTGGAAAGACGCTTACGCTGCGCACCGCCGCACTCGCCACCCTGCTGTGCGGTTGCGCGGCACTGCTGGGCTGCGCCGGCAAGAAGCACCCGCCGACAACGAGCGACGTCGCGGCGGCGCCGAATTGGCAGCTCGTCGCCACCGACGAGGATCGCGACCGGCTGCGCGGCTGGCGCGACACCTGGCTCGCCGCGGTCGCAAAGGCGCGCAAGGGCGGGCGCGGCGCCGATATCGACCGGCTGGGCGTACTCGCCGATCCCGACCGCGCGTTGACCGACCCGCTGCCGCCCGCTGGCGCCTACCGCTGCACCGTCTACAAGATCGGCGCGGCCGGAACCGCCACCGCCGATTTCACCGCATTCGACGCGACCGACTGCGAAATCGCCACTAACGGTGGCGTGAGCGAATACCGCAAGACCGGCGGCGTGCAACGGCCCGCCGGCCTGCTTTACCCCGATGGCGCGCGCGCGATCTTCCTCGGTACGATGGTGTACGGCGACGAGGTGCGGCCGTTCCGCTACGGTCAGGACCGGCTGCGCGACATGGCCGGCTATATCGAGCGGATCGGCGACAAGCGCTGGCGGCTCGTGCTCCCTGCGCCGCAGTTCGAATCGCAGCTCGACATCATCGATATCGTGCCGGCCTGAGGCACGACCTGCGCCGGACGCGGTGGCGCA
>Ga0265798_10008270_pt1 | contig 13288 bp, 13 predicted proteins | sample P3T30metagenome_FD_192430 | JGI IMG/M metagenome (GOLD analysis project Ga0265798, IMG submission 192430) | Plant litter microbial communities from East Loma Ridge, Irvine, California - P3 T30 | ecosystem: Environmental > Terrestrial > Plant litter > Unclassified | place: USA: California...
AATCCGGTTGTTAAGCACGCCCTTGCCGTTGATTGTGCCCTTCTTCTGGGCATTGAACGCGGTGGCGTCATCCTTGAAATACTGGATCAGCGTGCCCGGCTCGGGACCCTCGTAGAGGATCTTGGCCTTGCCTTCGTAGATCTGGCGGCGGCGAGCCATGCGCGGTCCCCTGGAAATCAAGCGGTGAAAATCGAGCGGCGCCAGCCTACGCGAAATGCTTCGCGAAGCCGAGGCCGGAATAGGCCGCGCCTATAGGCGAAGGGTGCGAGGGGTGCAATCGGATCGCTGCTTGGCCGATAATCAGGTATGCGGGTGTTGCAACGGCATGACGTATACGGTCAGCCTTCAATGGGCGCACGTGCGTTAGATGCTGCGCTCGATCGACCAGTTCGATGACCAGTTGCGACGCACGGTTGTGGAATGTCAGGGGGATTTTCTGACCCATCCGCCTAACAAGTATCCGAGAGCAGTTGTCGCCAGCGCTCCAACCAGCCACTTGAAATCTAGGCCGGATGCCTTGCCGCTGAGGACGGCCCAGACAACGAGCGCTAACAGCGTTAAGGTTATCACGGAGGCTACCGTGCTACGCAGCCAGTCCAATCCCCTATTATGGCGATCTGCGGCATTAAAGGCTTTCATGAGCCAATTCGCAAAGGGCTGAAAATTTTCAAAAAGCGTCAGCTCATTCATGAACTCATTTCCGAGAACGTAATGAGCATTGTATTCGTTATTAGCGAAGGTCCAAACCCGCCATACCTGATGTGTTCCAAGAATTGCGGGGCCTTCAACCGCTCGCTCCGTTTTTTCGCCACTCTGTTGGGCAACAAACTCCTCTATTTGCTGACAGCTCCACGACATCATAAAGTCCTTACCTGGGGCAATAGTGGACTGCGTATCACGACGGTGAATATTTTTAAAAATCTATTGGTACAGAATTGGATCAATCACACTGGCACATGGCTGGCAATAAGCAGGGCATCGTCCCCAACTAGGCCACGAGGCCAAGGATTGGGAGGTTCGATCAATCAGGTGACCGCAAGCCGTTGCGAAAACGCCGGATCGCGCCATGCTTCGGTTTCGAGAATTTCGCGGAGGATTTCGCCAGCGATCCACACATTTTCATGGCTGAGATACAGAGGTGTGAGGCCCAGTCTCAAGATGTCTGGATCGCGGAAGTCGCCAATTACGCCGCGCGCTATGAGGGCCTGGGTCAGTTCGTAGGCGTGCGGATGGCGGAAGCTGATGTGGCTGCCGCGTTTGGCGGGGTCTCGGGGGCTGACGCAGTCGAGGCCCAATGCGTCGCCGGCTGCGGCGAGGATGTCGAACAGTTGCCCGCTCTTGGTAGCAACGAGTTGCTGGTCGATGTCGGCCCAGAGGTCGAGCGCGGTTTCCAGTGCGGCGGTCGAGAGCATCGCAGGCGTGCCGGCGAGCCAGCGCTTCATGCCGGGGGCGGGGCGGTAGGCGTCCTCGAACGCGAAGGGCGCGGCGTGGCCCATCCAGCCGGATAGCGGGCTGGCGAGTGAGTCCTGCCAGCGCTTGGCGACGTAGAGGAACGCCGGCGCGCCGGGGCCGCCATTGAGGTATTTGTACGTGCAGCCGACGGCGAGGTCGGCGTTCGCGCCGTCGAGGTCGATCGGAACCGCGCCGACGCTGTGGCTGAGGTCCCAGAGCATGAGCGCACCGGCATTGCGCGCGCGGGCGGTCCAGGCGGGTATGTCGAAGCGGTCGCTCGTCTTGTAGTGGACGTGCGTGAGCAGCAGTATCGCGGTGTCGTCGTCGAGCGCTGCTGCGAGGTCTTCTCGCGCGACGACCTTCAGTCGCGCGCCGGGGACGCAGGCGACGGCGCCTTCCGCGATGTGGAGATCGGTGGGGAAGTTGCCGGCCTCGCTGACGACCGTGTGACGGTTCGGGTTGCTGCGCAGAGCGGCGACTAAAGCCTTGAAAAGATGCGTCGATGTCGTGTCACCGATGATGACTTCGTCTGCGGCGGCGCCGATCAGGGGAGCGATCTTCGCGCCGATGCGCTGGGGGGCCTCGATCCAGCCTTCGTTCCAGCTACGGATGAGGCGGTCGCCCCATTGGCGGGTGGCGACGTCGGCGAGCGCGGCGGGCGTGGCCTTGGGCAACGCGCCGAGCGAGTTGCCGTCGAGGTAGATTACGCCTTCCGGCAGCGCGAACTGGTCGCGGTACGCGGCGAGCGGATCGGTCGCGTCGAGTGCGCGGGCGTCTTCGAGGGTCACGGGTTCGAGAGTCACTGGGTCTTTCCGAAATAGGACAGGATCAGGCGTTTTGCTTCGGCCCAGGCGGGCGTTTCCGGCGCAATCAGTTCGACGTGCCCGGTCGCTGGAATGGCGTGGAGCGTGGCGGTGTCGCCGGCTGCGGTCGCCTTGGCGACGTAGTCGGTTGCCATGACGAAGGGGATGATCCGGTCTTCGCGGCCGTTGATCAGGTCCTGCTTCACGCCGAGCGGCAGGAGGCGCGAGACCGAGGTGTCGGCGTAGATGTCCGGATGCTGCGGCGTGGGTGCACCGACGAGTTTTGCGACGACTTCGGTGCCGCAGCCATTGTCGGCGTTGGTCGCGGTGGCTTCGAGATCGGGAAGGCCGTCGAGGCTGATGACGTGGCGGATGCGGAGTGGGTGAGCCATGTGGAGGGCGCTCGTCGTCGGAAGCTTCCGGCGAGCGGCGAGCCAGAGCGCGAGATGGCCGCCAGCCGAGTGGCCGATCGCGAGCACGTGGCGCGTGTCCAGGTTGAACGTCTTGGCGCTGACCTTGAGTTGGTCGGCCGCCTTCGCAGCGTCGGCGAACGTGCCCGGATAGCCGCCGCCGGTGCGGTCGACACCGCGATAGTCAATGTTCCAGACGGCGACGCCGGTGTTGCGGAGGTCGTCGGCGATCCAGTTCATCAGGCTACGATCGGCGATGCTCGTGGTCCAGCACCCGCCATGCACCATTACGACCACCGGGAACGGTCCCTTGCCCTTCGGGAGCCAGACGTCGACCTTCTGCATCTGGTCGGTGCCGTAGTCGACGGTCGCATCGGGCGTCGGTTTCGGCCGCTTCGTCAGGTCGGGCCACGTCAGCAACTTGGGCGGCGGGGGAACGGGCGTTTGCGCCATGACGGGCGTGGACATCGCGGCAAGCGCGAGAAAGGCGAGGCGGATCATCGGGTTGGTGTAGCGGGCTCGATCGACCGCGTCATGCGGGCATGTCGTCGCGCACCGGCACGCCGCAGGGTTCGTTGCGTTCATGCTTTGATCGTTTCGTTCCCGGCTGCTATCGCTGCGCACAATGGCCACCGATTTCAAAGATCCGTTCGACTCCATCGTCGACGCCCCCTTCGACAGTGCGCTGTCCGAGCGGTATCTCGTCTATGCCCTTTCGACGATCACCGCGCGGTCGCTGCCCGACGTACGCGACGGGATGAAGCCGGTACATCGGCGCCTGCTGTGGGCGATGCGGCTGCTCAAGCTCGATCCCGCGCAGGGCTACAAAAAGTGCGCGCGCGTCGTCGGCGACGTCATCGGCAAGTATCATCCGCATGGTGACCAGTCGGTCTACGACGCGATGGTGCGCTTGGCGCAGTCGTTCGCGATGCGGTATCCGCTGGTCGACGGCCAGGGCAATTTCGGCAACATCGACGGCGATAACGCCGCTGCCTACCGTTACACCGAAGCGCGGCTGACGCAGGTCGCGATCGACCTGATGGACGGGCTCGACGAGGACGCGGTCGCGTATCGCCCGACGTATAATGGCGAGGATCACGAGCCAGAGCTGTTCCCCGGGCTGTTCCCGAACCTGCTGGCGAACGGCGCGAGCGGGATCGCGGTCGGCATGGCGACGAGCATCCCGCCGCACAACGCCGCCGAACTGCTCGAGGCGGCGATCGTCCTGATCGATACGCCCGACGCGGACGATGCGGCGATCCTGGAACATGTGAAGGGACCGGACTTCCCGACCGGCGGGCTGGTCGTCGATCCGCCTGCGGTGATCCGCGAATCCTACGCGACCGGGCGGGGCGGGTTCCGCGTCCGCGCGCGCTGGGAGACCGAGCGCGAAAAGGGTGGTGGGTGGCAGATGATCGTCACCGAGATCCCGTACGGCGTGCAGAAGGGCAAGCTGATCGAGCAGATCGCCGATCTGATCAACGCCAAGCGTCTGCCGATCCTCGCCGACGTGCGCGACGAATCGGACACCGAGATCCGCATCGTGCTCGAGCCTCGCAGCCGCACGGTCGATCCGCAGATCCTGATGGACGGGTTGTTCCGGCTGACCGATCTCGAGACGCGGATCAGCCTCAACCTCAACGTGCTCGACAAGGATCGCACCCCGCGCGTGATGAGCTTGCGCGAGGCGCTGGCGGCGTGGGTCGATCACCAGTTCGTTGTGTTGCGCCGGCGTACCGAGCACCGGCTGGCGAAGATCGCCGACCGGGTCGAACTGCTCGACGGCTATCTGATCGCGTATCTCAATCTCGACCGCGTGATCGAGATCATCCGCACCGAGGACGAGCCGAAGAAGGTGATGATCGCCGAGTTCGCGTTGACCGATCGCCAGGCCGAGGCGATCCTCAACATGCGGCTGCGCAGCTTGCGGCGGCTGGAAGAGTTCGAGATCAAGACCGAGCGCGACAAGCTCGACAAAGAGCAGGCGACGCTCGCCGCCTTGCTCGCCGATCCGAAGAAGCAGCGCGCGCGGATGAAGCGCGACATGGCGAAGATCCGGGATCGATATGGGCTGGAAACGGTGCTCGGCAAACGCCGCACGACGATCGAGGAGCATGCTCCGACCCGCGACATTCCGCTCGAGGCGATGATCGAGCGCGAGCCAATCACCGTGATCCTGTCGCAGCGCGGCTGGATCCGGGCGATGAAGGGGCACAATGATCTGGCGAGCCCGGAGGCTTTGAAGTTCAAGGAGGGAGACGGTCCGGCCTATGCGTTCCATGCGCAGACCACCGACAAGCTGTTGCTCGCAGCGGAGAACGGGCGGTTCTACACGCTGGCGGCGGACAAGCTGCCGGGCGGTCGTGGGTTCGGGGAACCGGTGCGGGCGATGATCGACCTCGACGGAAGCATCGGCATCGTCGCGCTGCTGCCCGCGAGCAAGCATCCCAAACTGCTGGTCGTTGCCACTGACGGCCGTGGTTTCTCTGTGAGCAGCGCCGAAGTGATCGCCGAGACCCGCAAGGGCAAGACGGTGATGACGCCGCGGCCGGGCGCGCAGCTGAAGATCGTCCGGCCGATCGGGCCGAACGACGATTACGTCGCGGCGATCGGCGACAACCGCAAGATGCTGGTGTTCCCACTCGCCGAACTGATCGAGATGACGCGCGGGCAGGGGCTCCAGTTGCAGCGCTATCGCGACGGAGGGCTGGCGGATGCGATCACGTTCACGTTCGCCGAGGGACTGAGCTGGGCGATGGGCGGCGGCACCGGTCGGACCAGAACCGAATCGGACCTTGGACCCTGGCGGGCGGCGCGCGGCGCGGCCGGAAGAATGCCACCGACCGGGTTCCCGCGCGATAATCGCTTTGGCTAGCGTACCGTAAACCAACGACTTAACGCGATATGACGAAATGAACCGATGCGGTTCCTTCAGTTCGTCTTAACGAAGGACGTGTATGCAATCGGTATGGCATCGATAGCCCCGGATGCGACGACGCACCTGACGACCGCGACCGATCTGGTTTCGCGCGCGCTGGAACTTATTCCGATTCCGGCCGTGCATATCCATCTCAATGACGGGGCTTTCGAGCTCTTTGCGATGAACCGGGCCTACCGTCTCGCGGGACTGGGCGTGGTGGCCGAGCGATCGCCGATGATCGTCGACCTCGGGCCGCGTATCCGGGCGTTTCTCGAAAGCCAGCAGTTGCGGAGCGATACTGACTGGACGCTGGGGGATGCGGTCGATTGCCGCTATTACCGCGTGACGATGGCGCGGACGTTCGCCTGGATGCACGATCGGTGCACGGTGAGCTTCATCGACCAGACGTCGCAGATCCAGACCGAGCGCAGCCTCCGACGGGAAATGACGACCGACAGCCTGACCGGGTTGCCGAATCGCGAGGGATTCGAGGAACTGATCGAGACCGTGCCCGACCGCAGCATCAGCGCGGTGCTCGCGGTCGATATCGATCGGTTCGGTCGGCTGAACTCGTGCCTGGGATCGCTCGCGGGTGACGAGCTGCTGATCACCGTGGCGCGGCGGATCAAGGGTGCGCTGCGCGGACGCGACATGCTGGCGCGGATCGGCGGCGATCAGTTCGGGATCCTGATGACCATCGACGACGATCGCGAGGAGGCCCACGCGCTCGCCGAACGGATCCAGCGGACGCTGACCACGCCGTTCCGGCTGACCGACTACGAGATCAGCGTCGAGTGTTCGGTGGGTATCGCCTATGGTGGGGACGACGCGAGCGATGTCGCCGAGCTGATCCGTCACGCCCAGTTCGCGGTGAAGCGCGCCAAGGCGAGCGGCCTCGCCGAGAGTTATCTGCCGCAGGATTTCGCGATCGCGCGCGCGCAGTTCAGCATGGAAACCGCGCTGCGCCGGGCAATTGAGAATCGCGAGCTGCGGCTTGCGTATCAGCCGATCTGCGATCTTTCCAGCGGTCGGATCGTCTCGTTCGAGGCGCTGGCGCGGTGGACCGACGCGAGCGGTCAGCGCCATTGCCCGACCACCTTCATCCCGGTGGCCGAGGAATCCGGCCTGATCGTGCCGCTGGGGCGTTGGGCGATCGACGAGGCGGCCCGAACGCTCGCGGCCTGGGATGCGCGGTTTGGCGGCGATTGCGGCGTCAGGCTGGCGGTCAACCTGTCGGCGATCCAGCTCCAGCGCGACGCGATCGCACCGGTGGTGGAGGCCGCGCTCGCATCGACCGGGCTTGCGGGCGACCGGTTCACGCTCGAATTGACCGAGAGCGCGATCGTCACCGATCCGGATCGTATCGCCAAGACGATGCACGCGCTGAAGGCGCTCGGCACGACGCTCGCGATGGACGATTTCGGGACCGGCTATTCGAACCTCGCCTACCTGCAGAAGCTCCCGATCGACGTCCTCAAGATCGACCGCAGCTTCGTCACCGGCATGCTCGCGGACCGCGACAAGGTCTCGATCGTCCGCGCGATCCTGAGTCTGGCGCAGGCGCTGGGTATGAAGACGACCGCGGAAGGCGTCGAGACGTTCGACCTGGCGCAGACGCTGACCGCGCTCGGGTGCACCTATGGGCAGGGCTATTTCTACGCGCGGCCGCTCGAATCGGATGCGGCGTATGCGATGATCGTTCCCGCCGAGGCCGGCTAGACCCGGCGAACGCATCGTCGTCCCCCCAGCCTCGCCGAGGTGAAGGCTGGAGTCGGGGCGGGGGAAGCGGCGGCTAAAGTACCGCCGCTGCGACCATCTCGTCGGCGATGACCGCGACCCTCGCTGCATCGGGAAAGCCCTCTGCGATCCAGCGTGTCTCGACCTGGCGAAGCATCGCGGCGACCTCCGGCCCCCTTCGCAGGCCGCGTTCCACGAGCGCCCCGCCGGAGAACGGGAACGCGGGCGGCGTCCAGTCCTTGATGGCCGAGACGTCTTCGCCGGCAATCAGGAGGCGGTCGATCGCGACCGTCATGCCGGTGCGGTAGGCGAGTGCCTGCGGGCCTTCGGTGCCCGGCCCGGCGGTGGCGGCGATCAGGCGTTTGCGATCGGTGTTGGAGAGCTTCAGACGCGCGCCCACGGCTTCGGCCGCGGCGGGGGCGATCGTCATCGCGAGCCGGCGGATCGGGTCCGGCGCAATGCCTGCCGTCGTCTCGCGGTGGGAGAGGAGGGCAAGGCGCTCGGCACCGGCCGCGTCGATCTCCGGCAACACCGCACGGAAAATGCCGCGCTCGATCATCAGCGCGACCACGGGCACGGCATTGGCCGCGACCAGCAGTTTCAGCACTTCGCTCGCGACGCGTTCGCGCGAAAGCGCCATTAGGTCGTTGGCACGTGTGGTGCAGGCGTCGAGGCCGGCTTCGTCGATCGCGGTGCCGAACCGCGCGTGGAAGCGGAAAAAGCGGAGGATGCGGAGGTGATCCTCCGCGATCCGCTGCAACGGGTCGCCGATGAAGCGGACGCGCCGTGCCGCGAGGTCGTCGAGACCACCGAAATAATCGAAGATCTCGCCGGTAGCCGGGTCCGCGTAGAGCGCGTTCATCGTGAAGTCGCGGCGCGCTGCGTCCTCGCGCCAATCGTCGGTATAGGCGATGATCGCGTGGCGACCATCGGTCGAGACGTCGCGGCGCAGCGTTGTCACCTCGACCGGGCCCGCTGGCGTGACGGCGGTGATCGTGCCGTGCGCGAGGCCGGTCGGGACCGCCTTGATCCGCGCATCCTGAAGCCGTTCGATCACCTCTTGCGGGGGCAGGCGGGTGGCGATATCGACATCGGCGACGTCGATCCCGAGCAGGGTATCGCGCACCGCGCCACCAACGAAGCGCGACTCGCTATCCACCGCGCCGAGAACCTTGGTCAGTGCTTCAAGGCCGTCACGGTCGCGCCACGCCGCAGCCGGGAGTATCAAGACCACCTCAGGCGGCGCGCGAGGTTGACGATCATCGCCGCGGTCGCACCCCAGATGCGGCGCTCGTTCCACATGATCTCGTAATAATGCCGGTCGTGGCCCTGCCATTCTAGCGTCGCCTCGACATGGTTCGCCTCGTCGAGGAGGAACGCGAGCGGGACTTCGAAGACGCTGGCGACTTCCGCTTCGCTCGGCGTGAAGATCAGGTCGGGCGGGATGATCCCGATCACCGGCGTCACCTGGAACCCGGTGACCGTGCGGTAGCTGTCGGCCTCGCCGATCACGCGGACCTGGTCGCGGGGGAGGGCGATCTCCTCCTCGGCCTCGCGCAGCGCGGCGGTGACGACGTCCTCGCCGGGATCGATCCGACCGCCGGGGAACGCGATCTGGCCGGGGTGGCGGCTCATCGTGTCGGTACGCTGCGTCAGGATCACGCCGGGATCGGCGCGGTCGGTCACCGCGATCAGCACGGCGGCGGGAAGCAACGTGTCGGCGGCGGTGAGGTCGCCGTCATGCTGGTCGCCGGTGAGCAGGATCATGTGCGACCCGGCGCCCTTCGCCAGCGCCGCGGTCAGCCGTTCCGTCAGGTTCATGCAGCGGGCTCCAGCGGGAAGAACGCGCCGTCGCTCCACAGCCCGGCGGGCGTCGCGTCGTCGGCGATCGCGCGCTCGGCGAGTTCGTAATAGACCGAGCGCACGACCAGCGCCTCCATCCCGCCGCGCACCGCGAGATACGGGCGTGGGCCGTCGGTATCCTCGACGAAGCGCAGCGGATGTTCGGGGCCTGCGGTGACGAGATCGCCGGTGTTGAGCCGGAAGGCGAGCTTCGAGTCGCGACCGCTGCCCTCGGCCTTCATCTCGACCGCAATGAAGGCGGCGTCCTCGACCTCGATATCGAGCTTTTCGACCGGCGTGACGAGCACGTGGCTGCCATCGGGTTCGCGGCGCAGAATCGTCGAGAACAGCCGGATCATCGCCGGACGGCCGATCGGCGAGCCCTGATGATACCAGGTCCCATCGCGGGCGATCCGCATCTCGCTGTCGCCGCAATGCGTCGGATTCCATTTCTCGACGGGCGGGAGCTTGGCTTCCTCGACCAGCCGCGCGATTTCCGCGAGGCTGAGCGAGGCGATATCGGGGATGGGGTCCATGGGCATGGCGGCGGACTAGGCGGGCGGGGGGGCTAGGTAAAGCGGCGGCTTATGCGGATGCGGTGACTGGCAGGCGCGGACCCAGCATTCCGGTGCCGTCCGGGACCGCTTCGCCGCGTGCGAGCAGGCGGTGGCGCTCGACCGGGCCGGGCGCGTTCCAGCGGGCGGTGCGGTCTGCGGTGAAGCCGAAGAAGCGGCCATAATAGTCGGGATCGCCGATCAGCATGAGCGCATCGCCGAGGCCGTTCGCAGCGGCGGCGTCGAGCACCTGCGCGACGAGGCCGCGGCCGATGCCGTCGCCCTGCCGGGTCGGCGCGACGGCGACCGGACCGACCATCACCAGCGGGCTCTCGCGGTCGTCGTCGATCAGCGCGATCGGCCAGCACTGGATCGAGCCCACCAGCGCGCCCTCCTCGACCGCGGCGAAGCTGAGCGCGGCGATCGGCCTGCCAAGCCCGCGGATCTTGTAGGCGGTGCGCGTGAACCGATCGGGACCGAAGGCGGCATCGAGCAGCATCTCGACCGCGGTCGGATTGATCGTGTCGAGGGGGACGAGCGTAATCACCGGCATCTCCTGCCCCGAAGGCGTCCGAGCATGAACGGCGAGGGCAGCGCGCTTTAGCCTTGGCGACGCTGAACGCAAGAATAACAGGGGGTGAGACTAGCGTAAGCGATCCGCACCGCATCGCCCCGTCGAAGAGCCGACTTTCATCTCGGCGTGCGTCTGCTAGAGGCGCGGCGATGGAAGACAGTCTTCAACTCGAAGTCCACGATCTCGAAGTGCAGGTCCTGACCGGCATCTATTCGGAGGAGACGCACCTGCCGCAGCCGCTGCGGATCTCGCTGACCGTCGACATGGTCTGCCCGAAGCACTTCGCGCCGGATACGCCGCTGTCGGCGTCGAAGAATTACCTCGACCTGAAGAACGCGGCGACCACCGCGCTGCCGCCCGGCGTGCATTTCACGCTGATCGAAGGCGTCGCGGATCATATCTGCGAAACGCTGTTCCTGCAGGATGCGCGGGTGCTGCGCGTGCAGGTGAAGATCGTCAAACTGGCGATTGCCGAGGCGGACGAAGCGATCGGCGTGACTCTCGTCCGCCATCGCCGCTGATCCGCGGAGCCGAATGGTGCGGCTGATACTCGAGTCGGACGGCGATATCGTCTCGTTGATCCGGAGTGCCGAGGCCGAGTCGATCGTCGTCGTCGTGCGGCCGTCCGCGAACACGCTATGGACTGCGTTGGCGCGCGCTGCGATTCCACCGCTGGCGATCGAGCGCGCGCCGGGCTGCCGGGTCAACGCGGTATTCGCCGAGGAGGGCGCGCGCGAGGACGATGCCGATGCCGCGGCGGTCTTCCTCGACCACGCCCGATCGACCACCGGTCAGATCATCGACGTCCGCCTACCCGCGCTCGGCTAGAGTTTGCGCGTTCGACCGCAGGGACCGAGCGCCTTCAGCACGTAGGCATAGTCCTCGCGCGCGACGACCGCGTCGGCGGCTTCAAGCGACGTGGTGCTGTGGTCCGGCAGCGTCGACGGCAGTGCGCACGTCAGGCGATACCACAGCAAAGTCTCTGGCTTGGGCGGTGCGGCCGATTCGTCGACGATCTCGCTCAGCGCCACCGCCCAGCGCGGCTGCTCGCCGGGGCGACGCAGGATCGACAGCGACACGGGGCGTTGGTCGGCCGTGGTCAAGAAGATCTGCGTTTCGCCCTCGCCGGGCAGCGCGCCGGCCACGTGGAAGGCATTGCCGACACCGGTTATGACCGGCGGCGCATCGGTCGCCAGGGCCGCTTCCGCGATCTGGCGGACGGTGGCCTGCGCGGCGGGTGTCCAGTCGATCTGCGCATCCGGCGCGACGAGCTGCACCTGGTTGACCGAGCCGGCGACCGGCCGCGCGAACAACAACACCCGCGCCTTCTTGAATTTGGGGATGCGGCCGCGCGCATCGGGGGCGACGTCGAGCAGGTAGCCGATTCGGGGCGGCAGGCCGTTTGCGCCCCGGATCAGCGTCCCGACATCGACCTCGACGTAAAGTCTAACCTGTCCCGAAGTGAGACCAGGTGCCTCCGACGGCTTGATCCGGGCGGTCGATCGGACGGTCGCATCGGCGATCACGGGCGCCGACAGGACGAGATCGGCAAGGTCCGAATATTGGAAGGACGATGCCGCCGACGACGGGCCGGAAGACGGCGCATTTGTCGGATAACCGGGGGAAAAGGCGGTCTGGGATGCAGAAATCGGTCCCGCCGCCAAAGCGATGATGCCGACGCAAGCCGTAACGTGAAAGGAGATTTTCATCGCTTTGCGCTACGCCATCGGAGCTGAACGATACAGAAATAATTCTGCCATCCCGAGGTTGTACGTTTGTTGCGTCCGACAAAGCGTTTGCGTGTCGCGGAACGTGGCGATAGGACTCGGGTACTGCCCCGTGGTTATTCCGGCCAACGGCAGACGTATGCGTCGCGCACTTGGTGCGAACACGTGCGTACGGAGCAGGCAGATTAAGGGAGTGTCGTTTCTGAATGGCCTATACTGACCAGAAGATGTCCGGAGGCAAAATCGTCGCGATCGTGATCGTCGCGCTGATTCATGCGGCCTTGGGCTACGCTTTCGTCACGGGCCTCGCGTATCAGTACGTGAAAAAGGCCCAAGAAAAGATGACGACGTTCGACGTGGAGCCGCCACCGCCGCCGCCTCCGCCCGACGAGCCCCCGCCGCCGCCGCCTGACCAGCCCAACCTGCCGCCGCCACCGACCACGGTCGTGACGCCGCCGCCGGTCGTTGTAACGCCGCAGCCAGCGCCCGCGCTGACGACGTCGAGCATCATCCCGAAGTTCCAGCCGACGGCTCCGCCGGCTCCGCCGTCGCCGGCGGTGGCACCAGCGCCGCCCGCTCCGGTGGTCAGCAAGGCGGCCGGTGCGAAGGGTGATCCTGCGCAGTGGGTTTCGACGGACGATTATCCGCCGAGTTCGCTGCGTGCCGAGGAAGAAGGCACCGTCGGGATCGCCTGGGACATCAACACCCAGGGTCGCGTCGAGAACTGCCGCGTCACCTCGTCGAGCGGATCGTCCGCGCTGGATCGGGCCGCTTGCGCCGCGATCACACGGCGTGGTCGGTATTCGCCGGCAGTGGACACGGCGGGCAATCCGATCCGGTCGAGCTCTTCGCGTCGCGTGACGTGGAAGATCCCGCCTCAGTGATTTGGGCCAGGGATTATCGGGCCTGATGATTTGGGCCCGATACTCTGGTCAGTTTACGCTGCACCTTATCGTTTCAGACATAGACTATAGTCAGAGGACTAACCGAACATGATCACCACCATTCTTGCAGCGGCAGCGCCCGCCGCAGCCGACGCCAACCCGTACGGCCTGCAAGCCGCACTCCGCGAGGGCGGCCTGATTTCGCAGACCGTGTTCGGCATCCTCGTGCTGATGTCGGTCGTGTCGTTCTACATCCTGTTCTCGAAGCTGTTCGAGCAGCAGAAGATCATCGGCCAGGGCAAGCGCGTCCGTCAGGCCTTCTGGTCGTCGAACAGCCTCCGCGAGGGTTCGGCCAAGCTCGAAAAGAACTCGGCCTACAAGCAGA
>Ga0265798_10008271_pt1 | contig 13287 bp, 14 predicted proteins | sample P3T30metagenome_FD_192430 | JGI IMG/M metagenome (GOLD analysis project Ga0265798, IMG submission 192430) | Plant litter microbial communities from East Loma Ridge, Irvine, California - P3 T30 | ecosystem: Environmental > Terrestrial > Plant litter > Unclassified | place: USA: California...
GTATCCTGCTAGTCGAGGACGATGCCGATCTCGGCCCCGCGATCGCCCGCGCCCTGCGCGCCGAACATTTCGCGGTCGACCTCGCCACCGACGGCATCGACGGCGCGCATCTGGGCGAGACGGAGGCGTTCGACGCCGCCGTCCTCGATCTCGGCCTGCCGGGGAAGGACGGCATCGCCGTGCTGGCCGAATGGCGTCGCGCCGGCCGCACGATGCCGGTGCTGATTCTGACCGCGCGCGAGGCGTGGTCGGACAAGGTCGCCGGGTTCAAGGCGGGCGCGGACGATTATCTGGTGAAGCCGTTCCGCGTCGAGGAACTGGTGATGCGGCTGCGCGCTCTGGTTCGCCGTGCCGCCGGCCATGCCGCCGCGCGCATCGCCTGCGGTGCGATCGGCTTCGATACCCAGACCGGGCAGTTCGAGCTGGACGGCCTGCCGCTGAAGCTGACCGCGTTCGAATGGCGTGTCCTGTCCGCACTGATGCTGCGCAAGGAGACAGTGGTCGAACGGCTCGACCTGCTGGAGCGGGTATACGAAGGCGATGCCGATGTCGATTCGAACAGCCTGGAGGTGATCGTCGGCCGGTTGCGCAAGAAGGTCGGCGCGTCGTCGATCGAAACGGTGCGCGGGCGCGGCTATCGCCTGACCGCGGACGACAAGGCGCCATGACGTGGTGGCCGCGCTCGATCGGGGGGCGGCTGGCGGCGCTGTCCGCGCTGGCGACCGTCGTGGCGCTCGTGGTGGCGGGCTGGGCGATCGCAGGGGTGCTGGAACGCTTCGTGACGCGCGGGATCGACCAGCGGCTGGACGCGCAGATCGCACTGCTCGCCAGCACCATCGGCGCGGACGGGCGGATCGACGGGCGACAGGTGCGCACGCATCGCGGGCTGCTGGCGATTGGGCGCGACTGGCGGTGGCTGATCCGCACCCCGCGCGAGGTGGTGGGCGATGCCGGGCTGGCGACGATGACGGTGCGCGATAGGCCCCGTCATCACGGTCGCGATCACCGGCCGGGTCCGGCGGGCGGACCGCCGATGCCGATGGAGCCGGCGGAGGCACCGGTTCCGCTCGACGGCATCGGCGCGGACGGCGTGGTGCTCCATGCCCGCCGCCATGTGCTGGCGACCACCGGCGGGGTGGTGACCATCACCGTCGCCGCCCCCCAGGCGGTGATCGCGCAGCCGATCCGGGAAGCGGTGACGCCGCTGCTGCTGGCGCTGGTCATCCTCGGCGGACTGCTGGCGGCGGTGACGTGGGTGCAATTGCGGATCGGCCTGCGTCCGCTCCGATCGTTGCGCGACGCGGTGGCGGCGTTGCGGGCGGGGCGGATCGACCGGATCGACGAGGATCAGCCTACCGAACTCCGGCCACTCGCCATCGAACTCAACGCATTGGCCGCCGATACGCAGGCCGCGCTCGCCACCGCGCGCCTGTCCGCCGCCAACCTGGCCCATGCGCTCAAGACCCCGGTGGCGACGCTGGCGCTGGCGATGGGCGACGATCCCGTCCGCCGCCGTCAGGTCGACCGGATCGACGCCACCATCCGCCACCATCTCGGCCGCGCCCGTGCCGGGGGCAGTCGTCCACCCTCGACGCCGCTCGCCCCCGCGCTGGCCGATCTGGCGCAGGTGGTGACGCGGCTGCACGCCGACCGGGGCATCGCCGTCATCCACGACATCGATCCCGACCTGACCGTCCGGCTTGATCCGCACGATCTGGACGAGCTTGCCGGCAACCTGATCGACAACGCTGCCCGCCACGCCCGCCGTCACGTACGCGTGACCGCCGATCGGGGCGAACGGATGGTGACGTTGCGGGTGATCGACGATGGTCCCGGCATCCCCGCTGCGGACCGCGCGCGCGCGACAGAGCCGGGCGTCCGTCTCGACGAACGGGGGGACGGCTATGGTTTCGGGTTGAGCATCGTGCGCGACATCACGACGTTGCATGGCGGGACGCTGATACTGGAAGAAACGCCGGGGGGCGGGCTGACCGCGATCGTCACCTTGCCGGCCTGACCGGCGGGAGTTATCCGCGGTTGCGGGGTTTGCCGGCGGCCTGTGCCATTTCGACGCCCTGACGACGGCAATCCGCGCCGATCACGGGAAACGGCACATCGGTGTTTGCCGCCAGTTGCGTCGGCAGCGCGGCGCGGCATTGCGCCATCGTGGTATAGTGGGTCGGCATGATCCGGGCATCGGTGCACTGGCCGTTGCCGTCGCCGCATCCCAAGATCGCCATCACGAAGAACATCGGTTCCATGTGCTTCTCCAGTCGCCGGATAGAACGGATGGTGCCGTCCGGATGTTCCGTCCGTGCGATGGAACGGCTTGACCGACGACGATGATGCTGTCGGGTGTTGCGCCCGCGCCCCGCACCCCCGACATGTGATACAGATGCCTCCCGTCACCGGTCCCGCCACCCTCGATCAGCCGCTGATCCCCACGCTCCGCCGCTTCCTGCCCTATCTGTGGCCGAAGGATCAGCCGGGGGCGCGGCTGCGTATCGCTGCGGCGATGATGCTCGTGTTATGTTCCAAACTCGTGCAGGTGTTCGGCGCGGCCTATACGCTGAAATATGCGGTTGACCGGATGGCGGGCGGCGACCGGGGCGTCGCCACGCTCGTCGTATTGCTGGTCGTCGCCTATGCCGCGTCGCGGTTCGGGACGACGTTGTTCGACAATCTGCGCAACGCGGTGTTCGAGCGGGTCGGGCAGGACGCCACCCGCCGCCTGGCCGCCGACGTGTTCCGCCATCTGCACGGCCTGTCGCTGCGCTTTCATCTGGAACGCCGCACCGGCGCGGTGACCAAGGTGGTGGAGCGCGGCACCAAGAGCATCGATACGATGCTGTATTTCCTGCTGTTCAACATCGCCCCGACGCTGCTGGAACTGGTGCTGGTGCTCGGCATCTTCTGGCACAGCTTCGGCGTGTGGCTGGTCGCGGCGACCGTCGCGATGGTCGCGGTCTATATCTGGTTCACCCGGATGGTCACCGACTGGCGCAACGCGCTGCGCATGAAGATGAACGACCTCGACACCGGCGCGGTGGCGCACGCGGTCGATTCGCTGCTCAATTTCGAGACAGTGAAGTATTTCGGGGCGGAAGAGCGCGAGGCGCGTCGCTACGAAACCGCGGTCGACGCCTATGCCCGCGCCGCCACCAAATCCGAAAATTCGCTGGCGTGGCTCAATGTCGGGCAGGCGGCGATCACCAACACGATGCTGGGCGGGGGCATGGCCTATGTCGCGTGGGGATGGAGCCGGGGCAGTTTCTCGGCGGGCGACGTGGTATTCGTGTCGACGCTGCTGGCGCAGTTGTTCCGGCCGCTCGACCTGCTCGGCATGGTCTATCGCACCATCCGGCAGGGCGCGATCGACATGGGCAGCATGTTCGCGCTGGTCGATACGCCCGCCGAGATCGTCGACGCGCCCGGGGCGCCCGCGCTGGCGGTGGCGCGCGGGCATGTCCGCTTCGAAGGCGTGTCGTTCGGCTATGATCCCGGTCGGCCGATCCTGCACGGGCTCGACCTCGACGTGCCGGCCGGCACCACGCTGGCGGTGGTCGGATCGTCGGGGGCGGGCAAATCGACGCTCGCGCGGCTGCTCTACCGTTTCTACGACGTGGAAGGGGGCCGGATTACCATCGACGGACAGGATATCGTCGCTGTCACGCAGGCCAGTCTGCGCGCCGCGATCGGCATCGTGCCGCAGGACACCGTGCTGTTCAACGACACGATCGGCTACAACATCGCCTATGGCCGTGAGGGATCGGACGAGGACGAGGTGCGCCGCGCCGCCGCCGGGGCCGCGATCGCCGGCTTCATCGAACGCCAGCCCGACGGCTACGATACCCGCGTCGGCGAACGCGGTCTGAAACTGTCGGGCGGCGAGAAACAGCGCGTGGCGATCGCGCGTACCCTGCTCAAGAACCCGCCGATCCTGATCCTGGACGAGGCGACCAGCGCACTCGACAGCCGGACCGAGGCGGATATTCTCGCCACGCTGGAACAGGTGGAGCGCGGCCGCACCACCATCGTCATCGCCCACCGGCTGTCCACCGTGGTCCATGCCGACCAGATCGTCGTGCTGGAGGGCGGCCGGGTGGCGGAACGCGGCAGCCATGCCGACCTGCTCCGTCGTGGTGGCCTTTATGCGGCGATGTGGGCACGACAGGCCAGCGAGCGGGACGAGGCACTGGCCGCCGCGGAATAGCGGCTACGTCACCAGACAGCTCAGTTCGATCGTCCGCGCCCGCTTGTCGAACACCAGGGTCGAGCAGGGGCGCAGCACGTCCGCCCCCAGCGACAGCCGGTCGCGTTCGGGATCGTAGCGCTTGTCGCGCGCGACCACGACGATCTCGTCCGGGTCGGGCGGTGGCGTGCCCGCCTCCGGCACCGCGGCGCTGCTGCCGACATCCTTGGTCCGCACGCCGATCATGGTCAGGGCCAGCGGCCCGACCGTCACGGCGCGTGCCAGCCGCATCGGCCGCACCGGCCGTTCGATCCCGAACGCGATCTCGGTGGTGAACGGGTCGCCGTCGAACTGCCCGCCATAGGCCTGAGCCAGCCGCCGCCCGGCATTGGCAGTGGCCAGCGTGTGGGGATGATGCGGATCGAACCGCACCCGCATCGGCTCGCCCCCCACCTCGATCAGCGCGAACAGGCTGCCCCAATTGCCCAGCGGCCCATCCTGCCCGATCATCGGCAGCGTCACCGTTCGTTCACCGGGGCGGGGATGGCGGAACACGAAGCGCACGCGCTGTTCCGCCAGCCCGCCCGGCCCGACCACGCCGTCCAGCCCCGCGGCATAAGGGCGCGGGAACCAGGCGACGGTCGATCGCCGCGCGCCCTGCACCGTCGCCAGCCCGGTGTCGCCGCGCACGATCTCCGGCCCGACCGCGTACAGCAGCGTCACGTCCCCCGCCCGCAGCTTGGCGCGGCGCGCGGCCTCGGCGGACAGGAACGGCATGTTGAACGCCGCCGGATCGATCCGCCATCGCATCGGCTGGCGGTTGATCCGCACATCGACCTCGCCAAGCCCGGGCACCATCCGCTCGGCGACGGGCCGGTCCGCCGCGATGGCGGTCGCGCCCAGCATCGTCCCCAGCATCATGGCCGCCCTGCGCATCGCCCTCTCCCGTCTGTTGCCACCATCCTATCCGGATCGGCGGCGGGGGCAATCAGCCGCAGGTCAGGCGGATCACCTTGGCGGGCTTGTCGAACACGATCGACGAACAGCGCCCAAGATAGTCCGCGCCGAGCGACAACGTATCCCGCCGCATGTCACGCTTGCCGTCCTTTGCCGTGACCACGATCTCGTCCGGATCGACGGGATCGATGGGCGTACCTGCTTCCCTGATCGAGGTGGTTCGTCCTTCGTCCCGGATGCGGACGCCCAGCGTTGCGATCGACAATGCCCCCAGCGCCAGTGGACGGGCGAGCATCATCGTCCTGACCGGACGTTCCACCCCGAAGAATATCTCGGTCGGCACGGCATCACCGGACAGGGTGCCGCCCTGCGCCGACGCCAGTCGTACCGCCGCCCCCGCCGTCGCCAGCGTGCGGGCATGATAGGGGTCGAAGCGCAGTCGCATCGGCGCGCCACCGACCATGATCTCGGCAAAGGTAGCGCTGAAATTGCCGAACATGCCGAACAACCCGGTATCGTGAAGGACCTTGAACGTCGTCGTCGTCTCACCGCGGCGCGGCGCGCGCAGCTGGAAGCGGACGATCGGTTCCGGCATCGCCGCCGGACCGACACTGGCATCCATGCCTGCTGCGAACGGCCGCGTCGCCCAGCCGACGCGGCGCTTGCCTGCCTTACCGTTCATGCCCGATCCCGTTCCCCATTCCACCGGCACCGTCTGCGTCCGCGTGTTGATCGTGATGCCACCGACCGAATAGCCGATGCCGATCCCCCAGCTTCCTTCCATCTTCAGCTTGGCGCGTTCCGCCAGCGCCTGATCGATCAGCGGCATCGCCGGCGCGGCGGGATCGATCCGCAACCGGGCCGGCAAACCGGCGATCCGTGCCGCCACTACCCCATCGCCGCCGACGACCCGTTCCTGCGGAGGGTTCGCCGCACCAGTCAGCAGAAAGGTCGTCGCCATGATCGTCAAAGCCGCCCGCATGTCCCGTTCCCCCGCCGTCATGCCTGGCATCCTGACCCACGACTATGTCGCCACGGAGGCGAAACGATCGTCTTACCCGGCTCGACCGGGCGGGCGCATGCCCCTACAGACACGTCGATGGTCGCAGACCCCCTTCCCGTTCTTCAGCGCGTCTTCGGTTTCAACGGCTTTCGCGGCGTGCAGGCGGATGTCGTCGCGCGCGTGCTGGAACAGAAGCGCACGCTGGCGGTGATGCCGACCGGCGCGGGCAAGTCGCTCTGCTATCAGCTGCCGTCGGTGATGATGGAGGGGACGTGCGTCGTCGTCAGCCCGCTGATCGCGCTGATGCACGACCAGTTGCGCGCGGCCGAGGCGGTCGGCATCCGCGCCGCCACCCTGACTTCGGTCGATCAGAATCGGGGCGAGACGCTGGCCCGGTTCCGTGCGGGCGAGCTCGATCTGCTCTACATCGCCCCCGAACGCGCCTCGACCGGGCATTTCCGCGATCTGCTGGGCGAAGCGAAACTCAGCCTGTTCGCGATCGACGAGGCGCATTGCGTCAGCGAATGGGGCCATGATTTCCGGCCCGACTACCGCCTGCTCGAACCGTTGATGGATGCGTTTCCGGACGTACCCCGCCTCGCGCTGACCGCCACCGCCGACGCGCATACCCGCGCCGACATCGTCAAGCAGCTGGGCATCCCGACCGAGGGCATGATCGTGTCGGGGTTCGACCGGCCCAACATCCGCTATTCGATCAGCCCGAAGGCGAACACGTCGAAACAGATCGCCGACCTGATCGCCGTCACTCCCGGCCCCGGCATCGTCTATGCCCAGACCCGCGCCGCGACCGAGAAGCTGGCGGAAACGCTGGCGAAGACCGGTCGCCCGACCCGCGCCTATCACGCCGGACTGGAGGCGCATATCCGCGCGAAGAACCAGGCGGATTTCGTCGCGTCGGAGGACATGGTGATCTGCGCCACGGTGGCGTTCGGGATGGGGATCGACAAGCCCGACGTGCGCTTCGTCGCCCATGCCGGCCTGCCGAAATCGATCGAGGCCTATTATCAGGAAACCGGCCGCGCCGGGCGCGACGGCGACCCATCGGTCGCGCACCTGTTCTGGGGAGCGGAGGATTTCGCCCGCGCCCGCCAGCGGATCGGCGAGGTGGAGCCGGAACGCCAGCCGGGTGAGCGGCAGCGGCTGGCCGCGCTCGGCGCGCTGGTGGAGACGGGGGGATGCCGGCGGCGCATCCTGCTCCAGCATTTCGGCGAGACGCTGGCCGAGGACTGCGGCAATTGCGACAATTGCCTGGGCAGCCCCGACGCGGTCGACGCGACCGAGACGGCGCGCAAGTTCCTGTCCGCCGTGTTCCGCACCGGGCAATTGTTCGGCGCGACCTATATCGAGCAGGTGCTGCTGGGCCAGTCGACCGACCGCAGCATCGATCGCGGGCATGAAGGGCTGTCGGTGTGGGGCATCGTCGACGGTGAGGAAACCGCGCTGGTCAAGCCGGTGGCGCGCGCGCTGCTGCTGCGCGACGCGTTGCGCACCAACGCGCATGGCGGGCTGGAATTCGGCCCCGCCGCGAAACCGCTGCTGAAGGGCGAGGCGCGGCTGTCGATCGTGATCCCGCCCAAACGCGAACGCCGCCGTCGCGGCGAGACGCCGGTCACCGCCAATCCCGCCGACAATCCGCTGTTCGAGGCGCTGCGCGCGCGCCGGCGCGAACTGGCGCAGGCGGCGGGCGTCCCGCCCTATGTGATCTTCCACGATTCGGTGTTGCGCGACATGGCGGCGCAGCGGCCGGACAGCCGCGCCAAGCTGTCGATCCTGTCGGGGATCGGCGCGCGCAAGCTGGATGCCTACGGCGACGCGTTTCTCGACGTGATTCGCGACCATGAGGGCTGACGGCGCGACAAAGCTCGCCTAAGGTCGCGTCATCATGATCCGCCCCCTCAACGACCGCGTCGCCGTGGCGCCCCAGATCGCCCCCGCCGACGTGCCCGCGATCGCCGCCGCCGGCTTCGTCGCGATCGTCAACAACCGCCCCGATGGCGAGGAACCGGGCCAGCCGACCGGCGACGAGATCCGCGCCAGCGCGGAGGCCGCCGGGCTTGCCTATCACGCCATCCCCGTGACGCAGGCGGGGTTCAGCCATCCCCAGCTGGAGGCGATGGCCGCCGCGCTGGCGGCGGCGGACGGGCCGGTGCTGGCCTATTGCCGGTCGGGCACGCGCTCGTGCAACCTGTGGGCGCTGGCCGCCGCGCGGGTCGGGCGCGATCCGACCTTGCTCGTCGCGCAGGCGGCAGGCGCAGGCTACGACCTGTCGGGCATCCGGCCGATGCTGGATACGCTGGCGGCCGGCAAGGCCAGAGGGGCATGACCATGACGGCGTCGCTGGCGGTCGCCGGCGTCGCGGTGCCGGCGGTGGCGGCTTACGCCATCGTCGGTGTGGTCGTGCTGGGGCTGGCGGCGTCGCTTGGCTGGTTGTGGCGGCGTGGTCGCCACAACCATCGCATCGGCACGCCAGAGGATGCCGCCGAGGCGGTGGAGGCCGCACTGGCCGGCGTCCGCGTCGCGGGTGCGGTGGTGGGCGCGGACGGGGCCGGCGCGCTCGCCGTCACCGACGATGGCCGGGTCGCGGCGGTGAAGCGGCTGGGCGCGCGGTTGATCGCGCGTGAGATCGCGTGGCCCAGCGTGCGGTCCACCGCGACCGGCATCCTGATCGAGACCGACGATCCCCGCCTCGGCACGATCGCGCTGGCCGGGGTCAACGTGCTCGACATCCGCCGGCTCGCGCCGCAACTGGGGTCGCGTTTCCGTGCCGCCTGCGCGGCGGCGTCTCCCTCGCTCGCCGGCCCCCCTTTCTCCAGTTCGAAAGCGATCGCGCATTGATCGACAATTCCGGTGCGGCGGCGGCGGACGCCCCCGCCTTCTACGCGCGGTTCATCCTGTGGCTGGGCGACGGCACCGGCCTGTCGGATACCGTGTTGCACATCCATGCCGGGATGGCGGTGCTGATGCTGGCCCGGATCGTCACCCGCCGCTCGCTCGGCAGCCTCGTGCCGCTGTCGGTGGTGGTGGTGGCGGAATTGTTCAACGAGGTGATGGACCGGCTCCATTACGGATCGTGGCGCTGGTCCGATACGCTGGGCGACATCGCCAACACGCTGTTCTGGCCGCTGGCGATCTGTCTGGCGATCCGCCTGCGCCCGATGATCGAGCGGCGCTGGCGCTGAAAGCGGGGTGGCATCGGCGATACTCGGCCTGTCGTTGCGCGTAGCAACGGCAGGAGATTTCACGTCACCAGCTTCTGCAAGGTCTCCAGCCGGTCGGCCTCTTCGGCGGGCTTGTCGAGCCTGATTCGCGCGATGCGGGGAAAGCGCATCGCCACCCCCGACTTATGCCGGGTGGAGGCGTGGACCGAATCGAACGCGATCTCCAGCACCAGCGTCTTCTCCACCTCGCGCACCGGCCCGAAGCGGTTGAGGGTGTGGTTGCGCACGAACCTGTCGAGCATCTTCAGTTCCTCGTCGGTGATGCCCGAATAGGCCTTGCCGACCGGGGTCAGTTCGCCCTCCTCCGTCCAGCAGCCAAAGGTGTAGTCGCTATAATAACTCGATCGCCGGCCGTTGCCGCGCTGCGCGTACATCATCACGCAATCGGCGGTCAGCGGGTCGCGCTTCCATTTGTACCACAGCCCGACGCGACGCCCGCCGACATAGGGCGAATCGCGCCGCTTCAGCATCACCCCCTCGATCGCGGCATCGCGCGCGCCGGCGCGGATCGTCTCCAGTTCGGTGAAATCGGCAGCGGCGATCACCTGGCTCAGGTCGAACCGGTCGGGGTCGAGACGCGGCACGAACGCCTCCAGCCGGGCGCGGCGTTCGGTCCAGGGCAGCGCGCGGACATCCTCGGTGCCGTCGACCAATATGTCGTAGAGGCGGACGAAGGCGGGATATTCGGCCAGCATCTTCGCCGACACCGTCTTGCGCCCCAGTCTCTGTTGCAGCGCGTTGAAGCTGGCCGCGCCGCCGCCGTCCTCCAGCGTCCCGCCCTGCGCCTCGCCCCGCACCAGCAACTCGCCATCGACCGCCCCGGCCTCGGCGAAGGCGGCGGCGACATCGGGGAAGCTGCCGGTCACGTCGTCGCCGGTCCGGCTGTAGAGACGGGTCTGCCCGGCGACATGGACGATCTGGACGCGGATGCCGTCCCATTTCCATTCCGCCGCGTAATCGGCCAGATCGACGCGCGCATCCTCCAGCCCGTGCGCCAGCATGAAGGGGCGGAACACCGGCACGTCCTCGGCGGTCGGTTCGTCGCCCTGCCCCTCGATCCAAGCGAACAGCGGCGCATAGGGTGGCTTCAGCGCGTGCCAGAGCTCCTCGATCCGGTCGAGATCGAGCCCGAACGCATCGGCCAGCGCGGTCTTGGCCAGCCGCGCGGACACCCCGATGCGCAGGCCCCCGGTCGCCATCTTGAGCAGGGCGAAGCGTTCCTCCGCGTCCAGCCGGTCGAGCATCCGTGCCAGTTCGGCCGGCGCGTCCGCCCGCGACAGGTGCCGCAGCCGGTCCACCGCCCCCGCCACCGTCAGCGGCTCGGCGGCCTCGGGCGGGACGACGGGCGCCGGCCACAACAGCGCCACGGTCTCCGCGGTATCGCCGACATAGTCGCGGCTCATCCGGAACAGCACCGGATCGACCCGTTCCTCGATCAACGCGCGGATCAGCGCCGGCTTGACGCCGGGCAGGTCGAGATCGCCGGTCAGCGCCGCCATCGCCCAGCCGCGATCGGGATCGGGCGTTTGCCGCAGGTAATCGGCGATCAGCTTCAGCTTCGCCAGCCGGCTGCGCGTGTAGATCAGCGAATCGAGAAGCGCGGCGAAAGCGTGCATCCGGTGCCAACGCGCATGATGGGGATTGCGCTCCACCCGCACGCGCCGGGCAGTGGCATCGTGCGCGACACCCCGCTATCGGGTCATCATGCGCAGGCTGCTGGCGGCGGGGGCCGCGCTCTTATCGATCGCGACGATCCTGGTCGCCGCGATGCTGTGGCAGGCACGATCGGCGCCACGGGTGCGGGAAACCACGGTGATGCTGCCCGACTGGCCCGCCGGTGCCCGCCCGGTCACGGTCGCCCTGCTCAGCGACCTGCACGTCGGCAGCCTGAGCATGGACGCGGCGCGGCTGACCCGGATCGTCGCGCAGGTGAACGCGCTGCACCCCGATCTGGTGGTGCTGGCCGGCGACTTCATCGCCGGGCACGCGCCGGTCGATGCCGATGCCGCGCCGCAGCTTGCGCCGCTCGCCGGCCTGACGGTTCCGCTCGGGACCGTCGCGGTGCTGGGCAACCACGATTACTGGACCGATCCGGCGCGGGTCGCCGCGACGTTGCGCCGTGCCGGCGTCACGCTGCTCGCCAATAAGGCGGTAAAGCGCGGACCGCTGGTGATCGGGGGGATCGACGACGAGCCGACCGGGCATGACCGAATGGATGATACCGTGGCGGCGATGCGCGCCTTGCCCGGTGCGAAGCTATTGCTCGGCCATTCGCCGGACAGCGCCCCGGCGCTGCCCGCCGACATCGCGTTGATGCTGGCGGGGCACACGCATTGCGGTCAGATCGTGCTGCCGTTTGCCGGCGCCATCCATACCGCCTCGCGTTATGGCCGCCGCTACGCCTGCGGCGTGGTGCGCGAGGGGGTACGTACCGTCGTCATCGGTGCCGGGCTGGGCACCAGTGTATTGCCACTCCGTTTCGGCGCACCACCCGACCTGTGGCTGGTGCGCCTGCACGGACCGGTCAGTGTATCGCGTTCTTAACCTTCTTGCCCGCGATCAGCCCCAGCACGAGGAAGATCACGAACAGCGCCAGCGCAACGAAGAACAGGATCTTGGCGATGCCGACAAAAGCACCCCCGATCCCGCCGAAGCCCAGCGCCCCGAGCACCAGCCCGGCGACGAGGAAGATGATGGCCAGTTTCAGCATGTCGTGTCTCCTTCAGCGCTCGGGGTTCAACCGTTGCGGCTTGCCTCGAACAGGAACCAGGCGCGTTCCTCCGCTTGGTCGATCCAGTCGTCCGCCAATGACGAGGTAGCGGTGTCGCCCGCCGACTCCGCCCGCTCGCGCGCATCGCGGAGCGCCTCGACCAGCTTCAGGTTGTCGTCACGCAGTTCGGCCAGCATCTCGGCGGGACCGACGAAATCGCGGTCGTTGTCGGCGATCTGCTGGCGACGGGCGATATCGCCGATCGAGCGCAGCGTGGTGTTGCCGGTCTTGCGGACGCGCTCGGCGATGGCGTCGGTCACGCCCAGCACCTGGGTCGCCTGATCGTCGAGCATCAGGTGATAGTCGCGGAAGTGCGGGCCGGAGACGTGCCAGTGGAAGTTCTTCGTCTTCAGGTAGATCGCATAGCAATCCGCCAGCGCGGTGTTGAGCGCGTCGGCGACGGTGCGGGTGTCGTTGCTGTTCAGATCGCTCGGGGTATCGAGCGCGGGATTGATGTCGGCCATGCAAAGCTCCGGATCGGGTTCGGTTGCGCAACGATCCGTCCGGCAAATGGCTCCCGCGCTTCTACCCCGCCAGTCGTACCGAACAGGCGGCGGCGAACGTCTCGCACGCGGCGACATCCTGTCGCTCGCTGCCGATCGCATCGGCGAGCAGCGACAGCCAGCCATGCACCAACGGCCCGCTTTCGCCCCGCGACAGTGCCGAATCGAGGAAATGCGCCACGGTGACGGCGGGGTTCAGGCCATTGCGGTGCGCGATCACCCGGATCGCGTCGACATCCGGTGCCAGTTCACAGGATCGCGCATAGGGCGCCCGCACGTCGATCGCTGCCAGTCGCGAGGCCAGTTCGGCCCGTACCGCATCCAGTTCGCCCATCTGTGCCATCCTGTCCTCGTCCGTTCGTCGTTGCGATGGCGTGGATGCTGCACCCTTTGGGTTAAAGGGGCGTGAACCGACCGGCACGATCGGTCCGCACGAGTGACGCGCACGGTTGACTGCACGGTTGACTCAGGCGCGCGATTGCATCATTGGCGGCGACTGATCGAGCGGGGGCCTTGCGGCTGGCCGCTCTCTTCTTTTTCAGGATTAGGGCTCATGGCCAAGCCGACCACCGTCAAGATCAAGCTCGTCAGCACCGCCGACACCGGCTTCTTCTACGTCACCA